>Ga0315276_10003570_pt1 | contig 14267 bp, 11 predicted proteins | sample YL17G05_0_MG_FD_204542 | JGI IMG/M metagenome (GOLD analysis project Ga0315276, IMG submission 204542) | Sediment microbial communities from Yellowstone Lake, YNP, Wyoming, USA - YL17G05_0 | ecosystem: Environmental > Aquatic > Freshwater > Lake > Sediment | place: USA: Wyoming | collected...
GGCCCGGCGTGATGAGCTGCATCTCCATGACCCTGTAGAGCGTTCCGTTCATGATGATCAGCATGCCCTTGCGGATATGCGTCGCGTCGATCATAAGCCTTCCTCCATCCTGGTACCCTTCTGCGGGGATCGTGACCGGAACACGAAGCTCAACCCTCGACCTTGGCTCCCTCGTCAACCCGGATAATATACGCTTTGCCGCCGGCTTTATCAACCGCTTCGGCGACTTCTCCGGCGCGGCCGGGCGCGTAGGCGAACATGCATCCGCCCCCGCCGGAGCCGTTGAGCTTCCCGCCGAGAGCGCCGGCGCCGAGGGCGGCATCGAGCATCCGGTCGAGCTTCCTCGTGGACACACCGAGGGCGTCCCGGAGGACGGCTTGCTCGCGGGTCAATAGCGCTCCGAACGCCGCGTCGTCGAACGGCCTCGCCGCGAAGACGGCGACGCCCGCCGCGGTCAGGTCCCGGTTGATGAACGCGCCCAGGAGCGGGTCCCGGACGGCCGGCTCGAATCGTTCGACCGCGCGCCCGAGCTCCGGGGTCAGGGGCCCCTTGAGCGAAAAGCCCGGGAAGAGCCTGCGGGCCCGGCCGACCCCTTCGAGGACGCGGTCCTTAACGGAGCCCAGGGTCCCCGTGGTATCCTTTTTTTCCAGGGAATCGCCCAGGACGAACTCGCCGAGGGGGACGTCGAGCCGGACGACCCTCAGCGGCTCCACGAATTCGAGGCGGATGATCCCGCCGAACGCCGCGGCATAATGGTCCATCTTCCCGCCGGGCTCCCGGAACTCGGCGACCTCGGTCAGGAATCCCAGCTCGGCGAGCTCTCCGGGCCGCCCGGCCCTCGGATCGCCCCCCGCTTCCAGGAGGAACCGGTCCCAGGCAACGACCAGAGCCGATGAGCTCGCGGTCCCCGCGTTGATCGGGATCGTGCCGCGGACGATGACGTCCCAGCCGGAGGGCACCGCCGCTCCCGTCCGCCGGAGGACGTTGAGCCCGCTCCGGAGGTAGTCCCGCTTTCCCGTGTAGGCGAGCTCGCCCTCGAGGGCGACCTCCTCCCGGGCGCCGATGTCCGGGAGGTCGATGATGAACGCCCGATCCGCCCGCCTCACGCCGCTGACCGTGATCCTCAATCCGATGGCTGCGGCGACGATATCCAGGCCGAGATAGTCCTGATGTTCCCCGAACAGACAGATGCGCCCGGGGGCGGAAACGGCAAGTCGGTCGGTCATCGGCGGTCTCGCGGAGCGGATATTCTATCATAAGGTTGATTTTCGGGCGAAAAGCCTTTATATATAGAAGCTATGAAAATAGAAGCTATGAAAAGAGCCGTCGTTTTCGCCCCGGCCTTCTTCGCGGCGCTCATGGCGGTCTCCTGTTCAAAAGGAGCGACGGAAGTGGCAGACCTCGTCCTCGTCAACGGCATCGTCCACACCATGGACCCCGCGAGCTCCGTCGCCGAGGCGGTCGCGGTCCGCGACGGCAGGATCGTCCGTGTCGGGAGATCGACGGACCTCGAGGCCATGGCCGGCCCCGGAACGCGCGTCGTCGATCTGGGAGGCGCGGCCGTCCTGCCCGGCTTCATCGACAGCCACACGCATTTCCTGAGCGGCGGTTTCGCGCTCGCGAGCATCCAGCTTCGGGACGTCAGGAGCCGCGAGGAGTTCGCCTCCCGCATCGCGGCCAAGGTCCGGGAGACGGGCAAAGGCGAGTGGATCGTCAACGGGGACTGGGACCACGAGCAGTTCGAGCCGGTCGAGCTTCCCCGGCGCGATTGGATCGACGCCGTATCTCCCGACAATCCCGTCTGCGTCAACCGCTACGACGGCCATATGATCCTGGCGAACGGAGCGGCCCTCGCGATCGCCGGGATCACGCGCAAAACGCCCGTCCCGGACGGCGGTGAGATCGTCAGGGACCCGAAGACGGGGGAGCCGACCGGGATCCTCAAGGATGCCGCCGCCGACCTCGTTTACCGCCGCATCCCGGCCGCTTCCAAGGGGGCGAAGCTTCGGGCCGCCGAGACGGCCCTGCGGCACGCCGCAGAGCACGGGGTGACGTCCGTCCACGAGATGGCGGACGCCTCGAGCTTCGAGGTCTACCAGGAGCTCCTTCGGCAGGGCCGGATGACGGCCCGGCTCTTCGTCTACATCCCCATCAACGACGTGGACCTCTACGCCCGGCTGAAGCTGAAGACGCCGTTCGGCAACGACTTCCTGAAGATCGGGGGCCTCAAGGGCTTCGTCGACGGGTCTCTCGGGTCGGCCACGGCCTATTTCTTCGAGCCTTATGACGACGATCCCTCGACCTCCGGGCTCCTCGCCGAACAGATGTTCCCCGAAGGCATCATGGAGAAGAGGGTCCTCGAAGCCGACCGGGCCGGGCTCCAGGTCGCCATCCACGCCATCGGCGACAGGGCCAACAGCCTTCTCCTCGACATCTATGAGAAAGCTGCGGCCCAGAACGGGCCCCGCGACCGGCGCTGGAGGATCGAACACGCCCAGCACCTTAGACCCGGGGACATCGCGCGATTCGGCCGGCTCGGGCTCATCGCGTCCATGCAGCCTTACCACGCCTACGACGACGGCCGCTGGGCCGAGAGGAAGATCGGCAAGGAGCGCGCCCGGACCACCTACGCGTTCAAATCCCTCCTCGCCGCCGGCGCCGTCCTGGCGTTCGGCTCCGACTGGACGGTCGCCCCGCTCGACCCCGTGGCGGGCATCTATGCCGCGGTCACAAGGGCGACCTCCGACGGCCTTCACCCCGGGGGCTGGATCCCGGAGGAGAAGATCTCCGTCGCGGACGCCGTCCGCGCATACACGACCGGCGGCGCCTATGCCGAGTTCGCCGAGAAAGAAAAGGGGACGATCGAGGCCGGGAAGCTGGCCGACCTGGTCGTCCTGGACAAGGACCTCTTCGCGCTTCCGGCCGACCGGCTTCGCGACGCCCGGGTCGTCATGACCGTCGTCGGCGGAAAGCTCGTGTACGAAGCCCCGAAATGAGAACCAACGCATGATGGACAAGATCTTGAGCCAATTCGGCCCGAGCCGGAAGGAGCTCATTTCCATCCTCCATGCCGTCCAGGCCGAGTATGGATATGTCCCGAAGGAAGCGATCGCCCGGATCTCCCGGTTCCTGCGTGTCTCTGAAGGCGAGATCTTCGGCGTTCTGACCTTTTACAAGGGTTTCAGCCTCGACCCCCGCGGGAAATTCTTTGTCACCGTCTGTCTGGGAACGGCCTGCCATGTCCGCGGCGGGGCCAACATAGCCGCCGAGCTGGAAAGGCGGCTCGGGGTCAAGCTTGGAGGAACGACCCCCGACCGATTGTTCACCCTGGAGGCCGTCAACTGCCTCGGCTGCTGTGCCATTGGGCCTGTCGTCGCCATCAACGGAGAATACTATGGTCACGCCACCATCCGGAACGTTGAAACGATCCTGGAAAAGTACCTGAGGCCGCCCGCGGCCTTCACCCAGGCGCCTGGAGAACCAGGGGAGCATGGGCCGGGAAAGGAACGCTGATGGAGGAAAAGAGGAAACTTCGGATCCAGGATCTGGCGAAGATCCGGGATGAAGCCAGGAGCCTGGCGACCATCCGGGAGGGCCCGGGCCGGGCCAAGGTCACGGTCCACATGGGAACGTGCGGGATCGCCGCCGGCGCCCGCGAGATCATGAACGCCCTTCTGGACGAGATGAAGGAAAAAGAGGTCAGGGACGTGGTCGTGACGACCTCCGGCTGCGCGGGGCTGTGCAACCAGGAGCCTATGGCCACCATCGAGCTCAAGGGCCAGCCGCCCGTCAAGTATTTCGACCTCACTCCGGAAAAGATCCGCAAGATCTTCGTCAAGCACGTTTTGGGAGGCCAGCCGGCGACCGAATATGCCCTGGCGGTGGGAAGCGAAACTTTGTACTGAAGGGGACCCTTGAAACAATATCGGGCTCACTTATTGATTTGCGCGGGGACCGGATGTGTTTCCTGCGGGTCCTTCAAGGTCAAAGAGGCCCTCGAAGAGGAGGTCCGGAAACGGGGCCTCGAGAACGAAGTTCTCGTCATCGCGACGGGATGCAACGGCTTCTGTGAGAGGGGGCCCATCCTTCTTGTCCAGCCGGAAGGGGTTTTCTACCAGCAGCTCAAGGTCGAAGACGTCCCCTTCCTCGTCGAAGAACACCTTCTCAAGGGAAGGCCCGTAACAAAATTCATGTACATCCCGCCCGAGGAGAAGAATCCGATCCCCAAGATGAAGGACATCGGGTTCTTCAAACACCAACGGCTCATCGTCCTCCGGAATCGCGGCCGCATCGACCCTGAAAAGATCGAAGAATACATCGGTTTCGACGGCTATGAGGCCATGGCCAAGGTCCTGGCGGAGATGACCCCGGAGGAGGTCATCTCCGAGATCATTGCCTCCGGGCTCCGCGGGAGAGGCGGCGCGGGATTCCCCACGGGGAGGAAGTGGGAAGCCTGTCGCCGGCAAAAAGCCACGCCTAAATACCTCGTCTGCAACGGCGACGAGGGAGACCCGGGCGCGTTCATGGACCGTTCCGTTCTCGAGGCCGATCCCCATGCCATTCTCGAGGGAATGGTCATCGGGGCCAAAGCGATAGGCGCCGAGAAAGGGTTCATCTACATCCGGAATGAATACCCCCTGGCACTGCATCGCGTCGAGATCGCCATCCGCCAGGCGCGGGACTATGGCCTGCTCGGGGAAAATATTCTGGGCACAGGGTTCGATTTTGATGCCGAGATCGTCCAGGGCGCGGGGGCTTTCGTTTCCGGCGAAGAGACCGCCCTGATCGCCTCCATCGAAGGGCGGCGCGCCTTCCCCAGACAGAGGCCGCCGTACCCGGCGGAGCGAGGCCTATGGGGAAAGCCGACGAACATCAACAACGTCGAGACTTGGGCCAATATTCCCCGTATTATCCACAGGGGGTCGGACTGGTTCGCCGGGACCGGGACGGAAAAGAGCAAAGGGACGAAGATCTTCTCCCTGGTCGGCAAGATCAATAACACGGGGCTGGTCGAAGTCCCGATGGGAACGACGATTCGGGACATCGTCTTTGGCATCGGCGGCGGTATTCCCAAGGGCAAGAAATTCAAGGCCATCCAGACGGGCGGACCGTCGGGGGGGTGCATCCCGGCGGACATGATGGACCTGCCGATCGACTACGACACGCTGGCCCGGGCCGGTTCCATCATGGGCTCGGGCGGGATGATCGTCATGGACGAGGACACGTGCATGGTCGACGTCGCCCGCTACTTCCTGCGGTTCACCCAGGACGAGTCCTGCGGCAAGTGCGTCCCGTGCCGGGTGGGCACGCGACAGATGGAGGAGATCCTGACCCGGATCACGGAAGGCGAAGGAGAGCCCGAGGACATCGGCCGGCTCGAGGGTCTCGCCGCGACCGTGCATATGGGCTCCCTCTGCGGGCTGGGCCATACGGCGCCGAACCCCGTCCTGACCACCCTCCGGCATTTCAGGAACGAGTACGAGGCCCATATCTTCGCCAAGCGCTGTCCCGCCCATGTCTGCAAGAAGCTGATCGCCTTCGTCATCGAGCCGGAGACCTGCGTCGGGTGCCTCCTGTGCAAGAAGAATTGCCCTGTCGGGGCCATTCGGGGGGAGATCAAGAAGACCCACGTCATCGACCAGGAGCTCTGCGTCAAGTGCGGGGCGTGCTTCGAGGTCTGCCCGTCTCGGATCCGGGCCGTGGCCCGGGTCTCGGCCCGGGATGTGGAGAAGCGATGAACCTGATCATTGACGGCCGCGAGACCTGGGCGGAGCCGGGGACCACCATCCTCGAGGCCGCCAGGGAGATGGGCATCGATATCCCGTCGATCTGTGATCACCCGCGGCTGGAGCCGTTCGGCGGGTGCCGCCTCTGCCTGGTCGAGGTCAAGGGGAAGAGAGGCTTTGTCCCCGCCTGCAGCAGCCATGCGGAGGAAGGCTTGGAGGTGAGGACGACGACTCCCGAGCTCCAGTCCCTGCGCAGGCATATCCTCGCCTTGATCCTCTCCGAGCATCCCAGCGCCTGCCTGGTCTGTGCGGAGAAGAACCAGTGCGATGATCTGAAATCGACCATCCGCAAGGTGGGGGAGGTCACCGGGTGCGTCCTTTGCGGAGAGAACGGGCGTTGCCGTCTCCAGGATGTCGTCCGGGTCATCGGGCTCGACACCCTGGAGTTCCGGCCCGTCTACCGGGATCTCGAGATCCGCAGGGACGATCCGTTCTTCGATCGGAACAACAATCTCTGCATCCTCTGCGGGAGGTGCGTCAGGGTCTGTCACGAGGTCCGCGGCGCTTCGGTCCTGACCTTTGTTTCGCGGGGTTCGACCGCCGTCGTCGGGACGTCCTTCGACAGGACGCTTCTCGAATCCGGCTGTCAGTTTTGCGGGGCCTGCGTCGATACCTGTCCCACGGGTGCGCTGACGGAACGGGCGGTCCGGCCCGAGGTCCTTCCGGAAAGGACTGGGCCGGTCATTTGCCCTCTCTGCGGGATGGGGTGCAGGCTTGATGTCGAGATCGCCGGGAAACGGGTCCTGGCTTCACGCCCTTCGGAGACGGGGCCGATCAACCGCGGCCAGGCCTGCGTCAAAGGCCGGTTCGCGGTGAGGGAAACCGTGATGACCCGGGCGCGCGTCCTCGACCCCCTGCTCAGGTCGGGAGAAGGACAACGCCCCGTTTCCTGGGACGAGGCCATGGAATTCGCCGCCTCCAAGCTGTCCGAATTCAAGGGGGACGAGGTGGCCGTGGTGGTCTCGCCTCAATCCTCGATGGAAGACCTCTACCTTCTTTATAAGTTCGCCCGGGAGGGGCTGAAGACCGCGGCGGTCGGGCCCGTGGGGGGAGCATCCCTTGTCCGGGACTGCCGCGGCATGGCGCGCAGGCATGGGATCGATCTCCCGCTGAACTTCGACATTCACGAGCTCGCCGGCGCTGGGGCGTTCTTTGTCCTCGGGGCGAATCTCCCTCTCAGTCACCCGATGGTCTGGATCGAGGTCTTCGCCGCTCTCCGAAAAGGCGCGGAATTCCATATCGCCCATTCCGGAACCCTTTCCCTCGGCCGTCACGCGTCATCGCTGGTCAGGCTTCGGCCGGGCTCGGAGGGCGTTCTGCTCTCCGCGCTCTCCGGGCTCATCCGGGGCGGAGAGGCGCCGGCCGGGAGCCCCGGGAATATGCCGGCGGGGACGGCAGCGGACCTTTTGGGGGTCCCGGTCGGGGAGCTGGAGTCCCTGGCCACGGCGTTGTCGACGAAGAAGCCGCTGGTCATCCTTGCCGGGCCGGGGCTTGTCAGCCAGCCGGGAGGGGCGAGAAATCTGGAAGCCCTTTGGAACCTGACCCTTGCCCTGGGCGCGAGGCTCGTTCCGCTAGCCGGATCGATCAACGAGCACGCGATCATGGAGCTCGGCGAGTCCTTTTCCGCGGGGGACATGAATTGGGACCGGGTCAAGGACGGCATCCGCATGAAAAGGATCCGGGCTCTCTATCTTGCCGGCCCGGCCCCGGAGCTGGGCGAGGGAAAGCCCGATTTCCTTCTTTGCCAGACGCCTTTCATGGACAGGAACACGGGCATCGCCGATGTTGTCCTGCCCGCAGCGACCTTCGTCGAATCCGGAGGCACGTTCATCAACGTGGAAGGCCGGATCCAGACGTTCGAACCGGTCCTGGAGCCCAGGGGCGGTTCGAGGCCCGATGGGACGATCGTGTCCGGTCTGGCGGAGAAGATGGGGATCTCCGGCTTTCAAGTCCCCTCCCGCCGCCGTCTCCAGGAAGAGATCCGGGGTCGCTGTCGAGGTTTTGCGGAAGCCTTCGCGGAAACTTCGACCTCCCCGGACTCCGGCTTCCTGAAAGAAGAACGGTCCGGAGGGGAGCATCATATCCCCGCGGACGGAGGCGTTGCGCCCGCGGCGCCGACCGGGGAATATCCATTCCTGCTCAGAGCGTTTCCCTTGCCGACACTGTACAGGGGGATCGACCTCGCCCTGGAGATCAAAGGGCTGGGAAAGGTCAGAGACCCGCGCCGGGTTTTCATGAATGAGGCCGACGTCCGCGATCTTGGTTTGGAAGAGGGCGGGGAGATCGAGGTCGAAGCGGCCTGCGGCTTGATGAACGGTCGGGTCGAGATCTCGGACGATGTCCGTCCGGGGGGGCTGGAGATGGGCTTGAAACCATCGGGTCCGGGGCCGCTGGCGTTCCTTGCGGCAGGGGTTCTTCCCGTGCGGATAAGGAGAAAGAGCTGATGGCCAAGATCCTCCGCCGCGAACGCCTCGTTCCCAACATGCACCTCATCGAGGTCTATGCTCCCGAGGTCGCGAAGAAATGCAAGCCGGGGCAGTTCGTCATTCTCATGCCGGACGCCAAGGGGGAGAGAGTCCCCCTGACCATCGCGGATTGGGATCGGGAACGCGGCTCCGTAACATCCGTCTTCATGGTCGTGGGGACTTCGACGCAGAAGCTTTCACTCCTCAATGCGGGGGACGAGGTGCCGGTTTACGTCGGGCCGCTCGGAAAGCCCTCCGTGATCGAGAATTACGGGACGGTCCTCTGCGCGGGCGGCTGCTTCGGGATCGCCGCCATTCATCCGATCGCCCGGGCCCTCAAAGCGGCGGGAAACCGGGTGGTGACGCTTCTCGACGCCAAGTCCGGCTATCTTTTGTACTGGGAAGACAGGATCAAGGACCTCAGCGACCGGCACTATGTTTCCTCGCGGGACCCCATGTTCCAGACGAAAGGTTACATTTCGCGCGGGATCGCGGACGTCATCGGGGAGGAGGCCCGCATCGACCGGGTCGTGGCCATCGGCTGTACCTACCTCATGTCAAGCTGTTCGGAGGCGACGCGCCCCTTCGGCATCCCGACCGTGGTCAGCCTCAACCCGATCATGGTCGACGGCACGGGCATGTGCGGCGCCTGCCGGGTCACGGTCGGGGGAAAGACGAAGTTCGCCTGCGTCGACGGGCCCGACTTCGACGGCCACGCCGTGGACTGGCAGGAGCTTTTCTCCAGAAGAAAGTCCTATTTCGACGACGAGATCCGGTCGCTTTGCGACTGGGAGGGAAGGACATTCCCGTGACGGATAAGAAAGAGATCCCGGCCGAGCTCAAGGCGCGCCTGAAGTCCGCGTACGATGCGGACTGGCGCCGGGACCTGAGGAAGGCCGTCCCCGTCAAGGACCGGATGAAGATCCCGCGGCAGAAGATGCCCGAGCGGGAGGCAGGGGATAGGAACCGGGACTTCGGGGAGGTCAACCGCGGACTCGACGCGGAGGCCGCCCGTGCGGAAGCCCGCCGGTGTCTCGACTGCGCCAACCCGCAGTGCGTCGCCGGATGCCCTGTGGCCATCGATATCCCGAGCTTCGTCAAGCTCGTCGAAAAGGGCGACTTCGCCGCCGGGGCCCGCAAGATCAAGGAGACCAACGCCCTGCCGGCGATCTGCGGCCGCGTCTGCCCCCAAGAGACCCAGTGCGAGGAGATCTGCAATCTCGGCAAGGCCGCCGGGTCGCCCGTCGCCATCGGCAACCTCGAGCGTTTTGTTTCCGACTACGAGCGGACGGCGGGGGAGGTCTTCATCCCCGAGATCCCGCCGCCCACGGGACGCAAGGTCGCCGTCATCGGGGCCGGCCCGGCCGGCCTGACCGTGGCCGGGGAGCTGGCGAAGAAAGGCCACAAGGTGACCATCTTCGAGGCCCTCCACATCGCGGGCGGCGTCCTCGTTTACGGGATCCCGGAGTTCCGCCTGCCCAAGGCGATCCTCCGGTCCGAGGTGGACTACCTGGAGAAGCTCGGCGTGGAGCTGCGGATGAATTTCGTCGTCGGCAGGACAGCGAGCCTGGACGACCTGAGGAAGGACGGGTACGAAGCCTTCTTCGTCGGGACCGGGGCGGGACTTCCGAACTTCATGAAGATCCCCGGTGAGAACCTCGTCGGGGTCTATTCCGCCAACGAGTATCTGACCCGGGTCAACCTGATGCGGGCCTACGAGTTTCCGGCCTACGACACGCCCGTCTTCCTCGGGAAGAGGGCGGCCGTCATCGGCGGCGGGAACGTGGCCATGGACTCGGTCCGGACGGCCAAGCGGCTCGGGGCCGAACGGGCCGTCATCATCTACCGGAGGTCCCGGACCGAGATGCCCGCCCGGATCGAGGAGGTCAAGCACGCCGAGGAAGAGGGCATCGAATTCCACTTCCTGACAACCCCGGTCCGGTACCTGGGAGACGAAACGGGGCGCGTGAAGTCGATGGAATGCCTCCGCATGGAGCTCGGGGAACCGGACGCCTCGGGGCGCCGTCGGCCCGTCCCCGTCCCCGGCTCCGAGTTCGTCACGGAGATCGACCTCGTCGTGGTGGCCGTCGGCCAGAGCCCGAACCCTCTCATCCTGCAGACGACGGAGGGCCTCAAAGCGGGCAAATGGGGGAACGTCGAGGTCGATTGGGCGACCATGGCGACAAGCCTGCCCGGGGTCTACGCGGGCGGCGACATCGTCCGGGGCGGGGCCACCGTCATCCTGGCCATGGGGGACGGCCGGGCCGCCGCCGCCGAGATGGACGCTTACCTGAAAAAGCCGTGAACCAGCCGAAGCTTTTCGCTGCCGCCAAAGGCCATATCGGAACCGACGAATCCGGGAAAGGGGATTTCTTCGGCCCGCTCGTCATTGCCGGGTTCTTCCTCCCCGACGGAGGGGACGCGGTCCTCCGCGAGCTTGGGGTCAAGGACTCGAAACGGACGTCCGACAACCGGGCTAAGGAAATTGCCGGGGTCCTTCGGGCGGGCTACGTTTGTTCCGTCGTCGCGATCGGGCCGGAGAAGTACAACGAACTCTACGCGAAGTTTCGGAACCTGAACCGGCTCCTGGCCTGGGGCCATGCCCGGGCGATCGAGAACATCCTGGAGCGGGTGGATTGCGAACGGGCGCTCACCGACCAGTTCGGAGACAAGTCGCTCGTCCTCGACGCCCTGATGAAGAAAGGCCGGTCGATCGAACTCGTCCAACAACCGCGGGCCGAAGAGGACATGGCCGTCGCCGCCGCCTCCATCCTGGCCCGGGCCGAGTTCCTGGACCGGCTTAAGGCCCTGTCGCGTGAGGCAGGCATCGAGCTCCCCAAGGGTGCCGCCCTCTTCGTCGAGGAGGCCGGCGTCCGGATTGTCAAGGCGTCGGGACCTGATGCCCTGGGCCGATTCGCCAAGCTTCACTTCAAGACCGCCGCCCGCGTCCTCGCCGCCGCGACATAATGGCCATCGATCATCGCGCCCCGCGTGTCGCGCAGGCCCTTCAATTCCCGCCCGTCTCGCGCTATCGATACTTGACCCCCGCCCGGATCCGCATAAAATAGGCTGTTATGGTCGTCCTTTTGAAGATCGGCCTCGTCATCGCCCTCCTGCTCTTCCTCCTGAGGAAGAAAGTGGACCTGGGGCTCGTCCTCATCCTGGATAGCGCCTTGACGGCCGCCCTATTCGGGATGCCGGTACGCGCCTTTTTCGTAAACGCCGGCAAAGCCGCGATCGCCCTCGAGACGCTGGAGCTCGTCGGGGTCGTCATCCTCGTCCTCTACATCGGGAACTTCCTCCAGCGGGGGGGGCATTTCCGGCGCATGGTCGGGGCCCTTGGGAACCTCGTCGACGACCCCCGCCTGATCCTCGCCATCCCCTCGGCCTTTATCGGCCTCCTGCCCATGATGGCCGGGGCGATGATGGGCGCACCCATCGTTGACGAGGCGGCCAAGCGCTGGGACCTTGCCCCGGCCTGGAAAACTTTCTTCAACTACTGGTTCCGGCACGTCTGGGAATATTCCTGGCCGCTCTACATCAACCTCATCCTCGCCGCGGCCATCTGTCGCGTCCCCGTTACGAGAATATCGATCGCCCAGTTCCCGTTCACGCTTGTCGCCATCGCGGCGGGGCTCGTCATCCTGTTTCGGCGAGTCCCGTTCCTGCCGAAGGGTCATGACAACCCGAAGACCCTGAAGGACGCCCTCCAGGTCGCCCTCAGCATCTGGCCCATCCTGACGGCGGTCATCCTTGTTTTCGCGCTCAAGCTGGGAATGCTCGCGGCCCTCGGCGCGGCGAGCGTCCTGACCCAGGTCTTTTCCCGGATGAGGCTCCGGGAGCGCCTCGCGGTCGTCGTCGAGAGCCTCTCGCCGAAGATCGTCCTCCTGACCTTCGCCCTGATGGTCTTCAAGCGGATCCTCGAAACTTCGGGCGCCCTGGACGCCGTGGTCCGCGTCGTTCCCCCGCACGGGCTATCGGGCTATATCCTGCTGTTCGCGGCGCCGTTCGTCGTCGGCCTGCTCACGGGGGTCAACCAGGCCTTCGTGGCGATCGCCTTTCCGCTTCTCGTCCCCATCATCGGGCAAGGGAACCCTGACATGATGCTCCTCGCCTTCGCCTACGTCAGCGGCTTCGTCGGCATTCTCCTGTCCCCGGCCCATCTCTGCCTGGCCCTGACGGCCGATTACTTCAAGGCCCCGCTCAGGGACGTCTACAGGATCCTCGTTTGGCCGGCCTTGGCCGTATTCCTGTCCGCTCTGGGCGCGTTGGTCGTCTCCCGGCTCCTTATATAAGCGACCATGGGATCGCCGCGCGAAGGACGGAGGTATATCCTTGAGTCCTTCGAGGGCGATCCCGCTAAGCGCCATCACGGCGAGATATCTGGTGGCCGCCTTGACATCCGGTCCAGGATGGCCGATAAATGGAGCCTGACCGAACGGAGGGCGGCATGACCGAAACAAAGAAGCTCTACTTCGAGGACGCGTACCTCGGAGAGTTCGAGGCCCGCGTGGTCGAAAGGCGGGAGATCGAGGGGCGCCCGGCGATCGTCCTGGACCGGACGGCTTTTTACCCGGAGGCGGGAGGCCAGTCATCAGACCGGGGGACGATCAACGGCATCGCGGTCGTCGATGTCGTCGAAGACGGGGGGACGATTCTCCATGTCCTTGCGGCGCCGGTCGATGCTGAGACCGTTCACGGCACGATCGACCGGACGAGACGGTTCGACCGGATGCAGCAGCACAGCGGCCAACACATCCTGTCTCAGGCCTTCTATGAGGTCCTCAAGGGGGAGACGCTTTCGTTCCACATCGGGGACGAGGTTTCGAGCCTCGAGATCGGCGTCCCGAAGATCTCCGACGCCGACCTGGACCGCGTCGAGGCCCGGGCCAACGCCGTGGTCTTCGAGGACCTCGAGATCAAGACCTATTTCTTGCCTGAGTCCGACATCGGGACGGTCCCGCTCCGGAAGCCTCCGAAGAAAGGGGAGGGGGGGATGATCCGCGTCGTCGAGGTGGACCGGTTCGACCACTCCGCTTGCGGCGGAACCCATTGCCGGCGGGCAGGGGAGATCGGGCTGATCAAGGTCGTGAAATGGGAGAAGATCCGGGGCAACCTGCGCTTCGAGTTCGTCTGCGGCGCACGGGCCCTTCGGGACTATCAGGAAAAGAACCGGATCGCCCGGCACGCCGCCGCGGCGTTCTCGGTCGCGGACCGGGACGTCCCGGCCGCGATCGACAAGGCCCAGGCCGAGATCAAAGCGATGAAGAAGCGCGCAAGGAGGCTCGAGGAACGGGTGGCCGCCTTCGAGGCGGGGCAGATGGTCCGGGAGGCCTCGGGCAAGGTCATCCGGGCCGAGTTCGAGGATCGCAGCCCCGAGGAGGCGCGCTTCCTCGCCCTCAATATCATCAGGCAGGGGGAATTCGTCGTCCTCTTCGCCGCCCCCGGCGAAGGGCGGAGCCACATCATCCTCGCCGCCTCGGAAGCCCTCGGGCTAGATGCGAGGACGCTCATCCCGGCGATCGCCGGGGTCCTTGAGGCCCGGGGCGGCGGCAGCCCCTCCCTCGTCGAGCTCGTCACGACGGAGACCGCCAAGGTCGCTGCCGCGCTCGACGCGGCCCGGGCAATCATGAAGTAGAAGGTCGGGCGCAAGCGTTGGTTAGCGCCTTTCCGAACTGATTTGCCCTAGATCACTCCGGCGATGAATTCGGAATGGCCTTCAGGTTTTCCTGAAAACAGTCATGATTTACAGATCGCCGTATTTTTTGACGAGCCCGTCATAAACTTTCTTTTGGGCCTCGACGATCTCCCGGAAGCGCGGGTCATCGCGGAGCTTGTCCAGGAAGGGATCGTGGACGAGGTCAAGGTAGGAATAACTCATGAAGGTATCTCTAGAAGGATTGACGATGGGGTTTTCCCTGAGGATGTCCTTGATGGCCCGGATGCTTTCATCCTTCATCCCCAATAAGGCGTAGATGTCCGGCGATCGGGACTCCGCGAGGGCCAAGTCCCGGTC
>Ga0315276_10003571_pt1 | contig 14266 bp, 10 predicted proteins | sample YL17G05_0_MG_FD_204542 | JGI IMG/M metagenome (GOLD analysis project Ga0315276, IMG submission 204542) | Sediment microbial communities from Yellowstone Lake, YNP, Wyoming, USA - YL17G05_0 | ecosystem: Environmental > Aquatic > Freshwater > Lake > Sediment | place: USA: Wyoming | collected...
AGGTTCGGCACGCTGGACTGCGCAATCACCAGGCCGTCGGCGTCCCCGGTATCCGTCGCCGCCCCGAAGCGCACCGTTGCACGGTACGCCTTGGTCGAACCGAGCAGCTGGCCGCACGCCTTCGTCGCCTGCCCGAAGCACAGCGGCAGCATGCCGGTGGCCAGCGGGTCGAGCGTGCCGGCGTGACCGGCTTTGGCGGCCTGCAGCAGCCAGCGCGCCCGCTGCAGGGCATTGTTCGAGGAGATTCCCTGCGGCTTGTCGAGCAGCAGGATGCCGTCGACGTCGCGCCGGCGGACGCGCGGGCCCGCGGGGCGGTCGGTGCCCGGCACCGTCACTCGTCCTCGGACGCGGGCTCGGCCTCGTCAGGGTGGCGGGCTGCGTCCTCGCGAACCGCCTGGGTGATGAGTTCGTCGAGGCGGTTGCCGCGCTCGAGTTCCTCGTCGAGCTGGAAATGCAGCGCGGGTGCCAACCGCAGCCGCAGCGCGCGGCCGAGCGGACCCCGCAGGTACAGCGCAGCCTCCTCGAGGATTTCCCGCTGCAGCGTATCGTGCGAATCGCCGGTCAGGATCGTGTAGTGCGCCCAGACGTGCGTGAGATCCGGGGAGACCTTCACATAGGTGATCGTCACCGGCTTCAGGCGCGGATCGCGCACCTCGCGCAGCATCATCTGCGCAAGGATGCGCTGCGCCTGCTCGGCAACGCGTCGCGCCCGGGGAACCTCTCGCGGCATGGCTGGCTACGCGCTGCGCGCGACCTCGAACCGGGCGAAGCATTCGATCTGGTCGCCCGCGCGGATGTCGTTGTACTTGACGACGCCGATGCCGCACTCGGTGCCGGCGCGAACTTCGCCGACGTCGTCCTTGAAGCGGCGCAGCGAATCGAGTTCGCCCTGGTGGATGACCACGTGGTCGCGCAGCACGCGCACCGGGTTGCCGCGCTTGATGAAGCCCTCGATCACGAGGCAGCCGGCGACGGTGCCGAACTTGCTCGAGCGGAACACTTCGCGCACCTCGGCGAGGCCGACGATCTGCTCCTTGATCTCCGGCTTGAGCATGCCCGAGACCCAGCTCCTGACGTCGTCGATGGCCTCGTAGATGATGCTGTAGTAGTTGACCTCGACCCCGTTGTCCTTGATCGCACTGCGGGCAGCGCCATCGGCACGGACGTTGAAGCCGATGATGTGGGCCTTCGAGGCGGCCGCGAGGCTGACGTCGGACTCGGTGATGCCGCCCACGCCGCTCGCGATGACCTTGACCGAGACCTCGTCGGTGCCGACCTGGGCAAGCGCGTCGCGCAGCGCCCCGGCGCTGCCCTGAACGTCGGCCTTGACGATGATCTGGATCGACTGGGCGGCGTTCTCGCCCAGCTGCGAGAAGACGTCCTCGACCTTCTTGGTCGCGCCCGCGAGGCGGACGTCGCGGAACTTGCCCTGGCGGTACAGCGCGACTTCACGCGACTTGCGCTCGCTCTCGACCACCAGCAGGTCGTCCCCCGCATTCGGCGCGTCCGACAGGCCGAGCACCTGCACCGGCACCGCGGGACCCGCTTCCGCAACCTGCTTGCCGGTGGCGTCGAACAATGCGCGTACGCGGCCGAACTCCTGGCCGGCGATGATCGGGTCGCCCGCCTTCAGCGTGCCGCGCTTCACGAGCACCGTGGCCACCGGGCCGCGGCCCTTCTCGATGCTGGACTCCAGCACGACGCCGACCGCGGGGCCCGTGACCGGCGACTTGAGGTCGAGCACCTCCGCCTGCAACAGGATGCTCTCGAGCAGCTTGTCGACCCCGGCGCCGGTCCGCGCGGAGACGTTGACGAACATCGTGTCGCCACCCCATTCCTCGGGGATGACGTTCTGCTTGCCGAGGTCGTTGCGGACGCGATCCGGGTCTGCGTCGCCCTTGTCGATCTTGTTGACCGCAACCACGAGCGGCACCTCGGCCGCGCGCGCGTGCTGGATTGCTTCGATCGTCTGCGGCATGACACCGTCGTCCGCCGCAACCACGAGCACGACGATGTCGGTGACATGCGCGCCGCGGGCGCGCATCGCGGTGAACGCCGCGTGTCCCGGGGTGTCGATGAACGTGATCAGGCCCTTCGGGGTCTGCACCTGGTAGGCGCCGATGTGCTGCGTGATGCCGCCCGCCTCGCCCGCCGCCACCTTGGTGGTGCGGATGTAGTCGAGCAGCGAGGTCTTGCCGTGGTCGACGTGACCCATGATGGTCACGACCGGCGCACGCGCCAGCATCTCGACTTCGCCTGCGCTGGACTGCAACTGGTCCTCGAGGGCGTTCTCGTTCAGCCGCACCGGGGTGTGGCCGAATTCCTCCACCACGAGCTGCGCGGTGTCCTGGTCGATGGGCTGGTTGATGGTGGCCATCACGCCCATCTTCATCATCGTCTTGATGACTTCGTTGGCCTTCACGGCCATGCGGTTCGCCAGCTCGCCGACGGTGATCGTCTCCGGGAGCTGCACGTCGCGCCTGACCGGCGCGGTGGGCAACTCGAAACCGTGACGCGAGTCCACGCTGACCTGGGGCGAACGGCGGAAGCGGCTCGGCGACTGCTTCTTCTTGTAGCGCGCACTGGCGCCGGCCGAAACATGCAGTTCCTGCCTCCCGTACTTGGTGGGCGCGCCCTTGTTCTCCACCGGCGCTTCGACGACGCGCGGCTTGGCCGGGCGCGCCGGTTCGGTCGCACGGCGCTCGGCCTCGACCCGATCGCGCTCGGCACGTTCGCGTGCCTGCACTTCGGCAGCAGCGCGCGCATCCTGCTCGGCCTGCGCCCGCGATTCCTCATCCGCCTTGCGGCGCACCTCGGCTTCGACGAGGTCGCGCGCGCGCAGCTCCGCTTCGCGCTTTTCCGCCTCGTGCCGCTCGATCTCCAGTCGCGCCGTATCCTCGGCGCTCTTGACGCGATCGACCTCTTCCTGCCGGTGCCGCGCCTCTTCCTCGAGGACGGTGCGGTTGAGGTAGGTCTTCTTGCGGCGCACTTCGACGGCCACCGTGCGGGCGCGGCCCTGCGTCGAGGCCAGCTTGATCTCCTGCTGCGACTTGCGCTGCAGCGTGATCTTGCGCGGCGCCGCGGTGTCGTCCACGCGACCGTGCGCGCGGCGCAGGTGCGTAAGCAGCTCCAGCTTCGCATCGTCGCTGATGATGTCGCCAGCGCCGCCGACCTTGATGCCCGCCTCGTCGAGCTGCGTGAGCAGCTTGTCGACGGGGACCTTGAGCACTTCGGCAAATTGACTGACTGTGACTTGCGCCATGGCTTACTCCGCTCAGGCCTGCTGACCCTGCTCGAACCAGTGCTTGCGGGCCGCGAGGATCAGCACGCCGGCGCGCGCTGGCTCAAGGTTGGGGATGTCGGCGAGGTCGTCGACCGCCTGCTCGGCGAGGTCCTCGCGGGTCACGATGCCATGGCGCGCGAGCTCGGCGGCGAGTGCACTGTCCATGCCCTCGAGGGCCAGCAGGTCGTCGGCCGGCGGCGAGCCGTCGAGCGTCTCCTCGCTCGCGATTGCCTGCGTGAGCAACACGTCGCGCGCGCGGTTACGCAGTTCCTGCACGATCGCCTCGTCGAACTCCTCGATCCCGGCGATCTCGGCCTGCGGCACGTAGGCGATTTCCTCGATGCTCGAGAAGCCTTCCTGCACCAGGATCGCGGCCACGTCCTCGTCGACGTCGAGCTGCGCCATGAACAGCTCGCGCAGCGACTTCTGCTCCGTCTCGCTCTTTTCCTCCGCCGCCTGCTCGCTCATGATGTTGAGCTTCCAGCCGGAGAGCTCGGACGCGAGGCGGATGTTCTGGCCGCCGCGGCCGATCGCCTGCGACAGCTTGTCCTCGGCGACCGCGATGTCCATCGAGTGCGATTCCTCATCCACGACGATCGAGCTCACCTCGGCCGGCGCCATCGCGTTGATGACGAACTGCGCGGAGTTGTCGTCGAACGGGATGATGTCGACGCGTTCGCCGGCGATCTCGTTCGACACCGCCTGCACGCGCGAACCACGCATGCCGACGCACGCGCCGACCGGGTCGATGCGCGGATCGTTGCTGCGTACCGCGATCTTGGCGCGGGCGCCCGGGTCGCGGGCGGCGCCGAGGATGTTGATCAGGCCCTGGCCGACTTCCGGCACCTCGAGCTTGAACAGCTCGATCAGGAACTCCGGCGCCGTGCGGCTCAGGAACAGCTGCGGGCCGCGTGGCTCGGAGCGCACGTCCTTCAGGAACGACTTGATGCGGTCCTGCGTGCGGACCGGCTCGCGCGGGATCATCTGGTCGCGCGGGATGAAGCCCTCGGCGTTGCCGCCGAGGTCGACGAAGATGCCGTTGCGGTCGACGCGCTTGACGATGCCGGAGACCAGCTGCCCGATGCGGCCCTTGTAGAGCTCCACGACCTGCGCGCGCTCGGCCTCGCGCACCTTCTGCACGATGACCTGCTTGGCGGTCTGTGCGGCGATGCGGCCGAACGCGACCGACTCGAGCGGCGTCTCGACGAAGCCGCCGATCTCGGCGTCCGTCGACACGTCGAGTCCGTCCTCGAGGCGCAGTTCCTTGTCCGGGAACTCGAGCTCGGTGGAATCGTCGGCGAACACCTTCCAGCGGCGGTACGTGTCGTAGTCGCCCGTCTTGCGGTTGATCGCGACGCGCACGTCGATTTCCTCGCCGTACTTCTTGCGCGTGGCAGAGGCGATTGCCGTCTCGAGCGCGTCGAAGATGACTTCCTTGTCGACGCCCTTCTCGTTGGAAACCTCTTCAGCAACTCTCAGAATCTCTTTGTTTTGCATCTCTCGTCCTCCCGCAATCCGGGAATCAAATGTCCGGCGCCAAATGCGCCTTGCGAATGCCTGCCAGCGGCAGCACGTGCCGCCTGCCGTCCACTTCGACCTCGATGGCGTCAGGGCGCGCCTCGACCAGCCGGCCCTTGAAGCGCCGCCGTTCGTCCACCGCCTGCACCGTCTCGACGTAAACCTGCTCGCCCGGGTAGCGGGCGAAATGCTCTGCCGTGCGCAGCGGCCGCTCGAGGCCCGGCGAAGACACCTCGAGGGTGTACTGGTTCGGCACCGGGTCCGCGGCATCGAGCACCTCGCTCACCGCGCGGCTCACTCGCTCGCAATCCTCGACCGTGATCCCGGCCGCGGTATCGATGAACACGCGGACCAGGCCGTGGCCGCGGCCCGGCGAGTACTCGACTTCCCAGCACTCGTAACCGAGTCCTTCGACCACCGGTCGGAGCAGCTTTGCCAGCGTCTCCCTGAGCACCTGATCGCCCTTACCCTGCTGCACAAATAAAAAATGGGCCGGCGGCCCATTCGTTGCTTCACGGCATCCCGGGGCTAGCCGGTCGCCGCAAAAGAAAAATCCCCTCACTGGGGGACTTCCCTGGCGAATCTCCCGCCGGACCGGCACGACCCCCGTGAGGGCCGCGTCTGCTCGGCCAAGAATCCACACCGTTCAAAGACTTGACGGCGGTGAGGAGTCCTCGGACCGCGGATTCTATAGCAAGGAGACCCCTGCGGCTAGTCTGCCAGCGGGCGCCCGCGGGTCTCGATGATGAACGGCACGAGCAGCAAACCGAGTAGCGGCACCAGCGCCACGTACGAGACGGCCGTCATGGCATGCCCCACCCCGCGGGCCGCCACCGCGCCGACGATGAACGGACCCGCCGAAGCGAACACACGCCCGATGTTGTAGCAGAACCCGGAGCCGGTGCCGCGCAGGCGCGTCGGGAAGAGCTCGGGCAGGTAGAACGTGAAGCTGCCGAATACGCCGAACACGCTGAGCCCGATGAAGAAGCACAGGTGGAGCCTGACTTCCGGCGGCCAGTCGAGGCCGAAGGCCGTGAAAATGGCGGCCGCCGAGGCTGCGAAGTAGATGGCGAACATCGGCTTGCGGCCCATGTGCTTCGCGATCGGGATCGTCAGCAGCGTACCGATCAGCCCGCCGAGGTTGAACCAGATCGTCGCCGTGGTCTTCCAGGATTCGGCGAGTGCCAGCGTGGCGCTGCGTTCCAGCCCCGCCGCTGCGGCCGCCGTCTGCGCGAGTCCGGTCGCGATCGTCGGGATGAAGGCATTGCAGCTCCACCACGCGATCAACGCAACGATCGCCATCAACGTGCCGCGCACGGTGATGCCGAGCAAGTCGGGGCCGAACAGGTCGCGGATGCGGGCCGGCGCCACCAACTCCTTCACCGCCTTCCAGCGCTCGGGTTCCTTCACGAACATCCGGACGACGAAGGCCAGGGCGGCCGGGATCAGGCCGAACAGGAACACCACGCGCCAGGAGGTTTCCGGCGAATCGGCCATCCAGACCGCCGCCACCTGGTGATTGACGAAGGTGGCGAAGAACAGGCCGAGCGGCGCGGCCGTATAGAGCAGCGCACCGGCCTCGACCCGCTTTTCCTCGGGCACGACCTCGGCCACCATCGACGCCCCTGCGGCCCACTCGCCGCCGATGCCGAGGCTCGCCACGACCCGGAAGAACGCCAGCCACCAGATGTTCGGCGCGGCCGCGCAGGCCGCGGTGCCCAGCGCATACAGCAGCATCGTGAACATGAGCGTGCGCGTGCGGCCGATGCGATCCGTGATCATGCCGAACAGCACGCCACCCGCGGCCCAGCCGAGCAGCAGCAGCGACGTCATGACACCGGTCCAGTACAGCGCCGCCTGCTTCGCGACAGGGCTGCCAATTTCGAGACCGAGCAGGGTCGGCACGCAGTTCGGCGCGACGTAGTTGAACAGGAAGGAATCGAAGACGTCGAAGCCCCAGCCGAGCCAGGCAGCGAACAGCACGGTCCACTGGTAACGTGTCAGGCTAAGCATGAACCCCCAGCACGAATGCGTTTAAAGTCCGGCCTGGATTATTTTCGACTTCGCAGCAGACAGTAACCCTAGCATGAAAGATCGCTCCGCCGAATTTCGCCGCGCCTGGCCGGTATTGCTCGCAGCGGGCCTGGGCACCGCATTCGGCGCCTCGCCCATTCCGTTCAACGTGATCGGGCCGTTCGCCAAGCCGCTCACGGCCGAGTTCGGCTGGGGCCGCGGCGACCTGATGCTGGCGCTGTTCTGCTTCACGGCCGCCGTCGTGATCATGGTGCCGTTCATCGGCAGCCTCGCCGACCGCTACGGCGTGCGCAAGGTCGCGCTGGTCACGCTCGCCGCGTTTGGACTGTGCTTTGCGGGCCTGGCGTTCACGCCGGCCTCGCTGGCCGTTTTCTACCTGCTGTGGTTCCTGATGGGCGCGCTCGGCGGCGGATCGACGCCGGTCACGTGGACGCGGGCCATCAACGCGTGGTTCCAGGAGAACCGCGGGCTCGCGCTCGCCATCACGCTGATGGGCACCGGCATCACCGCGATGTTCCTGCCGAAGCTCTCGACCTGGCTGATCGAGAACTTCGGCTGGCGCAAGGCGATCCTCGGTATCGCAGCCTTGCCGCTGCTCGTCGCCCTGCCGGTGGCCTGGAAATTTTTCCGTGAACCCACCGCGGCCGAAACGAGCCCCGCCGCGACCGCCATCAACCTCACCGGACTCGATCTGCGGGACGCGCTGCGCAATTACCGCTTCTGGGTGATCGCACTGGCGATCTTCAGCGTGTCGTTCGGCGTGGGCGGATCGATCAGCAACTTCGTGCCGCTGCTGATCGACCGGGGATTCGATGCCAGCCGCGCTGCCACGATTGCCGGGGTGATCGGCGCCAGCGTGATCATCGGCCGGATCCTCGCCGGATACCTGATCGACCGCTACTGGGCCCCCGCGGTGACCTTCCCGAAGCTCGCCCTGCCCGCAGTCGCGTGCCTGTTGCAGGCGCAGCCCACGGTCAGCCTCGGTTCCGCCGTCCTGTCGGCCGCCCTGATCGGACTCGCGTCCGGCGCCGAGGCCGACCTGCTCGCCTACCTGACGTCACGCTATTTCGGGCTTGCGCACTACGGCAAGCTCTACGGGTTGCAGTACTCCGTCTTCGGCCTCGCCTCGGGACTCTCCCCGTTCATCTTCGGCCGGATCTTCGACCGGACGCATTCCTACCAGCTGGCGCTGTATACGGCGGCCGTGCTGTTCTTGCTGGGGGCAGCAGTCCTGCTCACGCTGGGCCGCTACCCGTCGTTCAGCGCAGGCAGGACGCACGGCAGCTGACGCCGGTAGGGGCGGTTTACTACGCAAATCGTCACGACGGAGGCCGCCTCTCCGCGCGGCGGTTGGTATACGATCGCGGCACCTCGTATCAGCCGTTGGATTCATGCAATGACGCAGCCCGCCTCGAGCCGCACGATCGCGATCACTCTCGCTCTCCTCTGCCCTGGACTGCTCTGCGCGCAGGATTCGCCGACCACCGCGCTGCCCTACACGCCGAGCCTCGATCCGACCGCCATGGACCGCGCGGCGGATCCTTGCGAAGACCTGTATCGCTACTCGTGCGGCGGCTGGCAACGCAACAACCCGATCCCGCCGGACCAGGCACGCTGGTCGGTCTACGGCAAGACCTACGTCGACAACCAGCGCTATCTGTGGGGGCTTCTTGCGGAGGATGCCAAGCCCGACGGCACCCGCTCGGCGACCCAGCAACTGATCGGCGACTTCTTCGCCGCCTGCATGGACACCAGCGCCATCGACGCGGCCGGCCTCGCTCCGCTGGCCCGGGACCTCGGGCAGATCGACCAGGTCGGCACCAAGGCCGCCCTTGGCCCGCTGATCGGCAGCCTGCAGGCGCACTCCGGGAGCGGCGCATTCCTGTTCGGCTTCGGCGCCGAGCAGGATGCGAAGGAATCCACGCGCGTAATCGGCGGCGTCTACGCGGGCGGACTCGGGTTGCCCGACCGCGACTATTACCTCAAGGACGACGCGAAGACGCAGGAGACGCGCGCCCGCTACCTCGATCATGTCGGCCGCATGTTCGAGCTCCTCGGAGACGCTCCCGAGACGGCGCGCGCGGCAGCCACCACCGTGCTGCGGATCGAGACCGCACTCGCAGGCGCCACGCTGACGCGCACCGAGCAGCGCGACCCGTACCAGGTCTATCACCGCACGACCGCCGCCGGGCTCGCGAAGCTGGCGCCCGGCATCGACTGGCCGGGCTACGCCTCGGCGACAGGCCTGAAGTTCGATCCCTGGATCAACGTGTCGCAGACCCGCAATCTGCAGGAAGTCGATGCGATCATCGCTCGCGAGTCGCTCGCCGACCTCCGGACCTACCTGCGCTGGGCGCTCATCAGCACTCATGCGGAACAACTGCCGAAGGCGTTCGTGGACGAGGACTTCGCCTTCTACCGCGGCTACCTGCGCGGCGTTCCGCAGCAGCCGCCGCGCTGGAAGACCTGCGTGGGCCTTACCGACAACTACCTCGGCGAGGCGCTCGGCCGCGAATTCGTCGAGCGCAATTTTCCGCCCGAGGCACGCGCGCAGGCGCTGCAGATGACGCTGCAGATCCAGGATGCGATGCGCGCTCGTATCCGGCAGCTCGACTGGATGTCGCCGGAGACGAAGCAACAGGCGCTTGCGAAGATCGCCAAGATGCGCAACAAGGTTGGCTACCCGGACAAGTGGCGCGACTACTCGGCTGTGCAGGTCGCGCGCAGCGACCACTTCGGCAATGTCGAACGCACTGCGCAATTCGAGGTGCGCCGCCAGATGGCGAAGATCGGTCAGCCGCTCGACCGCGACGAGTGGTTCATGACGCCCGCCACCGTGAACGCCTATTACAACGCGTCGATGAACGACATCAACTTCCCGGCCGGCGTGCTGATGCCGCCGTTGTACGACCTGAAGCTGGACGACGCGCCGAACTACGGCAACACCGGCGGCACGATCGGGCACGAACTCACCCACGGATTCGACGACGAAGGCCGCAACTTCGACGGTGACGGCAACCTGCGGGACTGGTGGACGAAGCGGGACGCGAAGCGCTTCGAGAACCGGGCCCAATGCGTGCGCGAGCAGTACTCCGGTTACGTGGTCGTCGACGACGTGCACATCAACGGCAAGCTCACCTCTGGCGAGGACATCGCCGACCTCGGCGGGCTGATCATCGCGTACATGGCGTGGCAGGAGCAGACCCGCGGCCAGGCGCTCGAATCGCGTGACGGCCTGACCCCGGAGCAGCGGTTCTTCGTCGGCTTCGCGCAATGGGCCTGCTCGAACGAGCGCCCCGAGGACATGCGGGTGCGAGCGGTGACCGACCCGCATTCGCCGGCGAAGTACCGCATCAACGGCGTCGTCGAAAACATGCCGGAGTTCGCCAAAGCGTTCGCGTGCAGGAAGGACGCTGCGCTGAACAAGCCCGACGCGAAGCGCTGCAAGGTCTGGTGAGCGACCACGGCCGCCGGGCGGGGCCGCGCCCGGGTCAGGGCAGCAGTCCCGCCACCGCCTTCGCCACGTAGTCGACGTTCGCGTCGTTGATGCCCGCGACGTTGATGCGGCCGTCCGGTGGCAAGTAGACGTGGTGACGGTCCCGCAACTCGGCGATCCCAGCGGCATCGAGGCCGAGCAGCGAGAACATCCCGCGCTGGCGCGTGAGCCAGCCGAAGTCGCGGTCCGGTCGCCGTGCCGCGAGGCGCGCTGCCAGGAGCGCGCGCAGGCCCTTCATCCGCGCCACCATCACCCGGAGTTCGTTCTCCCAGAGCGCCCTGAGTCGGGCGTCCCCGAGCAGCCGGGCCGTGATTGCGGCGCCGTGATCCGGCGGCATCGAATACATGCGCCGCGCGATGCGGGCCTGGTGAGTCGCGATCGCCGCCGCAGCTTCGGCGGTGCTTGCGATCACCGCAAGCGCGCCCGCTCGTTCGCGGTAGAGTCCGAAATTCTTCGAGCACGATACCGCGAGGAGCAGTTGCGGCACGCGGCGCGCCAGCTGCCGCAGGCCGGCGACGTCGGTCTCGAGATCGTCGGCGAAGCCCTGGTAGGCGAGATCGACGAACGGCACCAGGCCGCGACGCTCGATCACCTCGGCCAGCGCGTTCCAGTGTTCCGGCTCGAGGTCGGCGCCGGTCGGGTTGTGGCAGCAGGCATGCAGCAGGACCACCGCGCCAGCGGGCAGCTTCGAGATGTGGTCGAGCATGGGCTGGAAATCGACCCGGCGCTGCACCGGATCGAAATAGGGGTAGCGTTCCAGCGTGAGTCCGGAACTGCCGAGCAGCGGCTCGTGATTTGCCCAGGTGGGATCACTGACGTGGACCACGGCGTGCGGGTCGGACGTGCGCAGCAGTTCGGCACCCACGCGCAATGCGCCACAACCGCCGACGGTCTGGATCGTCGCCGTCCGCGCGCCGAGTTCCCGGGCGACTCTGCCGAGCGCCAACTCGACGATCCGTTCGTTGAATTCGGGATTGCCCGCGGGACCGACATAAGTCTTGGTCTGCTGCTGGGCGAGCATCTCGCGCTCGGCCTCGCGCACGGCGGCGGGCACCGGCGTGTTACCAGCGTCATCGCGATACACGCCGACGCCGATGTCGACTTTCTGCGGTGACGGGTCGCGGCGGAACGCCGCAGTGACGCCGAGGATCGGATCGGGGGGCAGCTTGTCGAGGTTGTCGAGCATCGCGGGACGCCTGTTGCGCGGACCAGGAGCGCCATGATGCCCGAGACAGCCGCGCAGGTCAGGCCAGGGAGTCCGGAGGGGCGGCTGCGACCACCTTCTGGTCGATCGCGCCGAAGATGCTCTGGCCGTCGCTCCCGAACATCTCGATGCGCACGCGATCACCGAAGTGCAGGAACGGCGTCACCGGCCGGCCACATCCGATCTGCTCGAGCATGCGTCGCTCGGCCAGGCAGGCCGACCCCCGCGAGCGATCGTAGTTGGAGACGGTCCCGGATCCGACGATCGCCCCGGCCCGCAGCCGCCGGGTCTTCGCGACGTGCGCGACCAGCTGGGTGAAATCGAAGGTCATGTCGACGCCAGCCTCCGGCCGCCCGAACGGCGCGCCATTGATGTGCGAGACGAGCGGCAGGTGCACGCGAGCGCTTCGCCAGGCATCGCCGAGTTCGTCGGGCGTGACCGCGCATGGGGAGAATGCGGTGGCCGGCTTCGACTGGTAGAACCCGAAACCCTTGGCGAGTTCCGCGGGGATCAGGTTGCGCAGCGACCAGTCGTTGACCAGCATCAGCAACTTGATATGAGCCGCGGCGCGCTCTGCCGTGACACCCATCGGCACGTCGTCGGTGACGACGGCCACCTCGCCCTCGAGGTCGATGCCGAAGTCTTCGCTGGGGACGGGCACGTCGTCGGTCGGCCCGAGGAAATCGTCGGAGCCGCCCTGGTAGACCAGCGGATCGGTCCAGAAACTCGGGGGCAATTCAGCGCCTCGCGCCTTGCGCACCAGTTCGACGTGATTGACGTACGCCGAACCGTCCACCCAGTGAAATGCGCGCGGCAACGGCGACATCGCCTGCGCTGGATCGAATGGCGCACTGCCCTTGGCGTGTTCCGCTTCCAGGCTCGCCGCCAGGCCCCGCAACGCCGGCTCGGCGGCTTCCCAGTCGTCGAGTGCCGACTGCAGCGTCGGCAGGCTCGCGGGCGCCGGCACGGCTCTCGACAGGTCGCGACTGACGATCACAAGTCGACCGTCGCGGGTGCCGTTCCTGAGCGTGGCAAGCTTCATTTCGAACCCTTCCAGCTGTCCACATACTCCGCCCACTCGACTGCATGCCCGTGCGCGGTGACGTCGAGGGGGTCGCGCGTGTCGATCATCACCGCGTATTCGTCCGTGGCCGGCTTGCTCTGCTGGAACATGCGTGCCAGCGCTTTCGGATGCGGGCCGTGGGTGAAGCCGCCCGGATGAAACGTCATCATCCCGGGGTGAATGTTATCGCGGCTGAAGAAATCACCAGCGTGATAGAAGATGAGCTCGTCATAGTCGTCGTTGTTGTGGAAGAACGGCACCTTGAGCGCGCCCGGGTCCGTCTCGAACGGTCGGGGTGCGAATGTGCAGACGACGAAGCGCCCCGCCAGGAACGTCGTGTGCGCCGACGGCGGCAGGTGATAGCGATGGCTCATCAGCGGGCGGATGTCCCGCACGTTGAGGCGGACGACGGCGAGGTCGCCGTGCCAGCCGACCGCGTCCAGCGGGTTGAACGGATAGGTGATCACCGAGACGTCACCGCGCTTCTTCACCTCGACCTGCCAGGACCGCACGCTGGACTGCTGGGCGAGGAAGGCGTCGTCGATCTTCGGCGTGTCCAGCGCCGCCGGGTCGAAAATCGCCTGATGTCCGACAATCCCCTTGTCGGGCAATCGATAGCTGCTGTTGGTGGCCTCGACCAGCAGGATGTCCACCGGCCCGCCGGACTCCAGTCGCCACATCGTGCCGCGCGGCAGGACGACGTAGTCGCCCGCCTCCAGCGCCAGGTGGCCGAAATCGCAGTAGAGATCAGCGGTACCGGCGTGCATGAACAGCAATTCATCCCCGTCCGCATTGCGCGCCAGGTGTTCCATGCTGTTCGTCATTCGCCAGTAACGGATCGCACAGTGCGCGTTCGACAGCACCGCGGGCGCCGACCACGGCGTGCTCACGCCGCTCGCCAATCGATTGAGGTCCATGGCCCGGGGGCGCAATGGCCCGGTGAAGTCCGTCCAGCCCGTCGGGGGATGGCGATGGTGAAAGAACGCGGCCGGGCCGAAGAAACCCTCCTTGCTCATCTCGCGCTCGTACGTGCCCTCGGGCAGGTCGCAGTGCGCCTGCCGCGAAGCGGTTCCTTCCACTCTCGACACCGGAAAATAGCTCTTCATGAGTCCCCCCGTCTTCCTATCCGCTATCCGCTATCCGCCAGTCCCTTCCTAGATCACCCCGCGCCGCTCCTGGTCGAGTTCAATCGACTCGAACAGCGCGCGGAAGTTGCCTTCGCCGAAACCCTCGTTGCCCTTGCGCTGGATGATCTCGAAGAAGATCGGCCCGATCACGTTGGTGGTGAAAATCTGCAGCAGGATGCCGTCCTGGTCGCTGCCATCGATCAGGATGCGGCGCTTGCGCAGTTCATCGAGCGACTCGCGATGCCCTGTCACGCGGGCATCGACACCCTCGTAATAGGTCTCCGGCGAGTCCTGGAACGCGATGCCGTTGTGGCGCAGCGCATCGACCGTCGCGTAGATGTCGTCGGTCGAGAGTGCGATGTGCTGGATACCCTCGCCGTGATACTCCTTGAGGTATTCCTCGATCTGCGACTTGTCGTCCTGCGACTCGTTGATCGGGATGCGGATCTTGCCGCACGGGCTGGTCATCGCCTTGCTGAAAAGCCCGGTCTTCCTGCCCTCGATGTCGAAGTAGCGGATCTCGCGGAAGTTGAACAACTTC
>Ga0315276_10003572_pt1 | contig 14263 bp, 16 predicted proteins | sample YL17G05_0_MG_FD_204542 | JGI IMG/M metagenome (GOLD analysis project Ga0315276, IMG submission 204542) | Sediment microbial communities from Yellowstone Lake, YNP, Wyoming, USA - YL17G05_0 | ecosystem: Environmental > Aquatic > Freshwater > Lake > Sediment | place: USA: Wyoming | collected...
TTTTTGTTTCCCGCCTATGGGATAAGAGTCAAGCGTTGATGCTGTTTCTTTTTCTAAACTTGTTGCAGATAGTATTATAAAACTTTTAACACTGTCAATGCTTTGTATTCCAGTTTCTTCGCTATATTGTTGACTGTCTATTATTAAATTATTATTGTCTGTTGAATCAACAGAAAAGCTATAATCTGATATTCTGTTAAATTTGTTATCTTCGTATATATGTAATTGAGGGGTATTTATTTCAGTTCCATAATTATTAGTAAATGATTTGCAAGGCCAACTATCACACGTATATTCTCTGTCGATTGCTATTAACTGTACCCACGATCTTGTATTATCATTAGTACTTGATAACGTAGTATAAAAAACGCTATCTATTTGACAAGCTATAGTATTATTAATTCCAGATGTAACTATATAACTTACTTTTCTAATCTGGCCCTCACCTGTTCCATCTTTAACCAACATATAACAATTATCTGGCCTTAATGTTTCATTCCTTAATGTATTTCCATTGCTGAATATTAATATATCAATAGTAGATGTCAAATTATTAACTGGAAAAATTTTTATTTCTGGATTTGTTCCAGTAAAATATTCATTAGTATATACCGTTTCATCATAGCTATCTATTTTTCTTACAAACTTAGCGATATTTTCAATAACGCTGCTTGATGTAGGGGTTAATTGTCCAAAACATACAGGTGTTGTTACATCGTTTTCATTAGTAATTGATAGGTTTGTTTCCCTTTTGTATAACGAGTTTTTAAAAGATATAACCAATTCAGTATCGCCCCATAAAATATTTTCAACAATTCCAGTAAAAATAATAGTTCTGCTTGTCGCGTCACTATCTCCAATTGTACCTATAAATTCTGTAACTGTTGCAGACAAACCAATTAAATTAATTTGCAAATCTTTAAGTGATTGCATAATACTTTCAGCATTAGCGACACCTACATTTAAACCAGAATATTCTGCGATATTTCCACCACGCTCTAAATTGCTGCTTTCGGTAATATCTCCAATTCCATTTTTTAATAGTATTCCTGTTTTCCAGGTTTCAGATACTCCAGTTAATGTTGCTTCACTCCATCGCAAATACGATAGCGAAGATATGGTATAAAGACCTATGCTTGTATCTTCTATGTATTCTTGACCAAGTTTTATTTCAACAGCCTGTATAATTATATTTGCCATAATTTACCATTAATGCAAAGTATCGTTTGATTTCATCCATAATTTAATCTGCATTTTAAACAAATTATAATTATCGTGAACTATTTTTAATTCAGGTGATAATAGTTTAGTTGTATATGTTCCCATATAATCATTAGGCAATCCAAATAGCCACGTATTAGAAGGAGTTACAACCGTAATATCTCCACCTCTGGCACTTAATAAATATGTTATCAATGCAGCACAATTACCAGGTCTTACTTCAAGGTCAAGCGCAGTCTCGTTATAGTCTCCAGTAGTCCCGCAGTCAACGCTTGAAACAACCCCACCGCGTGATACCTCACGGATTATTGATTGCTCTTGCAATGCCTGCGGGAATGTTTGTACTGGCCGCAATGTAGTCACAGTTCCGATCTGTAGTGTTCCCTCTGATTCTGCTGCCGCTGGTGTATACGCGCTCGATGGCCCGCTGACGTAAGCAATTTTTAATGCATTCAGATGATGTAAATATGGGTTTAATTGCGCTCCTTTACGATCAAACTGAACCAATGAGCATATAAAATTTGTACTATCTCCCTTATCAGCTCCAAACGGAAAAAAACCGCTTGCCGTACCTAATTCAAGTTGAAAATTATTACCCCGTCCTATTGTCTCATCATTGAAAAAAGTATTGAGTGCAAGCTGATCTGTAGCGTCTAAAATCCATGTAGGTATCTCACAGATACGTGAATCGTATGTACTGGTATCATCACCTATTTTCCATCCTGATTGAGTACGTGAATAGTGTAAACCCATGCGGATTACAGTAGAATACATGAAATAAGGCTGCTTAATCGTGATTGAATAAGCAGGCAATGGGGATATAGTCCTTAGCGTAACACTCATAATTGCCGTGCCATTTTCGCTTGAATATCACGCACCAGTTGATCACCCTGGCCGCTACGTAACTGAGCCCGTATCGTTTCGGTAATATTACCACTACTATCCATAATTGTAACATTAAGAGCCGCGTTTGTTGTCATATTGCGAGTCTGAGTATTATTATATACCTGCGATCCACGCGGTAAATTGACATATTCCCCACCCTGTTCATTGATTAACGACATACCACCAGGAGCGAATGCCGTTCCAGTTTCAAATTTTTGATTTGATATTTTTGCTACGTTTGCAAGGCCAAGAGCAACAGCAAACCCAGCGGCAATACCACCCCACGGCATAGGTGCGCTTTTAAGGTTTGTATTAGCTGCTGCCCAGGTATCCATTATAGCCTGAGATATTGCAAATGCCTTATATGCTCCTATATATTTTTTTTGGCCTTCAAATAATTGAGCAGCCATTCCAAGACTATTATTTACTGCATTTTTAGATTTTTCATTATCAGATTTTTTAATTAATAAATCATCATTAATTTTTTTCTGTCTTGCTGCTGCCTCAGCATTTTGTATTTTTATTATTCCATTTATTTTTTCAACCTGTAATTGTTTTTCAATTTCAAGTGATTGAATAGTTGCATCATATTCTTCCTGCTTCAATTGTTTCTCAATTTCAATAGAATCAATTGCAGCCTGGTATTCTTCCTCTTTAATTTTTTTGTATTTTTCTAAGTTATCGCGTCTTATTTGATTTTTTAAATCTTGTTCAGCTTTTAATATTGATACCTTTTTATCAGATGCGTTTTTTGCAACTTCTTCTTCTGATTCTGCTGTTTTTTTATCTACTCCCAATACTTTTTCCATTCCATTAGTCCACAAATCAACTATACGTGCAGCACCATCAGCCCACCATTTAAGTACCTTGCTTCCTCCAACCTTTTCCTCAAAATTTTTCCAAGATAAAGCCATCTCATCAAACCCATCCTTTGATGTTGTTAGGGCTTCTGCTTGACCTTTAAATTTTGAAGTTAATCCATCAATAACAGATTGCGTTCTTTCTGCGCTCCCTCTTGCGCCATCTACCGCTATTTTAAACTTACCCAATTCATCTGAATCATCATTTATAGCTTTTGCTACAATGTTAGCCGCACTTGCCATGTCCATGCCAGTTGCAGCAGCAAGATCAAGAATAGCTGGAGTTAATTGCTTTACAGCTTCATCATTTTTAACATAATTAGCTATTTTAACCTGTACAGCAGTAATTTCTTCGTTGTCAACTTTTAATTTTTGTCCTAATGCTTCCGCTTGTTGATTTAATGCAGTTGATGTATATCCTAACGCAGTTCTGAGTTGCGCTTGAACTCTAACAGATTCCTGGTATTCTAATCTTGATTCTTTTAAAAATTGCGTTACTTTTTGTATTCCCTGCATTCCAATATAAGCAACAACAGCGCCTTTAATAGCATTAACAAAATTGCCCTTTATCTCATCACCCAAACCCTTAAATGAATCTTTTGTCTGCTTCAGTGAGGAATCGACCTTCTTTGAAGCATCAGCAATAGGCTGTGACATATTATCTACAACATTTAATTTTACATTAATGTCATGTTCAGCCATAATATCAACCTATTTCTTAGCCATTTTGTTTGCGTTATCAATTTCTATTTGTTCACGCTTGTTAACCATGAATCCACAAATAGAAAAAGCCTCCAATAGTTTTGAAGGCTGTTCGTATCTTCCTTGTCCATCTGGATAGCACATATTGTTTGTCGCCTTAAAATGCCAGAAGTAAGGAATAAATCTGTTTATATTTATATCATTACAAAAACTAACAGGACACCGATTAATATTAAACCAACCCCAGCTTATTTTCTTACTCTTGCCTTTCGACAATGGCCTGCAACATATTTCACATCCATCAACCCCACCACAAGTACAGTCAATTTGTATGTTGTTTTTTACATTCATATTGCATCCACGACCTTTTTTCTGTTTTTTATCACAATTTCCGCAATTATATGCCAATGAAAACGGTTTATATTGCATCAAAACTGCGACAATTAACTTTTTTTTTCCTCTGTGGTTAGTCTGTTCGCCAGGTTCCAATACTTAATTATTTCAGCCTGCTCATCACTGTTATAATCAGCTTTAGGAGTTATTAGGATTTTATCAATGAAAGCATCAACAACAGTCAAACGTGCTTTGTAATCAATGTTTTCATCGTAAATTCCAAACATTTCCTTTTCCAGTGACCCTGTCTTTGGCTTAAATTTCCATACAACTTTATCACTGTCAACGTATTCAATACTTTCCTTTGAGGATACGGGTATCATGCGTATTCCCCTTTCTTGCTGTTAAGGTTATGCGTCATTGATAGCAACTGTAAAATCGTTATCAACGAATGATCCTGTGATTTCCCATACCATTAGACCATTATCAACGCTTTGCTTGCATTCGCGTATCTCGCTTTTATTCGATCCGCTTGTAATACTGATATAACTATCAGCAGCACTACCGAACTTGATAGTAGTAGTCGCAAGCGTGCCAGCAGCCATTCCGGTTGTTGGATTAATAGAGCTTGCATCTTCCATGTATGCGGTTACTGACCACGATGCCTTTTTATTAACAATCATACTCTGCAAATTACCGCTCTCATCTCCCATATTCTTGATCATCTGCACATCATTACCACCTTTAACAGAAAATTTTAGAATGTGCAAAGCAAGACCGTTGATAGTCTGAGTCGCATTTTTGAGAACAGCAGGCGGAACAGTACTAATTGCTGCAATAGTATCTGTCAAATAAGTTCCGGCAGCAGGTGCGCCATCTGGAACACCTTTGCCAGTAAATGTTATAGTGCAAGGTTTCCCAACCTCACCGCTAATTTCATAGTCGAACATAACACTATGAGCCTTGGTGATAATAGTATCACCGGCAGTTTTATCGCCAGTATAACCCCATAGAGTCATATCTTTCCAGTTAGTCGCAATAACGCTTGTAGGTGCCCATGAATGCTTTTTTGTCGCAAGTGCATACACCATACCGCAACAATTAAGGAACCCGCCGACATTGGGGACAGTGGCCGATCCGGTTGGAATAATAGGGAGCGTTACCTTTACATCAACCAAACTCATCCCGGCAACAGCCTGAGGATTTCCAAATATCCCTTGCGCGAGCGCTTGCTCTGCGAACTCTTTTTTATAGTCAAGTGAAAAGTTATCGTCAACAGTTATGAAATCTGCTGCCGCTGGCGTTGCTTTAGATCCAAGTGCAGATTGCACTTTGGCAGTAAGCAAATTAAGCTTTTGAAAAGTAGGTACCATAGGCCCATCCTGGTTATTAGGTGTAATAACACTATCATAAATTCTTATTTCATCAAGCAACCCCTGAAAGTCGCTATAATATGCTTGTGCAAAAATTAACGATAGATCCGTGTTTGATATTAAATACGTTCCCGCTAAGATAGTCGCACTCGTTACATTCACACTATCGGCGTAAATATTCCATTTGCCATTTGCATACGTAAATAAAAGGTCATGCCAATTTGTATCGGTTATAGTATACCCGGTACTCACCGCTGTTGAATTATTATAATAAAAGAAAAGATTATTCAAGGTGTTTATACCGATACCGTAGTTTTTATTTTGAGCATACAGTCCTTTTACTACGAACGTCCCTGGATTGCCGATAATCGTATCGGCAAGCTTTAACCATAAACGTATCGAGAACGAACCCGTAGCCGCAAAATTAAAAAGCGCATTATTTACAGTTGATAATCCGTAGTTATCACCTAACCCGAAAGAAAAAGAAAATGCCTTACCTACTTTACCCGTTGCGTACGCGGGTGTAGTGTTCCAAACAGCGTTAACCCCGGCTTGGGATTCGTTCGGGTTATCTTCGGCTTTCCACCAGAGTATAGGAAATGACATATTTTGTTTTCTCATCTATTATGATAAAACAAATTCCATTTAGTCACTAAACTTGTCGGATGATACGTATTGCCACGCTTATCTGGTATTTTCTCGCTGCTCTTAAACGACAATACAGCCTCTTTACTCAATGGCAAATATCCAGTATTGTTAGCGCCGAATACTTTTATTAAATCAGCCAATGCCATATCAAGCGCACTGTCAGCTGTGATCTCTGGTTGTACTGTCAGGGTTGGAGTGATACGATAATCAACACTTATTATTACTTCAGCCTCTTGAAATCCATACAGCCCGTTAATCCCCTCAACCGCTGTTTCTGTATTATACCTTATCAACGCGCACGGATACGCACTCACACGCGCACGATCAGCCTGGTTGATTGTTCCCCATGTATAGTTATACCCGCCAACAGTGGTCATACCACTGATAATAGTTGCAATCTCTCCAGATATAGTTGTTGCTCTTGCTGTCATGATCTGTATAAAATTCCTGTTTGCACCATTTGATAAGGAGAGAGTAATTGCGCTGTATTCATAAACATTTCTTTTGTGATCTGACTTTTAAGCAATTCGCAACGCTCTTTATACCATATCAATTTTTTGAAATAGCTTTCATTTTCAGGCACCTCAACATTATTTTCAGCAGTACAATCTTGACATACAAGGAAACAAAAATATGCAATCGCATATTCTTTTATCCTGTAACTTAATGGAGTTTCATATATACTCGTAGAAACAACGCCACGCTCAAGCGCAAGCGCCTCAAGTTCAAGGTCAGTGTTCTCCATCCAAATATCATGCCGTCCATCTTCCGCTCCAGATTGAACAAAATCACGGACAACACTATCTGTTATATCTGTAAACGCTATGTATTTTGCAGTATATGCCATTTAGAACCCCGCTAATTTAATGACACGATCAACAGCAGTATTCATTTTAATGATAAAATCAGGCTCTTTTACTTGTGCAGCTTCGTATAAAAATTGATCAGGTTTAATACCTGGATGATTGACTTTTTTGGCGAACACTTTATTTCCACTTTGTGGTCTTATAGTATGCGCTCTTGTTCCATCATGCACATATTTTCCGTATTGTGCAGTACTTTCATTCAAAAATATTTCTGCGGATAATCCTTTATTCCTAATCGTATACCAAATTGATTTTGCAAGATTACCGGACTTCGTTTTAAATCTATGAACGGTACGTGCTTGATTCTGTATTGACTTGCTAACTCCAGCTATTTCCTGAGTCATTTCTTTTTTTGCAATATCAGGTATAGCATTAAACGCTTTGAGAAAACTATCCAAGTCAATGGTAACTTTTAATTCCATTATTTTTTAGGCCTGCCACGACCGCGCTTGTGTTTTTTCATTGCTGCCTCAAGCTTATCAACATTTGAACCGATTTCTTTTTCAGGTTCAGGATTAACAGCAACTATTTTACCGTATTCTGTATTATCAACATACGGCTCTTGCTCAGTTAAAACAACAGGAACCGGCATTTCTACCGGTTCCTGTACAACATCTTCACATACAATCCACCCATAGGACAGATACTCCGCAACTTTATCAGAAGGAATAGTTTTTACCCTATCCCTACCGCCATTAATATTGTTCCATCGTACCTGTACCATGATAACCCCTTATCCAAGAATGGTTGCAATGTGTTCACTCTGTACGGACTTGAAACCACCGCAGAGGTGTATTCGATAGGTGATGATGCCATCGCCTATGCAACGGACAAACAGATACGTAAGACCGAACTGATCCGTAACAAGCTGAGTCTGAAGAATGGCGCTCGCTGGGATCAGCGGGGGACGCACAACACCAACAACAGCAGAACGCTCAAAGCAGAATGCGCCTGTGTACGATCCACCGATTGTCAATTCATCAGCATCAGCACCAACTACCACAAGACCCGGCCTATTGATTACAAGATTTCCACTTGTTGCAACAAGACCTGTATTAACAACGTATTTATTCGCGTCAGTGGTTCCACCGGCTTTAGTAATAACATCACCAGCTACAAAACCGGTAGCATTAATTGTTCCGCTCTCAGTAATGAGCGTCGTCGTTCCAACAGGATGCGAAGCAGATGTGAGATCGTAGCCAGTACCTGCTCCGGCGGTATGTGAAGAAATCCCACCGGATACGCTGATGTTGAAACCATGCTGCGGGAGGTACTTGCCTGTCCGACGTTCCGTATCTGAACCAGCAATCATAGCCTGATTGTAAATTCCAAGATTCGACAGATTCATCGCCGCATCGGAGTTCATAACGCATTGCAGATCAGAAAGCGGTGCGCCATTGTCCACCAGGATTTTCTTAGCGGCAGTAAGTGCCGTAAGATCGCTTGCGAAAGGTGTCGTGCCTGCCGTGCCGGTCGCTCTGGATGAACCGTTTTTCACGGCGGTAAACGCGAGTACTTCCATCGCATTGCGAACTGTACGCATTGCGTTTTCGGTCTTGAGACGCAACCATTCCGCACCGTTGTCACCGTTAAGGAGTGACCGTTCCTGTTCGCCAGAAACCGACCACGAATCCATGTACGATTTGCTGATCGAAATACCAATGCTCGACGCAGTCGCAGCAGTACCGAGATCGGCATAAGCGGCAGGCGTGTATTCAGCAACCGTATTCTTCGCGGTATACGGAACGTAAACGGTATCGCCTTTGGCAACACCTTTGTCGTCAAACGTGGTAGAAATTGAATTGAGGAAACCTATAGGCTCCTGTGAAACTGTCTGCGCTGCCGAGTAAAGTACCGGGGCAATGCTTGTCATGGTAAAATCGCCTGCTGCCATAATGCACTCCTTGTTATGTTAGTTTGTACCCTTCTGCCATGAGCCTGTTACGCTCTAAACCAGAAAGGTTGTTAAATTCATCTAATGATATTGATTTTTCATTTTTTTTATCTTTAGACCCACCAGCGCCTCCGCTTCCGGGTTTTGATGTGTTTTTTACAAGGTCAGGTCGTGATTTTTTCAGCTTTTCAATTCCTTTTGCTGCTTCTATTTCCTCATCACCATCAACAAAAACCACATCGCCAGATTCTGTCAACCTAACCCTGTCTTGTGCAATGAGGTCTTTAATAAGATAATCAGCAGCGTGAAAATGATCGCATATAACCTTGTTCAGCTTTTCTGCTGTTTTTGAGTTGCGCAGATCACGGTTAGCCGCTTCTATTTTAGCATCCCGCTCTGAAATCTGTTTCTTTAGCAACTCAAAATCTTTTATAGGTACGTATTCTCCGCTGGCTACTGTTTTTGTTTTGAATCGTGATAGCACATCAGGTAATTCGTCGGCACTCGTAACGTCTATTTCAAATGTGTTACGAATAGCATTGCGATATGCTTCTGTTTCCCTGCGCAACCTGGCATTTTCTGCGCCTTTTTTGTTAGCCGCTTCAATGCCGCGTGACTTCTCAGCCTCGATTGCCGCGAGTACAATTCCCTTTTGATCGTCTGTCAAAGAGCCAACCACTTCATTCAAATCCATACATTCCATCCTTTCGGCTCAAGGCCGTGTTTTGTGTCTCATGGACATACTACATTTCTCCTCAAGGGAGTATATAAAAGGGCAATAAAAAAGGGCAATGTCCGATGTGTAAGCACCTTACATTGCCCTAAGTCAAAACTGCAATAACTCTCCCCGCTAAAGGATAATTACTGCCCGATTATTTCAAAGAATTATTTTTTCTTCTTTTCTTCCTTAACAGGTTGAGATGCCAACCAATCCCGCATCTGCCTATTCTCACGAATCGCACCTTCCACCCGCTTTAACTCATCGGTCAATTCAACAAATCGCGTATCAAGTAATTCGATGGTTATCATATTAGTGAGGGGTAGGATAACAGTTAATGTACCCTACAACACCGTCAATTAAAACTTTAACCTTGCCGATGATTGTACCATCGGCAGCGGTTGATCCACTTGCTGCCGAACCACCAGCAACAGTTACCGACAACGCCGCATCCCACGCACCTGCTACAGGGGTACTCACCTGCAAACCAACAGCATTGCCCGTATGAGTACCGGCAAGCGATACCGAGGCCGCATTAAACGCGGATACAACCGCGCTCGCCGCAATTACGCCGCTCGTAGGCACATCAATCATACCAAGTACACCGCACGACAGGTTAGATACCGTTGCCGTACTGGTAGCCTCATAGTATCCCTTAACTCCAAATTTATTTCCGGTTGATGTACAAGCCGCTGTATTTTTTACCTGCCCCATAATAGCGCCATAAGACGATGCACCACTCTGTGCAGTAGTAAGCAACAGTCGCGCCCGTACGGTACGCAAATCAGTAGTGCCAAAGTTTGCACCACCATCATCAGCGCATATATCCACACTTTTTGTTTTAGCGGAATTGAGCTTATTTAGCGGATCAGTATTAACTGCCGCGCTTGTAAACGTACCGATTGTCAGATTGTATCCTACTGCGTTATCAGTAGGCTGGATTGCATTGCCTAAAAGTTTTACTGCCATAAAACGCCTCCGTGAAAATGTTTTTGGTAGCCGTTGGTACTGCCTATTAATAATAATAAGCTATTTCGTAAAATAAATCAAGATAAATCGGTAATTTATATATAATCAAGATAATTTATCTCATCTTCGGGCATTGTTACCGATTGTTCAACACGATAAACAGGCTCGCTATCGCTCATGTACCGCGCCGGCTTAACCCGCTTTTTAGGCAGCTTAACCTTTGGAGTGTCAGGCACGAACTTTTTACTTTTCCCCATACAGCACCTCTTTTGGTATCGTTGCAGTTTTCTTTTCCTGACCATTCCAATTTTTAAGGTTCTTTTGCCATGATTTTGGATTCTCATCAAACGCATCAGCTCCCTTTATTCCCATTAAATCCTTACGATCTTGATCCGATAATTTTTCCAGATATTTTTTACCCTGCTTAGGATCATAATCACTACCCGATTTATCTGGAACTTCACCGTTGTATATTGTTGATATATTGCAAAGGCAATTAGGATGAAATGGATATTCTGGAGCGCGTTCCTTTGGATATATCCCAGCACCCATTCCGTATAAATCAGCTTCGCAGTGAAAATTGCATATATCAAACTCAACGTGCCTATCACTTAAATTAAATTGTATTCCAACAATATCGTCAGTGTAAATCGCATCGCTAAAAGCAGCGTCACCATAAGCCCTTGCCATTTCAGTACGTGCTATTCTTTCGGTATTGTATCGTTCTTTGAAATATGATGCGTATTTAATGGCATTTTCAACTTGTGCAGCGCTTGATTTATTTGTAATATCCAGTATGTTTTGGTAAGCCCTTTTAAGTTTTGAGGTATCTTGATCTGTGAGGCGATTAATTCTATGCTGCACAATGCTAATCTCTTTTTTGTACTCTTGGTAAGCTTCCGAGCTATTCGTGAGGCCATATACACCCCTCGCTTTGTCTATAATACTTTGTACATCTTTTGCCACATCAGATATTATTATTTTTTTATCTGATAAATCCTGTGCAGCCTTACGCCACGAACTCCCGGCAGCAAGTGATCGCGTTATTTCTTTTTTTACTGCCAGTATATCAGTAATAGAATTTAGTGTAGTCTTAATCGGTACACCAGCAGCATTGTATGCGTGTTCTGCATACCAATATTTAAAGCTATTTACTCGCTTTTTTCCTGCTATTTCTGTACCAATTCCAATAGATACAGATTCAACAATGTAATTAAGCAGTAAATTTTTAGTCTCTTTTTTAACATTGTACTTTGTGTATATCTTAGTGATTTTATCTGATATTACAGATACACTATCATTTTCTGATATAGTAGAAATCAGTGCATCACTAACCTTTTTCAGCAATACACCGTTTTTTTTCTCAAAATCAGATACTGCTTTTTGTATCTTATTCACCTATTGCATCACCTTGATTAGTTAATGTCATAGATTCACTAAGTTGCATTTTCTTTATCTCTGTTGCTTCTATCAAATCAGCCTCAAGAGCATCCTTTATTTCCTGCAATTTCTCAGGATCATTTTTCCATCTGCGCTCTGCAATATCAAGCCACAATAGTTTTTTAACAGATTCTGGCGGGAACTCCTTGAGTATCAATAATGCAGTTGTAATATCGTCGTTATCAGCAGTAGGGCTAAATGAATGCGGATATTCTACATCATACGGTATATCGCTGCCGATATACAGACCAAACAACACCGCCAGGTCTTCCTCTGTTTCTTCCCCGCACTCGCTTGTTTCCTTGAGTACCTGTTCCTCTGCTCGGAAATCCCATTCTTTTGCAATCCCGCTTTTCGATTCCACCACACCCACTACACCAGCCTGTTTAGCCTCGTCCTTTATCTCGCCCTTGAGCCGTTCGCAGTTATCTACCAGCGTTTTGATACCCTCTTGTGAAGGCGCAATGTACTGTGGAGGCCATTTGCTATCAGTGCCGCAATCGAGGAAAGTAGCAGGGCCAAGCGACTTCGCTCCTGCACCTAACCCGCTTGTAACGAGGATGCTAAACGTCTGCATAATCTCCATGAAATTAACCTGCGACTCTTTATTAAACAGGCCATGTACCAGTACTGCTAAATTGTAAAATTGCGGATCGGGAAACTCTTTAATTTTCGCACTGGAAGCAAAGGCCGTGATAATTACCACCGGGATAACACCGAGACCGTGTATTCCTTCTTCTTCTACGATGGTAATTTCTTTGCCATCAGTTCTGACAATGTAAAACAACTTCCAGTTCTGGTTATCCCATTGCCTGAAATACTGGCGGCACTCTGTTTTATCACCGGTTTTCACTTCCTCGTACTTGTCGTAAAACGTGATTGATACCAGCTTGCCCTGCGCGTCGCAAACATGATTTTTCACTTGTTGCGGCTTGCGCTCGTAGATGTACGGCAATGCGCGTTGTGCTTTCATCTCCTCTGCAGTCTGCGCTTGTGCCACAACATCAGCCGTGAGATTATCCATCACGATGAAATTGAGTGAGAACAGCCGCGCATGTTTAATAGCGTTTTTCATAAACGTATTGAGCGACGTTCCGGCGTTGTCGCAGTTGTCAATGAAAGCCTCAAATAGTTCGTTTGTAGTTTCGCGCCTGATCTCGCCTTGAAAGCAAGGATCAACCATAGCATTGATGATCGGTTTAAAAACATTAACATAATAACTTATTTTCCTGCGCGTCTGATAAAACATTTCCCTATCGGTATACTGTAAATAACCGCAATCTCGATAATGCCGCGACCCCTCAAACGTTTGCTCCAGAAAGTCATACTGATTAACCGTGCGGTAATCTTTGTATCCTGTATAATCCTGTAGTATGCCTGTTGTTGGGTTATTGTATATACTGCTATCAGGTACTAACTGCGATGCTGTTGGCAATCCACTTTCATTTGACATATTCAATCCTTGTTAAATTTCTGTATCTTCTTGACTTTTTTGCTTTATAGCATTAATATAACCTATTTCATGGTCATGTACAAAGGCTTTCACTTGTCCGTATCGGGCAAACCAATTACCTCGACCGCTATGTATGTTCTGTGTGCTATCACCGGTATCATCAGAACGAGTACAAAATATTTGTACAGTATCAAAATGCAATCGCAATTCTGATACGCATTTTTCTACTCTTTTAACATCGTAATTATTAAATTCGTTCATATCGCTAATCTCAAAGCTTGACCAGGAGCTGGGCCTAATTTTTTACTGGCTATAAAATATCGCCTTGCATCAAGGCAATGATCAAATCCGTTGTTAGCAGGGCAATCTAATATTTTAGCATTTTTATCACGCATCCACATATAATTACGCTGTTCCTTAATTGCGTTGATACTTCTATCAGTCCAAACTTGCTTATACTGGTTAACTTTCTGTATTCCTGCTACAACACTATCCGGGCCTTTTATAGCAGGTTTAATATTCCATCCCATGCGGTGTAGTTCCTCAATGCTTTTAGGTTCTGCACAGTCTGCAATGATTTCAGATTGACCGCGAATAAGACCAAGCGTAACAAATCTTTTATCTAAATCGCTATTAGTTAATCCTGTTTCATACAGTAATTCATCAGATACTAAAAATTCATTAAGTAATTTACAATGAACAAGCGCAGCCGGTTCGTTAAATCCGAAGTCTAAACCATATCCATCAATATTTCCATAATTAGGCCACTCTTTGATTGTTGTAAAATTGGGATGTATTAACCCTTCGATTTTACCTACAAGCCCGAGACCATACACGCGCCACCAGTTAGGGTCTTTATCACGGTTGCTCTCAATGTTGTCAATTACCTTCTGGATAATCT
>Ga0315276_10003574_pt1 | contig 14262 bp, 20 predicted proteins | sample YL17G05_0_MG_FD_204542 | JGI IMG/M metagenome (GOLD analysis project Ga0315276, IMG submission 204542) | Sediment microbial communities from Yellowstone Lake, YNP, Wyoming, USA - YL17G05_0 | ecosystem: Environmental > Aquatic > Freshwater > Lake > Sediment | place: USA: Wyoming | collected...
ATTATTTGGAAGCACCAAAGAAAGGTGGTCAAAGAATTACTATGGCGACAACTATGACTGAATTAAAAAATGAGAAAACGTATGGAAATGCAAATCAAGGTAACTTAATGACCCCAGAACTGAAGAAACAATGGTTGAAGTATATGGGTGGAAGCTCAAGTGCCTACGCTGAAAGCAGCCAAGGGTCATGGGCGGCATTTTTAGATTATTTGGAAGCACCAAAGAAAGGTGGTCAAAGAATTACTATGGCTGAAGTAAAGCAAAGCAGTAAATATACAGACTTCACTAGTAAATATATGAAAGAAAATTCTGGTTCCAGTTTGGCAGATGCGGCTAAAGCTTGGAAATCAGAAAAAGGTGATGATAAGGGTGAAGAGAAAGAAGAGTAAAAGATTTTTAAAATAAGGGGGTACTTTGTACCCCCTTAAAATAGTTTTTAAGGAGGTTTGAGTATGGATGATACAATGAATCCTTGTGTTTTAAAGTATATAATTTGTCCTAAGTGTGGGCACAATTTTGATTTTGAAGCAGGAATGGGAGAGCAGAATGGATGGCATGGGATTAGACCTCAACATTTTAAAACTCCTGCTTCTAAACAAGGTCAAAATTTGACTTTTCCAGTTATTTTAAAGAATGATAGAGTAAGAGTACCAGAGTTAAAGGGCAGAGAGATTGGAACAGTAACCAAAGTATATTTAGATGAAAGTTTTGAAATTGATTTTCCATCATCTGGAGGTGAGGAAACATTTGTTGATAAAAGTAAGAATTATTCAATACAAAAGATTGGATTTAGATCTGGAGATAGATTAGGTGGTGGAAAAACAATTAAGACTTTGCATGTAAATAAAGATATTGGAGTTTATGCTGCTACTATAATTAATGATAATGGAACAGAAGAGGTAGTTGCATTAGAAAATGTTGAACAAATTTAAGGGGGACAAATGAGACTCAAAGATCTATTTATAAAAAAGACAAAGTTAAGTAGGGTAGCGGAAGGTCAGTTTATAGTTAAAAAGATGTTTATAGTTGTGTCAACAGATAGAGTAGACACCAAAGCAATGATGCCCGGAATGATATTAGCTATAGAACTAAAGTTTAATGATGAAATAAGTAGAGTTAAACTAGGATTAAAAGAGGATGAGATTGTTGCAACGCTTATTACAAATAAAGGTAGTTTGTCTGAAGATCATATAAAATTAATTAAACAAAAAAGAATTGAAGCAGTTGATGTATTTATTGAAAAATGTTCATTAAATTGGTTTACAGTAATATTGAATAATGAAAGTTTTTTTAATTTGGAAAAAATTACACTAGAAGAATACAATGTAATTAGGAAGAAACATAAAGAAATTGGTATTTGTTATCTCCCCACCTATTAAGTCTATGAAGAACATAATTTTTGCTACAGTATTAAATGATGCCTATGTACCAGGAATGGTGGCCTTAATAAAAAGTATCAAATACTATAATCCAAATTTTAATTACAGATTTGTAGTATTTTATTCTACTTTTTTGCCTTTTTGGGGATCTTTGAGTTCAGAGAGTGTGGAGCTGCTAGATTCATTATATGATTTTGAGTTTGTGGAGCCAGATTTTAGAAACTATTTAAATAATGGTAGTACAGTACATATTGAAGATTCAATTAAGAAAATTACTCCTGGTAGAATGGATATAAAGTATCTTTCAATTGAAAGTTTTAATTTAAGTGCTGATAAAGTTATATTTTTTGATGTAGATATGATTTGTTTGGGTGATTTATCAAAATTGGTTGAGTTTGAGGTTGAGGACATAGCAATGGTTCATTGTAAATGCTCTAGAGAATATTATGTTGGTGTGATGGTAGTAGGTAAAAAGAATTTAAATAATCACACTTATCTAGACATCTTAAAGTATGATGACTCAAAGTCTAAGAAGTTTGGCGTAGATATGAAACTATTGAATGAATATTTTAAGAATAGAATTGAGCCTTTGCCGGATGAGTATGATGCAGTAGTTACTGAAGTACAAGAAATAGATAAAGTTTGGAAAATTGCATCCTATAGACCCTTGTTTGAAAAAATGTTGAGAGAGAGAAATACAAGTTTAGATAAAATAGATGATAGAAAAAAGTTTAATGATGATGTTTATGTTGAATGGAAGAATAAGTATTCTCCTAAATGGGTTAGTTATCGTAAGTCAAATCATTTTTTGAAAGATGTAAAGATATTACACTATATCTACTCACCTTGGATTGATAAAGGAAGAGATGATTTATTAAAATTAGATGAAGGAAGAAAAATGTTAGAACTTTGGGAAAAGTGGTATAGGAGTTAGTAAGAATGAAACTACATGCAGGTTGTGGACCGCGTTACATAGATGGTTGGTTTAATGTTGATTTGAGAAAAGACGTAAAAACAGATTATTGTGGAAATATACTTGATTTAGTGTACCCTGAAAATAAGTTTTTTATTCCAGATGATAGTGTGGATATGATATGGGCGTGTCATTTTTTAGAACATTTGGACTATCCTGATGGAGTTGTACTTTGTTTAACTACTTTTTATGATTGGTTAAAAAGTGGTGGAAGAATAAGATTAGCGGTACCTGATTTAGAATTAGTTGCAGGATATTATTTAAATAAAGATCTAAAGTTGTTCCAGTTATTTCCTGAGAAGTGGAGATATTATAAGTTTGATTCTGCAGCTGAAAGATTTATGTTTTTCGCAAGAGGGTGGGAGCATACCATATTATTTGACTTCGATTTAATAAAAAGTTTGTTGGAGGATGCTAAGTTTAAAAATATTGAGAGATGCAAGTTTGGAGAATCAAGAACTGGAGTTTGGAATTATGATAAGCTCAAATTAGAATCTTTATATGTAGAAGGAGAGAAGTAGGTGGGAGAAATTGAGGTTATATTAGAGGAAGGTTGGGGTGAATTTAAAATTGATTCTTATCCTAAAGATAGAAGAATGATTGTTCTTGAGGAGAAAGAAATAAAAGGACAAAGTTCAGAAAATATAAGATTTCTTATTAATGAGTTGGTTAGAAGATTTGCTAAGAATGGAGTTTATTTAGAAGTTGGAACCTTCCTTGGATGCAGTCTATTGAGTGCTGCCCTTTTTAATCCTACCACAAGATGTATAGGAATTGATAAATTAAATCAATTTTGGTTAGTAGGACCAATTAGTAAAACACCTAATAAAGATAATAACAGAATATTTTTGAAAGAGAATTTTGAAAAGTTTGATTTAGATAATGTTGAGTATTATGAGGATGATTATAGAGAAATTTTTAAATATTTGTTTGAGAAGGAACCTAATTTAAAGATTGATATTTATTTTTATGATGGTGAACACTCTGAAGAAGGAACATTAGAGGGATATGAGAGAGTACTTCCTCACCTATCAGAGAAGTGTATTATTTTAACAGACGATACTAATTGGGGGCGACCCTCGAGAGCTAATGATGCTTGGTGCAGAGAACATTCAGATTTTAGATCAATAGTGAGAATTCCTGGCACCCCTTCAAAATCAAAGGGGAAGTTTAGAATATGGTGGAATGGTTTTGAGATTATGGTAAGAGGTTTTTGAGGTAGAAAATGAAAATAGAATCAATACTTTGTGTTGATGGAGTAGTATCTGTAAAAGATATAAGCGAGAGATGGGGTGGAGTAGATGTTGAACTTCTCTACCCTGGAAATCTAAGTGTTGAAAATGAGAGATTTGATATCGTTATATTTCCATTTAGTAAAGAATTTGAGTGTAGAAACAAAGCTAAGAAATTTCTGATTGCAACAGGAGATGAGTTAGAGTTACAAAAGCAAGGATATAGAATTTCAAAGAATATATTTTCAAATAGAGTAGTTGGTATTAAGTCAGTTTGGAAATTAGATGATTTTGATTGGAGTGGAAGTTTCAGTTTCAGTTTAGATTGGACTTTATTAGAGAAAAAATGTAAAGAATTAGATCCTATTTTTAAACAAACTTTAAGTGCTCATGTTGTAGTTCATAATGAATTGGACTGGATTGGATTTTGTTTAGCATCATTAGTTTGGGGCGGGGTTGATGAGATTGTAGTGGTAGATACTGAATCAACTGATGGTACATGGGAGATTATTCAAAAGTTTGAAGAGTGGTGTAGGTTAGAAGTTAGAGTTGTGAAAATGAAGATTTTTAGAGTTCCAAATGATCCAAAGAATTTTTATAAAATTAGAAATTTTGCTATTGAAAATTGTACCGGAGATTGGTTATTATTAGTTGATGGGGATGAGGTATATCCAAAAGTAAGTATAGATAGAATTAAACAATTAATTATTTGGAACCCTTTTAATGTAAATAGTTATAGATTTCCTGATTATCAAATTACATATAACTGGAAAACTATTGATAAGATAGGAAGAAAAAGTGGTTATGATAGATTGTACAAAAATTATATAGGATATCATTGGAGAGGCGGGTGGCCTGCAGAGCGTCCCTATATTGGTGAGACTTTATATCATATAAAATCATTGCACATTCAAGACATCTATTATTGCCATTTTGCACATTGGAAGTCTTGGGATTGTCATCTTGGCAGATGGGAATGTTTAATGGGAAAATCTATAAGTGCAATAACAAAAGAAGAAATAAATAAAGTAAGAGAAAAAATAATGAACTCAGTTTGGCATGAATCAAAGGGCATGGTGGAGTTTCCAAAAGAAATGATTCCTGAGATTTTTAATAAGGAAAATTTAGAACCATGGATGATTGAATTATTAAAACTTCCAGAAAGTATTTCAGTTTAAGGAGAAATTTGTAGTATGAAAATATTAATAACTGGTAGTAGAGGTTTTATTGGTAGAAATCTTATTGAGAGATTGAAAGATGAGCATTGTATTGTTGAGTTTGTAAGAGGAAACACGTTAGATGAATTGAAAGACTTAGTTAGAAATTCAGATTTTATTTATCATTTGGCAGGATGTAATAGAACAAATAATGAAAAAGATTTTGAAGATGTAAATGTAGGTTTGACTAGAGTGATTGTTGAAGAATTAGAAGAAATGAATAAAAAATCTCCAATTGTTTTTCCGTCATCAATCCAAGCAATTATTGATAATCCTTATGGAAGAAGTAAAAAAGCAGCAGAAGACTTATTGATAGATTATAAGAATAGAACTGGGGCGATAGTGTATCTTTATAGACTTACTCATGTTTTTGGAAGATGGGCGCCACCCAATTATAATTCTGTGGTGGCAACGTGGATGTATAATGCTATGAATGGAAAGTGTCTAAGTGTGTGGGATGAGAACAGAGTAATTGAGTTGCTCCATATAGATGATGTGGTAAAAGAGTTTTATAAACTTTTAAGTGGGGAAATAAAAATTAGAGAAACTTTTTTAGAAGTAAAACCAACTTTTAAGATTAATTTGTTATTGCTTGCAAAAATAATTGAGTTACTTTGTATTACTTATGCAGATAATCAAAGAGGATGGAAGAATGAATAGGAGTATTTTTGAAGTGTGTCCAGATATTGTTGGAGTCAATTTATTTAGTTTTAAAGGAGCTAGAGTTAATCACGAGTAAATTTATTATTATTGGTTGCCCAAATGGTATGCAAGTACAAAAAGCGGTATATGGAAACGCCAATGAAATACATTTGTCGGGTCCAGATGAAAAGTTTTTTAAGAATAGAGGATTTTTAACTAAAGTAATAAGTAGAAAAGGTTTTGGTTTGAAACCTCATCTTACAGGAGTAAAGATACTACATGAGTAAGTCTATGATTTACGTGGATAGGTTTGCTGGAGGAAATTCTAATTACTACTGGTTGGAGAGCTTTAAAAAGTTTGTACCACAAGTTGAAAACATACAAATAGGAATTGGAAGTGAAAAAATAGTAAAGAGAATATTAGAAGTTAAACCAGATCATATACATTTTGGTGGTAGTGTTAAAAGATCTCATCTATTTCCAATAATTCATTTAGAAAAAATTAGAAAAGAGTTAGATGATGTTAGAATAACATATTTTTATGGAGATGGATATTATTTTACTTATCAGAGAGAAATTGTAAAATATATAGATAAATTATTGATTTCACATATGCCCAGTGATCTAAAGGGCTATAGTAATGTAGAGTTTGTTCCTTGTGCCACTAGTTTAGATTCATATAAAATTGAAGATACAATACTGTATGAGGTTTCTTTTATAGGAAATAATTATTCTAATGAAAGAGTAGATGATTTGAAGAGAGTTTCAAAACTTTGTGATTTAACAATTTTTGGGAATGGTTGGAAAGGATTAGGATTAAAGTGTGTGGGCACTTTAAAATATGAAGATTTTCCAGAAGTTGTAAGTAAATCTTTATTTTGCTTAGGTAGTACTTCATATACTCCATGTGAATGGGGAGGAGAAGGAACCTGCGAATTAGGAGAAACAATAAGTTTAGAAAGTAAATTGTGTTGTGATGAGAAGTGTGCTAATTATAAAAGTAAATATGGTTACTTTTCAAATAGAGTTATGAATTTATGTGCTTGTAGTGGTTGTGTATTATTATATTATAGTGAGGGGTTAGAGGAAGTTTTTAAAGATGGTGTAGATACATTATTTTTTAGGAATTTAGAGGAATTGAAAGATAAAATTGATTATTTTAAGAAAAATATTGATGATGTGAAAATGATTAGAAAAAATGCTTATAAGATTTCTAGAAAATATACATTTGATAATTTAGTTAAAAGACTGTTGATATAGAGGTGTTATGAAGATTAGAATAATATCTCCGTCTGATACTGATCATAAGCACCCTGAGTGGTGGTCAGATTATTGGATAAAGATAGGTTTAGAAGAAGAATTTAAGAATAGGAAATATGATATTGTTCAAAAAGATGGAGAGTTGGATTTATTTTTATTTGGCAATTTTAGTTGGGGGTATAAACCGACAGCCAAAAGAAGGTTTTGTTGGTTGAATAGTCATCCAAATCAAATTTTGGTTGAAAGAAATACATGGTTGAAGTTTGGTATGCAATTTGAACATATTTTTGTTATGTCATATGATTTTATTGATACTGTGAAGAGAGATTTTTCAAACAGCTCGGTTTTGTTAGGGGGAACCTCAAAAGTATATCAACCTAGGGATTCTAAACCAAAGTATGATATAATGTTTGTTGGAAATTGTGCCAAGCCTGAAAGAGTAGAGATAATGAAGTATTTAGTAAGTTTAAAGAAATATAAGATTGCTATAGCTGGAATTGAGTGGGAAGAAAAGCTAGGAGAGTTAATTCAGTATGTTGATTATCTAGGTCCTTATTTTGATAATAGAAAGTTAGTAGAGTTATTTAATTCTTCTAAATTGTCGTTTTATGTTACTTCTCAAGATATGAAACAACATGGGTTTGTAGCAATGAGAGTTTTGGATATTGTTGCAGGAAGTGATTGTTTATGTATTCCTGATGTCAATTTAGGTTTAAAAGATATTTTTGAGTATATACCAACATTTGAGACAAAGGAGGATTTAGTAGAACATTTGGATTGGTATTTAGATCATCTAGTTGAGTGTGAAAATGATGTAGCTGCAGCAAGAGATTTTTATGGTAAAGATTTTACATTTAAAAGAGTTGTTGGGGAGATTGAAAAATTTATTTGAGGGGTTGTTGAAAAGTGTTCAAGGGTTAGTATTAAAAGTGTACTCAGAATTAGTATAAGGAAGGGGTTGAAGAGAGGTGAAATATTTAACAAAAGAAGATTATGTAGAGAAGATAAAAAAATTGAATAATAAGTATTGGAATAAAGATAAAGATTGTAAAAAAAGATGGAAGTATATTTCATTTGTTGTCGAAGAGTTAAAAATAATACAACCAACGACAGTTCTTGAATTAGGAGCAAATAAAATAAATCTAACATCAGCTAGTGATAATATGGGTTTAGATTTGAAGGATGTGGATGTAGATAATTTAATGAATAAAGTATTTATTCAAGATGCTACAAAGTTGCCCTACCTTATAGAGGATAAGTATTATGATTGTTTTGTAGGTTTACAAGTTTTTGAACATTTAGGGAAGTTTCAAAGTGAGGTTTTTAAAGAGATAAAGAGAGTTAGTAAGAATGCTATATTATCTTTTCCATATAAATGGAATTGTCCCGGAAATATACACTACGGAATTGATGAAGAAGTTATAAAAGGATGGACGAATGGGGAGATTCCTACAAAAATACAAATTGTAACACCACCAAGGATAGTTTATGTTTTTAATTTTATGTAGAGAATAAAAATTGAATAGGAAAAAGATCGAAACAAAAAGAAATCTAATACATATAAATAATAATTGTGTGATAAGAGAATATCCCTACCCTGAATATCTCCAACTATTTGAAAATTGTAAATTGTATTATGAAAAAATAAAAAATAATAAGTATGTACCAAATTTTGAATTTTTTGAAAATAAAATTATTCAGACATATTGTGGAAAAACATTGAAGGATCAAAATTTGAATATTGAAACAAAAGATTTAATAAAAATACAAATAATTGATTTTATTAATTTAATTTTCAATGAGAAAATTGCACATAGAGATTTTCATATAAAAAATATATGCTGGGATGGAAGTCAAATATGGGTGATTGATTGGGAATTTATTATTAAACATGAACCTAATAATATATTAAAACATTATGATGTGACTGGTGTTGGTTTACCCTCTCCATTTCTAAGTGGAAATATGAATGTATTTAAGAATCATAAATTAAGTGTTGTTAATTGGTTAAAGCCCATAAAATTGGAGATTGAGGAGTTGTTAATATGAGTCGTGAAGAATTAATAAAAAAAGAATTAGAAAAAACAATAGGGTATGTAAAATATAATAATTGGTCAAATAGAAGAACCAATTATGGATATCATAGTTTTAATATTGATGAGATAAATATTCTTGGCCAACGTAATCCTAAAAAAAGATTAAATTTATATAAAGATTATGTTACGTTTACAAATAAAAATGTTGTTGATTTCGGCTCTAATGTTGGAGGTATGTTGTTTCATATACCCGAAATAAAGCAAGGAGTGGGTTTTGATTTTGATATAAATTGTATTAATGCTGCTAAAAACATTAAGAAAATATTGGGATATGAAAATTTGAATTTTTACGTATTTGATTTTGATAAGAATGATTTTAATGAACTTAAAAAATTCATATTATATAAGCCAGATGTGATTTTCATTCTTTCACTTGGTGCTTGGATAAAGAATAATGAAGGGTTGTTTCAGTTTTGTATTGAATTAGGAGGCGTTCTTATTTTAGAAGTAAATAGTGTAAAAATTGGAAAATCACAAGTGGAATTTTTTGAAAATAGAGGATTTAATACAAAATTAATTATTGACAATTCTGATGATGATATAATTTCAATGAATAAGAAGAGTAGGAGAACTTATTTAATTGACTTAGATGGAAGATAGATTTTTATATAAACTTTGGATGAAAAGATAGATAGTGTGTAATTGAAATTGAAAACTTATTTAAGGGAGGTAAGAAAAGATGAAGAAAGAAGGAGATGAAGTAAAGGGTGCAGTTGTAACTGAATTTGAACAAAGAATAACAGAAGAAGCAAAGAATGATAGAAGTTATATCGAACAGTCTTTAGACATTATTCAGCACAATGAGTTATTGAAGGAAGAGGATTTCAAAGTAGTTCTTGAGATTAAGGATGAGTTGAATCATAATTTTCAAACGTCGCAAATGTTTAGATCTAGAGTTGAGATGGAGATATCAGTTCTGAATGATGCCAAATTTCCAACTCCAGATTCAAAATATTGGCAGTCAGTAAGAGAGCAGGGTGTTCATTTTCAAGAGTTGGTTATGTTGTCATATGAGTATAGAAAGTTAGCCCAAAAGCAAAAGATTATTCAGGTCACTATGGAAGCAAAAGAAGAAGCGCTGAGGCAACTGAGACGCGAGGAAAATAAAGCACACGTTGAAAATAAAGTGTTGCCTTTTGAAACAGGTATAGAGATTAGAAAGTTAGAAGCTGAAATAGAAATGAAGAAGATTGATTTGGAGAAGAATAATTTCATAGCTCTAAATCATAGTAAGGTTGCAAAAGATAGAATTAGAGAGGTACTAAGTTGGCATGAAATTATGGAGAAACTAAAGCCACATATGCTTCATGGGGCTGATAGTTATGAGGATCATCAGTTGGCTAGTTACAATTTAAGATTTAAGAATCAGATTGAAATTGCTAAAGCAACTAATGCTAAGATGGATCCTGCGGAAGCAGCAAACCTACTTGGGCAAGCCCACACTTCTGAAAGAGTATTAAAGGGTGAAGGTTTAAAGTTAGGCGCCCCGGGTTCTCCTGCAGCACTAAAGAGTGGTGATAAAAAAGAATTAGGCTCTTCGGTAGCACAAAAGTTAGTGATGATTTGTTCTAAGTGTAGGAGACCTATTACACCAGATATGACAAATTGTCCAAATTGTGGTGCGTCCTTTGAATAACAAAAATTAATTAATATATTATTATTCATTGATTATTGATCTACGTATAGAAAGCATTGTGGTGATCGATTAATATTTGAATTTGAGGGAAATATGGATCCAAATATAAAAAGAAGAATGATTGAAAAATTGAGGAAATGGCAGAATCAAGGGGTTACTTTAACCAGGATGTTAGTACAATTAGATAGGTGGAAGAAGGAGTATAATTTAGGTTCCAATGATGTTAGAGAACTAAGACAAGAGTTGGGTATATAAAGTTTGGAGGTGTAAAATGGAAAAAGAGATGGTTTTGTCCAGAGAAATAACTGAGTTAATAGCTAAAGAAGATATTGAAATGCTTAGAGTTGTAGAAAGTAAGTTTGATGACTTGATGCTGGGGCACTCTGAGTATCAAATGAAGAATTTTATAGTTGAGCAGTTTTTGACTCCTGATCGAAAGCATAGACAGTGTTTGACTGAGTTGTGGGCTAGATACAATGCTTTGGTGGGATCTTGGTATGAAAGAGGCAAATTGAAGTTGCAATTGGAAAGATTGAAATTGAGAAGGAAGAATATGATGATTAATAGTTCTTGGTTTCCCATTATTCAACCTAAGATGAAGTCATTGACTCCAGAAGATGAAATAGAGTTGGGGGAGATAGAGTTAGATATCACTTACACAAAAATTAAACTTTCTATGATCTCAAGGACTGTGGAGGAAACACTTAGAGAGATGAAATTCTTTTTTCAAACATACAATGATTTAGAATCTAAAAGAGTTTTTGATAATTATGAAGAGGCAGAGGAAGAGTATTGGAGATTGAAGATAAGATTGGATAATCCATCAAAAGTACCAATGCCACATATTTGTAGTCAATCAAAAGGGAAGTGAAAGGAGATAAAACAATGAATGGAAGAAGATCAAAAGCCTTAAGAACAGAAATTTATAAGAATCAAAGTCCTAAAGATAGGGAATATTTTATTGATACAAAGGGAACTATTATTGCTGATGATAAAAGACGGCAATATCAAAGATTAAAAAAGTTGTGTGCAGAAGGAAAAATTTTAATAAATTAGAGTAGTGTAATGCAACTAAAATTCATATGACGTTACATAGAAGAGATAGTAGGAGGTTAGTATGAAAGAGTTTGATAGTGAATTTCCAATGAATGTTTGCTGTAGTCATATTTTTGATGATTCATTGTGGTATGCTGTAAGATGTGGTTGTGGAAGAAAAGAATGTGCAGCGGATATAGAAATAGAAGTAGATAAATATGGTATAATGATACTAAGTTTTTATAAGAAATTATTTTATGATTGTTGGAGTGATTCTATTTGGGCAAAGTTCAAACATAGAGTAAAAGGTATTCTTAAATTAATTTTTAATGGGTATTTAGAAGTAGAAGAATCATTAGTTATTTCTGATGTTAAACATATAGATGCATTTATAGATGCACTTTTTGAGGCTCGAAATCATTTAAATATTGTGTTAAAGAATAGAGATGCTAAAGGGTAGTAGTGTAGAACTAAAATTAATAGAATATGAAGATCTAGAAGATATATTTGAGATGAGAAATTCTTCTTATGAGTATTTTTATGAATTTCCTATATCATTTCATAATCACTTATTGTGGTGGGAAGGTTATAAGAAATCTCTTGATCTTATGTTTGTAATTAAACATTTAAAAACTCATGATAGAGTGGGAATGGTAGGATTAAGTAGAATTAATTTAAGAAATAGGCATGCTGAATTTGGCAGATTTATAGTGATTGATGAGTATAGAGGACTAGGGTATGGGAAGGAGACTATTGAGTTAGTATTAGAGTATGCATTTAATCATTTAAATTTGAATAAAATATATTTAGATACTTTGTTTTCCAATAAGGAAGCACTAAGTTTGTATAAGAAAGTTGGATTTATTGAATATGGTAGTAAAATTCAACATATTTTTAAGAATGGAGAGTATAAAGATTTAATTTGTATGTATATATTAAAAGAGAAGTGGAGGTTAGAGTAATGGATGATAAAAAGGCATTGAGTATAGATGAACAAAGGTTAAAAAGTATAGTGGAGAGAGGAGGAGGACAGTGGCTTGGAGTTAATACAGCACCATCTCAGTTGCGTACTCCAAGGGAAAATTTTGTAGAGTTTCATCATCCCCTAACTCATAGTACTGTATCTTTACCAATAATCCAAGTTACTGAGGATAATGTTAAAAAGAAATTAATAGAGCACGCTAAAATATGGGGTATCAAAGCAATCAGAAAAATCTTAAGTTCCTTCATAGGTAATGAAGTAATACCAGAGCTGGACTTTCTAGATACCCAAAAGCACATAGATTTGAATAATCAAAGTTTAGTAGTTAAAGAACTAATTAATCTTGGTAGAAAAGATGTTGCGGAGTACATACGAACTATAACTCCAGGGAGCTATGCACTTCTAGTTCAGCATGTTAAGACTAGTAATAAAGTTGAGCAGGTTAGAATAAGTAATACTAAAGAGGCTTTGCAACCTTGTCCATATTGTGGCAGAAGTGTGACAGATGAAGGTTGCCCAAATTGTGGATGGAGTACTATGACTGAAGAAGAGTTATTCAAAAAAGATGAATCATCAAATATTTTATCTGAAAAAGGATCCGAGATACCTAGTAGAGAAGAGGTAGAAGAATTAATTGATAGAGAAAAAGCTATGGAAGAAGAACAAAAGAATAAAAGACCTAAAGAGAGTATATCGCCAGAAAGTTTTAGACCAGCTACAATTCTAGGTGAAAGAGATATAAAAGCTACTTGGTGGGAAGATAGAAAGTTTAAACATCCAGAAACAGGGAATATGGTATTGTTTCCCTCATTACCACCCGAGGAACATCAAGTCAAAAAGCAGATAGAAGAGGAGGAAACAAAAGGTTATTATAGACAGATGACTGAACCCCCACCTAAAACTCCAGGTGAGGAGTTAAAGAAAGAGAAATCCGAGGAACCTGAACCAAAGAAAGAGAAACCAAAGAAAGAGGAACCAAAGAAAGAAGAACCTAAGAAAGAAGAACCAAAGAAAGATGAAGATCTTCAATTTGTAGTTAAAAATATGGAGAATTATGATGATTATGCAGAAGAACTACAAAATCTTGAAGGTGAAGTTGAAGATTTGGAATTGAAATCAGGTATAGGAGAACTAGAGGAATGGGAGGAGGATGATTTAGAAAGAACAAAAGCTGAATTAGAATCAAAATTAAATGAAGCAGAAAAGAAGTTTAGTTCTATTGTAGGAATTTTGATGAAACTTAAAGATCAAATTTCAGAAAAAGATAGATCAAAGGTAGAAACAATTTTGTCAAAAGTAGAAGAATCAATCAAACAAAGAGATTTTACACAATTGCATGATTTGAAAGATATTGTAGAATTATTCAAGGAACCTAAGAAAGAGGTGCCGAAAGCTCCTGAGAAGGAAGTTTCTAAAGCAAAGACAGAAGAAAATCAATTAACAGAGTTTTTATTGAATTTAGGAAAAATTAAGCCAGAAGATACAAAAAAATATTTTCATGAACCAAAAGATGTTAAAAGGATAGAGGATATTGTGAGTAGGGCTGGTGGAGATCCAAAGAGTGAGAAAGCACTAAGTCTGGCCAAAACTATGGCAAATAAAATAGATGGTGCTTTTAAAGCTTGGAGAAGATATAATGCAGCAACTGATAATAATTATCATGACATTGCTAAAGTATTTTATGATAGAATGAAAGAACTAGTTCAAATGGGGAAGATGGCAGAAGTAGATAAAACAATTTTAGCTGATAGAGATGTTTGTGCAGGAACAATAAGTGATGAGGAGTTAACACAACTATATTTATCTACTA
>Ga0315276_10003578_pt1 | contig 14248 bp, 11 predicted proteins | sample YL17G05_0_MG_FD_204542 | JGI IMG/M metagenome (GOLD analysis project Ga0315276, IMG submission 204542) | Sediment microbial communities from Yellowstone Lake, YNP, Wyoming, USA - YL17G05_0 | ecosystem: Environmental > Aquatic > Freshwater > Lake > Sediment | place: USA: Wyoming | collected...
GGCAGGAGGGTCGATCATGCGTTCTCGTCGTCCGATCATCGCCGCGTTCGTCGTGCTGCTGACGCTCGCCTTGGCCGCTTGTTCTTCGGACGGCGGCGGCTCGGACGGCGGAGGGACTTCGCCGGCCTCTCAGCAGCTCAAGGTGATGACCTTCAACATCGAGTACGGCGGCAAGAACGTGAGCTACGACAACGTTATCGCTGCGATCAAGCAAGCCGACCCTGACGTCGTCGGCGTGAATGAACCAGGGAAGAACATCCCCGATATAGCGGATCAGCTGGGCTGGAATTACTTCGACGCGGAAAGGCAACTTGTCTCGAAGTACCCGATCAAGCCTCCGGCCGATAACAACCCGCGCTACTCCTACATCGAGGTCTCGCCGGGCCACTTCGTCGCGGTGGCCGACATACACCTGACCTCCGCGCCCTATGGTCCGAACATCATCGCGCGCAAGGGCGCCGACCTCGCGGAGGTCATGGCGGTGGAGAACAAGAACCGGGTTCCCGAGGCTACACAGGTGGCGGACAACCTCAAGTGGAACGCCGAGCAGGGTGTTCCCTCGTTCATGTTCGGGGACTTCAACACGCCGTCGCATCGCGACTGGACGGAAGCGATGGTCGGAACGCGTCCGCAGATCAAGTTCGCGGTCGAATGGCCGGTGACCAAGATGCTGGAGGACAACGGGTTCATCGATTCCTACCGGGCGATGTACCCCGACCCGGCCACTGACCCTGGCCTGACGTGGCCCGCCGCGCGGCCGAAGATCCCGGGTGAGTGGAACCCGAGTTCGACGACCCTGGCCGACCGCATCGACATGATCTTCTCGGCCGGTCCGGCGAAAGCAACGGCCTCGACCATCGTTGGAGAAGAGGGCGCGCAAGGAGTCACGATCTCCGAGACGCCTTGGCCCAGCGACCACCGTGCGCTGCTGTCAACCTTCGAGGTGACGCCCACCGTCATCCCGGACCCGCGGCCGTTCGTCACGGCGTCGCCGGAGTTGGTGACCACGGGTGATCCGCTGGTCGTTACCTTCTTCGCCTCTGGTCCCAACGCGACGGTTTCGATCGTTCCGGCTGGTGCGCAGGACACCACCGCCGCGATCGCCGAGCAGCCCGTTTCGAACGGTCAGCCGGTCGCGGGCTTCGAGCCGGCCATGGGGATGACCTTCGACACGAAGGGGTGGAAGCCCGAAGCCCATGACGTGGTGCTCACGTCCGGTGGGCAAGAGGTTGCGCGTCAGTCCATCTGGGTCAAGAACCCCGGCGACAAGCCGACGGTCGCGACCACCAAGAGCTCCTACAAGGCCGGAGAGCCGTTCACCGTCACCTGGTACGCGGCGCCCGCGAACCGCTGGGACTGGATAGGCATCTACGAGCGCGGAGCCGATCTGCACGACTACCTGCTGTGGGTCTATACGAACGGCACGGTCGCCGGCGAGTACACCTTCGGTCGCGCGGACGCGGGTCCCTGGCCTCTCGCTCCCGGCGACTACACGGCGTATTACCTGCTGAACGACGGCTACAAGCAGGTCGCTGGAGGGGACTTCACGATCAAGTGATGGCGGGCTCTCGACGCCGTTCCTTGATCTCCTCGAGGCGGAGTGCGAGTTCCGGGCATAGGCGCACAGCTCGCTTGGCGTCGCTGAGAACCTCGGAGAACACGACCTCGTTCGTGACGATGGGGTAACCCCACTCATCGAGACGGAAGTTGTCGGGGAGGATGTCGCGACACATCCCGTGCCCCTCGCAGGCGATGAAGTCGACGACGAGACGACGGTCCTCGTGCGATGACGTTCTCCTTCGTCTCTCGCTCATCGCTCCAGCCACTCCCCGCAGTACCGGCACTTGATGGCGGCGCTCCGGATCTCTTCGGCACAGTAGGGACAGATCCTCCATCCGTTCGGTTGGTGAGTGAGCGCCTCATGAAGGCGCTCGGGATCGTCGCTCATGGGTGGTGTGTCGCTCCACGGCTCCTCGGCTCGGGACGATGACGATGAAAATGATTCCGTGAAGCGCATCGTCGGATGGCCGTTGCTGGCGACGAGAGTCTTGGTCGGAACGTCGAAGGGGATCTCGACCGGTCTTTGGATAGGGGTCTCAACGGGTGCGCTGCGCTTGACCTTCGCCGTGCAACGGCCGGCCCGGTGCGCCTGTACCTCGTCGGCGAACACCTCGAGCCCACTGGCAACCATCTGCGCGGCGCCGTCGGGCAGCTTGCAGCCCCCGCGCCCGGGGATCTCAGCGGTCAGGCGCTGGACTCGCTCCAGCATCGCCTTCGTGTTCGTGCACGACTCCAACGCGCGCAACGCGTTCGCGATGGCCTGCAATCCGAAGACGCAAGGACCGCATTGCCCCGCGCTTTCGGCCGCGAACCACTCGGCGAGTTCGGCGACGGCAGAGACGCCGCAGGTCCCCTCGGGCTGGAAGCGAAGGATGCCGCAGCCGGGGGTCGCGCCGTGCGGGCGCATGGACTCGTTCGTCAGCTGTGCCTCGAAAGCCTCTCTGGGGTGGATCCAAGTTCCGTAGTAGCCGCCGACGAGTACGCCCGACACCTTCGTCGGGTCGCCTCCGCTCTGCTCGAAGATGTCCAGCAGCCAGGACCCGGCCTCGACCTCGCACACCACGGGGTTCGGGACCGCGCCCGTGATGGACACGAGTCTCGTCCCCGGCTCCTCGAAGGTTCCCACGGAGCGGTACCAGTCGGCTCCGCGGGCCAAGATCAATGCGGCATGTGCCAGGGTCTCGGCGTTCTGCACGATAGTCGGGCGTTTCCCGACGCCGCGCTCAGAGGTACGCGGAGGCGTCACGGTCGGAACGGCTTCTCCGCCGTTGATCCAATGAACGAGTGCACTCGACTCACCCGCAACGTAGCGGTCGGGCACGATGCGTACTTCGATGCGAACACCCGGGTCCTTCTCCATGGCTCGCCTCTCGGCCAGCGCATGCTTGACACCGGCTACCGCGGGCGGTGAATGTCCGCCAACGCAGATGAAGATGCGGTCTGCGCCCACGGCGGCGGCGGCGAAGAGCGCACCGTCGATGACCAGGTGGGGGAGCCCGGCCATGAGCAGTGCGTCCTTGCCGGCCGCAGGTTCGCCTTCGGCACCGTTGACGACGACCACCGGGCGGCGGTCCCCGGAGGTCACGGCCTTCCATTTCGCGGCTGTAGGGAAATCCGCGCCGCCTCGACCGGTGAGGCCGGCGCGCTCGATCTCGGTGATGATCCTTGGGTCTCCCTTCTTCTGGATCCGAGGGGGCTTCGGATGGGTGATCCGGTGCTCGGAGAGGGTCCGGAAAGCTCCTGCGGGGGGCAGGTCCGCCAAGAGGCGCGGCTCGAGGCCGCGGGCCACCGTGGCGTCCCAGGAGAAGGGGTCCACGTGGTCCTTCAGGTGTTCCAGGCTCGCCTTCATGTGCTGAGTATCTGAGATGGCGTGTTAGCGGACGTCCAAACCAAGGTTTTGAGGAGGTTAGGGTCCGGGGGCCGGCCTTCAGCGGTTCAGCAGGGTGATGGATATCTGGAGCGCCGTGGCGTAGCAGCCCCAGGCGAGATAGGGGATCTGAGCCAACGCGATCCACCGATTGTGGGGCCAGATCGCGACCACGGCCCAAACGAGTGTGACGATCACCAGCACTATGTCCGCGAGCGCCAACCAGTTGTTCCGGAGGCCGAACTGGATAGGCGTGAACGCGACGTTGAAGACGAGGTTCAGCGCGAACGGAAGCACGACCATCCACGGGATCTCTCGACGAAGCCCCATGACCAAGACCCAGCCGAAGGTGACGAAGATGATGGGATAGATGATCGACCAGGCGATGCCGAAGGCCGAGGCGGGCGGAGCCCATCGTGGTTTGCGAAGCGTTTGATACCAGTCGAAGGTGTTCACCCTCCAAGCCTACTTGCACCGCGTCGACCGAGTGTTCCAGCTCTATCCCCCGAACCAGTCCTATGGTTACCTGATGACACGCGCTAGACGGCTCGCCGCGGCGGCGGTTCTCATCGTTCTCATGGTTGCGCTGCCTGTGACGGGCGCCGCGCTTGCCGGCAAGCCGATCGGCGGTTACCTGAAGTGCCCTCCGCAAGCCGGCTTCGTCGCGCATGCACCGTTCTCCTGGCCGGCGTTCGTGGTTCTCGCGATCGCCTGTGGGCTGCTGTTGGCGCCATTCATCCGAGGGATGTTCGCCAAGGAACCGCACGAGCATGGTGACCCGCCCACTTCGCGACCCTATCCGTGGTGGGGATGGGCCGGGCTCGCGCTCTGCGTCGCGGCCTGGGTGCTTTCCTGGACCCGCCTCTCTTGGTTCGCCGGTCTACAGCGCTACACATTCGCGCCGCTCTGGGTTTCGTACGTCCTGACCGTGAACGCGCTCCGCTATCGGCGCGAGGGGCGATGCATGATGCTCGACCGCCCGCGCTTCTTCCTGTTCCTCTTCCTGCCGAGCGCGGTGTTCTGGTGGTTCTTCGAATACCTGAACGGGTTCGTCCACTCTTGGTACTACCTCGGCATCGCGCACCTGTCGTCGACCCAGTACTTCATCCTCGCGAGCCTTCCCTTCAGCACGGTGCTGCCTGCCGTCATCGGGACCTACGAGCTCCTCGACACGCCCCGGATGCGCGCACGCGCGGAAGCGTTACTGACATCCCGGCTGCCGTCGCCGCGGCGGGTGGCTATCGCCATGCTCGTCCTCGCCGGCGCGGGGCTGGCCTTGATAGGGGTGCTGCCCGACTACCTGTTCCCGCTCGTTTGGATATCGCCGGCCCTCATCTTCGCGGCCATCTACGTATTGCGTGACAGGACGTTCCCTTCGGTGATGCCCCCCGTCCTCCGCAGACAGATCGTCCTCCTGCCGCTGGCGGCTCTGATCTGCGGCTGCTTCTGGGAGATGTGGAACTTCTACAGCCTCGCGAAGTGGAAGTACGAGATACCTCTGGTCGGAGGGTTCCACATCTTCGAGATGCCGCTGCTCGGCTACCTCGGCTACCTGCCGTTCGGCTGGGAATGCGGCTTGATCGCGGCGTTCGTCGAGAGGCTCACGTCGGAGCGGCAACCGGCCGATGCATCAGAGATAGGCCGAAAGGTGGACTAGATGAGCGGAGCGGGTGTCGGGAACGGGCGGAAGGTGCTGGCCGTGTCCCTGGTCACGCTTTCGTCCGCCGGCCTATACGGGTTGGTACGCGTATCGGCCCCGAGCCCCTGGGCCCCGTCGTTCTTGGGAGCGTGCGCTCGGCTGAAGGCATCAGGGTTGCCGGTCACCGCTTCAGACTGGTTCTGCAACCCATCCACGGTTCGACCGCACGTGATCTTCGTCGGCGTTTCGCTGCTGGTCTGGCTGGGGCTCGTCCTCCCTTGCGCGATCCTCGCCGCGACCGGCAGGCGATTCACGGCGCTGCTGCCGATACTGATCGCCCCGTGGGTGGTCAGCACCGCGAGCGGCTTCCTCTTCAACACGGGCGAGACCGACTGGTTCGGTACGCGGGACTGGTGGGGAACCCGGTACTGGGACAGCCACCACGTCGTCGCTCTTCTGCTCAACTTCGTCCTGATCGCCGCGCCGGTCGTGGCGGTCGGTCTTGCGTGGGGCAGTAGCCGTAGGGAGCGGAGCCCTCAGCCGAGGTGGTGGGGGGGACTCCTTGCGGCCGTCCCGCCGACGCTCGTCTCGTGGGGCGTTCTGATGTTGGCCCGCGGATCCTACGCCCGGCACTTCGATTTCGGTGGCGCGCCGACGATGTCACCCTGGGCTCCCTTCTTGATTTCGGCGCTGCAGATAGCCGTCTTCTCAGCGCTGCTGGGCACCGACCGCCGGTGGTGGCCGTGGTCGCTAGCGCCCGTCGCGTTCTTCCTGAGCTCGGCCCTCGTCGGGGTCGTCGCGGGAATGGGATTCGAGGAGCGCTGGGTCGTGTGGAGCGAGTTCGGAATGGTGGTCCCCTTGGCGGCGATCGGGTTGGTCTGGTCGGGATGGCGACCGCTCGCCCTCCGCCTGTCGGGGCGGCGCGAGGTTGTCGCCGAGGTCGCCCAGACGCCTTCGGCCAGAAGGGTTCGCCCCGTCGTGGTGCTGAATGCCGCTGCCGTCGCCCTGCTGGCAGTCTCAGCGATCGCCTACAGAGCCGATCCGCTGCCCATCCGGATAGGGGAGCCCATCCCGACCTACCTCGGATACCGCGATCGCGTGGACGATGTTCGGGCAAGGACGAACCTGGACATGGCGATCAGCGCCGCCGGTCTGTACCGCGAAGAGAGGGGCACGTGGAAGGGCTTCGACGCCAAGACTGCGGCGGCCATCCAAGACCAACTCACCTGGGTGGATCCGGCTCCCGCGACCGACAACGGTTCCCCGACGCTTCACTTCCAGACCGCAACGATCGCGACGGCATCGAGGCCGGTCGTTCGCATCGTGACTCGCAGCCAGAGCGGCGACTTCTTCTGCATCCAGCGCACGCCCGATGCCGGAGTCACGTGGGGAAGCGGCAGGAGCCAGAGTGCGGCGGCGGCGGATTGCGGGTCGAATCCCTGGACCGCACACGAGACCCAGCCGATGCCGCAGCTCGATTGCCCATCGGGCGCCGAGCAGGGCTACCTCATCTGTCGGATGGTGCAGGTTCTCGCGATCGACATCATGAAGACGCCGAAACCCTTATAGCGGGCGCTTGACCGCTTTCCAGATCTCTTCGCACGGCCAGCGGCGTGACCACTCGAGGCTGACGGAATCAGGATCCTCCTCCATGAAGTGCTTCGCGTTCTCTGGAGGTCTGACCTCGATCAGGTCCTCTATCTCGAACCCGTTGGAGCGCAGCAAGCGGATCATGTCGCCGTACCCGAGGTGGAACTCGACCGATGGCCATCCGGGCCATTCGAAGCGATGCATCCCGAAGTAGTCCTGCTGCAGGGTGTCGGTTGAGGCGTCGCCGTTGTCGTTGGAGGTGAGCGTGGCCAGCGTACCGTTCACCAGGAAGATGAGTCGCCCCCCCGGGCGCAGGACGCGAGAGGCCTCGGGTATCCAGAGATAAGGGTCCGCCCAGATGCTGGCGCCGTACTCGGAGATCGCCAGGTCGAAGCTCTCGTCGGGGAAGGGAAGTTCCTCGGCGTTGCCCTCGTGCAATGGGAATGACAGACCGTGCTCCTCCTGCAGGCGCTTGGCCGTCGCCAGTTGGTTCGGAGTGAGGTCGATGCCGACGGGCTTTGCGCCGCGACGGGCGAGCCAGGCCGAAACGTAGGCGGTGCCGCAACCCAGTTCGATCGCATCAAGCCCCTCGAGGTCATCAGGCAGGACGTGCAGTTCGGCCTCGGGAACGCCCCAGACGCCCCAAGTGGGTTCGTCGCTCGCCCACGACCGCTCGCCGGGCGGGATGAAGTCCGCCGCCCACTCGCTCCACGCTCCGCGATTGCGGCTCAGGTAGTCGCGTTCCATCGAGGGATGATAGCCGCGGTTCGGTCTGGCTATTCGATCCAGCGCACCGCTTCTGCCGGCGGCAGGCGGGACGCGCGCCAAGCCGGGCCGATCGTGACCAACAGAACGGCCACGTAGACGAGGACGAAGGCGTTCCACAACGAATGCCACAGAACCCCGAACACCGCCTCTTGGAAGAAGAGCGTGTAGAAGATGTAGCCCATCGCGAGTCCCGCTGCGCACCCGACCGCGATGCCGAGTGTCGCGGTCAGCCCGGCCTCCAGAAGCAGTCCGAACAGGACGTTGCGCTTGTGATAGCCGATAGCGCGCATCACCCCGATGAGGTGCTTGCGTTCGACGATGGCTCGCAGGGCCAGGATCCCGAGGGAGAGGATGCCGACGACGAGTCCCATGCGCATCAGAACGTCGATGACGGAGAACATGGTCTTCGTTGCCTTGTATCCGGCTTCGAGAAGCCCCCGCGTCGTCTTCGAGGTGACGCCCGCCTTGTACTTCGCGCTGCCTATCTGCTTGGCGAGCGCCGTCGCGTCGACACCGGGTTTCGCGTCGAGCAGGATCGCCTGCCCGCGGGCGGTGTCCTCGAAGGGAGCGAACGTCTTCTCGCCTCCCAGCAGCCCGTCGAACAGTCCGCCCGGGGGGTTACCGATCACGGTGAACGTGACCGGGCCGTCCTTGCCTTTCAACGTGATGTCGTCGCCGGTTCGCCCGAAGCTCGAGACGACCTTGGTCGGGTCGGAACGCACGGCTGCCCATACCGATGCATCGGTCGGGTAGCCGTCGGCTCGGTCGGACAGGCGGGCCGGCGGATCGGCGAACTGCTTGTCGCTCAGTTGGTAGAGGGGCGCGAAGAACCGTTCGGCGCTCACGAATTGCGTCTCGAAGGGCCCGATGTAGACCTTCGACGCCACGTCCACGCGTCTGGCTACCTGTGACCTGATGGCATCCGGGAGCTTGAGAGCATCTTTGCCGGCCTTCGTCACGACGATGTCGTATCCGTTCGAGTCGCGCTCGTACTGCGGCTGGAACACGAACAACATCACCGAGAACATGGCGATGATCGCCATGACGACTCCGAACATGACGATGGTGAGCCCCGTGCGCGAACGCCGACGTGTCAGATAAGCCAGCGGCACCCGAAGCGTCGCGCGCGTGCGCCGGGTCAGCGGCCCGAATATGGCCGAGGCCCGTTCCAGGACCCGAAGGTTGGCCGACGTGATCAGCGCCAGGCCTATCACCGACACCAGGATCGCGAGCACGAACATCGAGAAGAACTTCGCGGGGTTGTCCTCCTCCTTGTTGGCGATGGCCACGTTGAGGAACGCCCAACCTGCGAGCATCACCCCATACGTCGTCGCGTAGATGCGCTCGGGCACATGGCCGCGCGCGAGCCTCGCGAGCAGGATGATGAGCAGTACGCCTCCTATGAGGCGCGGAGTCTGTTCGGGTCCGGTGAGCGGCGGGACCGCCAGGACCAGCAGCGCGACGTTCACGGCTCTGCGGGGCCAGCGTCGATGTCGGGGGTCGCGCGCCGGCTCCGGCAGATTGCGGATCGCGGCCGGGATGTTGAGCCGCGAGGTGCGCCACGCGGCCACGTACATCGTTCCGAGGGTCACCAGGGCTCCCGCTGCGAACGCGGTAACGAGCGTCGAACGTCTGACCGAGAAGATGAAGACGAAGTCGAGTTGCCCGCCGAAGAACTGCGCGAACGCCGTCGCGAAGCGTTCGGACAGCACCCTGCCGGCTTGGATGCCGAGGGCGACCCCGGCAGCGGCGGCGAGCAACGAGTAGAAGGCACCTTCCAGGACCGAAAGCGCGATCAAGCCGTGCCGCGTGAGGCCGAGCGCCCGGAGCGTCGCGAGTCGAGGCCTCCTCTCTTCCGCGAGCATCTGCGTCAGGTTGATGATCAGGGCGACCCCCGCCGCGATGACGAGGAACGTCATGCCGACCAGCATCGCCAGGATGAAGCGGGTGCCGTCGCGAGCGTCCTTGAGCGAGTCGCGTTTGCCTTGCAGGACCTCAAGGTCCACTCCGGTGCTGTCGCTGAGGGAGGCCAGTTTGTCCTGGATAACCGGCAAGGCCGACGCGGCCGTGTCCATCCCCGTGTATCGATCTCCGGTTCCGGAGATACGAACCGTGTTGATGCCGTCGGCGCCCGAGATGCGTTGCGCGAGCGGCAGCGGCGCGAAGACCGCCGTGTACAGACCGTAGGCACCAGGCCCCTCCGACTTCGCGATGCCGGCGACCGACAACTTCACCGGCTTCATCTGGTTGATGGTTCTCTCGATCTCGTTCTGGAGCCGTTTCATCTCGTGCCCGATCCCGCGAAGTCGCGGGGTGAAGCGACGGGCGACTTCCTTCGCTGCCTGCTGTGCCGCGGCGGCTCCCACGGCTTGGGCGCCCGTTTGGATCTGCGTCGGGTCCGGCGGCGTGATCACCGGCGGGGCGGGCGGCGGTGGGATCACCGGCGGCGACGGTAGTGGTGGCGGCGGGGTCGGCACAGGCGGCGGCGACGGAAGGATCGGTGGTGGTGTGGGGATCGGAGGGAGGCTGTTCTGGTACTCCTGAAGTTGCTGCACATACGCGGCCTGCGCGGCTGCGGCCTGTGCCATCAATGAGGCCTGTACCTGCGAAAGATACGCGTTCACTGCAGCCGTCGCCGCACTCTTCGCCGCCGCTTGCGACTCCCCCTGGAGTTGTTTCTGCAGGCGTTGCAGCCGACGGGCCTTCGCCTTGATCCGCTTGCCGAGTGCCTCCGGAGAGGGTTTCGGCTGTTGCAGCCTCTCCATCGCCATCACCAGCTTGTCGCCGGGTTGGATGTCGAGGTTCGCGGCAAGTTGACGCGACACGATCACTTCGCGCTTGCCGAGATCCTGCCCGAACGTCGTCGTTCCGTCGGTCAACGTGAACGCCCCGAAGGCCGGTTGAGCTGCGGGGTCGAAACCGACGAGCCTCACTCCCGAAGCGCTCTCCTTCTGCGTGCGATCCGACACCGAGCCGATCGCCTCGATGCTTCCCATCACGCCGTCGATCTTGCCGGCCAGAGGTGGGTCGTTCGCTAGATCGGTCGCGACCGACATCGGGAAGACCTTGCTCCCCGAATCCACCAACAGGTCGGTGCGATCCCAGGAGCGGTAGACGTTGAGGACGGATGAGTCTCCAGCGGAGTCGGTAGCGACGAGTGCCGCTGTGATGCCGGCCGACCCGACCATGAGACCGCCGACGACCAGCAACGTCTGCAGAGGTCGCCGAACGCCTTCGCGGAGCGCGATGCGACCGAGCAGTCGGTTCCGGATCCACACGACCAAGACCGCCGCGTAGACGACGACGAACAGTCCGACTATGGGGTTCAACGAGCCTGGCCGTTCTCGATCAACCCGTCACGGACCTTGATGATCCGGCGGGTGCGGTCGGCCACCTCCTTCGCGTGCGTAACGATCACGATGGTCTGACCCTCGCCGTTGAGTCGCGCGAGCAGGTCCATCACGTTGCCGGCCGACTCCGAGTCGAGGTTCCCGGTGGGCTCGTCCGCCCACACGACCGCGGGACGGTGCACGAGTGCGCGCGCAACGGCGACGCGCTGCTGCTCACCACCCGAAAGTTGGTCGGGCCGATGCTTCCACCGGCCTTCCAGGCCGACTTCCTCGAGGATCTCGATGGCGCGAGCGCGCGCCTGCTTCGGTTTGATGCCGGTTAGCAGCAGGGGGATCTCGACGTTCTCGGCGGCGGAGAGAACGGGCAGCAGGTTGAACGCCTGGAAGATGAACCCCATGCTGCGGGCTCGCCATTCGGTGCGCGCGTCATCGGAGAGTGAGGCCAGATCCCGTCCGTCTATGAGGATCCTGCCGGCGTCGATCTCCTCGAGGCCGGAAAGGCAGTTAAGCAAGGTCGTCTTGCCGGACCCGGAAGGGCCCATGATCGTGACCATCTCACCTTTGGCCACCTGCAGATCTATGCCGCGCAGGGCCTCCACGTCGGTTCCGCCGTGGTAGGTCTTGCGCACTTCCGTCGCCTCGACGATGAGTTCTTCCATCCGATACATCGTCCCAGGCGCGGGCGAAAACGGATCGTGCGTCGGTGCTGCGGGTCTACGTGTGAGACTGGACCCGGAGCATCTTGCAGAGGCCGAGCAGGAGCTTGTGGGTCATCTCGGGGTGCTCGGTCAGCAGAGGCTTGAAGTTCCATGACGTGAGGCCGAAGAGATGCATCGGCTCGGTGGCCGTGACCGTTGCAGACCTGGGCCCTCCGTCGATGAGCGAGATCTCGCCGAAGTGCTCTCCGGGGCCGATCGTGCGTTGCGAGACACCGCCGACGCTGACGTCCGCGTGGCCCTCGAGGATGAGGAAGAAGGCGACGCCGCTCTTCCCCTCCTCGGTTATGACATGGCCGGCCTCGTGGTCGATCTCCTTGCCGGTCGCGGCGATCGCCTTGAGTTCCTTCTTGGACAGTCCCCCGAACAACGGCACCGCACCCAGTGCCGCAAGCATGTCAGTAGCCATCTCCAGCCCTCCTTGTCCGAGGCTCGAGCATAGACCGTGACCTGCCCGGACGCATAGAGGGTTGCCCCGGAAGCCCCCCCCGGGGGAGGATTCGAACGTGGACATCCCCGAGACTCGGTACGCCCGGAGCCACGACGGTGCCTTCATCGCGTATCAAGTCTTCGGCCAGGGAGACCTCGACCTGCTGTGGATCTCGCCGTGGTTCGCCCACCTGGAAATGGTCTGGGAGTACCCGCCCATCGCGAAGTTCCATCGGGCGATGACGCGGTTCGCCCGGGTGATCACGATGGACCAGCGAGGCGTCGGCCTGTCCGACAAGACCAAGGGCCTTCCCGACCTCGAGACGCGGATGGACGACGTCCGCGCTGTGCTGGACGCGGCCGGCTCGGAGCGGACCATCCTGTGGGGAGCCGGCGCCGACGGCGGTGCTCTCTGCTCGATGTATGCCGCCACCTATCCGGACCGCGTCGTGGCGCTCGCCTTCTGGAGCGCGGCGGCCACAGGCCTGGAGCAAGACGAGGAACCGGAGAACGAGGCGCTAAACGCAGCTCTGGAACGAGGCTGGGGACTGGAGGAACACACCGCTGAGATCCTGCGGCTCATCGCAGCTCCTTCGATGGCAGAGGATCCGGAGACCGTCCGGTGGACGGCAAAGGTATTCCGTCACATGGGTTCGCCGGGCGACGTACTCGCCTTCAATCAGATGTACGCCGAGATCGACTACCGCAGCATCCTGCCGGCCATACACGTACCCACCTTGGTGATGTACCGGGACTATGACGGGCTCAACGAGCCATTCGCCTATCTGGCCTCGCATATCCCGGGTGCCACCGCGATCGTTCTTCCAGAGGACCGGGACTTCCCACCATGGCTCGGCGACACGGACGCCGCACTCGCTGAGCTCGAAGGGTTCCTCAACTCCGTCAGGCGTGAGGAAGCCGAGATGAACCGGGTCCTTGCCACCGTCCTGTTCACCGACATCGTGGACTCGACCGCCACCGCCGCGGTGATGGGCGACACCAAGTGGCGCGAGATGGTCATCGAACACGACAGCCTCGCCAAGGCTATCGTCGGTCGCTACCGCGGTGAGTTCGTCCGCGGTACGGGAGACGGGATGCTCGCGACCTTCGACGGTCCCGCCCGCGCGGTGCGATGCGCGCAGACCTTCGTGGATTCCGCGAAGGCGCTCGGGCTCGAGATCCGCGCCGGAGCTCACACCGGAGAGATCACCTATGGCGGCAACGACCTCGCGGGGATCGGCGTACACGTGGCCGCTCGCGTTGCTTCCATGGCCGGCCCGTCCGAGGTCTGGGCGTCATCCACCGTCAAGGACCTGACCGCGGGCAGCGGGCTCAGCTTCGAAGACGCTGGTGAGCACGAACTCAAGGGTATACCCGATAGCTGGCACCTCTATAGAGTGGTCGGGTGAGGGACCGCCCCGAAACCCGCTACGTCCTGACCGAAGACGGGGTCCATATCGGATACCAGGTCTTCGGCGACGGCCCGGTCGACCTCGTCTACAACGACGGATGGATGTCGAACGTCGACGCTGGCTGGGATGCGCCGATCCAGGCCGACTTCTTGCGCGCGTTGGGGCGACGGGCGCGCGTGATCATCTTCGATCGACGCGGGTTCGGTGTGTCCGACAGGCCCACCTCGCCGGAGGAGATGGCGCTCGAGAAGGGCATGGACGACATGCGCGCTGTGATGGATGTCGTGGGATCCGAGCGAGCTATCGCGTTCGGATTCGAGGCGGGCGCGGCCGTGTGTCTGCTGGCGGCCGCCTCCTATCCCGACCGGATCCTGGGGCTCCTGTTTCAGGCGCCGCTCGTCTACTACTGGAAGACGCCGGACTTCCCCTGGGGATCCACGGAGGCCCAGGCGAAAGACTGGGAAGAGCGCATCCGCACTTCCTGGGGGACGGAGGACTTCTGGCGCTGGAACTTCGAGAGCATGGGGTACGCCGCCACCGACGAGGAAGTGTGGACGTGGGCCAAGTGGTCACGGCTCTGCGCCAGCCCCCAAGCGGCCCTGGCGATCGAGCAGGTCGAGCGTCAGGTTGACGTCAGGTCGCTGCTCCCGCACATCCAGGTGCCGACTGTGGTCACGCTCAAGACAGGTGATCGGGACAGCATCCACGGGGCTGGGCCTTGGGTCGCCGAACAGATCCCGGGGGCGCGATACGAGGAGCTGCCCGGCGACGGCCACTTCTCGGATGCCTCGGACACCGCGTTCTTCGACGTGCTTGACCGGTTCATCTCTGAGATCAGCAACGAACAGGCGGAACTCGACCGGGTCCTGGCCACCGTGCTGTTCACCGACATCGTCGACTCGACCGCGACAGCGGCG
>Ga0315276_10003581_pt1 | contig 14245 bp, 9 predicted proteins | sample YL17G05_0_MG_FD_204542 | JGI IMG/M metagenome (GOLD analysis project Ga0315276, IMG submission 204542) | Sediment microbial communities from Yellowstone Lake, YNP, Wyoming, USA - YL17G05_0 | ecosystem: Environmental > Aquatic > Freshwater > Lake > Sediment | place: USA: Wyoming | collected...
TGGTCCCCCAGGTCGTACACGGCCAGGCCGTTCACCTGGCCCACCTTCGAGCCGGTGATGTCCAGAAGGATGGTCCCGTCGGCGATCCGCTCCTGGATCCGCTTCTCGATGAGGTTCACCCGGTAGACCTGCTGCTCCAGGGCCCGGGCCACGTCCTCCTGCTCCACCACCTTCTTCTTCTCTTTCACCGCCCAGTACGAGGATTCCCGGATCAGGTCGGCCAGCTCGTTGAAGCGGGTGGAGAGCTTCCCCGTGCGCCCGGACATCCGCACCGCGGTCTCGATGATCTCCTCCACCGCGCTCCGGTCGAAGGGAAGCAGCCCCTCGTCGTCGCACTTCTTCCTCACGTAGCAGATCACGTTCATGAGGTTCTCGTCGTTCAGCTCGATGAGGTTGTCGAACTCCGCCTTGACCTTGAAAACCTTGGCGAAGTCCTCGTCGCGGAGCAGGAGCAGGCGGTAGATGAACTCGGTGCCGATCAGGATGACCTTCACCGAGAGAGGGATCGGCTCGGGCTTCAGGGTGGTGTCGGGGCCCAGGAGCCATTCCTGGCTCTGGATTTCCGTGACCCGGTTGCGCAGGTTCCGCTTGAGGGTGTGATAGACCCCGGGCTCCGCCAGGACATCCATGGCGTTGAGCGCCAGGAACCCCCCGCTGGCCCTCAAGAGCGAGCCGGCCCGGATCTGGGTGAAGTTCGTGTGCTCCGCGCCCCGCATGTCCCGGAACCGCTCCACCATCCCGAAGATGTTCTTGTAGGTGGGGGAGGTCTCGAAGATCACCGGGAAGCCCCGGGTCTCCGAGTTGTCCACGAGGACGTTGACCTGGTACTCGAGAAAATCTTCCTCGGTCTTCTCCCCGCTCAGCTCCTGCAGGGGGTTGGGCGCCTCCGCACCGGACTGCTCCCGGAAGAGATCCAGATCGTTCAGAATCGCCCCGGCCACCTCGTCCAGGTACTCGGAGACATTCTCCTGGGGAAAGACCTTCCGGATCTCCCCCACCATCTCCTTGATGAGGGGGGCGGTGGTGTCGTCGTCCAGCTTCTCGATCTCCTCCCGGATCCGCCGCTCCACCTTCCGGACGTCCCGGGAGAGGGCCTCCATCTCCGCCAGGAGGGTGTTCCCCGTTTCCCGGATCTTCTTGAACTCCTCCTCCTTGAATTTTCCGGCTTCCACCAGGTTCTCCAGCTGGTCGATCTCGACGGTGTTCCCGAGCACCACCGGCATCAGGACGGGCCGGGGCAGGGGCCCCACCTGGACCTGGACCAGAGCGAACCCGCTGCCCTCGACCTTCTTCTCGAAAGCCTTGATCCGGTCCCGCTCCTCCTCCTTGAGCTTCTCGATGACCTGCTTGCGCTGCTCCCGGTAGGCGGGAGACTCGAAGAGCTGGGGGAGGTTCCGCCTGAGTCCATCCACCATCTCTTCCATGGCATCCTGAAACGCCCGGCCGCCCCCGGCCGGAAAGACAAGAAGCCGGGGACGGTCCGGCTCCCGGAAGTTGTTCACATAGCAGAGATCGTCGGGGGGCTTCCCCTCCTTCTCCAGGGCCTTCAGGAGCCTCCGGACGGCCGTGGTCCGGCCCACCCCCACTTCCCCCGAGACGAAGATGTTGTACCCCGTTTCCCGGACTCCGAGGCCCAGCTTCAGGGAGGCAAGTGCCCGGTCCTGGCCGATCAGCAGCTGGCAGGCGCGGAGATCGTCGGTGGTCTTGAAGTCGAAACGGGAGAGATCGCAGCGCCAGCGAACCTGGTCGGCGCTCAACTCGGGAGGGATGCGCACCTCGGCCATGCCCCGACTCCTATGGAATTCTTGAAAGGAAGCGTGATGATAGCACTCCCCTCCCCGCGCTGCAAAAGCGTCCCGGCCCCGGGGAAGCGCGGGGGTTTGACACCTTCCCGTCGCCTGTTAGAATGAGGCCTCCTTCCAGTGAAGAGGGGCATGAGCTCACTCAGGATCTCTTCCGTCGCCTTCCTCAACGCCCGCCCCCTGGTAAGGGGCTTCAAGCTGGCGCCCAGCCCCGATCGGTTTCTCATCTCGGAGTTCACGCCTGCCGTCTGCGCCCAGCGGCTCGCGGCCGGTGCGGCGGAGGTGGCCCTGATTCCCAGCATCGAGTACCAGCGCATCCCGGGCCTCCGGGTCCTCCCCGGCATGGCCATCGCCTCCCGGCGGCGGGCCCGATCGGTCCTTCTGATCTCCCGCATGGCCGCCCCGGAGATCCGCCGGGTGGCGCTGGACACCTCGTCCAGGACCTCCGCGGCCCTGGCGAGGATCTGGCTCGACCGGCGGACGCGCGCCCGGGTGGAGTACAGGGAGGCCGCCCCGCGCTTCCCGGCCATGATGGAGGACTTCGACGCGGCGCTGCTCATCGGCGACGCTGCACTGAGGGCCGACACCCGGGACTTCCGGGTCTACGACCTGGCCGAGCAGTGGTTCGAGATGACCGGTCTCCCCTTCGTCTTCGCATTCTGGGCGGTGCGGCCGGGCGTCCGGCTCCCGGAGGGGATCCATCCCTTCGTCGCCTCCCGGAAGCTCGGACTGGAGTCGCTTCCCGCCATCGCCCGGGAGGAATCCGTGAAGCTGGGACTCCCGGAGTCCATGCTCGAAGAGTACCTGAGGGAGAACATCCACTACGATCTCGGCCCCGAGGAGATCCGGTCCCTCTGGCTCTTCTACCGGCTGGCCCGGGAGGCGGGACTGGTCGAGTCGGCCCGGGACGTCGCCTTCCATGATTTCCCCCCCGTCCGCGATCGGGCGGTCCGGGCGACGGGAACGCCTTGAGCGGAGCGACTCCCCGGGCGCGGGTGATCCTGGAGCGGGCGGTGGACGGGGACCGGATTTCCGCCTCCGAGGCCCGTCTGCTGTTCGACGAGGCCGGCCTGATCGATCTGGGGCTCGCCGCCGACGCCATCCGCGATCGCCTTCACCCCGAAAGAGTCGTCACCTACATCGTCGACCGGAACGTCAACTACACGAACATCTGCGTCACCAGGTGCTCCTTCTGCGCCTTCTACCGCCTTCCCGGCGACATGGAGGAGGGATATCTCCATCCCAAGGAGGTCCTCTACCGGAAGATCGAGGAGACGCTGGAGCTGGGGGGCACCGGGATCCTGCTGCAGGGGGGCCACCATCCCACCCTTCCCCTGGAGTGGTACGAGGACCTCCTCGCCTCCTTCAAAGAGCGCTATCCGATCCACATCCACGCCTTCTCGCCGCCGGAGATCCGGCACATCGTCAACGTCAGCAAGCGTCCCCTGGAGGAGGTGCTGGAGCGCCTGAAGAAGGCGGGGCTCGACTCGATTCCCGGCGGCGGCGCCGAGATTCTCGCCGACGGCGTCCGGGACAGGATCTCCCCCCACAAGGTGAGCGCCGACGAGTGGATGGGGGTGATGGACTGCGCCCACCGGCTGGGAATTCCCTCCACCGTCACCATGATGCTCGGCGGCGTGGAGACCCTGGACGACCGGGTGGAGCACCTGGTCCGGGTCCGGGACCAGCAGGACGGGACGGGAGGCTTCACCGCCTTCATCGCGTGGACCTACAAGCCCGGGAACACCGAGATGGGGGGCCGGGAGACCACGTCCGCCGATTACCTCAGGACGCTGGCAATCTCCCGGCTTTTCCTGGACAACATCCCGAACCTCCAGTCCTCCTGGGTGACCCAGGGGACCGGAATCGGCCAGATCGCCCTCCGGTACGGCGCCAACGACATGGGCTCGGTGATGATCGAGGAGAACGTCGTCCGATCCGCCGGCAACACCTCCCACACTTCGCGGGAAGAGCTGGAGCGGCTCATCGTGGAGGCCGGCTTCCACCCCCGCCAGAGGGACACCCTCTACCGCCTGGTGGATCGGCGGCCCTGGCCTCCCGCCGGGGAAGCATCGCCCGCCGCCAATCTCCGCGAGCCGGTCCGGCGGCTGCCCCGGCCCGGCACAGCCATCTAGAGACACCGGCCCCCGCCTCTGCTAGAATCCGCACCATGAGCGTGCCGCTTCTTGATCTCAAGGCCCAGTTCCGCCCGATCGAGGCCGGCATCCGCGCCGCCCTGGACCGGGTGCTGTCCTCCCAGCAGTTCGTCCTGGGAGAAGAGGTGGCCGCCCTGGAGCGGGAGATCTCGGCCTACCTGGGGGGTGTCGAGGCGGTGGGAGTCGCCTCGGGGACCGACGCCCTGCTGCTGGCCCTCATGGCCCTGGAGATCGGCGAGGGCGACGAGGTGATCACGACCCCCTACACCTTCTTCGCCACCGCCAGCGCCATCCACCGGGCCGGGGCGCGGCCGGTCTTCGTGGACATCGATCCCGCGACGTTCCTCTTGCGGCCGGAGAAGGTGGCGAGGGCGATCACTCCCCGCACCCGGGCCATTCTTCCGGTGCACCTCTTCGGCCAGATGGCCGACATGGATCCCCTGCTGGAGGCCGCCTCCCGGGGCATCGCGGTCATCGAGGACGCTGCGCAGGCCATCGGGGCGACGGCGACGGCCGGAGGGAAGACGCTCCGGGCCGGGACCCTCGGAAGCTTCGGCTGTTTCTCGTTCTTCCCTTCCAAGAACCTGGGAGGTGCCGGGGACGGGGGCCTCGTCACCACCCGCGACCGCGGCCTGGCCGACCGGATCCGCTCCCTGCGGCGGCACGGAGAGGAGGCCTCTTACGTCCACACCCGGGTGGGGCTGAACAGCCGCCTGGACGCCCTGCAGGCCGCGGTGCTGCGTGTGAAGCTTCCCCACCTGGAGAGGTGGAACGCCGCCCGCGAGAACAACGCATCCCGATACCGCCTCCTCTTCCAGGCCGCCGGCCTCACCGGATCCGAGGGGCCCCTGGCGCTTCCGGAAACGCGACCCGGCGCCCGGCACACTTATCATCAGTACGTGATCCGGGCCCTGCGGCGGGACGACCTGATGTCCCACCTCCGGTCCGCCGGAATCGGCTGCGCCGTCTACTACCCCATCCCCCTGCACCTTCAGCGCTGCTTCGCCTCCCTCCGCCACCATCCCGGCGACTTCCCCGTCTCCGAGACCGCCGCCTCCTCCACCCTCGCGCTCCCCATCTACCCGGAGCTGACCGAGGCGATGCAGGCGGAGGTGGTGGACGCCATCAAGGGTTTCTACGGCCGGTAGGGTGAGTCCGGAAAAACCGGTCTCCAGCGCCACGCGGGACGGCGCCCCGGCCTCTTCAGGGGAGCATCCGATTGACACCCCCTCGGAATCATGGTAGAAATCCCTGCCTTTTCGGCAGATGCAGTCGTTGTATTCCTGTCGGGACGCTGACTCCCGGCCCCCTCCGGCGTACCTTCGGGGCTTCGTACCTTCACCCTCTTCTAAACCTTGGGACAGAAGAACCATGCTGGACAGACTCGCCGGCCAGGAGGGCGCCGGCACCTCCCCGAACCTGATGGAACGCATCGAGGGCGTCGAGAAGCTCACCAAGACCGTCGTCTTCCTCGCCTTCAGCCTCATTGTCTTCTCGGCCTTCATCAGCGGGTCCTTTGACCGGGCCCATCACTGGTACAGCACCGGCTTCTTCACCCGGTTCCTCTCGCTCCCCCTCATGGTCTACAGCTGTCTGATGCTGGTGCACCTGCCGTACCGGGCCATCCTCTGCTTTCTTTACAGGCCCTATCCGCCGGTGAAGACCCTGCCAACCATCACCTTCGTCATCCCCGCGTACAACGAAGGGGCCATGGTGGAGAAGTCCATCGACTCCAGCGCCCTCTCGGACTACCCGCGGGAGCTGATGGAGGTGATCTGCGTGGATGACGGCTCCACGGACGGGACCTGGGAGCACATTCAGAGGGCTGCCGACAGGCACCCAGGACTGGTCCAGGTTTTCCGCCATCACCGGAACCGCGGAAAGCGCCATGCGCTCGCCACCGGGTTCAACCAGGCCCGGGGCGAAATTCTGGTCACCCTGGACTCCGACAGCGTCATCGCGCCGGACGCGGCCCGGCACCTGGTGGCGCCGTTCGCAGACCCCCGGGTGGGCGCCACCACCGCCCGGGTGAGGGTCTACAACAAGACCGAGAACCTCCTCACACGGATGCTTGCGGTCCGTTACGTGATGGCCTTCGAGTTTTTCCGGGCCTCCACCTCGGTCTTCAAGACCGTGATGTGCTGCTCCGGGGTCCTCTCGGCCTACCGCAGCAAGGTCGTGGCCCGGTTCCAGGATGCCTGGCTCCGCCAGGAGTTCCTGGGTCAGAACTGCACCTACGGGGACGACCGGGCGCTGACCAACTTCGTCCTGAGGGAGGGGTACCACACCATCTACCAGCGGACCGCCGAGGTAAAGACCCTTGCGCCCGCCACGCTCCCGAAGCTGGCCCGGATGCTCACGCGTTGGCACAAGAGCTTCATCCGGGAAAGCATCGTCTTCTCCACCTTCATGTTCACGCGATACCGGGACCGGTACCGGATCCCCGCGGTCTTCGATTTCCTCCTGACGACGATTCTCATCCCGCTGCAGTTCTATATCACCCTCTATTCCCTGTATCACATCTTCGTGGACCCCATCCTGATCCTGAGGTTCCTGGCCCTCATCGTCATCATGGGGGCCACCTACATGCTGTTCTACATCCGCTTCGAGAGGAACACCGACTTCGTCTACGGGGTCCTCTACTCCTTCCTTCACGTCTTCTTCCTGATGTGGACGGTTCCCTACGCCGTCCTGACCTTCAAGAACAACTCCTGGCTGACGCGCTGACCCGCGGGCGCTTTCGGGAGGCGGACCCGGTTTCTTCGAAGGCGGGCCCCTTCCCTTGGCGCCTGAAATGCCCACGGGGCTTGTAGTTTTCGCCGCCCCGCGATAAAATACCCCCTGGTTTTCCCGAATATTGCGCCGGCCGGGATTTTCGGCGGCGGGAGCATGTCCATGGAACCCCTCAACAAGAAAGAGATTGGAAAGCGCATCAAGCGGTTGCGCAAGGAGAAGGACCTCAAGCAGTGGCAGATGGCCGACATCCTCGGGGCCACCCAGCCCGCCATTCACAAATATGAGAACGGCATCCTCCCCGAGGTGAAGAGGCTCCTGGAGCTGGCCCGGGTGGGCAACACCACGGTGGAGTGGATTCTCACGGGGCAGCACTGGGAGAACGGCTCGGAAGAGCGCGAGCGGATACCCTCGGATGTCTACCGTCTCGCCCAGCGGTTCCATCGGTTCACCGAAGGGCAGCGGCGGACGCTCGCCTCGGCCCTGGACATGCTCGACAAGGCCGCTCAGCGAATCCGGGAGAAGACCCAGCACGATCTTCCCGAATCCGACGTCCAGGAGCTGGCGCGCGCCCTGCGCGAGTTCGACACGGTGACCCGCAGGGCCATCGCCGCCGCCCTCGGCGTCCACGAGGCGGTCATGGAGTCCCTCGTGGAGTCCCAGGTCAGGGAGTTTCAGACTCTCTCGGCACCGGCCGGTTCGAACTCCGAGGACGATGAGACCCGGGTCCTCAGCGGCGCCGTAAAGGTCAACGAAGAGATTCGCTAAACCCGTCCGCCGGCAACGCCCGCAGCCCGTCGGATCCCTTCCGGCGGTAATTCTCATGGAACTTTTCCCCGTCGATCCGTCATCCCGTCGTCCCGCTCCCCCTCCTCCAATGGCCGACCGGCTGCGCCCCGGGAGTCTCGCCGAGGTGGTGGGACAGGAGGAGCTGCTGGGCCCCGGCAGGCCCCTGCGGGTGGCCATCGAGAGCGGGGAGGTTCATTCCCACGTCCTCTGGGGTCCGCCCGGCACCGGGAAGACGACCCTGGCGCGCCTCATGGCTTCCCACACCGGCGCTCCTTTCGTCCCATTCTCGGCCGTCCTCTCCGGCATCAAGGAGGTCCGCGAGGTGATGACCCGGGCCGAGCGGCACCTGAAGTCCGGCGGCCGCAGGACCCTGGTCTTCATCGACGAGATCCACCGCTTCAACCGGGCCCAGCAGGACGCCTTCCTCCCCTTCGTGGAATCGGGCGGAATCACCCTGGTGGGAGCCACCACCGAGAACCCCTCTTTCGAGATCAACTCGGCGCTGCTCTCCCGGCTGAAGGTCTACGTCCTGAATCCCCTGAGGGAGGAGCACCTCCTCGCCATCCTGCAGCGGGCCCTCGGCGATCCACGGGGGCTCGGGGGGGCGGTGGAGGTGGGCGAGGAAGAGGCCCGGCTGATGGTCTCCATGGCGGCCGGAGACGCCCGAAGGCTGCTGAACACCCTGGAGCTGGTGGCCCGGATGACCCAGAAGGATTCCGCCGGCAGGCGTCGCGTCGCGCGGGAGACCGTGCTGTGCGCCGTGGAGCGGGAGTCCCTCGTCTACGACAAATCAGGGGAGGAGCACTACAACATCATCTCCGCCCTCCACAAGAGTCTCCGCAACTCCGACCCCCACGCCTCCCTTTACTGGCTGGCCAGGATGCTCGAGGCGGGCGAGGACCCTCTCTACGTGGCGCGCCGGCTGATCCGCTTCGCCAGCGAGGATGTCGGGAACGCCGACCCCCGGGCGCTGTCGGTGGCGGTGGCAGCCCAGCAGGCGGTCCACTTCATCGGGATGCCGGAGGGTGCCCTGGCACTGGCCCAGGCAGCCACCTACCTGGCCACCGCCCCCAAGAGCAACGCCGTGACCCGCGGATACGGAGAGGTCGTGGAGAAGATCCGGGAAGGGCACACCGACCCAGTCCCCCTCCACCTCCGGAATCCCGAGACCCCCCTCATGAAGGACCTGGGCTACGGAAGAGACTACGATTACGCCCACGATTTCGAGGGGGGGATCACGGGGATGGATTGCCTGCCCGAAGGGCTTCGCGGCGCGAAGTTCTATCGTCCCGGGACCGAAGGGTTCGAGAAGGTGCTCTCGGATCGGATCAGGGAATGGGAGGAAAAACGGCGGGCGCCGGCTAAGAAGCCTTCCTGAGGTGCCAGGTTGTGTCCCGGTCCTTGCAGGTCGCGCACATGGGGAGAATTCTTCCCCGTTCCACCTGGACCACTGTTTCGGCGCCGGCGTACTTGCAGCCCAGGCACTCGTAACTTCCTGTAATATCTGCCGTTTCTCCTATCTTGCAGGTCTTCGAACTGTTGGGCATCGTCCTCCCTCTTCCACCTCTTTATTGAGCCGGCATCATTGTATCTGACAGGCGCCGAAGCACTGAATTGCGCTGGTCTCGTGAATTCGGCCGCCGCATTGGTGATTGAGAGTCAACTGCTTTGCTGCCGGTTCAATAATAGGGGCCGGGCGTAGAGACTAGCACACCTCCCACCGCTACGCCACGGGATCCCCAGGGACAAAAAATAGGGGTGATTGCTCACCCCTTGAGGTCGAGAAGAGCCGCTTTCCGGCTTATCTCTTTTTCTTCGTAGCCTTCTTCTTCGCGGTCTTCTTAGCCTTCTTCTTGGCAGCTATGGGAACTCACCTCCTTTCCCGGATGATGGTGTGAGGGTTCGGTCGTCAGCTTCTCGCACATCCATCAAGGACGAAATGTAGCGTCCCGCGCGTCGATGTCAAGTTTCCCCGACAACGGTCCGACGGCGAATGATGGAAGAAAGAAGAATGATTCCGGAGAAAGAAGGATGATGGCGTGAGGATCGATCGAGGGGACCAGCTTGAGTCGAACATCCGGGATCGTTTTTCACCGCTTCTGTTGCCCGGCTCCACTCTCAGGCGGGCTGACCTGCACTTCTTCAGCCCCTGTGATTCTGTTTCATCTCCTTCGAGTGACCACCGAGATCAGACTTCACGATCTCGTTCCGCGGTTTTTATACCACGCGCTCGATCACGTGTCAACGATTTTCCGACATCAAGATCATTTTTTTTGGAGCTCGCTTCCGCGATCGTCGCGACGCGATCCCGTGTCTTCACTCATTCGCCTTCCCCTCGCGACGCTCGAGCGAAATCCGCTCCTTCCTCTCGACGACGTCCGTCCGCCGGAGAGCCGACGAAACCCAGCCGGCAATTGCGCCGGTCGTGAAGTGTGTGTGCGCTGCGGCCGGAGATTCAGTCGGAGTGGGCGACGGCCGTCCCGGGCGGGGTGGTGCCGGGAGTCGGGATCGAACCGACATGGGGCTCACGCCCCGAGGGATTTTAAGTCCCTTGCGTCTACCCGTTTCGCCATCCCGGCACGGGCCCCATCTTGGGGGAGGAGTGCGGAGGCTGTCAAGGAGGGGGGAGTGGATCAGAAATCGACGCGGATGCCGATCTGGAAGCGACGCCCGAAGCGGCGCTCCTCGTCCGCCTGGAGGGAGTCGCGGCCCAGGTTGAGGGTGTAGATGCGGAGATCGTCGCTGTTGAGGAGATTGAAGACTTCGAAGAAGGCTGAGGTGGAAACCTTGCCGAAGATGAAGCTCTTCTCGGTCCGGGCGTTGAAATTGTAGGCAGCGTGGTTCCGGTGGCTGTTCCGGTGCTCGGTGATGAAACCCACGGAAGGATCCACATAGCCGAAGCGTCTCCGGCTCTGGGAGTACCCCACGTTGTCCAGGGCGTCGAACTCGTCCACGAGCGAGTAGGGAAGCCCCGAGGCCCACTGGGCAGTCCCCCCCAGGCGCCACTCCCCCGGCAGGTAGGCGATGGCATTGATCTTCACCACGTGGCGCTGGTCGTAGTCCAGGAAGCCCGACTCAAACTCGGTGAGGGAAGGGTCGTCCCCGTTCTCGGATAGGAAGCTCTCTGCGTCACCCATGCTCCGGGAGTAGGTGTAGCTCGCCTGCATCTGCCATTTCCGGCTCAGCCGCTTGATCAGCTCCATCTCCAGCCCTCGATAGCTCTGGCTGTTGAAGTTGCCGAGGCGGAAGATCCGGTTGAAGAAGAAGTTCTCGATAAAGAGATCGGGGCGCATGTCGGGGACGGTTTTCGTGCGGACGTCGGAGTCGTCGCCGAAGCCGCCGGTGGTGTTCTCGCTGCCGAAGTCGTCGCAGTAGCCGCTGGGGTTGGGTTCCCCCTCCTTGCAGAAGGGAAAACGCCGGGTGCTGTGGTTCAGGTCCACGTCCTGGAGCTGATTCCGGTAGTCCCGCCGGATATACATTATCGAAAGGGAGCACTCGGGCGCCAGCTCCCGCTCGAACCCGACCGACAGCTCATTGGTGTAGGGGGTGGAGAGCCGCCGATCGACCTGAAACGCCGAGGGGGGAGCCAGGGAACGTATGTTGCCGATCTGGTTGTTCGGTCGGCCGAGGGAGTCGACCCCATTGGCGTCGAAGCTGTAGTAACGCGTAACGGTGTCCGGACCCTCCTCCAGGACCACGCTATTCAGGAAGAGCTTGTCGTAGAAGCGGTTCCAGGAGGCGAACACCTTCGACTTGCCGTCCGCCCAGGGATCCCAGGTCAGGCTCAGCCTGGGGGCGACGTTGGTGTTCTGGATCCGGATATCGTCCGGCCGGCGGAACTTGTACCCGGCCTCGAGAAGGTCGCTCAAGTCCACGTCCTGGCCCAGGACAGCGGTCAGGTAGGCGGACCTGATTTCCACCTCGAACTCGTGCCGGGTGAACCGGCGCAGGGCGACGCGCCTCAGCTCGCTGATCAGGTAGGCCATATCACCGGTTGGACTGGTGGAGGAACTGGACGAGTGAAGCGGGTCCGAGGCCGCGAGCCCCATGTCGGTCACTCCGTCGGAGTCAAGATCCCCGGCCCCGGATTCGTATCCGCTCAGGTTCATCAGGTTGTTATATTCACGCCGCTCCCGGCTCGGGTCGAACAAGGTGTGCCCGAAGGAGCTGAGGTCTTCGAAGTCCACCCGGAGTCCCATGCTGAGGGTGAGGTTTGGAAGCGGCTTGTAGGTGTCCTGGAAGTAGAGACCAAGGTTGTCTCCGACCGCGGTATTGTTGATTGAGGGAATGGTGGGAAGGTGGGCTGTGACCGTGCCTCCCTGCTGAATCGTCCCGACCTGGGAGATGCCCTGCCGGACCTGCAGCTCGAGCAGCGGCCGGAGGAGGGTGTCCCTGTCGAACCCCTCGTGTTCGTAGACGGCCCCCACCTTCAGGTCATGGGTCCCTCCGAGCCCATCCAGATAGATGGAAAAGTCCTCCCGGAGACTGAACCGCTTCCGGTCGTCGCTGTACTGGAAGGGATTGGGCCCGGAGGCTCGTCCGGCGCCCAGATCCAGGGTGTAGTCCCGATCGGGGAACAGCGGGGAGAGGTATTCCCCGACCTGCCGCTGCCGGTCGTTGTTTCCGTCCAGCCAGAAGGGGAAGGGAGTCGGTCCGGAGTCAGCCACGGTATCCAGCAAGTTATTGCTGTTGACATCCTCGGAGTCGAACCTTCCGTTTCCCGCCGTTCCGGGAAGCCCGAGAAGACCCAGGTCTTCGTCGGGATCCACTACGCCGTTCTCGTTCAGATCGTACTCCCGGTCGAGAAGGCCGTTGCAGTTCAGGTCCTCATTGGCGCCCCCCTCGCACCCCATCGAGGGGGTGAGGCGTCCGTCTTCGTCGCGGTCCTCGTTGTAATCCAGCCTCCCGTTGCGGTTGAAGTCCTCAAAAAGATCGAAGGCCCGATCCCGGTCGTAATCCTCCCCGGGATCCCGCTCCCGGGCCTGGAAGAAGCCGTCCCCGTTGCCTCCCAGTTCCGGACGGTCGTCGATGAACAGGATGCCGTTGCGGTTCGTGTCCGGATTGAGGGTCGGGGTCCGCTGGAAAGAATTGTCGAACCAGGAAATCGAGGACTCGAGCAGGTAGGCCGGCGAGAAGACCGCGGTCTCCTTCAGCGTGTAGGTGGGTCCCCCTCGCTCGAAAACATAGCCCGACTCGATCTGGGTCTGGCTGTCCAGGCCCTGGTTCTCATTCCGGGTCCGGTCCAGGGAGATCGAAAAGGCCATCTTGTGGTTCTCGCCGAGCTGCCACGTGCTCTTCCCGAACTCCCGATAACCGACGGTCCGGGTCACGAACGCCTGGGTCACGGCGTTGACGGGCGTCTCCACCTGGATGTACTCATTGGCCACGTAATACCAGAGCCGGTCCTTGACAATCGCACCGGAGAGAGCGAGAAACGGGTAGAGGTCGGTGAAGCTGAGATCCCGGAAGCCCTGGACCTCCCCGATCCCGCCGCGGAGGTCCGGCACGTCGATTCCGGCGCCGTCCCCGTCCAGCCGGCTTGTGCGGAGGAAGAACTTGAAGCTCCCCTGGAACTCGTTTCCGCCCGACTTGGTGACGATGTTGGCGAACCCTCCCTGCGCCCGGCTGTACTCTGCGGTGGCGCCGGAGGTGATGACCTCGATCTGCTCGATGGACTCGATGTTGAGCTGCTGGCCGTAGTAGCCGGTGAAGGGATCCGTGGTGCTCACGCCGTCCACCAGGGTCACCATGTCGGTGTCCCGGGCGCCGTGGATGTTGGGGTTGCCGGTGTTGTTCACGTCCGTCACGCCGGGCGCCAGGCTCAGGACGTCCTGGTAGTCCCTTCCCAGCACGGGGAGGCCGGAAATGAACTCCGAGGAAAAGGTCGTGGAAGTCACGACGGTGTCGGTGTCCACCAGGTCGGCGTGCCCTTTGACCCGGATCGTCTCCTGCAGGTCGGATGCGGCCCGGAGGACCACGTCCAGAATGTACACCTGGTCCGCGATCAGCTCGATGTCCGAGAACTCCACGGGGGCGTAGGTGGGAAGGCTGACCCGGACGCGGTACCCCGGCCCCGGCGGCAGGCGGAACACGCGGAATTCCCCTTCCGCGTCGGTGACGGCGCCTTTCTCGCCGACCGCGCGGGCTTCGTTCCGGACCGCGACCGTGGCGCCCGGAAGCGGCTGGCCGACCCGGTCGACGACCTTTCCCTTGAGATCCGCAGTGGTCCCTGCCCACAGGGGCAACGCGGCCATGAGGACCGCAAGGGTGAAAAGCCCCAGGCTTTCCTCGATGCGGCGCATACAACCACCCCCCAGACGGGGTCCTGGCAGTCGGAACAGAGAGTGGCTTGATTATAGAATCTGCCCTCGGAAGGCGCAACGAAAAGCGGGGGGGCGAAGGTTCTTGTGCTGAATGAAAGCAGCGGGGGGCTGGAGGCCCGGCGGGGAAGGTGGGAACTGGAGGCGGCGATCGGAATTGAACCGATGTATGGAGGTTTTGCAGACCTCTGCCTTACCGCTTGGCTACGCCGCCCCGCAATCCCGGCAGGACCCTTCTCCGGCCGGAATCTGCGCCATTATAGGGGACGGTCTGATGGGGACGCAAGGTGGATTAAGGGGCCTGCGGGGGGATGGGGACCGGACAAGAGCAGGGAATGGAGCGGGAAACGGGATTCGAACCCGCGACTTCAACCTTGGCAAGGTTGCACTCTACCACTGAGTTATTCCCGCCCTGCAACGCCACTCCGGGGGGTAGAGGTCCCCG
>Ga0315276_10003582_pt1 | contig 14242 bp, 19 predicted proteins | sample YL17G05_0_MG_FD_204542 | JGI IMG/M metagenome (GOLD analysis project Ga0315276, IMG submission 204542) | Sediment microbial communities from Yellowstone Lake, YNP, Wyoming, USA - YL17G05_0 | ecosystem: Environmental > Aquatic > Freshwater > Lake > Sediment | place: USA: Wyoming | collected...
CTATATCTAACGTTGTCGCAACTGCCGTAAGCTCTGGATCTATTGATGTTACTGGTATGACTGTAGGAACTATCCTTGCTACTTCTCAAATTAGCGCTGGTTCCTTGTATGCTCCACTTGCAACTATCTCGAACGTTGTCGCAACTGCTACTAGTTCTGGATCAATCAACGCAACCGGTATGACTGTTGCCACCATTCTTGCTACATCTCAAATTAGCGCTGGATCTTTGTACGCTCCACTTGCTACTATCAGCAATGTCGTCGCTACTGCTGTAAGCTCTGGATCAATTGATGCTACTGGTATTACTGTAGCAACCATTCTTGCTACATCTCAAATTAGCGCTGGTTCTTTGTACGCTCCACTTGCAACTATTTCTAATGTTGTCGCTACTGCTACTAGTTCTGGATCAATTAATGCAACTGGTATGACTGTAGGAACAATTCTTGCTACATCTCAAATTAGTGCTGGTTCTTTGTACGCTCCACTTGCAACAATCTCTAATGTTGTTGCTACTGCTGTAAGCTCTGGATCAATTGATGCTACCGGTATGACTGTTGCAACAATTCTTGCTACATCGCAAATCTCAGCTGGTGCTCTTTATGCTCCACTTGCAACTGTTGCAAACATTGTTTCTACAAATACTACTCTTGGAAACATTAGTGGAAATACACAAATCTTGGATACTGTTAACTTTGTTACTGGATTTACTGCTGCTAACGCATATGTTACAAACTCCTCGGTATCTAATATGGTTCTTACAGCTGGTACAATTGGTAATGTTGCTGGCAATACCGTCTTTAATGAAACTGTTGGGTTCACTGTAGGGTTTACTGCAGCAAATATCAAAGCTACAACTTCTTCAATTGCTAATATGGTTCTTACATCTGGTACAGTAGGAAGCATTAGTGGAAATACACAAATCTTGGATACTGTCAACTTTGTTAGTGGATTTACTTCTGCTAATGCATTTGTTACAAATTCTTCAATTGCAAATATGGTTCTCACAGCTGGTACAGTAGGAAATATTGCTGGTAATACAGTCTTTAATGACACTGTTGGATTTACAACTGGATTTACTGCTGCAAATATTAAAGCTACAAATTCTTCAATTGCTAATATGGTTCTTACAGCTGGTACAGTAGGAAATATTGCTGGTAATACAGTCTTTAACGACACTGTTGGATTTACAGTTGGATTTACTTCTGCAAATATTAAAGCTACAACTTCATCAATTGCTAATATGGTTCTTACAGCTGGTACAGTAGGAAATATTGCTGGTAATACAGTCTTTAACGACACTGTTGGATTTACAGTTGGATTTACTTCTGCTAATGCATTTATTACAAGTTCTAGCGTTGGAACTATGTGGGCAACTACCATAAGCTCTGGTAACCACTATGTTACAAGTGATTTGTATGCTAATACTGTCAAGATTACCCCATCTCTTGGTGATATTGGATCAGAAGTTTCATTCTCTGCTGCCAATGATCAAAGTGCTGCTGCTAACATTACTAGTTTAGCATTTAGCAACGCAGTTGTTAGAGCATTCCAATGTATTGTTTCAGTAACTATTGTAAAATCAAATGGATCAAACCTTTATTCTAATTTTGAATTAAAAGGTATCCAAAAGGGTAGTAACTGGGCTGTTAATAGTTCTTATGTTGGTGACTACACTGGTATTGTATTTAGCATTACAAGTGCTGGTCAAATCCAATACACAAGTACTAATCAATTACTATGGACTTCCACTACAATGAAATTCCGTGGTTATACTACAAGTATCTAAACTAAACTAAACTTTTAAACAAAAAAGTATGTTCTCTAAAATTTTAAATTAATCTTAAATTAATTTAAAAAACTTGCAATTTACACAATAAAAAATGGAAATAAAAATAAAAGTAACAAAGATTTTGCACTAAGTTTTGCAGAACTATAAACTACACTTTCCACTTCTGCTACCGTTTCTGTTTCAACTTCCGCTACCGTTTCTGTTTCAACTTCCGCTACCGTTTCTGTTTCAACTTCTGCTGCCGTTTCTGTTTCAACCGTTTCTGTACATTCTACTTCGTCACTGACAGTTTCTTCGTCTGTATAGTCACTTTCTATATAGTCACCTTCGGTTTCTTCTGTATAGTCACCTTCGGTTTCTTCTGTATAGTCACCTTCGGTTTCTTCTGTATAGTCACCTTCGGTTTCTTCTGTATAGTCACTTTCGGTTTCTTCTGTATAGTCACCTTCGGTTTCTTCTGTATAGTCACTTTCGGTTTCTGATGGAATTCTTCCAGAGTCTAATTCATCACTTAGAATATTATTGTATAAAAGATCTTGACATTCATTTAATGGATCATTTTCACGTTCTTGATTAAAAATACATTCGTAGTTACTAAATACACAAAGATTTCTTGAATATTCGCATTTTGCTTGACCTGCATCTTCATAAACTGAAGGGTCACCCTTTGCTCTACAATATTCGTATTTTTCGAGCCATTTTACAATGTTATATGTTTCTTCTTTATACAAGACGTGAGTAGTAGTAGGTCCATCAATTTCAGAATAATCACATAACCAAGATAACGCCATGCAATTTAAAGAGAATAAGCCTTGGAAAAAGAGAATTTTCATATTATATAATATGAAATAACATTTTTTTTGCGAGTTGTAAACGTACATTTTGTTTTTGTTATTTTTTTCGAACAAATAAAAAATGAATTAAAATTAGTGCAACAAAAATACATAGTACGTAATGTATCTTTATAATAAAGAAGAATCTACAAGAGATGATATGATGGATAAAATAAGGGATTTGTTGATTGATCATAATAAAAAGACAGGGTCGAATATTCCTATAGATTATAGTATAGATTTATCTAAATCTCAAAAACGAGCGTTTATTAAATTTAAAATGGGTGATAGTGTATTGATCTTGGGTAGTGCTGGTGTTGGTAAATCTAGACTTGTTAAAGAATTTATGAAATATAATATAAACAATGACAACAAGACAATGTATATTACTTCAACTACGGGTATATCTGCTTATAATATTGGTGGTATAACTATTAATAGTTTTATGGGTATTGGTACTGCAGAAGCACCAGTTGAAGTATTATTAAAAAGATTGCGTTATAAACAATCTATACGAGATCGCATAATAGGAACAGAAATATTGATCATTGATGAAATAAGTATGATGTCTGCATCTACATTTGAAAAAATGGATTTTATTTTTAAAACATTACGTCGTTCTAAAAAACCATTTGGTGGTATTCAATTGATTTTGACAGGGGATTTTTTACAATTAGAAACTGTATTTAATAGAAATATCTTAGGTAAAGAACAAGATACGCGTTTACTTATTGAAAGTGAATTGTTTAATAAGATGTTTAAGAAATGTACTATTGTATTAAAAGAAAATTTTAGACAAAGTTCTGATAGTAAATATATAGATTTACTTTTAAGAATAAGAGAAGGTAATCATACAGAAGAAGATATAAATCTGTTAAAAACTAGATTAGACGTTAAACCAACTGGAAATCACGTACATATTGTCAATAGTAATAAAAGTGCTCAGATTATAAATGAATCAAATTTATCAAATATAAATGAACCTGTATATGAATATTTAGCAGAATATAAAGATTCTGGTAAAAATATAGAAATAGATGATGTGTTAATTAAAGAATTAAAATTTCAATTTAATCAAAAAGGTATAGATATTTTGGAACTTAAAAAGGGTACTAGAGTAATGTTAACAAAGAATATAGATGTATCAAATGGCTTGGTAAATGGATCGATAGGTATTATAGATTCATTTATAGAATACCAAGATAAAAATGAAAAATTCCCACTTGTAATTTTTGACAATGTTCCTGGCAAACATTTAATTTTACCAGTTTCTATAGAATTAGAATTAGATAATTGTGTATGTATTGCTAACCAAATTCCTCTGATGTTAGCATATGCATTAACTACACATAAACTACAAGGAATTACACTTGATTCAGCTATACTAGATTTAGCTACTGCATTTTGCAATGGACAAGTTTATGTTGCCTTAAGTAGAGTTAAAAGTTTTAATGGATTGTATTTAAAAAGTTTTAATCCATCAAAAATTAAAGTAAATGAAAAAATGAAGGAATTTTTAAAAATTTTAATCTAAATATGCCCAATAATAACCATGGTATAATTTTTTATTTTTTATTCTTAATGTTATTTGACTTTTATTCTTAATATTTATAAATTTAGCAGTTTCAGCTACCGAATCAAATACATTAATTATATTATTATTTTTATCAATTTGTTTTATTTTTTTACATAATTTTGACCCAGAACCTTTGTAAAAATGAATCATATTTTCAGAATGTGTACACCATTCTAAGTTATTTACGTGATTGTTTTGTTTATTTTGATCCTTGTGATTAACAATTTCTTTATTATCTGGATTATCTAAAAAACATTTAGCAACTAATCTATGAACTGATTCATTTTTTCTTATTTTATTATTACTAATACTGACTATAATGTAACCTTGTAATAATGAAGTTCCCTTTAATAATCTATTATTAGATTTTATTCTTCCGTATGTAGATACTTGAATTTTTTTAACACTTAATTTAAATTAGTTTTCTAATAACAACAATAAACCACCTATTAGACTTATATTTGCCCAAAATGGAATTGATTTATAATAATTAGTAATATCTAATGGATGGTATAGTAATGTTGCTAGTATAGTAAAAACGATTAAACTTACTATAGCGTAATTAGAATAAGAAGAATATTCTCCAGTTAAAAATTTATCACTGGAGCTAGAATCTCTAATAAAATAACTAATAAAATAACCAAGTGATAAATTTTAGTATTTACATTTACATTTACATTCATTTTTCCTTTGAAATTATCAACTGTTTTTGCATATGTGATAATTTTTTGAAATCCAGATAAAACAAACATTGCTGTTAGTAAAATAGCTGCGAATAAACGTACAAATTTCAGCTAACTTTAAACTGAGTGTTTTAAGATTGCAACAAAAATAATTATACAATTGTAGACGGTGTTGGTGTTATATAAATATATATAGCCATTATTATAGTTAAAATAACAGAAGTAAATGCAGCTATAAAAGGAGCCAACAGCATCATAGCAATGGGCCATTCCTCCATAAGAATATATTTATTCTTGATATCGTAATGTACTACTACAAGAGAAATCAAAGGTGCCAATATTATGGTAGCTAGTATAACTATAATGCCTTTTAGGACCCCTCCTGATACGACTACATAAATAAATAAAATTACTGTTAAAATTCCAAAAATTCCAATTATCTCGGTTTGCCACATTATATATTATATTTAATTTAAATAATAACATTTTCTTAAACTTTTTTTAAAAAGTTTATTTAAAAGATGTCTAATTTTTCAGAAACAGAATTTCAATTTGGGAAAAGTATTTTCGATTACGTCCTTGATAATTCAATGTATATTAATAAAAATGAATGTAATGATTATACATCTCCGTTTATAACTTATATACCAGGTGGTGTACCTAATATAGATGCCGAAAATGAATTAAAAGGTATGAATCGTAAAATATATAATAATCCAAATCCATCTTTAGCTCAAGGAATATTAAATGGTGTATCTGATCCATCAGTTAAGAAAGAGTCTTGGTCTAAAAAAGAATGTGAAACTAAGATACGTCGTTAGACGGCAATTTAATTTAACACCAAAGTAAAATAATCCATAAATACGTTTTTAAATGTTCTAAAATATATAGTGTTTGAATTTAATGGGTACTCATTATTTAACATTTTGATAATATGCTTGGATGATATCATTTTATCAGGTAGTTTTTCAACCGTGTTTCCAAATAATTCTAAGAATTTATTGATATTATCTGTATTGTAATTTGTTACGTAACGATAAAAAGTCAGTTCTTTTCTTGACATATATTATACAAAGACATATAAAAATATGTATTTTAACACAAACATTACTTTTAGAAGGAAAAGAACAGATTAAACATATCAAAAACCAAAGTTGTTAAAATAATCAAAAAGTGCGTTTTAAATAAAATATATAAAAAACTCATTATTTGTATATTTTTTTTATTGTCTAATAGTATAACACAACTATAACCCAACTATGAATCAACAAATTTTTTTTAACCAACCTCCAGGTGATGTTGGACCAATATACCCTTATACATTAGGTGACGTATCTGTTACTGCTTACGGGTATGAAATAGGAACCCCTAATCAATCAACGAATATGTATGGTAAAAACAGTGGATCAAATAAAATTGGTTTAGGTATAAGTGCCAATCCTCAAAATGAAATAGATGATGAAACTTTTATATGTTTAGATTTATCTAATATAATTTCACAAAATTGCGAAGGTACACCTACAATTACCATGTCAAACATAGAACAAAATGAAACTTATTCTATTTACGGAACAAATACCCTTGGAGACCTAGGTTCATTTTTACTTACGTCTTCTGATCTTACCGTAGATATCCCAGTGTTTGGTGATTATAAATATATATGTATTACCGCATCTGGAACACAAAATCCTACAGTTTTAATATACTCTGTTAACTATACCCTATGTGATTGTAAACCAGAACCTTGTGTACCTACACCTGTAGATGTGACATTAGAAATATTACCTGTAATTACATTATGCGTACAAAAACCATTTATCAAAATCAAAAACAATGCCGTATGTATTTACAAACCTTGTAAAAAATCACCACCACCCCCACCACCAACGTAAATTAACATACGTTAAATATTCTTTAAAGTAACACGCAATATTACATTGATTAAAATGCTTATACTGTTTATTGTGTTTATATTGAGTGTTTTAAATATTTTGTTATTGTAAATGACAAAAAAACTTTCTAAATGTAAACCTCGCCATATTCCTATTGATATAGAAATAGCTCCTGAAATTAATTTATGTATTGATAAACCAAAAATTCATATTCGTCAAAGAAGATGTAAAACAAAATGTCATCGTAAATCTAAACATAAACATAAACGAAAATGTAAATGTAAATGTAAATGTAAATGTAAAGATGAAGATTCTAGTTATTATTCCAGTTCGGATTTTTCAGATTCTCACGCTATTTTATAAGGATTTAATCACATGTTTTATAATTTGTATAATTTGTATAATTTGTATAATTTGTATAATTTTATACAAAATATTTTTAAAAGTGTGTAAGAATGTTGTTATTTTTTATAATCGTATTGAATTTAATGTGGTCTTTTCATTTTCATAAATGTCATTATAAACGTATATATTTTTTATAAGTTTTCTTTTTTTCATCATAAGTAATCGAAGTTCTAAAATTACTTTATACTTTTTAAATATTCCAAAAATATCATTTTCTGTTTTACAAATTGGGCATTTTATTTGTTTATGTTTTTTTTCTAAATAATGTAATTTTGTATAAGTTATAAAACATCGCAAATCAAACATATGTTTACAAGGTAAAGTGATAATATCATCGTTAAATTTATTGTAACAAAATACACAATCCGACTGGTTATAAAACGAAAAGTTCTTAAATGTTTTAAATATATGAAGATTGCATTTGTTTTTTGTATTGCATTCTAAACAGAAGCGGAATGGCATATCCGGATTTTAAACAGGTTTATAACGATGGAAATCCAAGATTTTTTTTCAACTTTTCTTTAAATAATTTTCCAGATTGTGGAATTAAAAAAAGTTGAAAAATTTTTACAAAAAGAATACACGAATATTTTACAAAAAGAATATACGAATATGAATTTTAAAAATTTGTCACGGCCTTGTATACATGTATTAAATACATATTTGCAAAATAATTGTATTCCGAATAATACCAAGATGGATCATATTATTACAAATATTGATGGTATATTTTTACAAACTAAAAAGATAGATCGTAAAATATATTTATATAAAAACGTAGATTTACTATATGATAAAAATAAACATAAATCACAATTATCTAATTACAAAGGTCTTTACAGGGGGTATTTATTAACAAATTTATATCCAGACTCTTCAAAAGAAGTTCAACGAATGATACTTAAAATTGATGTATCAGAAGGATCACAGTGTATTTTATTGGATGACACGGATGTTTTATTAAATAGAAATAGTATTATATCAATAACATCTATTGATAAATTTATAATTAATATTAGTTACAAAAGTTTACATTGATGTAATTACGCTTGATCACCTGCATTTCTATAAAACATTAGTAAACCACCTACCATTAATAATAATCCAATAATACTAGCTAGTGCTCCACCTTTATATGTATCGCTTAAAATAGATTTTTCTTGGTTACATTCTTGTAAACCTGTATTTTTACCTAAAAACCAATATCCTATTAAAAATATAGATATACCTAATATTATTACTAACTGTGCAATGATAGACATTATATAATAGTTACTTTTAAAAAAAGTAACATCAAAAAAGTAATTAATAAATTTTAAAATAATTTAATTTAATTTTAAAAGTTATCAGTTTTATGATTAACCTTTAGTTGTCTTTGAACAAGACATATAGTAAAAACAAATTTTTGTTTATTCGCATTCACATAAAGATTCCTTTGGATTCTCTTTATTTAGAGACCATTTACCAGAAAAGATTTTGTTATTTTCTTTACATATGCGTTTGCATTTTGAGACAGCGTCTCTGTGATTCCAAATATTACAATTCAAGCAGCGTTTGATTTTAGGTTGGTATAATATATATAGAATATACAAAATAAATAATATGGAAAATACAATTCCTATGATATAATTATTTTTTGATGACATTTACATTAGGTATTGAAAAAAGTATTCTTGCGTTCTTTTAATTTTTTATTTAATTTAATTATTATTTAATTATTTTTTTAATAATTACGTGAAAATAAAATGTTTACGAATATTATAATAAAAAATGATTGAAAACTTTGTCTCTAATATTTTCGGTGGAGCTATCAAAAAAATGTCATCTCCAAAACGTAAATCGTATCGTAAACGAAAGTCTTCCCCAAAAAAGAAGTCTTCTCCAAAAAAGAAGTCATCGCCAAGACGAAGAAGATCTTCTAAACGTAAGTCTTCTCCAAAAAAGAAGTCTTCACCAAAAAAGAAGTCTTCACCAAAAAAGAAGTCTTCTCCAAAAAAGAAGTCTTCACCAAAAAAGAAGTCTTCACCAAGACGAAGACGATCTTCTAAACGTAAGTCTTCCCCAAAAAAGAAGTCTTCACCAAGACGAAGACGATCTTCTAAACGTAAGTCTTCACCAAAAAAGAAGTCTTCACCAAGACGAAGACGATCTTCTAAACGTAAGTCTTCACCAAAAAAGAAGTCTTCACCAAGACGAAGACGATCTTCTAAACGTAAGTCTTCACCAAAAAAGAAGTCTTCTCCTAAAAAGAAGTCATCACCAAGACGAAGAAAGTCGCCAAAAAAGACATCTTCCCCAAAAAAGAAGTCATCCCCAAGACGACGAAGAAAGTCACCAAAAAAAACATCTTCACCAAAAAAGAAGTCATCTCCAAGACGACGAAGAAAGTCACCAAAAAAGACATCTTCGCCAAAAAAGAAGTCGTCTCCAAGACGCAAGTCTTATCGTAAACGTAAGTCTTCACCAAAAAAGATGTAAATTTTTTGACAATACAATTATTATTTTCTATTTAAAAACTAAAAAACAATAACTATTATGAAAGTGTTTGCTAGAAAAGCTACAGGTTTAAAGTATTTAAAACCGAATCAGATTTTATGTAATGACATAAAAAAGTACTTTAAAGATAATTATGATTTATTTGCAGATTTTAATCGGCTTACCATAGTTTATGGTCTAGTGTCATATTTCGATGGCGTTTTTTGATGTTTTTGCTGTGCCTTCGGTTGTTATTATTTTTATATAAAAAATATAATTACTAATAATATAAAAGACTTTGACTTGGAAATGGGAAATGGGAAATGGGAAATGGGAAATGGGAAATGGGAAATGGGAAATGGGAAATGGGAAATGGGAAATGGGAAATGGGAAATGGGAAATAGAGTTTGATTTGAAAATTATTTATTAAAAAAGATGGAAAGTGAATAGAAGACGTAGATTTAACAACACAATTGCAATATGTTATTTTTTGCTTTTTGGATACAATTTTGGTTACCGAAAATGACGATTCGACGTTTACTACTGTTGTATAATTCTTTATAAATTGTGATTTGTGTATTACTACAAGTTCGGATTTGATGAATCATAGTTCCATCTCGACCAATGATTTTTCCCAAATATTTATTATCAATCATCATTTCACTTTCATTTGTTTTTGTAACTTTAGCAACTTTAGTAGCTTGAATTTTAGTAACTTTGGTAGGTTGAGTTTTAGTAACTTTGGTAGCTTGAGATTTGACAGTCAATAATGAATCTTGCCAAATTGATTTTTTAGCAATAAGTTGTTGTTTATTGATATATTCGGAAAGGTTTAAATGTTTTTGATTAATACCATCAATAACATTAGGAAAGTAGTATTGGAATGCAGGGATCATAATAAAGGATAAAGGATAAAGGATAAAGGATAAAGGATAAAGGATAAAGGATAAAGGATAAAGGATAAAGGATAAAGGATAAAGGATAAAGGATAAAGGATAAAGGATAAAGGATAAAGGATAAAGGATAACAAAGCTTGGTAATTTTTATATATTTATGAAAAAAATTCAATTATTTTCAATATAAATTATGGTTTAAGGTTCTATATTATTCGTGATGTTGAATAAATCTAATCCTAGGGATCTTGGGGAAATTGTATTCGAGTCAAATGTTATCAAGAGGATTTATTATAAAATGGGTGGCTATACGATGGCGTATATGATGATGTCGCGTTAAATTATATCATCTCTGATATATTCAGTATAAGAATTACATTTTGTGGTAGGAAATCTAAGATTCCCATCTTTAGTTTTTTCAAAATATTTAACCCAAAGTTTACGACCTTTAAATTGACTGAAATTTTGTTTGCATTTTTCATACAGATGTTTTCTTTCTTCTTTTGTTCCCATAGGTCGAACTTTACATTTTACAAATTGGTTACCGACGGTGTTGTTATTTTCCAAGGTAGGGACGTTTATTATCCATACGATCAAATTTTTATCCTCACCTGTCGTATCGATTTCAAATGTAAAATCTGTAATTTCAAATTCTGAATCTTGGAAATCTTTATACTTTAAAAGATCATGTGATCTTTTTTTTAGTGTATAATACGAGTTTTTGTTACGGATCATAGTTCCTTCGAACCCTTGATTTAAAAAAGTAATATGATAATCTTTTATTTCTTTTTCAGAAGAAGCTATAAAAGTAGGTACATACACTAATTTTTCATACTTTTCTAAATGTAGTTCTTTAATTTTATCATGTCTTTCTTCAAATGTAAGAGTTGTATCGATTATATCATATACGTGGTACTCTATTTTTTCTAAATTATCTTGTTCTTTTGTTGTCAATTTTTTTGTTTTACGTAGAACTCCTAATGTTTCAAACTGTATTTTATCTGTATAAAATTCTCCATCTAATATCAAGCCTTTTGGTAACGTGAGTAATTCTTTATACAATTGCCCAGATTGTGCAATAATTGTAAATTCTTTACCTTGTCTTGTTGTATTTTGATTTGAAGTTGTATTGTACAAGTTTCTCAAACCATCAAGTTTGGGTTGAATATAACAAGGATATACTACTTTATTTTTATGTTTATGATAATCTTGCGCAAGCATAGGAAATATGACATCGTATATACTGAGTGGACCTTTAATATTAAAAGGCAAGGTACCTTTATCATCATCAATTTTTAAAGTATTCAAGTCTTCGACAAGTAATTCTGGTTTACATTCTGGTTTACATTCTGGTTTACATTCTGGTTTGTAACCTTGGTCACATTTACGATTCCATTTTGAAGTTGCTTGTAGAATGGATTGTTCGTAATGAGTAGTTTGGTTAGATTTTCCTATATTTTTTCCAGTTTTGATAGTTTGAGTTGTTTCTATTTTTTTTCCATCTGTATATCCGTAATAACAATTGATGGTTGACAATGATTCTTGATTAATGACTCGTATATCCCATCGTTTTCTTTTTCCAGTAACACTATTATCATACAAAGTGTAAAATATGCATTCTGTAGAAGTTTTAGAAAGAATTGGGTTATACATGAATTGTTAAGAGTCTTTGTAAAATATTATATTTTATATTATTTTCAATTATTTAGGAAAATAAGTAATTATTTTTTTATATTATATATTTATATAAGATGAGTCAAACATTAATAATAGCGATGGCATCCTTGTTAATTATTTCAATAATATTGGGTGTGGGTGTTGGTGCATATTATTACAATAAGGAAGAAGAAGAAGTAGTAGAAGAAGAAGAAGAACCACTTTACGTAGCGCCAATAACAAAACCACCACTTTACGTAGCGCTAACAACAACGACAACAGCGCCAATAACAAAACCACCAGTTCCTACTCCGGTACCAACAACAGCGGCTCCATATGAGATAGGCCAATCTTTAAAGTGTAGATCGAATGATGTAGGTGGAGGGATTCAGGCTATTTATAGATATGATGGGAATAATACATTAAGAATGTATCCTGATGCAAAAACAGCAAAAGAATGGGATACTGACTTTTTGAATTCAAAGAATATTGATTGTCAAGATTTAAAAATGGGTACAAATATGTCTACGAAATTAGCAGTAGGTGTAGAACCTGATCCAGATTATGTTGGTTTAAAACAACAGGTGGATATAAATTACGAAAACATACCTAGTGTGTGTTATTCATCAGCGGGAGGTGACTGTAATAATTTAAGATATGAAGATTGTGAAGCTGAAATGAAATCATTAGCTAAATATGGTGATAAGGGTACAGCTGGTGATTTTGTTATAAGACAAACTTTAGATAAAAAGGCTACATTAGTCTGGTATAGTGGTACACAGTATTTAAACGATGATGCTAAATTTGTATTAGGTGACGATGGTATTTTACGTGTAATGTCAAAAGGTATCAATTATTGGAGATCATCTAATAGTGAAAGTACAAACGGTCCATTTTCTGCTCAGTTAGAAAAAGTAGATGGTAAATGTCGTGTATCTATTTATGATAATACCAATACTAATCTTTGGTCTTCATCGTAATAAAAATTAAATGAAAAAAGTAATATCAAAAATTAAAAAAATTGAAAAAAAAACAGAAATGTAAAATAATGCGAAAGAACAATGTCTGATAATTTGAATTTAACAATTAGTGAGAAATTTGAAAAGGAATTATTAACATTTATGTTATGGATATCTGATAGTGATTATAAAATTAGTAAAACAAAAGGGTCTGAAGAATTGAATTGGTCTATTGACTTACTTAGTAGTTTTGAAGAACCTGGTAGAAATAAGTTAGAATGTTTTATTAAAGAATTAAAAAAGGTGTATTTCATTAGTTATAATGAACAACAAATAAATGATATAAAGGCAATAACAAAAAATTTTAGAGAAAATAAATCGAAAATATCTAAAAATATAAAAAAAAATGGTATACAAGTTCAAAAAAAAGAAGTAAAAAATCTTGTGAAAGAGAATGTTGAAGAGAATGTTGAAGAGAATGTGAAAGAGAATATGAAAGAGAATGTTAAAGAGAATGTTGAAGAGAATGTGAAAGAGAATGTGAAAGAGAATATGAATATGAGTGATAATGTATGTAAATTAGGTTTAACAACTGAAATCTTAGTTGGGGTATTGGGGATGCCAAAATATTGTAAAAATGAATATGTAAAGTATAAATGGGATCTTAAATGTGAAAAAACTGACAAGTCGTTTATGATTTACAATTGGGTAAATGAAGATAAATCATTTGAAGTTTTTGAAAGTACAGAATGGTATCTTGTAGAAATTGGTGACGATAACAGACTTATCGCAGTAAGTTATATTAATTTTATGAATTTTTTTGAAAGTCAAAAAGAGATAGAGACAGAGTCGTTTGATATAGAAGTGTTTGGTAATATAGAGGTGTTTAATCCAGTTAAAAATGAAATAAAACAACAAGAAGAGAGGAAGTATTTAGAAGGGCCTAGTTATGAAAATTTGGAAATTAATTTAGACGATATAGAATTTTAGTGAAGTGGAATTTTAGTGAAGTGGAATTTTAGTGAAGTGGAATTTTAGTGAAGTGGAATTTTAGTGAAGTGGAATTTTAGTGAAGTGGAA
>Ga0315276_10003583_pt1 | contig 14242 bp, 20 predicted proteins | sample YL17G05_0_MG_FD_204542 | JGI IMG/M metagenome (GOLD analysis project Ga0315276, IMG submission 204542) | Sediment microbial communities from Yellowstone Lake, YNP, Wyoming, USA - YL17G05_0 | ecosystem: Environmental > Aquatic > Freshwater > Lake > Sediment | place: USA: Wyoming | collected...
CAACCTTTCTTGCCTGATAAACTGTCTTTCCATCAGCTAGCCTTCTAAGTGTCTCTGTTAACTTAGATTTGCTTAATTTCATAGGGCTAACTAGAACAGCCTTATGAAATAATTTCGGGATAACACAATACTTCCTGGGGAGGTTCTTCCTTTTAAACCAACTAAAACTCTTCTTCCTTTTGCATTTCCTTGTATTACTCCTTGTGCTTCATCTTCTTTGGACATTTTAATTTTTAAGCTATTTTTTGTATTTTTCTTGACTTCAGAAATCTTCATCATTTCAGATTTCTGAGAGCCCAAAAATTCATTAGGATTTATCAGCAAGACGAATTTTTTGGTATTCATTTAAAAACTTAATTTCTTCTTCGCTTAAGTCAAGTTTTTTTCTTGCTGTTTTGTCAAGTATTAAAGGCAGCAGGAAAAAATCTCTCATTGCTCTTTTTATGCTTATGTGAACTGCTTTTGCATATTTTTCTGCAATGCTTTTTTTCTTTGCATATTTTTGGTTTTGAAGCCAGATTTTTAAAATGCGTTTTGGCCTTTGGTAGATTGTGAATTCTGAAAGAGAGCTTGGTTTTTTGCTTGCAAATGAGACTCCTGCTGACAAGAGGAAATTTTCGTAAATCAGAAAACGCCAGTGTTGTTGCCTATGAATCCTGCCTCTAAAAACATCTGCTTTGCTCAATGCATCGTAGGCTTTTGCCAGCTCTTCACCTTTATACTCATAAGGAATATTTTCTTCAAGCCATAAAAAAATATCATCTATAGGCATATCCACAGAATCGTAAACTTCTGTTAATCTTGGGTCTGATTTATTCTTGAAAACTTTCCTTAAAACCTGGAAAATATCCTCTTCTTTTTCTCTCTCGTGTATCTCTTTAATTGTTATTTCTTTTCCCATATACAAAATTGTCTGCAAATCGTTTAAAGCAGCCCTGATATCGCCGCGAGATTTAGCTGCTATTGTCTTTAACAAGTTTTCATCCATTTCCTTTTTTTCTTTTTTTGTTATGTTTTGAAGTAGTTTTAAAACTAATTCATATTTTATTTCTTTTAGTTTTAAAAGTTCAGCTTTTCTTCTTAAAAGAGCGAATTTTTGCTGCCAGATGTTGTTTGCTGTTATAATTATCGGAAAATGAGTTTTTTCAATTAAAGCAATTAGTTCTGGCAAACCCCCCCTATCTGTTGTTATTCCATCTATTTCATCTATTAGAATAATCTTTCCCTTTTTTCCAAATAAACTTTGTTGCTGGGTTGCTGGCTTTAGTATTTGTCCAAGTTTTTCTTTGTCTCTTAAATCAGAGGCATTAAGCTCGAGAATTTCTGAATTCATTTCTTGCGCTAAAGCGTACGCAAGAGATGTCTTGCCCGTTCCAGAAGGGCCATGCAAAAGCAGGGCTTTTTTATAAGGAAAATTCTTAAAAAAAGATTTTAAAGAGTCTATCGCAGCTTCCTGCCCTTTTATATCTACAAAACATTCACATCTATATTTCTCGCATAAAGGCATCATTCTGTTTCTCCTAGGCATTGCAGCTTTCTTAATGTTTCTATTGCCTGATGGTAGGTTGTTAAAGCGTTTTTGAGGTTATCAAATGTTTTCTCAGCTTGAGGCCTTGTTGAATTGGATTTTTCAAATTCTTTGAATACTGAAACATTATATCTTGGAGGGTGCCCTTCTGTTGCTGTTGCATATACATAGAAATTTCCAGCCTTCTCCCTTAAACCTTCAGGAGGAAGAGTTATATTTGCTAAATCTGCTGGCCCCTTTTGTAGGTTATGAAAGAAAAATTCTCCTAAAGTTAAACCTGTTCTAGATATTCTCTTGCTCATTTTCTTCTCCCTTTTCCTTTTAATTGTACTAAATTTTGAGTTTATAAAAATTTATATACTCTTTTGGCTATTAATCCAAAAAGGAGATAAGATGAATCAGACAAACTTTTTGCGGAAACAAGTTTGATTCAAAAAAACGAAATAAAATGAACTCAGAGCTGGCAAATATTTTTTATGAAATAGCAAGTATTCTAGAAATTAAAAAAGCGAAGTGGGAGCCAATAGCTTACAGAAAAGCTGCTCGGGCACTTGAAAGCCTTGGAGAGGATGTTTCTGAGATTTACGAAAAAAAAGGTGTTAATGGATTAAAGGAAATTCCGGGGGTGGGAGAGGCAATTTCCAAAAAGATTGTAGAGCATATTGAAACAGGAAAAATCAAGCATCTTGAGGAGCTAAAAAAAACAATTCCTAAAGGGGTTGTTGAGATGATGAAGGTTTCTGGAATTGGTGCGAAGAAAGCAGTAAAATTATATGAAAACTTAGGAATAACCAGTGTCAAGGAGCTGGAGAAAGCAGCTAAAACACACAAAATTTCTGGCTTAGAAACATTTAAAGAAAAAAGCGAAGAAAATATTTTAAAAGGAATTGAGCTTTTAAAAGCAAGTAAAGGAAGAACCTTGCTTGGATTTGCTTTGCCAATTGCAAGAGCTATAGAGGAAAAATTAAAAAGCTTGAAAGAAGTTAAAGAAGCAATTGCGTGTGGAAGTGTCAGAAGAAGAGAAGAAACAATTGGTGATATAGATATTCTAGTTCTGTCTGAGAATAATAAAAAAGTAGTTGAGTTTTTTACAAATCTGCCAATTGTGAAAAGAATTTTAGCAGAAGGAGAGACAAAAGCAGCAGTTATAACAAAAGATAACATGCAGGTTGATATAAGAATTGTCGATGAAAATTCTTTTGGAAGTGCTTTGCAATATTTTACAGGCAGTAAAGAGCATAATATTCATTTAAGAAAAATTGCAATTAAAAAAGGCATGAAATTAAGCGAGTATGGGCTGTTTAAAGGAAAAAGGCAGGTAGCTGGAAAAACAGAAGAAGAAATCTATAGAAAATTAGGAATGCAGTACATACCTCCAGAACTGCGAACAGAAAGAGGAGAAATTGAAGCTGCTTTGAAAAATAAACTGCCTAAACTTGTTGTTTACAATGAAGTTTTAGGAGATTTACATGTTCATACAAAAGCTTCTGATGGAAACAATAGCATAGAAGAAATGGCAAAAGTCGCAAAAGAAAATGGATTAAGATATATTGCAATAACAGACCATGGTGGCAAAACAATTTCTCATATAAATGAAAAAGAGCTTGAAAAACAAATAAAAGAAATTGACAAGTTAAATAAAAAAATGCAAGGAATTATTATACTTAAGGGAATTGAGGTTGATATAAACTCTAATGGAAGCCTGGCTTTAAAAGACAGTGTTTTGAAAAAGCTGGATGTTGTTATTGCTTCTGTGCACTCTGGCTTTAAATTTCCAGAAGACAAACAGACAGCTCGTGTTTTGAAAGCAATGGATAATCCTTATGTAAATATTCTCGGGCATCCGACAGGAAGGCTTATTCAAAGAAGAGAGCCGCTTAATTTAAATCTTGAGAAAATTTATGAAAAAGCAAAAGAGAAAAACATAGCTTTGGAGATAAATGCTTCTCCTGACAGGCTGGATTTAAATGATGCAGAAGTAAGAGGGGCTATTGAAAAAGGTGTTAAAATTACAATAGGAACCGATGCTCATTCTATTTCTCAACTGAATTATTTAGAGCTTGGAACAGCGTTTGCAAGAAGAGGATGGGCAACAAAAAAAGATATTTTGAATACGCGAAGCGTGGAAGAGTTGAAAAAGGCGCTAAGAAGATGAACCGAAAGGTTTATAAATAAGATATGTCTTATTAGTAAGATTAAACTTACTTAATGGAGGATAAAAAATGAATGAAAAAATAGAAATGGGAACTATGAGCTCAAGAGGGCAGATATGCATCCCTAATGATATAAGAGAAGACATGGGATTAGAGGAAGGAAGCAAGGTTTTATTTGTCTTGACAGATGACTCTTTGTTAATAAAAAAAGTGAATATGAAAACTTTTGCAGAAATAACTAAACCTTTAAAAGATGCGCCAAAAAAGATAAAAGAGAGCGAAGTAGTTGATTTGATTCATAAGATAAGGAAAGAAAAAGAAAGAAAAAAATGAAGGTTGTATTAGACACAAATGTCCTTGTTTCAGGAACATTTTGGAGAGGAGATTCTGAGAAGATAGTTAATAAAGTTGAAAATAAAGAAGTAGAACTTGTCTCATCTAAAGAATTGATAGAAGAATACGAAGAAGTTATTGCTCGTGAAGAAATAATGGACAAAATGCAGAATAAAGATCTTATTTTAAACGAGTCTGTTCAAAAGATAATTAATGATTCAACAATTGTTGAGCCAACTAAAAAGTTTGATGTTGTTAAAGAAGACCCAAAAGACAACAAAGTTGTTGAATGCGCAGTCGAGGGAAATGTTGATTATATTGTTAGCCAAGACAACCATCTTCTTAACTTAAAAGAATTTAAAGGAATAAAAATTCTGACGCCAGAAGAATTTTTGAGCGTGCTTGGAAGATAAAAAGCTTTTTAAATACAATAATTTTATATATATCATGAAGAAATTAATAATGTTTATTGTTTTAGTGTTTGGAACTATTTTAATTTTAAGTCTTGTTTCTGCTGAAAAATATACTATTAATATTAGAGGAGAACCTAGAACTCCTGATGGAAAAATTGATTTGATGTATAGTACTGGACTTGCTACAGACCAGGGAACAATAGAATCAGATGCCAAAATTGATAATGATAATGGATTTTTTGAAATTAAAAATGTTATTTTAGATACTGATGCAAGTTTTAATTATGTTGCTCCATTTGCGCAAGGCAATTGCTTTCTTCATTCTTATAGAGTTATGAGAAAAAATAATCAATTTGAAGTTTCTGATGGATATGGAAGCGATCAAGACATTCTAATAGCAACTAATAACACAACAATTGATTTAGGGCGTAGCGGTTGAAAGAAACCCTTTGCATGCTTAAGCGTGCAGAATGAATTTCAACTGCCGAAGGCAAAGCGAAGCCAAGTTTTTTATTCTTTAAATGATTATGAACAATGAGTTAGTTGTAACTCATTGAATCCAAACAATAGTTAGAACTTTCTCAAACTAATTAAACTTTTGCTTTCGTTAAGCGAGAGCTATTGAGGATAAAATGAAAATGGAATTAATAAAATCAAGCCATGCTGTAGGAGAAAGCAATTTCCACATACAGCTTACACCAGCCTACAGGCAGGATATTTTTGCAGACGAGCAAGTCTCAGAATTAACTCTTGCCTACATTGCAGAGAAGTTAATTGAATGCAAAGTTATTTTATTGGGTTATGGTTTTGGACCAGAACATTTGCACTTGTTTGTTGCAAATGTAAGGTTTGTTAGCGAGATAGAGTTGGTGAGAAAAATAAAAGGATACAGCAGTTACAAAATGAGAAAACACTTTAAGTGCCTATTTAGCGAAAAGTTATGGGGCAAAAAATTCTGGACAGAAGGGCATTTCTACAGAAGTGTCGGGGCAGTTAACGCGGAAACAATGAAGCATTATGTAGAAGAGAGCCAAGAAAAACATTGGGAGAAAACTTTTGTAAAACAAGAAGAAGCAATCGTTGTTCAGAGAAGAATTGCAGATTTTTAATAAAACGCTGTGGGCTTTAGCCCATCAGTAGTTTACATGATTCATGGACAACTTATGCGAAGGAGAACCATATAAAAATTGCGAAGGTTAGAAACATAGAAAAAGTAACCGCAAAACTACTAGTAAAAAAGAAAATTATTGGATGGTATCAATCAAAAAGTGAATTTGGTCCAAGGGCATTAGGTCATCGAAGCATAATTGCAGATCCCCGTTACGATTTCATGAAAGAAGTAATAAACACCAAAATTAAATTTAGAGAACAATTTAGACCTTTTGCACCATCTTTTCTTAAAGAATATCAAAAAGATTATTTCAAAGATCATGAAATCAATAGTTATTTCATGTCATTTGCACTTCCAGTAATATCCAAAAGACAAAGGTATATCCCAGCAGTTACTCATGTTGATGGCACTGCAAGACTTCAGACAGTTACTAAAGATGTAGATATAAGATATTATAATCTAATAGAGGAATTTAGAAAACTGACGGGTGTTCCATGTATACTGAACACCTCTTTTAATCTAAATGATGAACCCATAGTAGAAACTCCTATTGATGCAATAAAAACTTTCTTAAGATGCGAGATGGATTATTTAGTTATTGGAGATTATTTACTAAAAAAATAAAACATATCCTGTAAGCATTACAATACACTTAAATAAACATAAATCTTAGATAAAGAAAAGAAGATAAAATGACGAAATATCTTATTGAAACAATAAATGGAAAGAGAAAAAGAATCTGGAGTTCTGGAAGAAATAGAGGTTTAAAGGAATTAACTAAGAGAATAGGAAATATTCTTCCATATATCGAAAGATCGTTTGAGGCAAAAAAAAGAATAAGAGTTTTAGAAGTAGGTTGTGGTTATGGTAAAACTCTGCTTGAATTAAGAAAGAAATACGGTAACAGAATTCAAACATATGGAATAAACTATGAAAATGATTGGGATATTAGTTTAATTAAATTATTTGGGTTGGATCAAAAACTTTTTTCTAAAGAAGAAATAGATAGAAATTTGCCGCATTTATCTATTGCAGATGCAGGAAAGAGAATTCCCTATCAAAGTAATTATTTTGATTTTATATTTAGTCAAGCAACAACACAATATATTGCTGATAAATCCCATTTTTTAGAAGAAGTAAATAGAGTACTAACAAAAAATGGAACTGCAGTAATTGAGTTACAAGAATATAAATCAAAACATCAATCAGAATACAAAAATCTTTTTGAAATTTGGGAAGAAAATAAATTAATTAGTTCAACAGATTGGCTAAGAAAATTTAAAAATCTGCAGATTAAGAAAGGTTGGAGAGAATGGCATAATGTTATTCTTAAAAAATCTAAAAACTTAGACCTCCATTTAAAGTTAATTAATTCTTTTGATTTAAAAAAGATAAATGAAGATTACACTGGGACTAAATCCGTTTATAGAATAAAATGAAAACACAAAGACTTTTAATAGCCCTTATTCCGCAAAAGGAAATTGTAGATAACTTACAGAAAATAAGAAAAATTGCAGATATTAAAACTGCTAGGGGATCTGGACTAAAAACCCCACACATAACTCTTGTGGATAATAGCTTTTCAAGTATTAAAAGGGTAGACATAGAACTTAAAAAAATAGCCAAATCCTTTAAACCATTCAATGCAAAGATTAAAGGACTTGATACTTTTATTGTAAAAAAAGTATCTGGGATTGAAAGATATAAACAAAATAATAGTTTAATTTATAGAATTAAGACTGATAAGAATTTATATGACTTAAGAAAAAAGATTCTTAAAAGAGTTGATTATCTTAAAACTCAAGAGAGGCTAGAGCAATGGAAAAAAGAAAATCCCCTACTTTCAGAAAAGGCTTTAAATAACATAAAAAAATATGGTACTCCCTTTGGATTAAAAGAATGGAAATTTCATACTACCGTTGGTTTGATTCCAAAGACAAAGATAAAAAATATTATGTCTAAAATAAAAAAATTAGATCTTCAGAATATTATAAGGATTAATAATTTTGGTCTTTTTGTCAGAAAAGACGGATGGAAACTCTATAAGAAATATAATCTTAAAAAAAGATGAAACATAAATACAACAACTAGCACATACACCCCCGTATCACAATACAGTTATTCTTAATATATGCCACCCCCTTACACTCAGATAAATACTTATGGTGGCAGATTTGATTTTTATTGAGATTTTGTCGAATACAAAATAGATTTTATAGTTAAAAATCAAAGTGGCAGAAATCAATGTTTTTTACTTGATTTTGTAAGTCTTATTAATTGATTTTTTAAAGTTCTTCTATCATAAGCTTTACCTAATCTTTTATAATTTGTTGTTAATTTTTTATTTGTTAATGCAAAAAACCAATTTTCTTTATAATCCTTTTTCAGTTCTTTTATTTTTTCTAATAATGCTTTTTTATTTGTTTTGATAAGGCTACCAGTTTCAACTTCAATTGCAAATTCTTTATTTTTTATTGTAAAAATAATATCTGGCTTTTTCGTTTCAGGTGTTTGAATATTTGTTATAGCTTTAAACTTACTTAAAAAATCTGCAATGTCATAAACTAAAAAACAATGCTGAGAAGTTTCATTAAATCTTGGTTTAATTAGATATTTCTCTTTTTTATTTGAAGCAATACTATAGCCTTCAAATTCAATATATCTTTTCTTGATTAAATAACTTAATTCTTCTTTTGATAATTTATTTTTTTTAAATAATTTTTTAGTTCTCTCAAGTTCAATATTAATATTTTTCTTATCTTTTGACTTAGGTATCTCATGATTATTTTTTCTATTTTCTAGAATTTCGTCTGCATTTGTAGTGATGATGTTATGTTCTTCTTTAGATGCAACTATCCTTATTTTTGAGTGTTCATCTTCCATTATCAAAATTCCCTCACCAACTAAAGAAGTTAAAAGAGTTATTCTTTCTGTATCACTTAGATTAAACACTCTCTGAATATCATTTATTACAGCCGGTTTTTGTCTTAATAATAAGGTGTAAGTAGAATTAGCTAAAACTGATCTCCCTGCTTTTGAATTAAGCATATCCTCTACTTCCTGATTAATTAAGAATAATCCTAAATTAAATTTTCTGCATGTCTTGACTATTTCAAAAATATAAGATGCTTCTTTTGTTTTACTTAATAAAGACCATGCCTCATCAATAACTAATAATTTTCTATTCAAATCTTTTTTCATTTTACTATAAACATAATCTAAAACAAGAAACATCATTGTTGGTTGAACTTGTTTAGGCATATTTCCTATATCAAAACATACAAATTTCTTGCTGAAGATTTATCTGGAAATTGGGTAGCTGAAAATACTGGCTATGCAAAATTTACTGGAATGTCCAATAGCTTCAAATCAAATACAAGATATAAACTAACTTTAACTACAGAAGATAATGAGAAAATAGTAAAAGAAATTACTACTGGAAATTATTGCGAAAGCACAAGGATGATTAAAAGAGGAAATTATTTTATCGTTGAAAGTTTTTCAAATAATTCTTTTCCAACAATAGGATTTTTTAGAAATATATGGTTAAGTATTTTAGGGGTTAGAATGATTGTAATAATACCTCTGCTAATTATTTTTTTGGTGATTATATTAGTTGTATTTTTAATTTTTAGAAGGAAAAAACCTTCTGAAATAGTAGTTCAATAGATTAATTCTAAAGTAGAAGATTGTTTATTTAAAATTGTTGCTTATCTTAGTAGTTTCTGAATATTTTTTAGAGATGAATTTACCACACAATCCAGCTTGTTTGCAATCCATGAAGCAAATTTTCTAATTCCCCTTGAGCATCATAAGGTGTGAGTTCTTCTTGCCTAAGTTGTTTTAATATATTTAGAGTTGGTCGTACATACCTTCCAAAAGATGCCTCTTGCCAGTCTGCTCGCGGTAAAAAAATGATTTGAGGATTTTCTGGCAGTTCGTATTCAAATTTCTTATAAAATAAGTCGTTGTCGTTAACGCTTGCGAGTTCTCCTAGTTCAGTAATTTTGTCTATAGTTCTCCAAGGAAATTCTGCTGGAGAGGGCCATTCAAGTGTTCCATTTATTTCTATATGCGGGACAAACTGAATGTAGCGTACACATTCGTTGTAAACTTGAAATAAGCTGGTTAGATATTGCGAAACTTGCTCTATGTCTCCTGTCTCGTCTAGGCAATTTCTGGCTGTTTTTACAGCATCTTTAGGCAGCCATTCAAAATAAAAATCTCTAGGAGCTTTTATCAAGCCGCCAAGTTCATTTATTATATCTTTAATTGAGAATTCTGGCATTTTTGTTTTTAGTTTTTAAACTTTTCCCAATCCCGCCATTACAAAACTGGCTAAAAGAGATTCAAGCTGTATAAATTCATCACTGCCTTCCACTAGGCGGAATTCAACTTCGCCTGTTTTTTCTGTGAGCTTTACTTTTAATGCATTTTCAATTGGCAGGTTCCAGATTTCTTTTTGTATGGCCTTAATAACGTCTTGGCCTGAAATGCTCTCTTTTAGCATTATATCCAACAGCTTTTCCCTTGATTTTAAAAAATCACCAGTTAAAGCGTATTCTAAAGCTATCTTAACATCTGCTGGCTTTGCAGAAGAAACAATTGTATTTACAAGATCTTGTGTTATGTTTGGGGAGATAGAGGCTGTTGATTGCAATAAGTTAATCATTCTTCTGCAATCTCCTTCACTTGCTTCATATAAAGAAATCATGGCTTGCTCATCTATTGCAAGCTTTTCTTTTTCTGCAATTTCCTTGATTTTTTTAAAAATGTCTTTCCTTTCAAGAAGCCTGAAACGAAAAATTGCGCATCTGCTTTGGATTGGATCAATAATTTTGCTTGAATAATTGCAGGAAAGGATGAATCTGCAAGTGTTTGTGTAGTTTTCCATTGTTCTTCTTAAAGCCTGTTGCGCTTCTCGTGTTAAAGCATCTGCTTCATCTAAAAATATAACTTTAAATGGAACACTTCCTAGAGATTTAGTTCTTGCAAAATTTTTAACTTCCTGCCTTATAACATCTATACCTCTTGTATCAGAAGCATTTAATTCCAGATAGTTTTCTTTCCAGGTTTCCCCAAACAATTCTTTAACTATAATTAATGCAAGACTTGATTTGCCTGTTCCTGCAGGGCCGGCAAACAACAAATGAGGGATATTCAGAGATTTAGTCAAGTTTTCAACTCGTTTTACAATCTCTTCTTGGCCAAGCAGTCCATTAAAATTTTTCGGACGGTATTTTTCAGTCCAGATAGTATTTTCCAACATTTTTCCCTTATTTCCTTCTTTTAATTCATTAAAATTGCAAAATCTTTTTATAAATATTGCTATAATAGAGAATATAGATTAAATAAAAAAGAGCTTATTTGCTTCTTTCCCTATGGAGTCTTCTTTTCCTTTTTTCTTTTCTAAGGCGTTTTCTCTGCCACTTCCATCTCATTTGCCCTTTCTTTTTCCAGCGTCTGCTTGAACGTTTCATTTTTTATTAATTTCTATTTTAGTTTTCTTTGTTCAAACTTGTCTTTCTCTAAAAGAAAGTTTGGTTTCATGAATTAGAGAGAAAAAGGGCATTTTTAAATGTTTTTGATTAAGGTTTTATTGGCTTAGCCAACATAGCTTGGTATTTCTGTTGTTATTTCTTTGTTTTCTTTTTTTCCGAACATAATTTTATTCAGCTTTTCTAAAGATTCTTCTGAAAAGACATGCTCAAGCTTGTGAGCTTCTTTTTCTGCTAAAAATTCATCATGTTCAAGGAATTTTTTTAGAAATCTTGATATTGTATAATTTTTATCGAATATATTTTCAGCTTGTTTTTTCCCTTTTGCTGTTAGAAAGATTTTTGAGTAAGGCTGCATCTTAACAAGTTTTTCTGATGCAAGTTTTTTCAGCATTTCAGAAACACTTGCTTTGCTTATGTCTAATACAGAGGCAATGTCTACGCTTTTAATTCCTTCATCATTTTCAGAAAGTTCGTAGATAGTTCTAAGATAATCCTCTCTCCCCCTCCTCTTTTCTGCCTCTTTCATAAGTTAGGTAAGCCTAACTTTATTTATAAATCTTGCGGAAAAAAGCAAGATTTATAAGGGGGTGATTTGAATTGAGTTTATGGGAAAAGTTCAGCAGAGAACCTTAAGATATTATGCTGGAAGGGTTGACCTTCCGTGTGAAGTAAGCTATGCTTGGAGCAGCGAGAATAGCGGAGCTGCAGGCAGAGCAGAAGTTGTTTTTAATTTATTTGAAATGAGGGTTCGCGGAAAGTCTTATATACCTGCTGATGAATACCTTGTTGTTATGGCCCTCAACTTAACTGCAAGCACCAGAGACAGAAGTAAAAAATGGTTAAGAGGAGAAACAAGCAGACAGGGGTTAATTATTGTTAATCAGCTTAAGGGTTCTAGAAAAATAGTGCTTGATGAATTATAGATTAAATTTATAAGTTCATTTTTCTATCTAGTTTTGAAGCCCTGTAGTGTAGCGGTCAAGCATGCGAGGTTCTGGTCGAGCGAGACAACGAACAGGATGGCTCGGGAGATACCTTGCGACCCAGGTTCGAATCCTGGCGGGGCTATTTTATTTAAGATGAAATTGTGTAAATATTTAATAGCCAGAAAAGTAACTCAAACTCTTTTTAACAGAGGAACTATTGATAATGTAGAAAGAATTGCATTTAATTCATTCCTAGGGCTTCATTATAGGGGTTTTGGAGAATCAGAAACTGTATACCAACTTCAAAGAATTGGAGAAAGAGCACTTAGAAAACCTTTTAATAGAACAGATGAAGAAACAGCAAGTGCTTATCTTGCTGGAGATTTTAATTTTAGAGCAGAAATTCGTAGGAAGTCTTGGGATTATATTATTCCTTTAATTGAAAAGGAGTTTCCATAAAGCTTAAATATATATCTTTCTTGAGTTAATTATGGCAGAGAAAAAAGAAAAAGCAAAAGAAAAAGAAATTGGGGAAATTTCGAACTTTTTTGAGCATGTAAATGCCGCTGCGATAAAGTTGAAAGCTCCTTTGAAAATCGGAGATACCATACACATAAAAGGCGGAGAAGCAGATTTTGAACAGAAAATAGAAAGCATGCAGATTGATAGAGAGCCAATAAAAGCAGCAAAAAAAGGAGACGAAATAGGCATACTTGTAGGGCAAAAAGTTCGAAAAGGATATAAAGTTTTTAAGAAGTAAACTTTATATTTATTTTTAATTACTCTTAGCTCATTTGGAAATATGCTTGTTGATTAGGTTTATAAATAGTTCTATCTTTAATTTAATTAAGCTCCTGTAGTCTAGTGGCCAAGGATAGCGCCCTCTCGAACAGGGAGTTTTCGTCGATGAGATAACAACTCTGCCCTCTTGGGCAACTGATTTCTCTGGCGGAACTGCAGTCTGCACCTGATTTATCAGAAGGAGAACGGCGCTGACCCGGGTTCAAAAGAGCTCTCTTTTGAGCTTTCTTTAAAAAAGAAACTTCGGAAAGAAAGACGAAAGAGACTTCGGAGAGAAAACTACGAAGAGAGAGAAAATCTCAGCTCATGAAAGTCCCGGCGGGAGCATAAATCCCTAGGGGGATTATGAAGTGAGATGGAAATTGATAGTGCTCAGAAATCGAAGATTTCTGACATCACGAGAATTTTCATAAATCAAAAACACAATCGCCCAAAATGTTGAAAGTTTGAGAAGGCGGGAGCATTTTGGGATTTGAAGCGATAGTTGACTGAATAAGAAAGAGCAAGAATAATCTTTTGTTTTAGATCTTCCTTTTATAACTTCTCTCTACTGCGAGAAGTATTGCTGCGCCTATTATGGCTAACAAGAAAACGTAAATATATTTTTTATCTTTAATTGTATCATAAAAAGTTTGGTCCTCTCCGCCGGCTCTTGGCCCGCCTGTTATTGGGGTGTTTCCTAGTATATTTTCATCTAAAATTCCTACAACATTCCCTGTTAAGGTAACCCCCCCTTTTGATAATTTTGTCTGTCCATCAACAAGTATTCTTATATCATAAGTCCCGTCTGGTGCGATTAATCTTAAATTTACTTTTTCTCCCGGACTTAAATCGATAAGTTTTGTTCCTACGCTATTACCAATTATAATTTGAATCTCTCTTGAATATCTGACGTTTCCATTGTTTGTGATAATAAGCTTATCTCCTTGAATTTCAAAAATCACATCTTCTTTTGGCTCTACTGTAAAAACTCGCGAAGATTTGACTGCTTCATTTGTTTCTGGTTCTGTGTACTTAATTGTTAGTATCCATGCCCCTGCTTTTGGGTTTTCTCCTAAATTCACCGAAAACTCTTCGTTGGAATTCGCTTTCATTGTTATAGGCTCTATTGTTTTGTCTGCGTCTTCAACAGACACTTCTAATGGTATGCTGATTGGGTTGTTTTGAGAATCATAAATCAAAACTCGAGCAGCAAGAGAGTCTCCTGCGGCCAGGGTTTCTTCTGTCTGAATGTCTACTGTGCTTGCAGCAACAATTAATAATAAAGCTATGAAACTCACCAAAAATACCACAATTCTTTTTTTTACCATGTTTATACCAAAATTACAAAATATTTAAAGATATCGGTTTTTAAGAACGTGGGACAGATATCCTACTTCTTTTTAAGAGAAATTAGTTTTTTATACAAAGTATCGGCTGTGCCGATATAAAGAATAGACTTTTGAATGACTCTTGCATCTTTTCTTACTGCTTTAG
>Ga0315276_10003584_pt1 | contig 14241 bp, 8 predicted proteins | sample YL17G05_0_MG_FD_204542 | JGI IMG/M metagenome (GOLD analysis project Ga0315276, IMG submission 204542) | Sediment microbial communities from Yellowstone Lake, YNP, Wyoming, USA - YL17G05_0 | ecosystem: Environmental > Aquatic > Freshwater > Lake > Sediment | place: USA: Wyoming | collected...
TCCGGCGAGGAGTCGCTCGAAGTGCTCCAGGCGTCCAGCCCGGAAGACCTGCAGACGCTCGTGCGGTCAAAGCAGGCGGTGATGGGCATCGTGGTGACAACCGCCTCAGACGGGAAGCACATAGACATCTACATCGATTCCACCAAGCAGGCGGTGGCGAGCAGCATGCTCCTGATGGTGGACAAGGCCGTCAACGAGGAGAAGTCACGGTCGGGTGCGAGCCTGACCGCGATACAGGCCCGGCTGGCGCCCACCTACGCCCAGCTCAAGGAGAAGCGGGGCGGGATAGCGGCCTTCTCAGCAGAACTCAACGCGCTCAGGCAGAACATCTCGGCGACCAGGACCGAGCTGCAGACCGGGCGCAACGAGCTGGCGTCCTACCGCGCCGAGCTCCTGGCATACCGCCAGAACCTCAGCTCCTTAGATGAATACAACGCCAGGCTGGGCTCCTACAATTCGCGCCTGGGCCAGCTCTACAGCGAGATAGGCTATCGTTCCTATGAGCGCGATAACGCCCTCAACAAGCTTTCCTATCAGATGTCCAAGGTGAACAACTACATCGCGAAGGTGGACACTTCGCTCAGCTACCTTTATTATGCGAAATCCTACGTCCCCACATCATCGCCCGGATACGGCTACCTGGTGAACCTGGAGGGCGAGCTTGTGACCCTGCGCTCCGACCTGGTGACCGCCAACAACGACATGGCCGGCCTGAGCAATGACCTCGCAGCCATAGACTTCCTGTCCATGCAGACCGAGGTGCATTCGGTGCAGGACGAGATAGCCACCACGCAGCAGGACCTTTCAGAATTCAGGGACACAGCAGATTCCAGGATAGCCTCCATGCTCGAGGACATAAACGCCACCGACGCCAAGCTGCAGTTCGCGATATCCAAGCTGGACGAATTCGACTCCAAGGTCTACAGCCTCCAGTCCGAGGTGGCTGAACTGGACTCCCTCATGGGCTCCGCGCTCGGCCCGCTGGGCGACTTCCTGGGCAAGAAACCCGAGGACCTGCTGCCGCCCACAGTGGTCTCCAAAGGCGTGTTCCCCAGCCAGAAGTGGATAGACATGTTCTTCCCGAGCCTGATAGGCATCGACATGCTGCTCGCGAGCCTTCTCCTCCCGATGATAATGAAGGTGAGGATGAGGGAGCAGGGCGTGGAACTCAGGATGATGCGGAGCCGGGTGTCATCCATATCAGTGGTGCTGGGCGAGATGGCGGCCAACTATGCGATATGCATGCTCCAGCTTTTCCTGATAATATTCCTGGGCCTGGTGTTCTTCGGGGTGCAGGTCACGAACCCGTTCGGCCTCATCCTTGTCTTCCTCACGCTGCCGATGGTTTTCACGTCCCTCGGCGTGCTGCTTTCCCAGATTGTCAACCGCAGCTCGACCGCGTTCCTGCTGTCCCTGCTGGTGGGCATACCCATGATATTCATCAGCGGCACCATAATACCGATGGAATTCCTGAACCCGATAATCGCCATGCTCGGCACCATAATGCCCCTCTACATAGTGATAGATTTCGGCGAGAAGATGCTTTTCAGGAACCTTCCGGTGTTTGACGCGCTGCTGGATTCGGTCTACATCCTGTTCTTCATAGGGCTGAACACGATGGCGTCAATCGTGATTTACGCACTCAAGCGGTAAGCGCCCGCTATAATATAAAAATACTACACACCGATATCATTTGCTCATTCTAGGGCCCGTAGTCGAATGGTTAAGACGTCCGCCTCACACGCGGGAGATTCGCGGTTCGATCCCGCGCGGGCCCATCAATTTTTCCCCAGCGCGGGATTCGCCGCATCAGCGGCGTGCATCCCGCGCGGGCCCAATTCCCATAAGGGGGCAATACCCCCGCCCTTCTTCTTTGCCCCCTTGAGGGTTTCAACCCCCGCGGTCATTCTTGATGTTGCGCGGGCCAAATTCCCTTTTTCTGGTTCTGTGTTTCGGGTTTTGATTAAAACCATATGTTTCGTCTGAAGCCACGGGCTTAGCTTTTTTAATATACTTTGTGAAGACTTTTGAGCGGGGGATTTCCCTATCTATTATATTGCCTGGTGAAACTATGAAAAAATAGCTATTCTGGCTGTGTTCGTTCTGCTCGTGGCGTTCGCGGAAATCGCAGTCGCATCTGATGCCGTCATCGCCTATGCATCCAATGGCAGCGCTGCCCCACGGCTCAGGTTCTGGAATTCATCTGGCAGCGGCAGCTGGGGCTCTGAAATCCCGCTCGCTGGTGCGGCCAGTTATGTATATTACGCCGTAATCAAGGCCTCGCCCGTCTCGGAGAAAATGGTCCTTGTGATTTCGGACGGCGGTGGGAGCCTGCATGGCTATGTCTGCATGTCCAACTGCAATGTTTCGGGCAACTGGAACCTTACGTCCGGCATCGGAACCGTCACTGATGCAGGAGTCAGGAGCTTCGATGTGGAGTTCGAGACATCAACCGGCGATGCCATCCTGGTCTATGCCATCTCCAGCTCCAACGGCGCAAGAGACCTTGCCTATAAGATACTCCCGAATGCAACCCGGAACTTCTCCGCAGCATCAACGGTCTATTATATCAACGATTCCGGCCACGGCGGTGGTGGAGATGACGTCGATTATAGCTGGGTACGTCTTGATAGGAAACCCACTACCAGCGAAGAACTGATACTCACAGCTTTCGATAGTGACAATAACGATATCAACGCCTGGGTGTGGAACGGCAGCGTCTGGAACAATCAGACAGAGATATCATCCACCGCAACCGACACGAACAGTGATGAGGCGTTGGCTGTCAGATACGCTGCGAATGGCAGCAAGGGAATGGTGGTCGGCGCCAACGGTTCAAGCGGCGCAGTCGCCTACAAATTCTGGAGCAGCGGTGCCTGGTCTTCGGCCGCCTCCACAGACATGATTCCTGGCACTGATGATGTGAGATGGCTTAACCTCAAGGCTGATCCTGCTACTGATGATCTGCAGCTGGTATTGGCAGATAGCGTCAATGACCTGCACACTGCCTACTGGAATGGCAGTACCTGGGCGGTCACAAATGATATAGAGACTGATTTGGCCACTTCTATAGCCGGTGACGTGAGGCCTGCGGATTTCGAATGGAATCCATCCGGTTCCACCGGCAGGCTGGTGTGGGATAATGATAGCACCACCGGCACGACGATGCGCCAGAGGGCCTGCTCCCCGCAATGCACGGGCGCCATATCAGTCATTTCAAGCTACAATAACGAAACAAGATTCATTACTTTATACAGGAATCCCACTGTAGCAGACACTGTGGATCTCCTTGGCGCAAGGCTCATGATGCCTGGCGGTTCACTATTTAACCTGGGGTCCTTCAGCTTCGATGGCGCGAGCTACTCCAATTATGGCGATACTAGCATCACTCCGACAGCATTATTCGCGGTCTATGAATCCTACAGCATCGCCTTCCTGACATCCGCCACATCAGCCATAACCTCATGCCAGAATATATCGGCATCAGGGGTCTATGCGCTGGGCGATGACCTTACTGGCGCAGGCATCGATTCCGGGCCGCAGTACTCGAGCTACAGCACATGCATCAGGATATCCGCGAGCGATGTCACCCTCAACTGCATGGGTCATTCACTGTCAGCTGACGGTTCCAACCAGATAGGCATCTACAGCGACGGCTTCTCCAATCTCACCATAACCAACTGCACTGTTGACGGCGACGATAATTACAACACCTACGGCATAGTATTGTATGAGGTATATGACAGCAACCTGTCCTACAATACAATAGACAACACCCGCTGGGGCATTTATCTGGATTCCTCAGATTACAACTACCTGCTTTACAATAATTTCAGCAGCAATGACTACAGTATCTATATCTGGGAGTCTGACCACAATCAGATGGGGCACAACCTGCTGGATAGCACATCCAATATGGGCATCGGCGGCTCCTGCCCGTTCCTTTACCTGTGGGACGGAGAAGAGTATGATTATTATACCGACCTGGCCGGAGAATCCCTTGGGGGCTCCAGCTTCGAGACCGGCCTTTACGAGGCAGGCATATACGAGCTGGGCAACTTCAAATCCGAGGACGGGACCTACCGGATGAAAATCCGGGAAGTGATTCCTGAGTCGGACTTCGTGGATGAGCTCAAGCTGGCCGTGGTAGACGTGCCTGAGGGCTACGACGTGCTGAACCAGTGGCACAATACATATTCGGACGATGAAGCCCCCCCGAAAGACTTCATGACCATCAAGGACCCGAAGGCGCCGGTCTCCGCAACCGACAAATACGGGAATGATGTCCTTGCCGAGGTATCAGGAAAGGACGGCGTGCCGCTTCCTATGGATGGCAATGAGCCGAATTCGGTCATAGTGGACTTCGGCTCAATAGACAACCCGCAGTACGCGAAGCTGGTCATCACAGGGTGGGTCGCATACGGCACCGATGCCGAGTCCCCATACCAGAAGAACCTGAAGATAGAGACCATGAACGCGGACGGCGAATGGGAGGAGGCGAAGCAGTTCGGCAAGTTCACAGGGGACTCCAGGACCTTCGTCTTCGACATCTCAGGCATCCTCAAGGCCGATGACACCCGCATGAGGATAAGCACGGCATATTCCAGGACGAACACCAACATACTAGACCAGGTTCTTCTGGACGATTCCGAGCCGGTCGATATCGAAGTCACGTACATCGAACCGAGCGTCGCCGACCTGCGGTGGGGCGGTTCGACGAGCTTTGAATACGGCAACACCGAGCACCCGCACATCGTCACCGATGAGCAGCTCCCCAACAACGAGCGCTTCCTCATGTACGGCAACTTCACGAAATATGGAGACGTGAAGCCGCTCCTAGAAGACGCTGACGACATGTTCGCGATAATGCGGCATGGCGACGAGCTGGGGCTCGAATTCCAGGACATCGCACCCGTGGATGGCATGGACAGGCATGTCTTCCTGCAGGCAGATGTGATGTACAGCATAAAGTACACCACCAGCAGGTTCGTGACGGATTCGATAGAGCCGATGCCCTTCCACGGCATGAGCAACTACCCCTACGGCGAGAACGAATCCTACCCCTATGACGAGGAGCACCTGGATTACATATCGACCTGGAATACGCGGGAGTATGCCCCGGATCCTTCTGCAGGTCTGTCTCTGCCGTATTCCGAGAACAACACGGTCTTCGAGAATACCATCACAGGGGACTTGTCGAGTACCGGTATTTACCTTTTGTGGGAAACCGACACCAAAATCCTTGACAATAACATCTCCGACGTTTGGAGGGGCGTGTATCTCTATTACTCTTCAGGCACCGTCATCAGCGGCAATAATATCTCAAACACAGATCAGGATGGCGTCTATCTCTACGAAAGCGACGGCTCAAACATAAGCTGGAACAGCTTCTCCAACAACAATTACGGTGTCCGTCTGTCATATTCAGACTTCAACACCCTCCTTGACAACAATTTCACTGATAGCGTTTACGGGTTCTATCTTGACTATTCCGACCACAACCAGATAGGGCGCAACAGGATATTGGATACGCAAAACGGGAATTTCGGCTCCTGTCCGTTCCTGTTCCTTTGGAACGGCTCGGCTTTCGACTATTACACCGATGTCGCAGGGGAGCCGTTAGGCATCCCGTTGTTCAAGACGCAGAAATACGAATCCGGCATATACGAACTGGGCGATTTCAAATCAGACGAAGGGACATACAGCCTGAAACTGCGGGAGGTGGCCCCAGAATCAGACTACGTCGATGAGATGAAACTCATTGCCGTAGATGTGCCGGAAGGATACTCCGTCCTGAACACCTGGAGCTACACCTACCTGAATAACCAGGCGCCGGAAAAAGGATTCATGACGATACATGAGCCTATCAGCCCGGTCGCCGCCACCGACAGCTATGGGAATGATGTCCTTGCCCAGGTCTCAGAAAAAGACGGGGTTCCGGTCCCGACCTATGACAAGACGATGAATCCCATCGTGCTTGATTTCGGGGAGATAGAAAACCCGCAATACGCAAAATTGATAATGACCGGGTGGGCCGCGTATGAATTCAACCCGGATTCACCGGTCCAGGAATATCTGCTGCTGGAAACCATGGGTCCAGATGGCGCATGGACGGCAAGCAAAACGTTCGGCCATTTCATCGGAGACTCAAGGACGCTGGTTTTCGACATCTCCGACGTGCTTAAACAAAACGATACCCGGATGAGGATAACCGCCGGCCACTCAAAATACGAGGTACATCTGGTCGACCAGGTGCTCCTGGATGATTCGGAGCCTGTGGATTTCAGCGTGACCTACCTTGAACCCAGCACCGCAGAACTCCGCTGGGGCGGCTCGACGCCATACGAATACGCCACCACAGAGCACCGGCACATCGGCGTAAGGGATGAGCAGCATCCGGACGATGTGGACGCCCTCATGTACGGCAGCTTCACGAAATACGGCGATGTGGGTCCGCTGCTCGCCGAGGCCGATGACATGTTCGCGGTCATGCGCCACGGAGATGAACTGCTCCTGGAATTCGAAGACATCCCCCAGGATGAAGGGACCAGCAGGGTCGTTTTCCTGGAGGCGGATGTGATGTACCCGATCAAGTACAGCATCAAAGGCTTCGTAAGAGAGACCATAGAACCGATGCCGTTCCACGGCATGAGCAAATACCCCTATGGCGAGGATGAGGCATATCCTGGCGATGCAGAGCACCAGGAGTACGTCTCGACCTGGAATACGCGGGAGTATGCCGCAGAGCCTTCTGCAGGCATGTCCTTGCCGTATTCGGTGAACAACACCGTATTCGAGAACGTCATCATAGGCACTGGGTCCGGTGCCGGATTTAGCCTTGAGCATGAGGACGGCACCAAACTGCTGAACAACAACATATCTGATGTCGGGACGGGCATCATAATTTCCTCGTCTCTGGATACCCTCGTCAGCGGCAATAATATCACTGGCAGCGCTTATCACGGAATCAATCAATGGGGCTCCAACGACACGACTATTAGCGACAACGTCGTCAGTGATAGCGGCGAGGTCGGTCTCTATGTGCGGGACTCTCCAAATACGCGTGTTTCCAGGGACCGGTACTATAACAACGCAATTGATGTAGAAGCATATGCCGAAAACGTGGGCTTTTCGTTCTACCTGGAAGAGGTGATGTTCGATAATGATGCGGGCCTTCCAGAGAACTTCACGAACCTCTCCCTAAGCGATGACCTCGCCATTGGGGAGAACTACACCCTGGATTGGGCTACCGAGCCGGATACACCACCCGGTCAGTCATTCGCGCAGAAATACATAGAAATCACCGGACTTGGCGGTGCACCCTCCATAGACACCGTCATCTGGCACTGGCTGGAGGACGAACTCACCACGCCTGAGATAAACTACACCGAGGATAAGCTCGGCATCATGGAATACGACGGCGCGCGCTGGCTTCGTGTTGCCTCAACCCTGGATACCGATGCGAATACGGTCACGGTGACCGACCTTTCTGGTTTCAGCACCTTCGCGGTGCTTGAAGTGCCTCGTGAAGCCGACAATGATAATGACGGCGGCGAGCAGAAAGACCCATTATCCCTGTCTTTGGCTTCCACCTGCGATGCCAATGTCGTCACGGTCGAGAGCAAAGGCGATGCGCTCGCCGGCGCCACGGTCGTAGTCAACGGCGACTCCATAGGCACCACCAACTCCAGCGGCCAGATTGCATTCGAAGGCTGCGGCATGTATGGTGCCATAGTGAGGGTCAGCAAGAGTGGGTACCAGACCGAGTACATATCTGCGGACACGGCCTCCTGTGAGGAATGCGAAGCAGCAGGATGCGCTGATGACAGCAGCTGCCCGGCCTCTGAGGAGTGCACGGATGGCAAATGCAGCGCTGTGAAATGCGACTGCGGAAAGGTGGCGAACCATCAGTGCGTGGAATACGCATGCTGCTCGGATTCCGGCTGCGCAACCGGCGAAATCTGCAGCAACCACGTCTGCGTGGAGCCTTCCGAGTGCACAGGTAATGCCGATTGCGCATCTGAAGAATACTGCGACATGGCTGCAGGCATCTGCAGGGACGTCACCGGCCAGTGCGGCCGGGTCGTCGACCATGCGTTCGTGTCTTATGGCTATGAATGCGGCACCGAGCCGGGCTGTCCAACCTGTCCGGAAAGCTCTGCGTGCAAGGACCACAAATGCATCCAGTATAGCATTTCCTGTCCTACCACCGGCACAGTGAGCGAGCAGAAGACGTGCACGGTGACCGAGAACGGCCAGCCGTGCGTCAGCTGCGACTACACCGTGACAGACCCGAGCGGCAAGAAAGTGACTGGCAAGACGGATGAGGACGGGAATCTCGTTCTGTCGCTTAACCTGCCTGGCACCTACAAAGTGGCTGTGACCGAAGACGGCCAGGTTGTGAAAGAGCTGTCAGTCAAGGCAGCCGCCAAACCACCGCCCCAAGCGGTGCAGCCGCCGTCTGCAGCTGGACCGGATTACTCCATGCTGATTGTAGGGGGACTTATCCTCCTTGTGCTTCTGGTGCTCGGGTTCCTTTACTTCGGGCGCAAGAAAAAGCAGCCCCAGAAGCCGCAGCCCAAGAAGTACAGCGCCCCACCCAAACCCGGCTCCTGAAAGGTCCGCCGGGCTATTTTTCTATTTTTCATCGGGTCAGCAGCCATACGGCTCTCGTTCCTCGGGTCGGCATGTTCTTTTTAATATTTACCCGCTCTTTCTAATGCATGGCAAAAGCACGGGCGGGGAAGAAAGCTGCGCACACAAAACCCATGCCCAGCAAAGCGAAGAAGGCCCCACCTCAGCGCAAATCAGCTCCGAAGAAGGTAGCGAAGCCCAAAAAACTCCCGCCCACCAAGCGGTCAGCATCGCCGTCTTCCCAGTCCATCTCACAGTCCCTCCCGCCCCCGCCGCCTCAGTTGCCGCAGGCCGCGCAGCCGGGCCCCGCGCCGGAAGCGGGCAGCCTGGTGAGCGCGCCAGAACCCAATCTTCCAGCCCCTGAAGGCCTGCTCACTCCTGCCCTTGACCTGCTGCCGATGTGGGAGGATCGCGAGCGCCTCAGGAGGTTCATGTCAGAGGAAGGGCTCTCATTCTCCGCGCCGGCAAAAGGCACGTCGGATTTCACCAAGGCATCCGCCTTCCTTGCTGCCAACAAGAAAGCCGACGCTACCATGCCTGGCTACCTTCTCATCTCGGGCAAAGACAGGGGCGGGAAGCTGGTAGCTGCTATGGACGGTTATATCTTCGGCAACGTCCTCGTCGTGATGCGCGCCAGAGTGCCGGTCCAGGCCAACAGGAGGGGCCTGCACATACTGCTTTATGCCGCGGCATTGGCCAGGGCCAAGCCGTCATACGTCGTGCTTGCAGAACCGCGCGCGTTCTCCTTCGAAAGCGCCTGCAGGCTCATATTCATGGGCCGTGGTCTCGGGATGTCAGCAATACCTCTGAGCCACAAGTCGCTGCTCTTCCTCATCAGGAGGGTGGGCAGGGAATCAGACCCCATCGCTGACGGCAAGGAGATTGCAGGCGCGCTCAAGCCGCTCGTGGCGCTGTTCAGTGGCCTGGAGACACCTATCGCCGAAATAGAAGGCAAGGACCTGGTCGCGTTGGTGCCGCTTCCCAATTCTCCTGATACGCGGGAGCATCTGCACGAACTCAAGGATGCTGTGCTGGCTCTCGGCCTTCCTGCCGAAAGCCTGGGCAAGGTCCTGCAGAAGCTCGCGGAAGAGTACGTGCTGGACAGGAAGGATATCTCGCCCGAATCGTTCTGACCTTCCTTCAATATCCGAATCTACGTTCGTATCCCTTATGGTCAAACCACTCCAGGACGACCGTAAGAATAGTGACCTGGTCGGCCCTTACGGTATAGATAAGCCTCCAGCCATCCGGAAGGTCGTATTTCCAGAGGTTGTCTATGCCGTACTTCCGTACGTATTCCTTCGGCCAGAGCTTATGCGGAATCTTTATTGTATTGGAATTTCTAAAATTCCAATGCAGACAAATTTTTGCGAAAATTTGTCTTGCCGCAAAACGGGTCTTTTTTCAAATCGTCGAAAGCCCTATCCAGGAATTCATAAAGGCGAGGTTCTGCGCCTTTGCCTTCCTTCAACGCGAGAAAGGCCTGTTTTATCTCCTCATCGCAGAAACCGACCACTACCTTCCTGCCTACCGTATCGCTAGGCCCTTTCTCAGCACCTCTTCCACCCCTTTCGGATTCCATATCCATACGATCCGCCCATCCGCCTTGTCTATGTACACCTTGTTGGATTTCTCCAGATAGTCCAGTATCAGGAGAAATGTCGGGTACATGACCTTCTTTGGGAGACTTCTGAGCAGCTCTGCCTTGGTCGGGTATTCCTTCGCCTTTCTTATCGTCTCTTCGACCATGATGACCGTGTCTAGCCTTGGATAATGCAATACCTCCTGGACCGCCTTCGTCATGCAAGCACCTATATACTTATATAGTATATAAGTTTATATAACTATGCCCTGCATATGCCGGAGGCTGAAGCAGCATCACGCAACCTAAAATCCGGGTTGCAAGCCTCGCTTCCCATTTCATCCCCCGACCGGAATCACCTGCAATGATTAAATCATTATCGCCTGCCAAACCATTCCGTGAACAAAACGCATTCGCTCTACCGCTCGCTTCTCCGCGAATTCGGCCCGCAGGAATGGTGGCCTGCTGATTCGCAGTACGAAGTCATCGTAGGCGCATTGCTCACCCAGAACACCAACTGGAAGAATGTCGAGAAGGCGATAGCGAACCTCAAGAAAGCGAAAAAACTCGCACCAACAAAAATACTCAAACTCGAAACAAGCGAGCTCGAACAACTAATAAAACCGAGCGGCTTCTATCGCCAGAAAGCGGAACGGCTGAAAACACTCACCAAAAAATACGTCGAGATAAAAAAACGCAACTCGCTTCCGAATCGCGGGGAGTTGTTGGAGGTGAAGGGCGTCGGGAAAGAGACCGCTGATTCGATTTTGCTCTACGCTTTCGACCTCCCTTACTTCGTGATTGACGCATACACGAGGCGCTTCTGCGCCCATCACAAGCTTCTCAATGCGAAAGAATACGATGACTACCGCGAATTCTTCGAATCCTCATTGCCGAGAAGCGTGCCGCTCTACAAGGAGTATCACGCGCTGATAGTGGAATGGGGAAAAAGAGCTATCTGAACAGGCCTTTCAGCTTGCTGAACAGTCCTTTCTTCGCCTCGGCCTTCTTCTCCTCTGGCCTGGTTTCTTTTTCCAGCGCCTTCTTGGGTTCCTTCTTAGTGGTTTTCTTTTCGGGTTTCGCGGTCTTCTTCGCGACTTTTTCCGTTCCCTTTTTCGCCGCAGGCCTGACAGCTTTCTTCGCAGCCAGTTTCAGCGCCACCGGAACCGCGGGATTCACAAGCTTCCTCGGCCTTGCGGTTATCGCCTTGTTCACAGCCGAAAGCAGTGCCATCCTCACCTGCTCGTGGTTGTCGGACTGGAGGAGCACCACCTCGCCGTAGGCGCCGTATTTCATGACGTAGTCCCAGTGCAGCGACGCTATCAGCGGCACGGGTGACTCCAGTATCTGGTCGAGCATGTCCCTGAAGCGCTCGCTCTTCAGCTCCATGGCCCCTATCTCGTCTATGATGACGACGTCATAGTTGTCGAACGCGGAAAGCGCCGGCATGGCCACGGTCTCGAAGGACGTCACATCCACATGGTATTTGCTGACCTTGGGCCCGTCGCCGTCCACCGAGGCGAGCAGCCCTTTCTTCTTGGTCCTGATATCCATGACATAGAACGCGAGGCGTGTGCCGTGGTGCGTCTCATCTGGCGATATTATCCCGCCTATCCTGAGCTTCCTAGCCTTCAGCTCCTCTATGAGCATCCCCATGAGCGTCGTCTTCCCTGATCTCGGTATCCCAGTGATGAAAAAGTTCTGTGGCATGACTATACCACGAGAACAAATATTATAAATCCCCGCCCGTCCGGCAAATCCAAAAGCCCGCCCAGCTAGCCCCGCCCGGTCCGTTGCGTCAACCAAAACCCGCGCCTGTGCGTGGTTTTATAAATAGTTATATTAAATGACTATAAATGATATCACGGAGGTAGCACAGTGCCTAACATATCGGTTTCAGAACAGCTATTCAAGAAAACAGTACAAGCGTCGCAGACCGCAGACGGCAGGACGATGTCCCTGCGCGCGACAAAGCGGGCGTTCCGTGATGCCCGTTATGAGCTCCTTGTGGAAGGGCCCGACCATCCGGCCAGGGTCTTCCGGGGCGGCTTCGAGATGCTGCGCCGGGAACTGAAGAAAGAGAAATTCTCAGCGGCTGTCCTGCTCCTCGACTCGGTCGCCGAGGTGGTTTCAGACCCGTCCAGGTTGGCTGCAACGAGATTATTCTCAGAAGCGCAGCTTTGCTGCCTTGTGCTTCTCCAGAAACGGCCGATGACTGCGGCATCCATGTCTCATATCTCCGGTAAGGATATCCATTCCATGCGGGACGCGCTACTGACCCTGCGCAAGTGCGGCATCGTAAGCCGCACTCCCGGCCATCTGCTCCGTTTCCCGCATATGGATGTCTATTCATTGACTCAGGACGGACACGCGCGTGTCGCCGAGATGTCGGATATCCCGGCGTTCATTCGCGTCAGGGAGAGCCTGCAGTGCGAATGAGTTAAATACCTCTCCTGCAGATATCCTTCTCATGTTCCGCGTCACATTCCTCGGCACGTCCGGCTCCATCCCGACGGTGGAGCGCGGCATGCCGGCCATAGCAGTGAAATACGAGAGCGAGCTCATGCTCTGGGACTGCGGCGAAGGCACCCAGCGTCAGCTCATGAAATACAAGGTCGGCTACGGCAGCGTGGATGCCATATTCATATCGCACCCGCACCTCGACCACTACCTCGGGATGTTCGGGCTTCTCGAAACGCTCAGGCTGTCCTCGCCATCCCCGCGCCCGCTCAAGCTGTTCATGCCCAAGGAGACAGAGCTCGGCGACTACCAGTTCGTCTCACTTTCGAAGATGCGGTCAGGCGAAATGCTGAGGGAGAAAGGCTTCTCGGTCAGCGCCGTGCATGTGAAGCACTGCAGGGGCTCATACGGATTGGTTTTCCAGGAGCACGACAAGGTGAAGTTCCACGAGGAGAAGGCACATTCGCTCGGCCTGAAGGGCACGCTCTTCAAGGAGATCCAGAAGAAGGGGCGCGTGAAGACGCCCAAAGGCGAGGTAAAACTCGAGGATGTCACATGGACCAAGCCAGGCAGGAAGGTCGTCTACAGCGGTGATTGCCTGCCTGATGATAATATTATAGAGGCGGCAAGGGGGGCCGACCTGCTCATCCACGAGGCGACTTTCGAGGAATCTAAGAAGGAGGAGGCTGCGGAGCGTTTCCACAGCACGGCGAAAGGCGCAGCTGAAGTCGCCAAGGCCGCCGGGGTGAAACAGCTTGCGCTCACGCATATCAGCCCGAGGTACGCCGATGTCTCGGGGTTGCTGGCAGAGGCGAAATCTGTCTTCACGAATACAACGATTGCCGAAGACGGTCTTTCTATAGATATTTAGCGCCGGCAGAAAAAAGCCGGCGCTGCTAACAACATCGCCCCACTTGCAGGGTTGTTATTGTATAACGTGTATTGTCGTGGATTTTAACGCCATTAAGCGTAGGGTACGTACGCTTATTGACTTAGTTAAAACTACTATTTATAAATTACAGTTTAGGTTAAGAGTCAACGTTTATAAAGATTTTGACAGACATCACGTCAAGCGAGATAGGGTTCTCCCTATCTGAACCCGGAGAGGGATTCCTCATCCGGGATTTTTGGGCCGTAAAAAAGTATCCACCGTCAGTAGTCGTTTTCGGCCCTTGCAAGAAAGTAGGCGGTGGAAAAAAACTGAGGTGAAAGAATGAAAGTGAACCTGAAAAAGATTGGCGCGATTGTCGCCGGTGCGACAATTTTAGCCAGCTCAGCGGCGTTTGCTGGACTTATGTTCGGCTCGACGACGCTGGTGGACGAAAACGGGGCTCCGGTAGCCAAGGTAGTCTTGGGCAGCAATGCTGCAGCGAGCGATGGTGTCGCGGCTGCGTTGATTGCAGGCAAGATTGTCAGCGAGACCTACAAGACAGAGACTCTGACAGCCCAGGTCTCAGGCAGTGCGACGTGCACTGGCGGCTCTCAGGCAGGTGGCACATGCGCCATCACCAACGAGAAGGCAAGGCTTGAGATAACCGTGCCAGGCTCAACGGCTGCAGGGACAT
>Ga0315276_10003585_pt1 | contig 14241 bp, 10 predicted proteins | sample YL17G05_0_MG_FD_204542 | JGI IMG/M metagenome (GOLD analysis project Ga0315276, IMG submission 204542) | Sediment microbial communities from Yellowstone Lake, YNP, Wyoming, USA - YL17G05_0 | ecosystem: Environmental > Aquatic > Freshwater > Lake > Sediment | place: USA: Wyoming | collected...
TTCAAAATCAAGATTCATCATATCGTAACTTACCCCAAACATTAAGCTCGTCAATTGAAGACCTAACCGCCCTCCATAACCCACGCCAGAGAAGTCAAATTTTTGGCTTCCATTTTCTCCACTTAAACTGAAGTCATATCCACCATATGGCTCAATTAAAATCAATGCCATTGCCTGTGATGATATGGCCAAGGCGATAAGCGCCATCGAAATTTTTTTCCAACTAAACTTCATGAAATCCTCCTTGATATTAAAGAAAACAAAATTTATTTAATTTTAACGTGAATTCGAGAATTTAACAATAAAGAGGAAGAAGATTCACAAAATTACCAGAATTATATTATAATATTTTAATCAAGTATTACCGAAGCGCCTTTGGCAAGGAGATTTGTATGCAAGAATTCTTAGAAGAAGAAGCCGATATTGCCCGGGAACAGGACTCAGAGCCAAGCCAGGTATCTGCCAAGGTATTTGAAATCCCCATTTATCAGGTCAAATTAAGTGCCGCGCTTGTCGTGAAGGAAACTGATTCGGTTTTAAAGGTAATCGAACTTATGCAGGCAAATAAGATGGGAGTGGTCTGCGTGACCAATGGGAAAGATAAACTAAAAGGAATTGTTACAGAAAGGGATATAGTACTCAAAGGTTTGGGGAAAGGTAAACGCTGGGAAGATATACCGGTGAAAAGTATTATGACCCCAAAACCCTTTTTTCTCCATAAGGATGATCCCTTAGTTTTGGCCATGCATAATATGCATATAGGGGGTTATCGAAATATCCCCGTCCTAGATTCCCACGAACACGTTACGGCAGTTATCACCATTCAAAATGTGATGAAATATTTGATGGATCAGTTTCCAAAAGAGATCGATAATATTTTGGACGAACCATTTACCGGAGAACACTTCAGAGAAAGCGCCTAAATTTGATAAGTTGACCTTAGGGCCCTTCTAATAACCTTATTGGAAGCGGTTCGAGGCAGTGCAGGAATCAAAACTACATCAAAAATTTTAAACAGTGGGTTTAGTTTTTCGCGAATGGCGATTTGAAAAATCTTTTGGACTTCCTCTCTTGGAATTTCTGTTTTTAGCACAGCAAATATAATCAGAAGCGAAGCCCCACCGCTTTTAGGTTCAACAGCTATCGCTGCAGTTTCAATAACCCCTTCCACTTTATTTAAAACTCTTTCAATTTCAGCGGAGGAGGTTTTTATTCCCCCGAGATTCATCGTATCATCGGCCCTGCCTTGGCCCTTAAAATAACCATTGGGTAGTTTTTTTACCCTATCACCGTGGCGGCGAAGATGATTTGGTGTACCTTCAAAATAAATCTTATGATGGTCGCTATTTAAAAGAACGGTAGAAAGACCAATCGAGGGGGGAATTAAAAAAAGCTCGCCTTCATCGCAATCATTTCCATTTTCATCTAAAATTTTAAAATCAAGTCCTAGGATGGGGCCGGAAAAGGCGCCTGGGGAACTTGCTTGAACCAAATTACCCCCGATATAACTCCCGCCAATTTCCGTGCCTCCGCAATATTCCACGATCGGTCGGAAATTGGCGAGACTCATTAAATAGAAGTAGTCATCAAAATTAGAGCACTCTCCCGTGGAGGAAAAGCATTTCAAATACGCAAAGTGACCTTCGTTTATCACGTTGGTGTTTTTCCAGGTTTTTACTATGGAGGGAACCACTCCAAGTACGCTAACTTTTGCGGCCAAGATAAACTCCCCAAATTCGGCCCCTGTAGGAAGTCCTTCAAAAATGGCCATGGTGGCGTTATTGATAAATGTTGCATAAATAAGCCACGGGCCCATCATCCATCCAAGATTGGTGGGCCAACAGACGATATCAGGGGATTTGATATCTTGATGATAAAATCCGTCGGCAGCACATTTAAGCGGAGTGGAATGTGCCCATGGGATGGCCTTAGGATCTCCGGTGGTGCCTGAGGAAAATAAAATATTGGAAAAATCATCGGGGAACATTTCAATTGATTGGAAATTCTCACTCTGAGTACCTATAAAATCCAAAAAGGAGCGGTCTGTGAGTTTTTCTCCGCTGTAGAGGACTACGCAAGGAATTTCCGAGCTCTTTTTCACTTTTTCTAAAAGGGGAAGTGATTTTCCCCCACGGATTAAATAGTCTTGGGTAAAGATCAGCTTCGCTTTGGAAATTCTAAGTCTTGTGGCGATTTCATCCGGTGCGAAGCTATCCGCAATGGAGACCACCACCATACCGGCCTTTACTATTCCTAAATAAATTGCAACCGATTCCATATTCATGGACATATCGATAGCAACGGCATCGCCTTTCTTAAGACCTAGGTTTGTTAAACCATGGGCCACTTTATTGGAAAGGACATTGAGCTCACCGTAGGTAGTATTTTTTACCGGGCCATTTTCACTTTGGGAGATGATGGCAATTTTATGAGGATCTGCCTTAAAACAAGAATCAGCAATATTTAATTTGGCACCACTAAGCCATTTGGGTTGTTCAATTCCTTGGGATAAATCTAGGATGGAATCATATTTTTTCTTATAGACCACCCCTATTTTGTCCAAAGTTTTTTGCCAAAATTCCTGCCGGTTATTTACTGAAAATGAGTGAAATTGAGCGTAGGAAGATATATTAAGATCAGTCATCACCGAGAAGATATTAGTTTTTTTAATCTCCTTTGCAGTGGGTTCCCAGACCGGAAAAGGCCCATTTTTTTCTTCGTTCCATAAGTGATAAAATTTATCAAAGGCATTTCTTTTTTCCAGAAATGTTTTGCCCTTAAGAGAGGGAATAGTTTCCTGCCAAGAATTCACTATTATATCCCCTGGGGAATAAGATTTGCTTCTAAATCGGCGACCACGCTATCTTCGATTTTAGGAACTAGGGCGGTTGGAGAAAAAACTATTTTAAAACTATTTATTTTATCCAGCGAAGAAAAGTCCCCTTTATAAACTTTTTCTTTCTCTTCTTCATTTAAATTAATATTAAAGTGTCTAAGTATTTTTTCAGAAAACCCTGGCAGGTAAGGAGAAAATAAAACCCCCAAAACTATAATCGCTAAAGAGGTCTCACCTATTGTTTTAGCAGCTAAGTCCGGATTGACTTTAAATTGGGCCCAAGGTGCTGCATCAGAAAAAGATAAATTGGTGGCGTGTCCTAAAGACATCACTTTTTCTAAACCTTTCTTAAATTCTTTATGATTTAAAAATTTCTGATGTTCTTCAATTTCTGCTTTAAATTTTTTGCCTAGATCGGTGGAGGAAAATGCAGGAATATCCGAAATTCCCTGTGGCCAGTTCTTTTCAAAAAACTTTAGGCAACGAGTAAGTAGGTTCCCGATATTGTTTGCCAACTCACCGTTAATTTTCAAGGCAAAATCCTTCCAAGAGAAAGAAGAATCGGAGGTTTCTGGCATAATAGATATTAGATAATATCTAAGAAGATCGGCCCCGAATTGAGTGTGAGCTTTTTCCAAATCTATATACCAACCTGCGGATTTGGAAAATTGTTTTCCTTCAAGGGTTAGATATTGGTTGGCGGGAATGTCTGTTGGAGGATTTATTCTTCCTGAGGCCATACTCATCATGGGAAAAATAACCGCATGGAAAATAATATTGTCTTTGGCCAGAAAGTGGACGATCTCGGTATCTTTATTTTTCCACCAATCATTTAAATAATGTTCGGTGCTTTTGGTTTCTTCTAGATATTTTTTGGTATTGGATACATACCCTATAGGAGCATCAAACCAGACGTAGAGTTTTTTTCCAGAAGCCTCTGGAAGAGGAACATCTATCCCCCACTTTAAATCCCGGGTAATGGCCCGATCCTGAAGCCCTTCTTTAGTCAGAGCATCTACGAAAGGATAAACCGTATGTCTCCAGACAGATTCTTTACTTTCAAACCAGGTTCTAAACTTGTCGTGAAATTTGGAAAGCCTTAGGTACCACTGGGTAACCGTGGTGGGAGAAATATTTTTGGAACCACAAATTTTGCAAACAGGATTGATTAACTTTATTGGATCGATCCAAATACCGCAATTGGGACATTCGTCCCCACGTGCCGCTCCATATCCGCACTTGTAGCAGGTTCCTTCCACAAAACGGTCGGGAAGATGGTTTTTGCAGTCATTGCAAAGAAGTTGCTGGCTATCTTCTGGTTCAATAAACCCTTTATCATGAAGATCTTTAAACCAAAGAAGCACTTCTTCTTTGTGGTAAGGAAGATGGGTCTGACCGAAAAAATCAAAATCTACTTCAAATTTTTCGAAAATTCTTTTATGTTCATTGTGCCAAAAGTCCACATATTCAGAAAAATCTTTTCCTGCTTTTTGAGCATTAAGCATTATGGCCACACCATGTTCATCAGATCCGCTTATATGAATTACTTTTTCCCCGCAGAGTCTTAGGTGCCTTGTATAAATATCGGCCGGCAGATAGGCCCCCACTAGGTGGCCTGGGTGGATGGGTCCATTGGCATATGGAAGTGCAGAAGTTACTAGGTAGCGCGTCATGATAAAAGTCCTTTCTGACTTTTTATCATAAATATTTTAATAATTGCAGGGTAAAATCCTTTTTTTTCCATCCCTGTTAATTAATTGATTCTTAAATAAACATTATTTAAATCAGTTTGGTTTTTGGATTACCTCAAAACCCTTAAGGATAAGGGATTGAAATTCGGGGGAAATTCTGTTCCAATCCAAAATATCAACTCTAAAAGGCAAATCCGATTCTTCAAAATCCATTTTAAGTAGTGCCAATTTATTTAGAGGTAATTTGGTCTCCCCCTTTATGACCAAATCTAAATCCGAATAGCTCTTGGGCTTACCGGTTATCCTGCTTCCAAATGCCCATACTTCAAAGTCAGGTATATTAATCCTAAGTATGGATTTTATAATTTCCAAATACTCTGGTTTTACATCAATCATTTTTCTGCTCAAGAGTATAAAGAAAATCCTTTGCGACAATATAAAATTTTAGGGCAATTTTATAAACATCATCCGCGGTATCCCTATCATACGCTTGGGCAGTCATGTTCCTGGCTTCATTATAAGTAAACCAATCCTCAACGTCAGTTATTATTTTATTTTCGGCGGCAGCCCTAAAAAGCTCTTTTTTAGAAAGTCCAATGGTAACGGACTCTCCAATACTTTTTTCTAACCAACGCTTCATAAATTTCCAACAGAGTTCAAATGTGAATTCAAAATTTTGGATAACTCCAGCTTTGATAACTTGTTCAAGGTCTTTGTCCACTGGTCCAGACAAGTTTTTGTTAGCTACACTGAGTGCGGAGCCATAAGAGTTTAGACTTTTTTTTAAGCTAGATAAATCTAAGGCCATTTTTCCTCCAAACCGGATTTATTTCATATTAATTCAGTAACTGAAAAGTAAAAGGAAATTTCCTTAATAATATTTCAATTTATTCAAAAAATTGAGTTGACTTGACTTGGATTTTAGCACTTGATAGGGTTTAAATACCATTTTTGGAGTTTATGCAGGAGTCAAAATTACAATGATATCCAATTACCCCAGTTTATTCACCCATAAAGGAACTCCAATAAGAGTAAAATTTTTTTCAAAAAAGAAATTAATTTTATTAATTGAACCCCTTAAATTTTCCGCAGGTGGAATTATCCTTCAACCGGATAAAATTAAAAAAAATGGAATTAAAAAGTTATCTCTCGCAAAGGGGTTCTTTTATTTACTTGGCCATGACGGAACAATCAAACACAAAATCAAAGCTCCCCAGGATTTAAATATTACCGATATTCAGTCCACAGTAATATATCCAGATGGAACTGTTTGGGAAGGAAGCCTCTCAAAGGCTGCTACCGAAAATCCAATTGCGCTAATTTGGTCCACCGAGCTATCATATTTCCTCGAGGATAAAGGTCTAACTAACTCCTTTTCAAAAAATCATTGGACCGAAGTCCCCACCATTGTGACCATTACTACAAAAGGAACTAAAGGCTCCTGTTATCGAATTGAACATACATGTCCAGATTGTGATAAATTGTCTAAATCAAAATCTTAACCCTTATTTTCCATCTTAAAAAAAGGATTGGAGATGACTTTAACTATTATCGATAATAATTCCCTTCAAATAGAAACTAAAAAGTTAGAAGTTATCGCCAATATCCAGAAATTTTTTGAGTATGCATCAAAAAATAACATCTCATTGGGATATTTAAGAGGTTCCTGTTTTTCTAACCCAATTCTCAGGAAACTAATTAAGGCGGAGCCTTTCTTTTTAAATTTGCAATTTGTCGATGATATCTGGCTAAATAGTGGCCTAAACTTTTCAATTGATGTGGAATTTGAAAGAGGAAAAGAATTAATTAATCGTTTCAAAGACTTTAAGATTTTCCGATTGCCCATGGTGGATATAATCAATAATACCGAAGAACTTGTCGGAAAAAAAATCCCATTTGAAGATTACCTTGATAATTCGCCGGAATTCCTGAGTCTATTTAAAAAAGGAAATCTGGATCAGGTATGGGGATTTGACCAATTGCCCGCCGAATTAACCTATGAAATTTTTTTCCCAAATGAAAATTTATCCTCCATAGATGATACATTAAATCTTTATATATTAAAAATCATGGGGAATTTGGACTTACTAATTGAATATCATGATAGAAAAAACTCATTCCAAAAAGGAAATAAGGATATTCTAACTTTCTTATTGGAACAAAATTTCGGCACATTAATCTATCATGAGGACATAATCAAAATAATTCACCATTTTACTGGTTGGACTCTTGGAAATTGCGACCAGTTGAGAAGAAATCTAAAAAATAAGGGTGATGGAGGAAAGGACTGGGAAGAGTGTTCCAAAATCATGGGTAAGGAGATAGCTAGTAAAGTCCTAAATTCTGTAAAAAAAACTTTTAGCAAAGCTCATCTCTATTCAACTTATACGATTATAAGAAAATCACTTATTCTTAGAAATTTCTTTGAAGAGCCTTATTTTATTTCAAAGTCTACCATTGAACAAAAATTTTTAGTACCCTGGAATTACTATGAAACGTAATACTTACAGTTAAAATTTTTTCCTCAACTTCTCGGCGATTATTTGGAATATTTAAAATCAATTTAAAAAGAACTTAAAACGTTCTTGGCCTCTAGGACATCCAAAAGAAGGATTCTCCCAATCAATTCTTTCTGTTTTTCTTTAGGAAGATTAATAATTTTTTCTATTTTTAAGGAGATATCTTTGAATTTTTGAGGTGTTAGGCTCAATCGTTTTCCGCCGTATTCTGCGGGTACATCGGGAATTCCCATGGCCTTCCACTTGTCGCCACCACAAGGTGCAACTTCTTTGGTTTGATCGGCAGAAGCGCTCGCAGCTGTGTGTTTACCTCCCCACATATTGGATTTTCCAGCAGAGGAATTTTCCATTCCAAAAAGCAAAGTTCCCAAATCGTCCCTAAATTGATCTGCCCTCATATAAATATGGCCATGTTGGGTATCAGGGATAAGTTTTAAGTTAGAATCCAAAGAATGTCCGTTAGGGCCTATTATATTGCCTTGGTAATTTAAATTCCCCAATCCTCCCAAGGGGATACTGCAACCCAAATGGGTCCCTGCAAGTCCTGCACTAATATTTTTGAATCCGCCAACTAACCCCTTTAGTTTTACCTCTATGGGTTGACCGTCCTTGTTTAGATCTACATCATGGCTTGCTGCAATTCTTTCTTTAAATACTGGAAGATCTTTTCCTCCCCCCAAATATTCCAAAGGTTCCTTGGTATTCCCTTGGTAATTGAGAAGAATACGCTGGCCATGACATAAGGCCGAGGCCATGGGAAAAGGCCAAGGTTTAAGATTTTGATAATCATTGTCATTTTGAACGTAAGCTAAATCCCCAAGGGTTATTAAAAGTATAAGCTTTTTAAAAAATCGGTTTTTTTCTTCCACTAATTTTCGGTCGCTAGAGGAAAGAATTTTCTCTAAATTTGGATTGGCGGGAAATATAGTATTTAAAATCATAACCCGGTCTTTTTGAAATTGCTTTTCCACCGGAAGATCATTGGTTGGCACCCACTTTATTTGCGCCCAAAGATTATTAAAGGAAACTAAGAAGATTAGGATAAATAGATTTTTCATAATAGAATTTATTTTAGTTTATAATGCAAACAGGTGCATCATTTTATTTTAAACCTTTTATTGGCATGTCCTGAATTTGCCCTTATTGTCTTGCCTCATGATTTCAATTGCAAGTTTAAATCCTCCTCAGCGTAAGGCCGTAGAAACCGTGCAAGGCCCTGTTTTAATATTGGCCGGAGCAGGATCAGGAAAAACACGAACCATTACCTACCGAATTGCCCATTTGGTTAAAAATTTAAATATCCCTCCCGAGAAAATATTGGGAGTGAGCTTTACCAATAAAGCAACCAAAGAAATGCAAGAGCGGGTAAAGGAACTGATAGGAAACGAAGCATTAAAAAAAATGACCTTATCCACTTTTCATTCGCTCGGCGTAAAAATCCTTAAAAAAGAGATCCACCATTTAGGGATGCAAAATAATTTTAATATTTATACCCAATCCGACCAAATATCTCTTATAAGACAGGCCCTAAAACACTATAAGGCGCAAAAAAACTTCGATCAAAAAAGGATTCTTTCAAAAATAAGTTTTTTAAAAAATAAGGGAATAGGGAATCAGGAATTCCCCAATTCCATTTATATGGATTATGAGGATCCCTACGACCTGGCCTGTGAGTCGGTTTATAACTTTTACCAGGAAAAACTTTTCTTTTTTAATTCCATAGATTTTGACGACATCCTTTTTCTAACTGTAAAACTTTTTGAAAAATACCCCGAAATAGCCAATAAATATTCAAAGTTATTTTCCTTTATCATGGTGGATGAATATCAAGATACCAATCCATTACAATTTAAAATAATCAAAGCATTGACATCCATGCACAATAATATTTGTGTTGTTGGAGATGATGACCAATCTATCTACGGTTTTCGAGGTGCTGAAATCTCCAATATTTTAAATTTTGAAAAGACCTATGCCAATTCCGTGGTTATTAAGCTGGAAGAAAATTACCGCTCCACCGGTCCCATCCTAAAATTGGCCAATGAAGTAATAAAGGCCAATTTAAAAAGAAATGATAAAAACCTATGGACCTCCCGCGAGTCAACGCTAAAACCCGTGCTATGGGCCATGGGAGATGCCGATCATGAAGCAGAAATTGTTGCAGAGGATATTCTTAATAATAAAAATAATGGTGGAAAATTTTCTGATATGGCCATTTTATTTCGAGGAAATAACCAAGCTTCGGTGATTGAAGATACCCTGAGAATGAATGGCATACCTTATGGCTATTTAGGAGGTCAGAAATTCTATGAAAAAAAAGAAGTAATGGATCTTTTGGCCTATCTTAAAGTTATCCTAAATCCCAACGACGAAGTGGCGCTTCGAAGAATTTTAAATGTGCCCAACAGAGGGATAGGGCTAACCACCCTCTCCAAATATTTAAAAAAAGCAGAAGAAGAAAAAACCTCACTTTACACCGCACTTGATCGCCAGCCAGGACTAGATCCTGTAAGAGAAAAAAATATCCAATCCTTTACTGATTTAATTAGGACCTTCAAAGGTGAATTCTCTTCTTTACCCTTACACGTGGCACTAAGGAAATTAATCGACCAACTTCATTTTAATGATTTTATTGCCAAAGAATATTCCGAAAACCCCAAGCAAATGGAAAGGCGGAAAAATGATGTGGAGTCATTTATTGGCGGGTGTGAACGATTTTTAAAACACAAACCTAACGCAACTCTAGCTACCTTTATCGATGATATGGTTTTAAGAGATGTAGAGGAAGATGACGAGAAAACCGGTGACCAAGTTACCATAATGACCATTCATTCATCTAAAGGTTTGGAGTTCCATACGGTTTATCTGCTAGGAGTAGAGGAAGAAATTCTTCCGCATAAAAAAAGTATTATCGGAGACGAAGATATCGGAGAGGAGCGTCGACTTCTCTATGTAGGGATCACCCGCGCCAAAGAAAAACTAGTGATGACCTACTGTAAAGAAAGAGAGTTTTACGGAAAAAAGCTACCGCGTAACAAGTCCCGATTTGTGAGTGGTCCTCACTTAGCTTCACTATTTGATGAGGCTGACCGCACCAATTTTGGGCATCTAAAAAAAGAAGAAATAGAAGACTATAAAAAATCCTTCTTCGCCAATCTCCTAAGCGAACTAGACAGATCATAGAATTAATTGGAGTATTTTAAAAAAATATTTCCTCTTCTAAGGATGACCTAATTTATGAAATTCCTTCTTCTCCTATTACTATCATTTGCATCATTCGCTCGGACTACTGAGGGCGCCCCGATTGAAATTAACGACTCTGAAATTATTTCTTCAAGTTTTTCCAATGGCAATTTTGACAGCACAAAACTTGAACTCGTTTTAATGGAAGTTAAAGAAAAACAAAACGCTGCTTTTTTAAATTATTGCCAAAGCAATCTTCCGGAAGACGCCACTGATAATACTTATTGTTTAAGTGCTGAAAAGAATAATCTACAACAAAACTGGCGTGCCAATCTTTATAACAGAACCTACCAACAAATAATTAATCTTTTTACGAGTGCAATTGAAAAGGGAAAGGGGCTAAATCAGGATGATTTAAAAACGCAAGAAGGCCGGGAGTTTGTAAGAACCATTTCTCTTGCCCTTCAAGTTTATGAAAACACCAAATTGGGAGCCCTTATTCCTAAAGATGTTAAAACCTTTGACTACCTTGGTAAACTAGGTTCCTTCTTTCGCTCTTATTCTATTGAAAACCCTAAAGATCCTTCTATTAATGATTTACCTGGATCCATCGACTCCCTTGTGGTTACAAAAAAAAATACGGATATTTCAATAATTGAAGAATCTGCCGAAGAAATTGCCGTCACTTTTGATTTTTCTCATGAAGATTTCCCCTTCGTGGTAAAATATAGAGGGGAGAAATGGGCCATTAGGTTCCCAACCGAGGTGCTTGACGTACCCGATGACCATAACCCACTTGATGGAATAGATTTTAAAATCCGTCCCAACACCCCACAAGTTGGACAAGTCCTAGGACGGATGGCCAAGGAGCTAGGTTATAATGTTTATCCGTCAACTTTCAAAAAAAAGGTTCGGGTTTATTTTTCTCAAGCAGACCTGACCGGAAGTTCCTACCAAATACTTAAAAATAAAATGCTTGCCAAATTATCGGAATCCTATCCGCAAGAAATTCTGCCTAAATCCATTTTTGATGATTCTAATGAATTTATCGAATTAAAAGGTGTCTCTTTACAAAAAATCTATGACAAAAATAAATATCTTTCATTTAATGGTTTTCCCATCTCCTCAGCAGGGAACCAAAACAAGAGAGCTTACAGGGCCCTAGCTCTATTTGCGGCTTGGGTAGATCTTCCATTCTTAGACGATACCATTGGTGCCGGAATTTTTGATGTTAAAAATGTCAGCCTAAATCATATGCTTTATAATCTGGATTATGGCTTAGGTTATGGTTATCCAAACTTATTTAAAAATAAGCTGGTAAAAAAGGTTCACCGAAAAAACGGGGTCGCCACTAAGATCGATCTAACTTACAAGCCCTTCCATAAAACCGACCTTTTTTCCAAAATGACCCTAGCAGACGCAAAATGGATGGCCGAAAAAATTGCAGAGTTCACACCAGAGCAAATTAAGAGCATTTTTTTAGAATCGGGGTTCCCTGAGATAGTGGCCAATATTTTTGTTAAAAAGTTGATGGATCGAAGAAACCAAATCTTAGAGGCCTTTGATCTGATTAATGAAAAAACCTCCCTTGAGCAAGGGTGGAATAATACTATCGAGGGGCACGAACAATATTTTACCAAAGATGGTTTCCTTATAGATCCAAAAGGCGAATTCACCACTTTAGTTGATAGTTCCTTCCCAATTTATTGGAGTACAACTTGGTTCGCTAAAAGAGATAACCATGGATTTAACCAAGTTGCCTTTAAAAACTACGGTAGAAGGCTTCTCTCCACCCTAAATGCCTTGGGCACTGGTAGCTTACACCTGGGACCTGGTTATTATAACAATGGTTTTACCTTTCAGGAATTTGGTAGCAACTCCAACTCAGGTTTTACCGGATGTACTGGGAGTTGTTTTTTTCAAGGATTAAATATTGGGGCTTCCGCCCTTCTCCCCTACCGCTTTGTCATGGAAAATCCGGATAAAACATCTCCAAAACGCTTTTTGATCGTCGATCTGTTTCGCTTGGCCATTAGGGCAGGAGTAGGCTCCGATGTTGTCAACGGCCTTGGCATTTCTGCCTATGGCCTTCAACCCCTTGGAAATGCCCACGTTTTTTCGGTTTTTGAATTTATAAAAATTCACCCGGCAGACAGTTTCAAAGAATATACTGAAGGTTATAAAGAAGGTGTTAAAACCCCTGGATTGCCTATTTTTGGGCTTCAGAAAAAATTTATTGAATCCATGGAACAAGATGACAGTATCCTGATTAATAAATATATCGGTAGCGATATGGAAATTGGTGTGAGATGGGCACCACCAATTCCAATAGAAATTGTTTCAGCAAAAGTAGGAATTCAGGCAAAAGTTTTTCTTTTGGGCTCAAAGGTCCTTCATAAGGAAGCAGATGAAAATGTAATTTTAAATTTTTCAAAACTTACTGCTAAACAACTTTCGATCTTCGCAAGACTTGAAGTCCTTGGATTTTTGGATAGAAACCTATTGGGTACCGGTGTGGGTCTTTCACTTGGAGATTTTAACAAAAGAGACCAAGTCTTCTTATTTGATCTAAAAAATGAGAATGATAACAACACCTTCTATGAATCCATTAAGGCCCTTACCCCCAAAAAAATACCAGATGAATACAAACTTTCCGAAAGAATAATCCATACTAAACAAAGCGAAATTTCTACCCGTCTAACCAGTTTTATGGGTCACGATAGGAAAACGAAAAAAATTGAAGCTCAATTCCAAAATTTCACGGATGGAACCTCTCAAAAGGAATACGCCTTTACAAGAAGGCTAGATACCTTTCTTAATAAAAACGAACGAATCTACAATTATAAGTCCTCCATAAATGAAAAAGGGGATATGTTTTTAAAGGTTAATACCTCAATAAAATTTAATAATGTTACCCGGGAAAGATTTGCAAAATTCTATCCGCTAATAAAACAACAAACTCCAGAAGATTTTATCGTATTTGATATTAATACCGTTGATGAGGATATGGGGGATGTAGAATTTAATTCTACCATGATCCTATCTGGTTCCGGGATTCAAAAACTTCTTAACCTATCCGAGAACGAGCTTTGCCGGACCTATGTGGAAGAAAAAGAATTGGATAAATGTGAAGCTAAAGATTATCCAATAGGACTTAAACTCTTAATCAATGATCTTAGAAAGACCCAAGATGACTATAAGCAACTGGGTCCAAATGCGGACAAGAAATCTATTTTTGACGTCTTAAGAAGATTGACCAACCTACCAGTCCATCATTGGAAGAATGAGTCGCTTATTAAAATTTTTGAAAATATGATTCCCCAACAGGATTTCTTTCAACAATCATCGCTTACCTCAGAAAAAGCGGCTTTTCCGGGTAAGATAAATGAGATTAATCTTTCGCGAAGAAATAAAGGTTCTTTTATGCCTAGTGCAAGACATTTGGCCGAAACAACAGAAGAGGCCTATGCGATATTTAGTGACCAACTCTTTTACACAATGAGAAATTATATTTTTAGTCGGGATCCTTCGCTAGAGTACCCAAGGAACGGTTTCTTAACCCACTAGGGATAAGTGGCCATCCTTGGCCGGGTCCCCTTCATACTGAATGGGAGTCTTAACTTAGTTAAAATTTAAAGGAATTTTTAACGCTCTACTTACTTTAATTGTGTGTGACATGACTGTTGATGTCAACCCGATGAGGAATTCAAAACTGTCTAAAATAGTCTGCATTTTATAGGGGCAAAATGATTAAATTTATTGATGAAAAAATTGAAAATTATTGTATTTCCAAAAGCTCTGCACCTTCAAAAAATGCGGATCGGATTGAGGATTACACCAAAGCCAATGTCCCCATGTCTCAAATGCTCACTGGAAAAATGGAGGCATCCCTATTGGGATTTCTTATTCGGTCCACAAATGCTAAAAGGGTTTTAGAGATTGGTACCTATACGGGATATTCGGCACTTTGCATGGCCGAAAATCTCCCTAAAAATGGGCTGGTTTATACCCT
>Ga0315276_10003586_pt1 | contig 14237 bp, 15 predicted proteins | sample YL17G05_0_MG_FD_204542 | JGI IMG/M metagenome (GOLD analysis project Ga0315276, IMG submission 204542) | Sediment microbial communities from Yellowstone Lake, YNP, Wyoming, USA - YL17G05_0 | ecosystem: Environmental > Aquatic > Freshwater > Lake > Sediment | place: USA: Wyoming | collected...
AGAGTGTTCGGAAATGTTTCCCCTGACGTTGAAGTTTTCGCCTTTGGACAGGCCGGGCTGCTCTTCGGGACCAGTCCCCGGATCACACTGACGGTGGGAAACGAACACGCGACTCAGAATTCCGCTTCCGCAACTGGGTTTGCGTTTGGGATCGGTGCAGGAATAACCATCGGCCATGTTTCATTCGGTGTTCGCTATTTGAGCGGTCAGCCAGAATATGCGATAACAGCGAGTGGCCCTAACGGGACAGTCAGCGGAAATTTCAAGCAGCCGACTTCATGCGTACTCATCACCGGCGGATTTGTTTTCTAGGCAATGTGCAAACGCCGGCTGCCCGTGTGTGTGTTGCTGAAGGCAGAATGTATTTCCTCTATCCCCGCATTGATCGGGATTTTGAAGCTGTCAGGACATTCTTTGTTCGATTGCGGTCTTGGGGGGGATGGTCCCTCATCCCCCTCACTCCCAGCACGATCATGGCCACGCCCGTACCCAGTATCGCCGGTGCCTGCGTCCAGACCTCCGTCGCGTCATGCGGGGGGAGATTCGCCATCAGATTTAAGAACATCATCGCGCTGATACCGGCCAGTATCAATCCCAGCACGATGTTCAGCACTGCCTCGAGCTGCGGGATCCCTGGCTTCGCGGGGGGCGCCGGGATCCCCAAACGTTCATACGCATTCCTCAACCCTGTCCGATGCCTCAGCGCTTGTTGATCGAGGATCAGCCATTCAATCATTCCCACCAGAAAGATTGCCAACAAGACGCTCGCTCCTTCCCTACGTCTGTCTGTACAGACGGTACTCCCTCCGGTCACGCAGGAAAATCAACACCAGTATCAACAGCGGGAAGGCACAGGCCCCCCCGACAATGAGCGTCGGCCCCGCCCCCACAAACCCCCGGAGGAAGAGCAGAGCGACGCATCCTGCCACAAACACAAACAGCAGAACTGTGACGCTGGCCAGCGTAACGAGCCGCCAGAGCGCCGGAGCCACAGGTTTTTCAGCAGGCGTCCCTCCCCGGGCAAGCCTGTGTAATGCCTGCCGGTAGCCCGACTCCCGCCGCCGGTAAACAATGATCCCGTACAGCACAAAACACGCCACGATGATGATCGTCGTCAGGTCCACAGGCCGAGACTCCTCCTTGCATCTATTAGACGTAAGTTTTCAAACTTTTCTTCCAAAATATGGAAGAAATTTTCGCTATCTAACGTCTAATCAAGAAAGAAGCCGCATGATGAGAGTCTCCCCGGGGAAGACTGCTCAAAACGATTTGCGATTCAAAGCTCTTTTCGAGGCATATGCCCCGAGAGTCAACAGGCTTGCATGTTGGTTGCTCGGAGATGAAAATGATGCAAAAGACGCGGTCCAGGACGTCTTTATTCAGGTGTACAGAGGGCTGCCGGACTTCAGAGGGGAGTCCGATATCTCAACCTGGATATTCAGGATCGCCTCCAATGTCTGCGCGGACTACAGAAGGGCCCGCCGCCTGGAAACGGTCCCTCTCAAAATCAACGACGAGAGCTACTTCCTGGCCGATCCCTCCCGGGGACCGGAGGAGGAGTTCGAACACCGGAAGTCGCGTGAAAATGTCGAGCGACTCATCTCCCGCCTCCCCTCGTATCTGGCGAGCGTCATATCGCTTTACTACCTTGAGGAAATGAACTATGCCGAGATCGCCAGCGTCCTCCGGATTCCGCCCGGAACCGTCGCTTCAAGAATATCCCGGGGAAGGTCCGCGCTTCAGGCCCTGCTGAACGCCCACATCGAAGGGAGGAAGCTGTGAAGTGCAAGGAATTCCGGATCAGGTTCGATGAGCTGCTGCTCCCGCGGCGGCCTCTGGATCTCACCACAGAAATGAGAGAGCATGCCGACGGCTGTGCGGCCTGCTCCGACTACCGGCGGGGCGTTGAGGAAATCGACTACCTGCTCCGGCATATTCCTCCGACACCTGTCCCGGAGGATCTCGGACGCATAGGTGAAATCATCCTGGCTACCGAGAAAGCCCACGGGTCCCCCCTGCTGCGGGGGAACGCTCTGCGGAAGAGCATGCTCATCGTGTTCGCGACATATCTTGCCTGGCTCACCGGGCTGATTCTCCCCCCTCTTGGCCAATTTGCCTTCCAGTTGATCTTCGTCTTCTTGGGTACATTCCTCTTCAGCCTGAGCGCATTCGCAGAAAAAGAAACGCTCTGAAAGAATTCTTCCCTCCCAGGGAAGAAAATTCCTACAACGTACGTCTAACCTGGTGGATAGCAAAGGAGGATCGTTGTGTCCAGGTTAGGCTACCTGCTTCTGTTTCCCATCCTCTCCCTTCCCGGCTGCAGGTTCGCCACGGCGTCGGATGATGCGCAGTCGGTGGTGAGTCTCCGGTTTGTCCCGAGCGCATTCGATTCCTTCACGAGCAACACCGAGATCCGTTACACACTCGTTTCCTCCGCCACGGTGAACCTCAGCGTCGTCATGCGTACGCCCGCCGGCGACCAGCGTGTGAACACGCTCGCATCGAGCCTCTTCGAAACGAAGGGGTCTCATGCCCATACCTGGCTCGGCGATACCGGCGACGGGAGGTTCGCGCCGGCGGGGGAGTACATTGGCATAATCGAAATAGGAGAGCACCGCTTCGAAGCGTCAGTTAGGGTCTTCCATTTCTAAGGCATCGACAACATCTCACAAAGGAGGCGTCATGGACATCCGACAGGTCGCAGCAAGGAATTCCCGGGTTCTGTTTGTTGTGTTTCTCTTCGCGATTGCGGGTCTCACGGTTCTCACACTCACTCTTCCCGGTTGTCAGGATCCCCCCAGCCAGCCGGCCCACGCCGTCGTGCCAGCCCTGCTCCCCTCACCGACAGGTGGGGAAGGATTCCTCGCCGAGGCTCTGGATGAAGTCGACGCCATCGCGGCATGGGGGGGCGGATCAAACGTCGTCCGCGGGGGGGCGGCAAAGGTAGAGGCCGATTCGGTGTTCATCTATGGCGAGGTGACACCGGATGGATTCGGAGCGGTGGTCACCGAACGCCACGCGTATCCCAAAGGTCTGCTGTTGATCACGGTCCGCCGTTCATTCGGCAGGAACGGCCGTCTGGTGAGCGAGTCGAAACAATACATATCGGAAGAGGCACGCCACGCTGATCTGCCCCAGCAGACTGTTCTCACCGAAATCATCGCTCTCGTGCGGGACACGATCGTCACCCATGTGATGCGGAACGGCATTCTTGAGACCTATACGTTCCGGCTTCCGGTCGTGTCGGAGGCTGTCAATACGACCGCTCAAACGGTCCGCATCACCACACGGTTCGCCCGTGGAGGCTCGGTGGTTTCTGAGGTAACCGACGGGTCCGGTGCGCTAGTCCGGAGGACGATCACGACCCCCCTTGGCACAGGTGCTCTGGAGACAAGGACAGAGTACCCGGACGGGAGCTGGCGGGTTGCGACCACGCTCGGCCAGGCCGACGGGTCAATCCTCAGAAAAATCACGACCGGGGGCTGATGGCACGTCCCGACGATGGACGGGGTCCTGCCGGCATGGTGGGACTCGTGATCTGCCTCATGATGTACACGGTGTTGCCACTCCATGCGCAATCGGCCGACTCTTCCAGTTTCCCGATTCCGGGGGCCGAAGCGTCGCTCGAGGAGCCGGGGACGTATCCGGCTCATGCGGTGGGTGATTCGCTCGCCCGGGCAAGAGCCCTTCTGGCGATTGCCCGGGCAGAGGTTCGTGTCGCTGCCACATCATTCTGGAGGCGTGCTCTTCCCGGGATACATTTCGGAGGAAGCGTCGGCCTCCGGGAGGTCGTCTTCTCCGATTCTCCAGGCATCATCGCGCTCCCCGGAGATTCCTACCGGCTCACCGTGAGTCTCTCGCTTAACGATCTGCTTGATGGGTCGAAACACGACCTGGCTTTGCTGGAGAGGGATGAAGCCAGGCTGGCATACGCTCAGCTCCTCCGGAAACAATCAACCGATCGGGCTTTGCGTGCTCGAAAGCTTTCCGCGAAGGCTCAGGATGTCCTTGAAAGCCGGGAAGAGTTGAACGTGATCCAGGCTCTCGTGGACTACTACGAGCTCCTCTTCAGCCAGGGGAATACGGAGTTTCACACCGTCGCCCGCGCCCGGCTCGATCTTCTCCGTGCACAGCGGGGAGTGCAGATTCTCCGGGACGAATGTGATCTGATCAAAGAGACGTTCAGATGATCGACAGCGCCTCCGTCATCATCCGGGGAGTCCCTACGTCGCACATCGATCCGCTGGCGATTCCCGGCACAAACGGGAAGGACGTGCACGGCTATATCGTGGTCTCATACCCGGATGAACAATGCTCCCTGGACATACTCTTCCTGCAGGGGAATACCGTCACCGAATGCGCGCGCATGGAGGGTGATCTCCGGTCCCTGCAACCGTTCGACGCCCTCCGCAGCCGTCTTCAGGCTCATGACACCCGCGCAGCGGTGTCGTTCTTTCAGGTCCCCGCGCGCGTCTTTGAACGGTTTGCGTCGACTTTCCATCTCGAAGCGCAATTGAAAGTGATGATCGATTCGCTTTCCCCGAAACAGATCGGATCGCTCCTGGCCGGCGCCGACTTCACCCGGGGTATCCTTGAGCTCGACCTGTTCGGGGATGACCTCCCGGTGATCGACCTCCAGGAGTTCGACTCGAAGGAGAAACTGCTCAACTACCGATGGAAAGTCAAAAGGGGATGGCTCCGGCTCTATGACATTGAGAAAAACAACGCCCTCCTCATTGCGCGAGTCCCCGAACCGAGATTCCGATGCCCATCCCTGATAACACCGCCCCACCTTCCTATTGCAGAGCCGGTTCCTGCACCCCTTCCGGCTCCCGTGCCCCGGGAACCCCCGAGCGACTCATGTCCGGAAAAATCCGACCCAAGGAGTGGGGGGGACATCCTCCCGCCCGGGCACGGGCAGGAGATGGAGCTCTTCCCCGAGACGGAGAAGCAGACAGAGAAGCCCCATCACGAGGAAGAGAAGAAAGACCCGGAGTTCCTGCGCCTCTTCGAGCGGATGCTGAGGTCGTTCCGCCAGCTCGCGTTCGAGTGCTTCGGAGCAAAGCTCGACACCGTGATCGGCAGGGCCATCAAGACAATCCGTCTGTTCAATCCCGGGTTCGATCCCTCGGCTCTCACCCCGGCGACCGCCCCTCTGGTCATAAACCTCATCGATGAGGTCGTCCGCCAGGCGTCCCTCCTGAAACGCCAGAAGATCAAGAACGGCGCCCTCACGCTGATTGCTGACGTCTACGAGAAAAACTTCGAGGTGCTGGAAAAGAACGGGGCAATTGACGAAGTGGAACTGTTCTACTACAAGCTGAAAGGATAAGCCGTCATGAAATGGTTCCATCATGAATGCTCTGCGAGGCGCGACCTGAAGCTGCAAACTATCGGCGCGTCATTCGGTTCCGAGGGGCTGGGGATCTCCTGGGGGCTCCTGGAGGAGTCAGGACAGCAATCCGGCACATTCCATCTGAAGGTCTCCGGGGTCTCAGCCGAGGTCGACGAGAACTTCGCGCGCGAGTGCGGCGGAAACACGGATACAGCAACCAGGAAATTATGGTCGGGGAGGGATCCCTCAAGATTCCCACAGTGTCAGCTGGGCATCCTGGCTCATGTCCTGTTCACATCAGCAGAGACTCTCTCCGCGGTGATCAAGGCGTGCGTCGAAGCGGGACTCTTCGACCGGCTGCGGTGGGAGGAGTTTCATGTTCTGTACAGTCCCGGTTTCGAGCAAAGGGCGGATAACTACATCCGCCGGGTGATCGGACGCTCCGGATTTCCCAGGTCGGAGTGTGACGAGTCCCCGGATATTCGTACAATCGACGGACAAAGTGCGAAGAGTGTGTGCACATCCGATGTACAAAGGGCAAACAGTGTGGGAACAATGTCGTCCAAAGTTCCCCTAGAACAGAACAGATTAGAACAGACAACAGGAGAAGAAGAAGCAGAAAGGAATTTGCTGGTTGACGGCCGCCGGAAAGAAGAGTTATCCACCGACTATCCACCCACGGGGCCATTTCGGCCCGATTCCCCTGAAATCGCGCTTCAGATCAACCTTTCGAAGGAGGAGTTCCACGCTTGGTCGAACGGGGTCCGGGGGATGATACGCTCGTGGAACGAGGGACGCAGCAATCGGTTCGACCGGCTCCTCCGGGACGAGGAGCTGAAGAAGCTGTTTTATTCGGGAGAGAAGGAGCATAAGATCCGGCTCTGCGACCAGGCGGTGAACCTGACCGGCCAGGATGCGACCTATCCCGCGGTCGTCAGCCGTGCCGTCCAGCTCATGCTTGAATCAAGCCTCCGCAAACGAATCACAAACCCTTTCGGCTGGGTATGGGCCTGTCTGCGCGGGAGCGGTGGGGGGACCCCCCCCTGGGTCCAGCTCATGACAGGGCGCGAGGAGTCGGGCCTCCTCGGCCGGTGGCAAGGACAGGAGTGGGCATCGGCATGACCGCTCCGACGCATGTCACGTTTGCCGGGTTTGTTTACCTCCTGATCATGACGCCGACAGGGGTAGCGCTCTCGGTTCCCAATGCGATTGCGATGGCTGTCGCGTCACTGCTCCCTGATCTCGACACGGGAGCGAGCCGGATAGGCCGAATGTTTCTCCCTCTCTCGCTCAGGATCGAACGGAGGTTCGGGCACAGGACGTTGACCCATGCCGTCGTCTTCGTTATCTCGCTGGCGGTCGTACTCCTGCCGCTCGCGCTCTGGGATATGGATTTGTACGCCTGCTTCTGTGCCGGTTACACGACGCATACGCTTCTTGACACGGCCACCATCAACGGCGTGCGCCTGTTCTACCCCTTCTCGACGGTCCGCTGCGTCTTCCCGATGGAGATCTATCACCCGCTTCGTTACAGGACGGCGACAGGGTCGAAGCTCGATCATGCACTCGGGGTCATATTCCTCCTCGGGTGCATCCCGACGTTTCTCATCGCCGAACTGGGGTATGAACGATTCGTCCGGTTCGCACAGCGAAACGTCGAGTCAGCCGTCCGTGACTACAACGAGTATTCCCGCACCAACCGCGTCTTTGCGACGATAAGCGGACACAACCTCCTGACCAAGGAACATGTCGCGGGAAGATTTGAAATCGTGGGGACGCTGGATGACCAGACGCTCCTGTTCAAGGGGGGGGAGGGGCGGCTCCATTCGCTCGGCAATGAGTACCGTGCCGAATACGTGGCGGAGAACGTCTTGTGCGAGAAAGGGGAAGCGGTCACCATCAGCGTACGGGAGGCGGATATGGCAGACCAGCCACTCTCAGGCATCGGGGCTTCTCTGGAGGCGACGGGGGAACACAGGTTCTTCGGATCTCTGGCCACATCCGATCCATTTTCGATACCTCAGGCGGGACGCGGGGAGGGGGAGTTTTCCCCCATCACCGGATCGTCCGGTTCACTCAAGTTCAATCACGCCTCATACGCGGACATTGCCATGCTCGGCCTCGATAACATATTCGTCACGAGAGGCATACTCATCGTGAGGACGATTCGTGAGGTCCGGACCGTTTCGGGTGATTCGTCGTCCCCCCTCCTCGCCATTCTCGGGGGAGTCCCCGGTCTGCCGTTCGGGGAGTATTCGAAGGTAACATTCCATGTGGCGGTCAAGGAGCCTGTGCGGTTCCTCCGCGGGAAAGGGGATCTGGTCTTGGCCGGGGACGTGCTCGCACGATGGGGGAACAGGACCGAGGCGCAATCGGTGGTCGCGTTGAACCTGCAGAAGGTCCTGTCACTTGAAAGGGAACTTGCGCTCAAGATTGCCGGATTCCAACAGAAGCTGGCCCAGGCAGAAGAGGGAGCGAGAGCGGAATCCACGGCGGCGGGCATTGCGGGTGAAATGGAGAGAAAGGGCTTCACCTCTGCGCCGGCCGGCGAGAAGTCAAGGACCCGGTTAAAGAAGGCCCGCTTCGAGCTCGCAAGGGTTCAATCCGAGGCGGGTGCGCTCCGGGCACGATATGAGGTCCAGATCCGGTCGCTCAGAATCCGCAACGAACAACTTGCCATGAAGGATTCGCTCGCCGAGACCCGTTCTGAAATCCGATCCCCCGTCGGCGGATTTCTGGCTGATATCAGACAGGCCGTGCATGGGGGCCGCCTGTGGGTGACGATACTTCTGCGGAAAGACTGATCGTGGATGTCCGCCGGGACACATTTCTCGTGGGACGGTCGGCGGAGCTGCAAGCCCTCGTCCGGAACCTGCACCGGGGCAGACACACGCTCATCACCGGTGCCAAAGGGATTGGCAAGACCCGCTTGATGGAAGAGGCGGTCAGTCTGTTTCAGGGGAGGCGGGGGAGAAAGGACCTCTCCGACCCCCAGGTGAGCCGGCCGGGGCGGCCGGGAGGGCATCTCACCGTCAGAGTCAAAACCGGAGAGTACCTTATCATGTTCATCATTCGTTCCAGTCCGATGGGCGATTGCCTCAAAGAAATGATCCTCCAGCTTCACGCCGCCGGCTGTTTGCGTCTTGACGACTCGGGACCTGTCCAGGAGAGCTGGCCCATCGTGAAGAAACGACTCACCGGGCTGGGGAGCGTACGGCTGCAGGAGATCATCGTCGAGAGCATCGACGCAGCTGCAAAACCGTTATTGATATTCTTCGACAGCCTGGACCGGATCAGTCCTTCCGTACAGATCTTCCTGGAGAACCTGCTCGGCGCGGCGGTCGTCTGCGGGGCCGCCGTCCAGATGAAAGAAGCGTTTCATTTCAAGAAGATCTGGTCGTCGTTCGTGCCGATAGAGCTGGGGCCCCTGACCCCTGGGGGGTCAGTCCGTCTGATCCACCATTGTCTTGAGACCTACCGGATCAGGGTGATCGACAGGGATCTTTACACACGTGAGATCCTCAAATCGACCAACGGCAATCCCTTCCTGATCAAGAACGCCATCTGGCACGGGTCGCGGGAGGTACACGTCACATCCGATGAGATTCGAACGCTCCGGAGGAGGGAGGAGGGGGAGTTCTTCAACATGGGGCCGATCTATATTCTTCTGGCCAGCATGCTGACGCTTTTCAAGATCTTTTCGTTCGGAACGGACAACCGGGAGTTCTACATCTACTTTTCGTCGCTGGGGTTTCTGGTCTATCTGATATTCAGGGTGTTCCGGACGTTCTTCCTGTTCAAGCCGCAACGGTAGGGGTAAGCTCCTGTGTTGCTCGATGAATGTTTCGGGACTTTTCCCGATATTGACCAACAGGCACCCTTTCATACGACATGGATGATGAACAATGAACTGGACCAAACCGTTACTCCTTTGCTGTCTGAGCGCCAGTCTGTTCTTCCTCCTCAACTTCAAGCACGGAGATATTCCTCCCCTGGGGAAGTTCCTCAATCCCTTCGCCGGGTTCTGGCAGAATAGCACATCGGGCGACGAGATCCCCGCGACACTGTACTTCAAAGGATTGCAGGATACCGTCCGGATCCTCTGGGATGACCGCCGCGTCCCCCATCTCTTCGCCAAGAATATGCACGATCTCTTCTTCGCTCAGGGATACTGTGTCGCGCGGGACAGGCTCTGGCAGATGGACTTCCAGGCCCGTGCGGCGGCCGGACGCCTCTCCGAAGTGCTCGGCGCGCGCACGCTCGGTATGGACCGGTTCCGCCGGCGCATCGGGCTTAATCTTGCGGCGGAACAGGTGGCGCGCAACACACTGGCAGACCCGCTCATGCGCGAGGTGGCGGAAGGATACCGGGACGGCGTCAATGCCTGGATCGCCGCCCTCGACGAAAGAAATTTCCCGGTCGAATTCAAGATCCTCGACTATCGCCCGGAGGAGTGGAGCGTCCTGAAGACAGCGCTCATCCTATCGAATTTTTCCCTCACACTTTCGTTCGGAAACAACGACAGTGCCATGACGCTGGTCCGCGGACTCCTTGGTGACAGCGTCGTCTCCAGGTTCTATCCCGACATTCTCCCGTTCGCCGACCCGGTTGTTCCGAGAGGGACTCCCTGGGAGTTCAAGCCGCTTCCTGTCAGGAATCCGGCGATCAAACATTCCCCCGATTCAAAGGCTCAGGCGCGTACGTCTCATTCCGGAACCGGTCCCTGGTCGAACGACGTTGAGGCGGAAGAGACGTTTGTCAAGGGGAGCAACAACTGGGCGGTGTCAGGCTCCCGAACCGCAAACGGGCACCCGATGCTCTGCAACGACCCCCACCTCAGCCTCACTCTCCCTTCCCTATGGTATGAAGTCCAGCTCGTTGCGCCGGGCATCAATGTCTACGGGGTGTCATCTCCGGGAACACCGGGAGTGCTCATAGGATTCAACGAGAAGATCGCATTCGGAGAGACGAACGCTGGGTCCGACGTGATCGACTGGTATGAGATCAAGTTTAAGGACGCATCGAACAGTGAATACCTCTACGGCGGCACGTGGCGCCCCACGAGCAAGCGGATCGAGGTGATCAGCGTCAGAGGAGGCCCGTCCGCGGTCGACACCATCGTGCATACCCATCACGGCCCCGTCGTAGCGCGCCCAGGTGAAGAACCGGTGGACCCCCGGGTTCCTCCCGGATGCGCGATGCGGTGGACCGCCCTTGATTCATCCAGCACGTTCAGCGCGTTCTTGAGGATCAACATGGCCGGCGACTATCAAGAATTCGTCCGGGCACTTTCGACTTTTGACGGTCCGGCGCAGAATTTTGCCTACGCGGACGTTGAGGGAAACATCGCCATCTGGCATAATGGCAAACTTCCTCTCCGGTGGAAGGACCAGGGGAAGTTCCTCTGTGACGGGACGGACCCGCTTGACGAGTGGCAGGGATGGATCCCCCGCGACCAGCTCCCTCACGCACTGAATCCGTACCAGGGGTTTGTCAGCTCCGCCAATCAGCCCCCCGGCGACAGCACATATCCGTACTACATCGGATGGAACTATTCCTCCTTCGAGCGTTCAGAGCGGATCAACGAACGGCTCAGCGGCATGGAGAAGGCGACGCCGCACGACATGATGGGGCTTCAGCAGGATATCGTCAACCTCAGGGCTGCGAAGGCGCTCCCCGTGCTCCTGCGGATGATCGACGACCGTTCGCTGTCTGCCGAGGACGAAAGGATCCTGAACGAACTGAGGGGCTGGCACTATGACTATGACGCCAATCTGACTTCCCCCCAGGTCTTTGAATACTGGTGGAGGGAATTGCAGGCGGCGATCTGGCTGGACGATATGCGGCACGGCACGAGAACTGCTCTCATGCCGAGAGCCGACGTTACACTGCAGCTTATTCTCTCGAATCCGGAGAGTCCCTCTATCGATAACCGGGACACGCCGGAGAGAGAAACGCTTGCTGATATTGCGCGCCGGTCATTCGCCAAGGCGGTCCGGCAATTGAAGGAGGAGTTCGGACCGTTTGGTCATAGCTGGGCCTGGGGCACAATCCGCGGCACGACCATCAGGCATCTTGCGCAGATCCCCGGCCTGGGACGGCCAAAGCTGATGACCGGTGGGAACTACAATACGGTGAACGCGGTCCAGGGTTCGTTCGGACCCTCCTGGCGAATGGTGGTGGATCTCGGCTCGCCGCCGAGCGCGTGGGGGGTCTACCCGGGGGGGCAGTCGGGGAATCCCGGCTCTCCGTTCTACGACAACTTCATTGAATCGTGGCAGGCCGGCACGTATTACGATCTCGTTTTTCTGCAGAGCCCGGATGAAATGAACAGACACCTGATCGGAACGACAACGATGCGGGGTGACCGATGATTGACATCGCCGTCGCAATTGTATCGATCGTACTGCTACAGAGCATGACACCGTTCTGGTGGTGGACGGGGGTGGTTCCCTTCCTCATCGGGTTTGTCCGTCCGATGTCGGGCTGGCGGGCTTTCCGGATGGGTTTGGTCAGCGCGGGATCGGTGTGGCTTCTTGCCTCGATCGTCCTGTTCCTGACGACGAGTCACATCATTGCGGGGCGGGTCGCCCTGATGTTTGGTCTCGGAAACGGGTGGCTCCTCGTGCCTGTGACCGCCGTTGCCGCGATGGTCACCGGAGGGATCGCGGGTGCAACAGGACAAAGCATCCGATCCCGGATCGGGGGGCAGAGTACAAAGCAGTGAAAGCGGGAAGGAGCGGTCCGGCTCAGTACAGTCTCGGAGGGATTGTCTATTCGTTGAGGCGTTCTTCGCTCGGTGGACCGCTTCCGATGAGGTTGTTCACGAACGTGTTCAGCAGGGGGGGGCTATGGCAGTTCTGAGCTGGATCTGGCGTATTCCCCTCCTCGTCGTGTTGTTTGACGTCTTCTTCATACTTGGGGCGCTTGCTGTTGCGGGAGAGATCCCGGATATCAAGTCTGAACCGGGGATGGTTTCGACTGAAGTCGGCGTGGTGATCATCGGAGTCGCCAACACGCTCCTGGTCACGGGGCTCGTCCTCTCCTCGGGAAGGAGCGGATGGAAGCTGGCGTCGCTCATGGCTTTGAGTTACTACGGCGCGGTAACGTTCATGGCGCAGATCGAAACCTGGTATTTCCTCTCCGGCCTCACCGTCAGCAGGCTCCTCTTGCCGCGGTTGTTTTTGATGGGGATCCCGGTTGCCCTGTTTTTCGTGCCGCTGGCGGTCTGGATATGCGGAAGGGGCCGGAATGATTCAACCCCCAGTCCGGGCGTGACCATATCTTTGAAACAGTGGGTGTGGAAACTGCCGCTTCTTGCCATCCTGTATGTGATTTTGTACTGGAGCGCCGGATATTTCATCGCCTGGCAGAACCCCGAACTCAGGGCGTTTTACGGGAGCCCCGGCGAGGCGATGCCATTCTGGACGCACACCGCCGACAGCATCCATACCAACCCCGGGCTGTTCCCGTTTCAGATTGTGCGTGGCCTGTTGTGGACCCTCTGCGCTCTGCCTGTCATACGCGGGTCAAAGGTCAATGTGTGGTGGACGGCGATCCTGGTCGGCGCACTGCTAAGCGTACCACAAAACATCGGCCATATACTTGCAAATCCTCTCCTGCCTCTTGCCAGCGTCCGACTGAGTCATATGATAGAGACGGCCTCCTCCACGTTCCTTTTCGGTCTTATTGTCACCCGGGTGCTCTACCGGAATCACACCTCCGTACGGGACATCCCGTGCATGAAGCAAGAGCCGATCCGGTGACATTGGCGAGGCCGGGTCTCCCTCCTCACAAGGCAACTGACGGCGGCGATCCGCGGGGCGAACAATAAAATAAGCGCTGTTGAACATCAAAAGGAGATACACCGCATGAGCACAAAGATCGGAATAATCGGTTCCGGCGTCGTCGGACAGACGCTGGCCAATGGTTTCGTCAAGCACGGGTATGAGGTGCTGATCGGGACGAACACCGAAAGCAAACGCGAGGAGCTGAAGACCAAAACGAGCGGCAGGGCAAAAGTCGGTTCGTTCGGGGATGCGGCGAAGTTCGGCGAGATCGTCGTGATCGCGACCAAGGGGACGGCGGCGGAAGCCGCGTTGAAGGGGGCGGGTATCGAAAGCCTGAAGGGGAAGACCGTCATCGACACCACGAACCCCATCGCCGATGCGCCGCCGGTGAACGGCGTGCTGCCATATTTCACATCGATCAATGACTCTCTCATGGAGCGTCTACAGAAACTCGCCCCCGACGCCCGCTTCGTGAAGGCGTTCAGCTGCGTCGGCAACGCCCTTATGGTGAATCCGGATTTCAACGGCGTCAGGCCGACCATGTTCATATGCGGAAACAACGACGGTGCGAAAAAGGATGTCGCGACAATTCTCGATCAGTTCGGTTTCGACGTCGAGGACATGGGGAAAGCGGAAGGAGCCCGCGCTATCGAGCCCCTCTGCATGCTCTGGTGCATCCCCGGATTCCTTCAGAACCGTTGGATGCACGCGTTCAAACTCCTGAAGAAGTAACCTCCGATGTCGGCCCTTCATCAAAGGTCTTCAGGGGAGTGAGAACAGATGGATTTGCGTGAGCAAAGGGACCGGTGACTCGGGAGCGCCCGTGCGCCCCGGGAACCAACAAATTGACGGACAATCAATTGAGTTGTCCGGATGGCCTTGCGGGGTCCAGACGCTGCATTTCTGTGTGCCGGTAAATGGTGAGAGGCAAGTGCCTTGGGGGGGGGGCGTCTGCCTTGGAGAGACGTGCCTCGTGCCATTGACTTTGACAATGTTCCCATTTTTGCTTGACATTTCAACCGGCCCCCTTTATATTAAGACTAAATAGTCCGATACACCATGAGCCTCATATTCAGCCGGCACTGTGAATACGCCCTTCAGGCGGTCGTCTA
>Ga0315276_10003587_pt1 | contig 14232 bp, 10 predicted proteins | sample YL17G05_0_MG_FD_204542 | JGI IMG/M metagenome (GOLD analysis project Ga0315276, IMG submission 204542) | Sediment microbial communities from Yellowstone Lake, YNP, Wyoming, USA - YL17G05_0 | ecosystem: Environmental > Aquatic > Freshwater > Lake > Sediment | place: USA: Wyoming | collected...
ACACGGAAAGCGATGCGGCAGCCGAAGTTGTTCTTGATCGTGCCCGTGATGACGTCGATAGAGGGACGCTGGGTGGCCATGACCAGGTGGATCCCGACCGCCCTGGCCAGCTGGGCCAGACGCGTGATGCTGCTTTCGACCTCCTGGGCGCTGACCATCATGAGCTCGGCGAGCTCGTCGATGATGATGACGATGTAGGGCAGGGGCTTGAGGGCCAGCTTTTCCTCCTCGGTCAGCTTTCCCTTCTTTTCCTTCAGGATCTGTTCTACGGCCTTATTATATTGGACGATGTCCCGGACCTTCATCTGGCCGAGCTTTCTCAGCCGCTCCTCCATCTTGCGGACGGCGTCGAAGAGGATGATCCCGGCCTTCTTGGGGTCATTGATGACCGGGCAAAGAAGGTGGGGTATCCCCTCGTAGAGCGAGAATTCCAGCCGCTTGGGGTCGATGAGGATGAGCTTGACCTCTTCGGGGGTGGCCTTGAAGAGGATGCTGGCGATCAGGGCGTTGAGAGCGACGCTCTTCCCCGTTCCCGTGGCTCCGGCGATCAGGAGGTGGGGCATCACGGCCAGATCCGTGATGTAGACTTCGCCGTGGACTGTCTTTCCCAGGGCAAAGGTCAGTTTGGACGGCGAGTTGAGGAACTTCTCGGACTGGATGATGTCCCGGAGCTTGATGACCTCCCGCTTATTGTTGGGGATCTCGACTCCCAGGGACGATTTGCCCGGGATCCTTTGGATGCGGACCGATTCCGCTTCGAGGGCCAGGGATAGGTCCTCGGTCAGGTTGGCCACCTGGGCGACTTTGATGCCCGGATCTGGGAAGAGTTCGTATGTCGTGATGACGGGGCCGGGGTGGTACTCGCGGACCTCGCCGGCAACGCTGAACTCCTTGAGCTTGTCCTCGATCCGGCGCTTTTTCTCGAAGAGCTCGTTCTTGTCGATCTTCTCAGACGGCTTGCCGAGGTCGAGGAGGCTGAACGGCGGGTAACTGTAATCGCCCTTCTTCCCCAGGTCGGGAAAGAGCAGGATCTCGGCCGTGGCCTTGGGAGGGGCGTGGGTCGAAGAGCGCTTCTTCTTGGCGCTTTTTTTCTCCTCTTTCTTCAGGCGCTTCCGCTCCCGTTCCTCTTCCTTCTTCGCTTCCTTGGATTCGTCGGGCGTTTCGCCGGCGTATTTCTTGTTGACCTTATCCCTCATTTTCTCCCGTTCCTTGGTCTTTTGATAGCTGGTGACCTTGATCCGGACGTCCTTGAAGGCGGAATCAAACGCCTTCTTAAAGAAGTGGACCGTCCGGGCCAGGGACCACCGGGTGGAAAACAGGAGGAATAGGACGAACGCGGCGGCGAGCAGGATGAGCGAGCCGGTGGCGTTCAAGTAGCGGACGAGGAGCGAGGACAGGAGATCGCCCAGGATGCCGCCCGCCTGGATTTCTGCCTTTCCCCAAGGGAAGCTCGTCAGGAGGAGGAAGAGGAGGGGGCAGAGGATCAAAAAGAGAAGAAGGATCCCGCCAATCCTCAGGAGCAGTTTTCTCTCCCCTCCGGGCAGAATGGTTTTGACGCCGACATAGCCGAAGGCGAAGGGCGCCAGGAACGCGACAAGCCCCATGAACTGGAGGATCGCTTCCGCGAAAAAAGCGCCCACGCGTCCCGCGTAATTGTGGATCCTATGGCCGGCCGGCGGGACATTGGCCCAGGAGGGGTCGCGCGAATCAAAGCTGATGAGGCAGATAATGGAAAAAACCGCGAAAGAGATCATGAGAACGGCCGTGATCTCCGCGGCCCGGCCCGCCCTGGGTTTCCCGGCCTTCGGCGCCCGGCCGCTCTTCATATTCGGGTCCTTCATCGCACGGATTATATCACAAACTCACTTCGCGGAATCGTTCACCGGATCGGACGGCGGTCCCTCGACCAGATCGAACCGGAGAAGAGACACGAAGTATTCATAGCGGCGGGCCGCTTCGATGTCCAGGTCGCTGTATCTTCGCGGGTTGTGGAAGGGAGAGTAAGGGAGCACGGCGATCAGAAGGAAGTGCCCCGGGGTTTCCCCGAGGTCCTTCCGGTAGATCCGGTAGCTCCGGAACAGGAAAGGATCGATGATCTTGGGACTGTGGCTCCAGGTCAGATAATTGATGTTCCTGCCGGAAAGCAGGGACCTTTCCATGGACCGGCTGACCGTGACGCTCTGGGGCGGGAAGGGGACGTTCCGGATCTCGTTCCACCAGGCTTGGGTCATGACCTCGTATCCGCGCTCCGTGGGATGGACATCGTCCGAAAGGAGGGCCCTCCAGCCGCCTTCGGATTCCGGGAAGTTGAAGTATGTTTCATACATATCGACGAAGGGGAGTTTGAGATTTTGGGCGATCCTGCGGATGTTGTCGTTGATGCCGGTGATCCGGTCCTGATAGATCGCTGAGTTCCAGCGCCAATCCTTCCTGGGAATGATGGTCGCGAGGATGGGAAGCGCGTGAAGATCCAGGACCTTCCGGACCATTTGCTCGATATTGAAGGCGGTCGCGTCCACCGAGACCTCTATGGAGACGACATCGTTCGTGCCCTCCATCAGGAGGAGGTAGCGGGCCGAATGCAGAGCGAGGACGTCGCTCATCCTGCCGAGGCCGTTCAGCGTGGAATCGCCGGGAACGCCTTCGTTGGCGACCTCGGACGGGCCGAAGTTCTCATTGAGCAGGGCTTCTAGCCGGGGAACATATCCCATTTCGGGGGCCGCCTGATCGTTGATGATACCGTATGTGATGTCGTCCCCGAAAGCGACATACCTGTTCTCGTTGAGAGTTTCGCTGGGACCGGACGGGGCCGGAGGCTGGACGAAGGGCCCCAGGGCTTTGAGTTCCTGGAAGGTCAGGCTCTTTGAGACGACGGCGTCTCCGGACTGCCGGGAGATGACCAGCCGGCCGTCTCGGACGGCGGTCCTCAGATCGACGATCGCGCGGCCCGTGCCGCTGACGACCTCGACCTCTGGGCCCCAAGTAGCGGCTTCCATGAACCTGGCGTGGACGGCGCCGCCGCTCCGCCCGGACCGGCTCCAGACGACGACGGGAACGACCCCCTGAATGAAAGCGAGGGAAGGGGACGCGTCTGCATCCCGATTGTCCGTGAGCTTCGCCTCTTCGGACCAGGCGCTCCCGTTCCATCGTGCCCAGTAAATCTCATAATCCTCCCCATCATAAGCCGACCAGACGAGCCAGGGCCGGCCGGCCGGGTCCGAGGCCGCATCCAGGAAGAGGTGGGGCACGGCGCTCGTCGCGTTGAGTCGCGCGGCCGGGGACCAGCCCGCCCCGTCGAAACGGCTGAAGAAGATCTCGTCCCTGCCGAGCTCCCGTCCCGTCCAGAAGACCCAGGGCCCTTCAGGCCCGCCCGCGATGACCCGGACGCCGGAAGCCGAAACGAGGCGAGGCGGACTGACGGTCCAGGTCTTTCCGGTCCCGGCCTCCCGGACGAGGACCCGGAAAGCGCTTTCAAAATATTGGATCCAGGCGATCCAGGCCGAGTTCGAAGGGCTGAAGTCGAAATCCGGCGAGAAAGCGGTTCCCCGCGGGGTGGGAACGAGGTTCCGCTCCGGCAAGCCGCTCTCACCGACCCGGCCGAAAAGCAGGGTGCTTACTTGCAGGTCTTCTTCGCTCCAGATAGCCCAGAGAGATCCGTTCCGGTCTGCCTTGAACCGAGGAGAAACGGGTCTATCGGCGGCGGCCGCCAGGAGGACCGGAAAGACGGCGAGCAAGACAGCGAACTTTAAGGCCTTCATTACCGGGTCAATATATCACAGGCGGAAAAAAAGCAAAAACCGGCAAGTAGGGGTCAAACCTACAATCTTAACAAAATCGATCCGATGAACCGTTTTGTTAAGATTGTAGGTTTGACCCCAACTTGGAGGGCTTACGGCATCTTTTTGAGAAGGAGCTTCCAGATATATTCCCGGGGGACGCCCAGGAACGTGTCCCTCCAAGGCCTATCACAAGCGGAGCAGGGCTTGAGGTCTCCGATGTCGCGCTTGACCGCCTTCTCGCGAAGTTCGATCATGCGTTCGTTGTTCCAGATCCCGGCGAGTGTCGAGTCCTTGACGTTCCCGACGGCCAGGTCGCCGAAGAAATCCTGGGTGCAGGGGAAAACCGCCCCGTCCCAGAAGATGATGAGCGAGGCCCAGAGGAAGGTGCAGGGGGAGTACTTCCGGCCCTTGGCCGCGCCCCCGATCTCGCCGGCCCAGTTGTGCATTTCCTTGACCCGGACCCTGTTCAGCGGTAGTCCGTCGAATTGAGCGAGGAATTTTTTCTTCTCCGCCCGGCCGACGCCTTTATAGACGTCGGGGAAGTCGATGAGCTCAAGGATGGTATAAGGTTTTTTAGCTCCGAGCTCCTTCTTGAGCCGGAGGAAGCCGAGGATGTTACCGATCGTCCTTTCGTAGCAGGCGTTGACCCGGATGCTTTCGTAGGTCGTCTTGTCGTAGCCGTCGAAGGAGAATGTCAGCTGGTCCAGGCCGGAACCTAACAGGCCGCGGGCCTTCGTCTCGTCGAGCAGGGTGCCGTTCGTGTGGAGCTTGGTCACGATCCCGGCGGCGGCGGCATAGCGGATCATATCGAAGAACTCGGGGTGGAGAAGGGCTTCGCCCCGATGGATAAGGTTCGTCTCGTGGATGAAATCCCGGGCCTCGTCGATGATCTTCCTGAAGAGCTCGAGCGTCATGTATCCCTTGTCCTTCCTGTCGAGGTCCTTGTTCGGGCACATGACGCACTTGAGGTTGCAGAAGCTCGTCGGCTCTATCCAGAGGCGGATCGGCAGGTAGGGAAGGACGGTGGCCTTATTCTTGTAGTTCCGGAAGATCTCCCACAGCCTCCGGTAGTATTCGTGCTTGGTCATTGAAGTCCCGTCCGCCCGTCATTTATAACATGGATGTCGCCGGCCATCAACCGAGGGAGCGGAAGAGATCGGCGAACTGGCCGATGGAAAGCTCCTCGGCCCGGGCGTTCCCGGCCAGGCCGACGACGCGGAAAGCTTCTTCGATTCGCGCCCGGGTGATACCGCTCATCTCCAGGTTCTTGATGAGGAACTTCCTCCGGTGGGCGAAGGCCGCCCAAAGGAGGGCGCGGAAGCGGGCCTCGTCCGCGACCGGATAAAGAGGTTGGGCACGCTTCGTCAAAGATATGACCGCCGAATCGACGCGGGGCGGGGGAGCGAACGACCCGGGAGAGATCTTGAATTCGATCCGGGCCTCGAAGGCGTTCTGGACGAAGATGGAGAGGGGAGCGTAATCCTTCGAGTGCGGCCGAGCGCAGACCCTCTCGGCGACCTCCTTCTGGATAAGAAAGACGCATCTCGCGAAAAGATCCCCGGAATCGAGAGCTTTGAACAGGATGGGGGAGGAGATGGAATAGGGCAGGTTGCCGACGAGCTTGGCTCCGCCCGGACGGGCTCCAGCCATCTTCAGGACCTCCCGGAAGTCCACGTCGAGGACGTCCGCTTCAATGACGGTGAGGCGCGGCCCCTCCTTGTCGCGGAGGAAAGGAAGAAGGGACGGGTCCTTTTCGATGGCCGTGACGTGGCCTGCCCCCTCGGCCAGGGCGAACGTCAGGGCCCCTTTTCCGGCCCCGATCTCGATGATGACATCGCTTTCGGTTGGGGCGATGACGCGGACGATCTTTTGGAGGACGGACCTGTTGGCCAGGAAGTGCTGACCGAGCGCGTGACGCCTCGTCCGTTTCATCCCGCCTGTCCGCGGGCCGGTCCCATCACTGGGTCTCCGGCGCCGGCTTGTATTGCTGCTTGATCCTCATGGCCATGATCAGGGTCTCGAGGAGGATGAGGAGGTTGAGCTTGGTCTTTCCACGTTTCCGGTCGAGGAACTCGATCGGGACCTCCGAGATCCGGAAGCCCAGGAGCGAGGCCTTGTAGAGGACCTCGAGAACGATGGAAGGTCCGACGGAGATCATGTCGTCGAGGTCGATCCGCTCTAGGACCTCCGTTCGAAAACACCGGAAGCCCGAGGAGACGTCCTTTACGGGGAAACGGAACTGTCTCCGGAGGAACCGCCGGACGAGGGCGGTGGTGAGCTTCCGGTGAAGGCTGCGGTCGGCGTCCCTCCCGCCCCTGACGAACCTTGAACCGATGGCGACGTCGCAGTTTTTCATGGCCTCGACGAGGTCCGGGATGAACTTGGGCTGGTGGGAGAAGTCGCCGTCCATTTCCACGACGCAGTCCGGCCGGAGCTCGAGGGCGGCCTTGAACCCGTCGATCCCCCCGGCCCCACGGCCGCGCCTTTTCCGGCGGATGAGGACGTGGACGCGGCCGTCCTCCCGGGCCATGTCTTCCACGATCCGCCCCGTCCCATCGGGGGAGTCATCGTCGGCGACGAGGACGGCGACGTCTGCGTCCATGGGCAGGTCGAGGATGGCCCGGACGAGGCCGCCGATGTTCCCGGCCTCGTTGTAGGTGGGGATCATCACGACGACACGTTTTTTCACGATTTCGCTCATGGCGTCTCAGACGATGAGCTTCCTGATCTCTTCGAGGACCCGACCCGGCAGGATCTCCTTCATGCACTTGTTGTCGGGACACGTCTGTTTGTAGCAGGGGGAGCAGGGGACGCTCTGGAAAAGCTTCACTCCGCGGCCGTAAAGATCGATCTCCTGAGGACAGGTCGGACCGAAAAGCGCCACGATCTTCTTCTTCGCGGAGATGGCCAGATGCATGCCCAGCGTGTCCGAGGTGACGACGACGTCCATGAAGGAAATGAAACCCGCGAACTCGGGGAGCGTGTTGTCGTTTCCCGTGTTGTGGATTCTCCTCGGCGAGGTCTTCTCCAAGAACGTGTTAAGCTCCCGTTCCCTCTTTCCTCCGAGAAGGAACACGTTGGCCTTGATTCCCGATGTCAGCCCCTGAATGAGCTCGATGTAATGCTCCTTTGGCCATTGCTTGGTCTCGAACTTCGACCCGGCCCCGGTGTTGAGACCGACAGAGGGCCTGGCCGTATCGATCCCGTGCGCCTTCATGAATTCCCGGGCCTTTACCTTCGCGTCCTCTCCGGGGTCGTAGATGTACTCATCGCGCCGGTAGTCGATCTCAGCGGCTTCGGCGGCAATCTCTTGGTATGTCTTTCGGTTCGTACGGTACTTGAGCTCGTCGTCGACTCCGAGGCGGAGGGCGTAGGCCGCGGCCTCGTTGAAGATCATGAGGTTCCCGTACTCGTTCATCCCGAAGCCGAACTTTTGCCCGGCCCGGACCTTTGTCGCAAGGGACGTGATCCCGGGTTCTTTATCGAGGCTGATAAGGACATCGAAGTTCTGGGCGGTCAAGGGCAGGGCCGTTTCCAGCCCGCAGGGCAGGACCCTGTCCACGTAATGGTTGTTCGCCAGAAGGTCGACGCTCTCCTCGTCCGTGAGCCAGGTGATGAAGCTCTTCGGGTATTTCCTCTTGATCCCGGCCAAGAGGGCCGTCGTCCTCAGGACGTCACCCTGGGCCCGGCACTTGAGGATGAGGACCTTTGTCCGGCCGGAGAACGGTTCGAAATGCGGACAGCCCTCGCAGAAGCGCTTGAAACGGCAAGGCTTGTCTCCGCGGAAGTGGACGCAATCGTCTTTAACGGTGTTTATCATCGGGATGTCCCAGCTTTCATTTATGCCACAATTCGGCGCCAAAGACAATCGGCTCCTGCCCGCTGTTCCTTTCGCGCGGTCAGGGCAAGGCGAGGGGCACGGGGTCTCATTCTTACTGAGCGGCGCTGGATGCCGCCCGCAAGCCCCCGTAGCGGAGAGGGGACCCGTCGGCCTCTCCGACGGGGGGAACCGACGGGACTGGTTCCCTGGGGGGCCGGGGGCCAAGGGCGGCTCCAGGCCGCTACCGACGGAGGGCGTGCTCCGAGCCTGAAATTCCTTCCCGCAGGAAAGGAAATGCGAACAGCCCGGTTTTTAAGGAAGAAGTGGACCCGGGATCATGATATAATGATCTCCGGGCAAAAGACGATGGACCCTAACGAATTCCGGGCGAGCATCCAGAAGGAGCTCACGGCCGGGGAAGGCTCCTTGGCCGGGAAATACATGGCGATCTTCCCCGGCAGGAAGGGGCTCTGGAACCTCGTCAAGTACGAGTTCATCACGACGTTCATCGCCGGGATGCCGGGCGCTTTGGGCTATCTCCTCCGGAAGCTTTTCTTTCCGCGGATCTTCAAGGATGTGGGGAAGGGCTGCGCCTTCGGCCGGAACATCACCTTCCGCCATCCCCATAAGATCAGGATCGGGGTCAACTCCTTCATCGACGATAACGCCGTTCTGGACGCCAAAGGCTCGGCCAACGAGGGGATCGTCATCGGCACGAACGCTTATATCGGCCGCGGCGCTATCCTGAGCTGCAAAGAAGGCTCGATCACTCTCGGCGATCATTGCAACGTATCCGCCAACTGCACGCTCCTTTCTGAGACAGAGATCCGGTTGGGGATGTATTGCTTTCTGGCCGGTAACTGCTACCTCGTGGCGGGGGGAAATCACAGCTTCCTGGATGTGTCGACACCCATCATGTTCCAGCCCTCGGTTTCCAAGGGCGGGATCCAGATCGGGGAGGACGTCTGGCTTGGGGCGGGGGTAATCGTCCTGGACGGAGTGACGATCGGGAAGAGCAGCGTCGTCGGCGCCGGGTCGGTGGTCATGGGGCCGCTTCCCGAATATTCTTTCGCCCGGGGCGTCCGGCAACTTAAGATCCAGGACCGCAGAAATCCTTGAAACGCGCGCAAAGCGCCATAACCAGCCCCGTTCCCGATACCAGGCAACCGCCCTTTCGATCCCCTTCCTGAAGTTGACCGTAGGTTCGAATCCAAGTTCCTTCCGGGCCTTTTCATTCGACAGGGCCTTGGGGTGGAGGAGGAAGCTTAGCTTCGCGTCAAACCATCGCCCTGACCGGCCCTAACTCTAAAATCGATTATCCCGAGTCTCTTCGTCGGATCCGTTTTTACGATTGAGAAAACGACCGTCACTTGACCTTCTTGACGAACAATTTTCTTCAGCCCGCGTTAACGATCGCCAAACTCTACAAGCTCCGCATTATTTGATATTGGCCAAAAGCGCCTTGGCTGTCTTAGCGTTTTCTCCTTCCGGCTCCAGGGCTAAGTATTTTTCTAATTCTTTCTTAGCCCCCTCCCAAATGTTCAAGCGAAAATAGCACAAGCCCAATTGATAATGAGCGAGCGTAAAATCGGCTTTGGCCAGCACGGCTTTCTCGAAATATTTGGCCGCGTCGCTGTCATTTCCCTTGTTGGCCTCTACGACTCCCAGGTTGTAGAGCTCCTCGACGGAAAACTCTGTATCGGGAAAGCTTTTAAGTTTTTCCTGATATTCGAGGGCCTTGTTTTCGTTCCCGATTTTCGAGTAAGCCACAGAAATCAGCTTGATCATCTGGAGCGATTTCTGATCAATCTCCAGAGCCTTTTGAGCCGCGCCGATCGCTTTTTCATGCTGCTCCGCCCGAAAATAGGAGGAGGCCAGGTTCTGATAGGCTTCCACAAAATCCGGATTAGTCTCAACGGCCTTCTCGAACTGACCGATGGCCTCCTGGAAATTCCCCGCATTAAAGAGCCCGATCCCCTTGTCAAAAAAAACCAGCGCCTTTTGATCGACGTCCTGTTTTTGATGTCGCTGGGCCGGCGTCATCTCATTGGCCTGATAAAGGACAAAGGAAATTTGATAGGACATCTCTTCCTGCGATTTTCTGACCTTCGAGAGCTCAACAGATTCCTGATATCTCTGATATCCCTCTTTCTCGAGAATGAAATCAGCCAATTTGACTTCCATGGCCAGAAGAAAAGCGGCTTGACCTTTCTTATTGGTGAGATATTCCTTGTTGAGATCACTTCTCTCTGCGCTGGAAACGGTAATCTTGACTTTTTCGATCGGCTTCTGGGACGCGTCTCTGACCTCAACCAGGACACGTCTCGCCGAAATCTGGGAGAACAAGAAAGAACATCCCACTAAAAGCAGGGAAAGGGTAAGCCGGGCCGGTTTCTTGATCATGTTCGGACCTCCACCTGATACACGCTCGTATGGATTATTTTTTCTCGATCGCCTCGAGTTTCTTTCTAATCTGTTCTTGTTGGGGCGCGATCTCCAAAGATTTTTTCCAAACCGCTTTGGCCTCCTCGAATTCTCCGGATTGGTAGAAACACTCTGCCAATATGTTCAGAATCTCGAGATTGGTGCCGAAATGCGAGAGGTATTTCCTGAGATAATAGATCGCCTGGCCGTACTTGTTTTGGATAAAGGAGCACCTTCCCAGGAGCTCATAAACCTGGGGTTGGTCATTGGCCTTTTCCAAAAACCGGATCAAGATGTCCTGAACTTTCTGATACTCCTCTGAACGGAAATAGACCTGCCCCAGTCCCAAAGCGAATTCAAGGGACACGGGCTTCTCTTGGTAGGCCCTCTCCAGGAGAGGTTTGGCCTGCTCGATCCTTCCTGAATTCAGAGACTCCATCCCCAAAATATAGGCATAATAAGGATCATCCAGCGCCGGAATAATCTCTGAGAGACTCCAGGCGGCTGGAAGGGAGCGTTGCGTGCTGATACTAAAATCCTCTTGCGAAGAACCGACTTCCTTCTTGTCTTGATCCAGGAGACTGACGACCACTTTGTAGAGTCCGGGATCAAAGTCACTTAGAGAAAACTCCTCAAAACAGTCCTCCGAAGTTCCGATGTCCTTGAGAGCTCTACCCAAGAAATGGACTTTCTTGTCCTCTCTGAAGAGAGAAAACTCCAGGCTTCCCGCTTCTCTCAAACCTTGAGGAAGCGTCCCAATTCTAAAGCTGACACATAATCTGTCGCTCTTGGCGAAGGTCCTGTTTGCGACGGGATAAGTTTGAACATTCCCCATTTTGAATGGCCTCAGGTTCGAGCTCCGGGAAGCCTCCCGATCGAGCTGGGAAGAAAGCAGGAGTGAGCTTAAACCAGGGACGGATTCTGGCCCGGGGATGACAATCTCGCTTTCGAATGAGGTGAATTCTTTGGAGACCGGATTCTTGATGAGCAGATCAAATCTGAATCTTCCCTCGATCATGGGGAAAGCGTCTTGAAAAGAAAATCTCTTCGTTTTCATCTCGGCAACTTGATCCGGCTGGAAATTCATCGCTACGTTTTTTTGAAATTGGTAAATTGTTGTGTTCTGTGAATCTGAGATCTTCCCGAAGACCTCGAGGTTAATAAAGTATTTTCCCTCCGAAGAGCCTATGGAGAGCCGATTAGGCTCCACAGCGTAATGAACAAAATGGCGGCCGTCACTCTCTCTCATCACCTTCAGGAGCGCTTCGTTGCTGATATAATTGACGGAGCTATCAACTTCGACAAAGGATTTATATTTCAGAAGTTTATCCGCATAGAGATCCTTGACCTTATTCTGGGGGAAAACCTCTATTTTGTTCAGCATCATCTCGGAATTCATCGCCGACTTGGTGTCATAGATGGTCATCTCTCCGGGGATGAGAGAACGGGACACCCCGGCGAGCTCCCTGTCGATCCGCAACAAGACATTGACGGCTTGATTAGGGTCCCCGTCATACGATTCGAGCAGCTTCTTGGGCCCGTGTCTGAGAGGGCTGTATAATATATAGTCTCCGATCCCTTCCTCTTGAAAAAAAACCACATAAAACGTCGAAGGGAGCCCACCACCATAGTCGCCCTGATAAAACCAAACCTCTATCGGAACCAGATTTGAGCTTTCTTCTCCATAGGAAGTGACGTTCCCGGGCTTGCCGAGGATGATATTAATCCTTCCCCTGTCTGTTTTCCAGCCCGCCTTTGAACTCCCCTTGCCAAAAGTCTTATTTGTATAATAGATACGACGATAGTGCTCCACTTTGAACTCATTCTCAGGAGTCTCGGGGACCGGATCTCTCTGCCTCCAGAAAGCTTCGGTAAAGAGGTCTCTTTCACGGTCTGATTCCAATTGGAGAAACGCCGTTTTTTCCTTTCCCGTGATGATATAAACAACCTCTTCTGACAGCCAAATCCTGTATTTAGGGGGCAGGTCTTGGATTTTTACCGAGGATGAACCTGAAAAAAAGGAAAAAAAAAATAAAATGAAATAGGAATGTATTGAACTCTCTTTTTTCTGCATTTTATCATTTAGCTCTCTATATTATAGTATTATTTTAGATAATATCAAGATTATGAAGCTGGGAATAATCCCGCGGCCTTAAGCAATCAAGTCATTGGTGCGACGGATCGCGTTGTCGTTAGAAACCCATCTTTCGGGTCACCGATGATGTTCCTCCCAATTGGAAAGAGGTCCTAAACGCTTCAGATTAGGATTTCTTTTGGGATCTGCCTCAGGTTATAGTTTGAAGCCATGCTGCGGCAGGTGGCTCCCGCGCATAACACGGCCAGAATGTCCCCCCTTTTCAAAGGAGGAATAAGCCTTTCCCTCCCGAAAACGTCTCCTGTTTCGCAGAGGTTCCCGGCGATTGTGATCTCGCGCATGGATTTCCCATCGACTTGTATGAGTTAACAAAGCAAGGATGACCTGGGTTAAAACGAACGACGCCGGGGATTTCCAAATTCGAAAATAACCGGATCGTTCCATGCTCGGGAAACAGTAAAAGATCCATGCCTGGAGCTTAAGAGCAATCCGACGTTTTATCCACAGAGAACATGGAGAGACGCCTGTAAATCTCGTCAAAGACAAAACGTAACAACTTTCTTGTTTCCTAATATATTATTGTCTCGGCAGAATGCGAATAGTATAATTCCCCCAGCGTTATCTTATGAAGGCCAATATGAAGCAAGGAGATCATGGCATGAAATGTTCGATCCCTTATAGATTAGTCTTCTTTATGGCAGTTGCTTTAGCGATTTCCCAAGGTACACTCAGCAGCCAATCCGCTGATCGGTATTTTGATCAGGCAGTCACAGATTCCAAAGAAGTAAGATTGACCGTTTTTTTCCCGATCGAAGAATTTATCGGCAATCTGGTTGAGCTCAAAAAACTAGGATTTATCACTCTCGATAATCTAACCGTCATCGGAGTTTATCATGAAAAAGAGCTCGAGGAGTCCACGTATTATCGCAAATCAAAGGAGTTTGTTGCAAAAAACAACCTGAATTGGATGAAGTTCCATAAAATAAGCGGCGAACTCACCAAGAACAATCTCTTTCAAAAGAATCCCTGCACAGCGGAATTCGAAGAAATCTTTAAAAAATCTGATGGCGTCATCTTCTTTGGGGGAGCCGATATCCCGCCTTCGATTTATGGGGAGAAAACAAGCCTGCTGACTTCAATTCAAACTCCCTATCGGCATTTTCTTGAGCTTTCCTTCATCTTCCATCTCTTGGGAGGATCTCAGAATAATCAGTCCCGGCCCTTGCTGGACTCGAGACCTCTGTTTCCTGTGATCTGTTTCTGTTTGGGCTGCCAGAGCCTCAATGTTGGGACCGGGGGGAGTCTGATTCAAGATATCTGGTCCGAGACTTATCAAAAAACCCTCTACGAGGATGTGTGTTCTCTTCCGAGAGAAGCATGGCACCGAAATCCATTCTGTTCTCTGTTTCCGGCGAGGAATTTTTCTTTTTTTGTTATGCACCCCATTAGCCTTGCCGCGGAGGGGAAATTTTGCACTGAGCTCGGCTTTGCTAAAACAGATAATCCTTATGTCCTCAGCGCCCATCATCAAGCCGTAGGCAAATTGGGCAAAGGAATAAAAGTGGCCGCCACCTCCTCGGACGGAAAGGTGATCGAGGCTATTGAGCACGAAGATTATGCGAACGTTTTAGGAGTCCAGTTTCATCCTGAATATACCTTCATCTGGGATCAGGAGATAAAATTTAAATTTACGCCTGACGACACGGATTTAATAAGCTTCAGATCCATTCTTGAAAATAATCCTCCGAGCGTTAATTTTCATAAAAAACTCTGGGCTTGGTTCTGCTCTAAACTGGAGGAATCTCATAGCCGGAAAATCCGGATGAAGTGAGAGCAAACGGACCTCCATGAAGGCCATCATTTTTGATATGGATGGCTTGATGATTGATAGCGAACGTTTGTACTTTCAGGCTGAACGAGAGATCGCTTGGACTTTTGGGAGAAACATCCGGGACGAAATCCTCCAGAAGATGATGGGAAGAAATCCAATCGAGGGGATGGAGATCCTGGTCAGGGAATTAGAATTGCCCATTTCGTCGCAGGAAGCCGTGAGAATGAGAAACGACCTGATGCGGCAGAAAATGAGAACCGATCTAAGGGCCATGCCGGGCTTG
>Ga0315276_10003588_pt1 | contig 14230 bp, 19 predicted proteins | sample YL17G05_0_MG_FD_204542 | JGI IMG/M metagenome (GOLD analysis project Ga0315276, IMG submission 204542) | Sediment microbial communities from Yellowstone Lake, YNP, Wyoming, USA - YL17G05_0 | ecosystem: Environmental > Aquatic > Freshwater > Lake > Sediment | place: USA: Wyoming | collected...
GGAGTGGAATCTTGGGTCTCCGCGGACGTACTTGCACATATGCCTGAAGTCGGACGTCTCCACGAGGTATATCTTCACCGCCACCTCCTCGCTGCCGCGCGACGCATGGAAGAGGCTCGCCTCCTTCCCGGTCGAGATTATGCTCTTCAGCTCCGTGAACGCGCCCTTCCTAAGGAGGTCGTAGAGCCCCATCAGGCTCTCCCTGTCGAACACTGCCTCGCTTATCTTGCGGTCCGAATCCTCCCTGCGCTCGGGTCGCTCGGCCAAGTCTATCTGCTTGTACAGCTTGTCCTCGTCCATGATAGAAAGAATACGTAGCGGCGGTAAAAAAACGTCAGACGCCCTCGAGGTCCTTCAGGAAGCCCCTCCTTCTGAGATAGTCGGCCTGCTGGTTAGTGTAACGCCAGAGTATGTCGCCGCGTTCCTTGGTCTGGACCTCCCACGGCTCCAGGAGGACGATGTTACCCTCCTTAATCCAAATCCTCTTCCTGATCTTCCCGGGTATCCTGCACAGGCGGGTGTGGCCGTCGGTGCACTTTATGCTCATTCGGCGGTCCCCGAGTAGCTGCTCGACTTCGCCCAAGAGCTGGCCCCTCTTCGGAAGCCTCACGCGCACAATAGGCTGGCCGTCAGCGCCCAGTACGGGCGCTGCCCGCTCGTCGTCGCCCAGCGCATCGGTCTCGAATGTCTCGTCGGCCATCTTCCTATATAATGACGAGGACCTTATTAAGTACTATGGGCTTGTTCGGGCATTTGAAGGCCAGAAACGTTGACGGGACGGGGGGCCTGGTCACAGTCGTAGTGCAGGACAGGCAGGTGAGAGACGTCCTCATGGTCGCGTACGCCAATGAGGAGGCCTTCGAGAAGACGCTTGAGACCGGCCTCGCCCACTATTATTCGACTAGTAGGAAGAGGCTGTGGCTGAAGGGCGAGGAGAGTGGCAACACCCAGCGGGTTCACGAGGTGCTCGTCGACTGCGACGGGGACGCTGTCGTATACGTCGTAGACCAGAAGGGCGGAGCATGCCACACCGGCCACAGGACATGCTTCTTCAGGCGGGTGGAGGACGGTAAGCTCGCACAGTTTCAGGACATTGTCTTCGACCCCGGGAAAGCCTACGGGAGGAAGTGACGCTTATAAGCCACAGAGGTAAATTAAGATTCATATGGAAAAGGCCAGCATCTTACTCATTGCCGCGATAATCATCGCCGGATGCATAAGCGAGGATACGCCCACGACCACGACGGCATCCATGGCGACCGTTAAGGCGACCTCCACCACGGAGACTACGTCCACCTCGACCACGACTACGACCATGAGCGAGGCCCAGAAAAAGGACTTGTACTCGTACAGGCAGGCCGTGAACGCCAGCGACGCCTCGGCGTGCAGCCAGGTGGCTAATGAACGGGTAAAGAACATCTGCCTCAAGGACATCGCGATAGCGAATAAGGGTGCGGACGGCTGCAACGGGATAACCGACAAGAGCCTCAGGGAACACTGCATCTACAACATCGCATTATCCCTGAAGGACAAGGCATTGTGCGCAAGACTCGGCTCAGAAAGCCTCGTTAAACTCTGCGAAAGCAAGATCACTCCTGCGGGGGGATGAAGTTCAACTGGTTGCTAGCCTTCATCTCCGACAGTATCAGCTTCGGGTCGGTGTGGTAAAGCTGGAAGTACCTGATGACGTCGTCGTTCTCCTTCACGCCCTTGACTAACAGGTACTGTAGGACCTTCTCCCTGATGAGTAGCTCCGTGTTGATCCGCTTCTTCGTTATGCCGCACTCCTTGGCAATCTTCTCGGTGAGTATTATCGGGTAGTCGGTCCTCTTTATCAGGTCGTTCGTTATGTCGTACGTGAATATGTCGCCAAGCTGCACCAGGTCCCCCTCTATGCCGGACACCTCGGAAACCTGGGTTACCCGCCTGATCATCCCCCTCTTGCGGTCGTATATCCTGTTGCAGACGACTATGAGGTTCAGGAGCGGAATCATCCTGACTGGGACGTTCATCGGCGCGTCCATCAGCCTGATGGTGGTCTCCCTCGCGTTGTTGGCGTGTATGGTACCCATGCTGCCGTCCAATCCGATGTCCATCGCCACGAACAGGGTCTCGGCCTCCTCACCCCTCACCTCCCCGACAATCACGCGGTCGGGCCTCATCCTCAGGGAGTTCTTGAGGAGGGACCCCATAGACAGGTGATTTAAGGAGACGAGCGTGGTCGTCGACGCCTCCATCGGGACCCAGTTCTCTATGAACTCGAAGTTGAGCTCCAGCGTGTCCTCGACGGTCACCACCCTCTCGGTCTTCGGGATGAACATCGCCAGCGCGTTCATGAGGGTGGTCTTCCCCGACCCGGCCCCGCCCGCGACCACGAGGTCGACCGGCGACAGGCCGAAACCCTCGACGCACACCCAGAGGAACGCGGCCAGTTCGGTGCTGATGCTGCCTAGCGCTATGAGGTCGAGTACGTTGTACGGCGTCTTCTTGAACTTTCTGATGGTGAGGGCTGGCCCGTAAGGCGCCGCAGGCGGGATAGCCACGTTAGCCCTTGAGCCGTCTGGCATGTGCGCGTCCAGGAGCGGGGCCTGCTCGTTAATCTCCCGGCCGACGTAGTGGGCGAGCCAGTGTATTATGTCGTTGAGCGGTTCGAGGCGTTCGAAAACGATGTTCGTCTGGCACATCCCGTGCCTCCTGTGGACCACGAAGACCGGCACGTTGATGCCGTTCACCATTATCTCCTCGAGCCTCTCGTCGCGCATGAGCGGCCCGATCCTGCCGTGGCCGAGGAACAGGTCGTCAAGGACCGTGGAGATTATGTATTCCAGGTTCTCCGGGCTGACGGGCTTGTCCTTCAGCTTCTCTTTGATGTGGTTTCTGAGGAAATCCTCCTTGCCGGTGGAGGAGTGAATCTGCTCAAGGTGGGACTTAATCTCCTTGTAGTTTCCGACAAGGCTTCTTGCGTCCAGGAGGACCTTCTTCTCGGCGTCGTTCAGCTCCGGAGCAGCGGAAATGTACGATGGCAACTGGCCCCCCTCGCCTTCGACTATGGTCACGTTCCCGTAGGAGTCGAGGATGTTCGGCATCAGATAAGTATTACTCGAGGATAATATAAACGGCCGCCTTCAACCGGCTTTCGGCGGCGAGATGGCGCCCTGTATCTCGGCGCGCATCTCGTTCAGCTTCTCTGCGAGCTTCTTCTCCTGCCGGTCCATTATCGCTATCTTCGCCTGGGCGCTGTCTCGCTCGTCCAGGACGTACTTCAGCCCCGCTTCCTTGGATGATTCCACGAGCATCGGGCCCACTAGACGGTATACACTGCCCTCCTTGAGGCCGTCAAGCTCCTGCTTCGCATTGTCAAGGTCGGCGCCCTGCAACATAAGCTGCTGCTTCTGAAGGGATATCATCTGCAACTGGCCCTGTAGGGTCTGGTACTGCGCGAGCCGGTCCTGGATGTGCTTGGGTAGGTCCATCGCAGGAATACATAAGGACTTCCCGTATATAAGGCCCCCTCTAGGTGGCGATTTTCACGCACATGTCCAGCCACCTCAGGTATGTGTTCGCCGCCGCCCGGAGGGCGTGCAGGTCCCGGGCCCTGATGATGAGCGTGAGAGAGCCCTCGTATTTGAGCGTTACCTCAGAGCGGGTGTGCACGTCGGAGTCTATCTCGGGACGTATCGACTTCAGGCATGCTTCAGCGACGTCCCGGGGGACGTCCAATTCCACAGTGAGCACGTTGTTCATCTGGCGATGACAATCTTCGTCGAGTTCTCGGGACGCTTCTTAATCCAGATGTTGCTGCGCTTCTCCGTGCAGCTGTTGCACTTGAGCTTGCTCTTCACCAGGTTGTCGTACTCGAACTCGGCGCCGCACTCTATGCACACGTACGTCATTTCCCCCCAACCTCCTCGGATATGACCCGTTTGACGACAGGTATGTGCGCGCCCCCGGCGAATATGTATCCGCAGGTCCTGCACGCCCATATGCCGCCGCCGGTCCTCTGGAGCTTGCCGCGGCTGCAAGTCGGGCACTGCCTGCTCCTCCTGGACTCGGTCTCAATCTTCAAGGCGCCGTGCCTCAGCTTTCGGCCGACCCGCGGGCCGTATCTGCCGAGGCTGCCTACCTTCTTCGTGTGGCTGAACATCGTGCCTATAGTGTAGGGAACGGGGGTATAAAAACCCCCTCCCCGGTTTACTCCTCGACCTGTTTCCTCAGGTGTGAGGCCTTCTCGAAGCTCCTGTGGACGCAGGATTTGACTTCTTCAGCTGTGAAGCTTCCGTCGCCGCCCTTCTGCATCGCATTCAGAGTCTCTGTGGTCGTCACCGTCAGCCTAGCATCCACCGCGTACTCCTCCTCACAGGTGGGGTCCATGATTATGGAGTCCCCTATCTTGTGGTACGTGAACGGTATCGGCGTGCACGTCAACGGCAGCCCGCCAGCCCATTCGCCCCTCACAGGCCTTCCGGCCTCGTACTTCGGCATCCTGGCGTCAAGGAGCGCCGAAATAGCGGCCAGGCCGCCGGCGTCTATGAGGTTGCCGTCGTGGTTCAGGATGTGGATGTCTATGAAGACCATCCAGACTTTGTCCTTATCTATGTAGAGTTTGTCGAAGTCTATGCAGCCCGACTCCCTGATTCCGCGGTCGATGACCCTAGCCACCTCGATGCTGTCCTCGCGCGGGGGGCCGGCCTCGAATGTCGGGTGCGCTATCGGCCTTAACTCCACGGATGTGGACATGACCCCCGATGTCGGCGAGTCCGGGTAAGGCGTCCCGACGTCCATGCTGATGCCGGCCATGACCTCTGTCGAACCTAGCTTCACGTAGGCTGAGCCGCACGCCTTATCCTTCGCATACCCCTTCGTAATCGACAGCGGCCTCATCTCGTCGAGTGCCCTGCCGTCCACCCTCTTGCCCTCCCGGATCAGGTTGGATATGTAGTCCCTCTTCAGGTAGTATTCTATGTTCATTGCCGCACCTCCTTGGCCAGGAGAGCCCTCTTCTGTATCTCATACACCTTCAGGCATCCCTGGTATGCCAGGTCGAACGCCTTGTTGAACTCCTCACCTGTTAGCTTGCCGTCCTGCTGCAGGAGCACGACCTCCCCAGTCCTTGGGACGATGGCCAACGGCAGGTCACATTCGCCGAAGTTGTCCTCCTCCTTCATCAGGTCAAGGACTATCTCGCCGTCGACCTTGCCTGCCGCGCAGGCGGCGACCAGATCCTTCATGGGTATACCGGCGTCCGCCAAAGCGAGCGACGCCGCAGTCAACCCGACGCACCTTGTGCCGGCGTCCGCCTGCAGGACCTCCACGAACACGTCGATAGCCGCGTCCGGGTAAAGGTGGACCTGCACCACGTCGCTTAAGGCCTCGCTAGATATCTTGCTTATCTCCACGCTCCGGCGGTCAGGCCCCGGCTTCTTCCTGTCCTCGACGCTGAAAGGCGCCATGTTATAGGTCAGCCTCACGGTCGCCTCGGTCGGGTTCTGCAGCCTCTTCGGGTGCATCTCCCTCGGGCCGTACACGCCGGCCAAGACCTTGTTCTTGCCCCACTCGACGTAGGCGCTGCCCTGGACGTTCTTCAACACGCCCACTTCCATCCTAATCTCCCTCAACTCGTCAGGCTTGCGCCCGTCCAACCGGACGCCGCCGTTTATCAACTTCAAATCGCTCTTCTTTCCGCTCATATGAATCACTTCTTTGATCTTTCCCTCATATACATCGTCATCCTATCCGTCAGCCCGGCGGTGTGCGCCTGAGACTCCACCATCCGTATCGACTCCTGCGCGAGCGCCATGTTGCCGCCCGCTATCCAGATGAGGCCGTTCTGGCCGACAGAGATGTTCGAACCGGAGTACTCGCGTATCAGGGTAATCATGGACTTCTGCTTCCCGATAATCCTCGGCACCTTCATCGGCTTCACCTGCATCACGTAACCGCCCTCAAGCTTCCTCGGCCCCATGAGCTTAGCCTCTTTCACCTCATCGACGTACGCCACCTTCGCGCTTATCACGTCGCCGGGCACGTACGTTCCGAACTCCTCGTCATCCTGCCTGCGGCCGCGGTCCCTCGGGCCGTCGCGTCCGCCCCGGCCGCCTCGCCCGCCGCGTTCACGAAGCTGCTTGAGTATGCACCTGTACGGGCCCTTCACGTCCACAGAGTACACGCCGCCCATGTCAGCGTCGACCACGCCTATGATTATGTCGCCTGCCTTAGGCAGGTACGGCCCCGCCTGAGGTATGACCAGGACGCTGTTCTTGTCGACCCTCGCAAGGCCCCTAACAGTCGAAAACGTCCCCTCCCTCTCCCTGAGGCACGGTCCCTCGCACCTGATCCTCTCGCCTAACAGCTGCCCCGGCAGTACAATCTGCCTGTCCTGTAACTCACTCATGCTTCACAACCTTTATCTTGACGTCGCCATGCGTTATGTTGTTCAACTTGCTGAAGAGCTCGTCCTGGAGGCCGGCTGGTATCTCGACGAGGATTATCTGTTCGCCCCCGACCCACTCCTCCTTCTTCACATCCCCGAGCTCATGTATTGTGTGGTGTATCTTCCCTGCGTACTGCGCCGGAATCTTCACCGCGACCTCCGCTTTCTCGAACTTAATCGGCAGAATCGGTTTCAATACCTTAAGCACCTTCTCGACCTGCTCGTTCGCGCTCTTGCTGAGGACGACCTCCGCCCTCGCCTCGTCCATCGCCGCCTCAATCCTCGCGAGAGGGTGCGGCGCGTGCGTCTGGGGGTTGACCGCGTTCCTGGCTATGATGGTCGCCACCTGCTTGCGCCGGTCCACGAGCATCTTCCTCTTCTGCTCGGTGGTAAGGTGCAGCTCCCCGTCCAGGAGAATCTTCCTGAACGCCTCCTTGACGTCAGACACTTGGAAGAGCTCCAAAATGTGCTCCTCGCTCGCCTTATCCCCCTTGACGGCGTCCTTGAACACCTGGTCCACCGCCAGCACGTCATCCAGGCTCACGTTCTCCCCGCCCCTGAACTTGACTGCCATGTCGGCGTCCACGTAAATCTCGTAGTTTTCGCCGCGCGTCCTCAACTTCACTATGACTGCGTCCTCAAGGCTGACCATTTTCTCACCCTCGCGCACACAAAAAAAATTTGACTGAATGAGCGTTAATCCTTCTTCTCGACCTTCGGCTCAAGCTCCTTGCCAAGGCGCTTCACCTGACCCCTTATCTCGTCAGTGGACACCGGCTGGTATTTTCCGCCGACCTCGACGGTAATCATATCGATGTTCTCCGCCTGAATCTTCCCCTCGGAGACGATGTTCAACGACAACAGGGCGAGGCCTACGCCGTCCTGCCGGGACATCCCGGGCTGATACTTCTCCTCAAGGAGCTTCTCGACCTCCCTCTTGCCCATCCCGATGGCCCCGGCCGTGTACTCTGTGAACGCCCCGCTCGGGTCGGTCTCGAACAGGTGCGGCTTCTCGTTGACGCCGGCTATCAGAAGCGCGGTCCCGAAAGGCCTTGCGCCGCCGTACTGAGTGTAAGCCTGCTTTATGTCGCAGAGGTCCCGGGTCAGCCCGTTGACGCTGATGGGCTGGTTGTAGACGAGCCTGTTGCGCTGAGCCCTAACCCGCGCGTCCTCCACGAGCCTCCTCGCATCAGCCACGAGACCCGAGGTCGCGACGCCGATGTGGTCGTCAATCTGGAATATCTTCTCGATGCTCTTGGGGACTATCAGCTTGCTCGTGACATTCTTGTCGACCGCCAATATCACACCCTTATCGTAGATTATGCCGACTGCAGTCGTACCCCTCTTGACAGCCTCCCGAGCATACTCTACCTGAAACAAACGCCCGTCCGGGCTGAAAACCGTTATGGCCCTATCGTAGGCCGCAGGACCCTGTGGATACATGGCAGATCAAATCCTCCTTGACTTAAGTACGAAACAATAAGGAGTAAGGGTATATAAAAGGATACTGCGGCTTTAGGCCGCAGTATTCTGGTTATAAGAGTCGCACATTGTCGCATTCATCCGAGGGTTAAAAACCGCAGTATTCTGCGACTCTTATATAAAAGGATGCCGCAGCATGTTGGCAGCGGCTAACGGCCGGCCTTTCCGGCAAACTCGGCCAAACGGGCGACCATCCTCCCGCGATACTGGCCCTCCAGCTCCTCGGCCGCTGGGACTGGCAGTTGACCCCATCCGGGTAGTTCCTTAACTTCCTGCGGCTTTTTGGCGTCAAGTCTAGCCAATGCCGCCTTGACGACGGAAGGGTCCGCCACCAGAGCCAGATGCGAATCCAACCTGGCCTCGGCTTCGATAAGCCGCTGTCTGGATTCGGCGTACCTCTTGTTAGGCGATGTCAAGAGATGCTTCTCCTCCCGCTCGGATGATAGCAGCATGCTCTTCGCACGGGAGGCGGAGACTATAAGTCCAAACAGCCTATCCTCCTCGCTTTTGCCTGCAGGCTTCAAGTCCACGTCGGGCGCGCGGACATCCGCTCCCCTCACCCTGGCTTTGACCATACATACAATTGGGCAGGGCAGGAATAAAAGAATACCGCGGCATAAATGCCGCGATATTCTTGCTAGAAGAGGTCGCAACTATGTCGCATTCATTTGGGACATGAAGATCCCAGTATTCTGCGACCTCTTCTATAAAACGGCGGCGGGCGAGACTCACTTGAACAGGTCCCTTGCGGTGTTAAGCCGGGCTGCCAGCGTCCTACCCTCCTTCGGCACATAGCCTCTGGTCTCTCCGACGTACTCCAGCATGTCGCCCATGGAGGCGCCGGTGAGGCTCGCGGACTGCGTCATCGATATGCCGCGGCTGTGGAGGCGGGATGCTATCTTGATTCTCGCCTTCCCGACTATGCCGCCCTCGAACAGGCCGTGCTCGGCGTCGAACGCCTCAATGTCAGATAGCACCCGGTCCACGTCACCGCCGGAGAGGCTCTTCAAAGCCGACTCGACAAGCGAATTAGTCTTATCCCTCATATGCACCTTGATGAATATCTTGTGGAGGCAGTATGTGACGAGCGCCATCTTGATTTCAATCTCGCCCTGGCTGACCGCGGCCTCGTCCGTGTAGTATCCGGCAAGCTCCCTCAGCTTCACCGCATCCACCTTGGACACGGCGTCCAGCACCTCGCTTGCCCGCGCTATCACATCATCCATCCGAACTTCTCCTCCATCCTAGCCCTGACTTCGCCCGGCGGACAGACCCCGTCCTCGGTCACCAGGGAGGTTATGTTGTCCGCGCTCGTGACGTCGAAGGCGGGGTTGAAGACCCCGACGCCCTTGATGTCGGACACCTCCGCCCCGTCGCGCTCCTCGATCTCGACGGTCGCGCCGTGCATGCTGTAGGGGTAGAACTTTATGGACTCTGTGAGGACGTAGACTGGCACGCCGGCGCTCCGGGCCGCCAAGGCGACCTGGCTCGTGCCGACCTTGTTCACGACCGAACCGTCTGCATATACCGTGTCCGCGCCGACGAAGACCTTGGAGACGCCCTTCGTCTTCAACGTGTGGTAGGCCGCGGAGTCGACTATCAGCGTCACGTCGACGCCCGCCCCGGACAATTCCCGGGCGGTGATATGGCCCTGCCACCTCGGCCTCGTCTCGCACGCGAACACGCTGAACCGCCTGCCACGCCCCTTAGCGAGCTTCAACGCCTCGACCACCGTGCTGCTGTTGCATATCGTCAGTATGACGTCGCCGTCCTCAACCAGGGAAGAGCCGTGAGCCGCCGCCTCGGCAATAGAAGACTCAAGAGACGATATGAACGCCGTCACCTCCCCGAGAATCAACGCCCTACCCACCGCGGGGTCGTCGCTCCCGTGCGACTCGACGATGTGGAGGACGTAGTTGACCGCGTTAGGCAGCGACACAGCCGTCGGCCTCGCATCCCTGAGAACGTCCGCGGCCTTATGCACGTCATCCGCCGACGCCCCGGACACAATCTCCTCCTCAAGGGCCCTCGCGGCCGCGACCGCAATCCTCAACGCGCCGCGGACCTCCATCGACCGTATCCTCCCGGCCGCCTCCTCCACGTGCATGATAGGAATTAACGCCCGAGATTATAATAACACGGGCGATGTACGCCGATTAGAATAAATACGTGCCTGCATCCGCCTCTGAGGGGATTAATACGGAAAAAACAATTAAACCTACCAGTAGCCGAGATATGAAAAACGAACTGTCAGGTGCGGAAGTCAGGGTTCTGGCCCGGGAACTCTCAACGATGCTCCAAGGCGCCATATTCGACAAGGCATACCAGGTGGGGGAGCGCGAGCTCGTCCTCAGGTTCAGGGGCAGGGGAAGCCTCGACGTGGTAGCAGCCCCAAACTACATCTGCGCCACAAGATACAGGAGGCCGGCGCCGAAGACCCCGTCGTCGTTCGCGATGCAGCTTAGGAAACGCCTCGGCGGCGAGAGGGTCACGTCGGTGAGCCAGCACGGCTTCGACAGGATAGTCGAGATACGGTTCGAGAACCACATGCTGATAATAGAGCTCTTCAGCAAAGGCAACGTCATACTCACTCTAAACGACTGGAAGATAATCGGCCTCCTGGAATGGCAGAGGTGGAAGGACAGGACGCTCGGCGTCGGGCGGGTTTACGAGCACCCCCCCGGCGGGCCGGAACCTGGCAGCATCAGCGAGGGGGAATTCGTCGAATCGCTCGAGACGTCAGGAAAATCCGTCGCCTCCACGCTCGCGACAAGGTACAACCTAGGGGGACGGTACGCGGAGGAAGTCTGCAAAGCCGCCGGCCAAGACCCGAAAGCCAAGTACGGTGGGGCCGGAGGCGACGCCATCTGGAAGGCCTACAGGAGTTTCATGGAGAAGGTCGACCTGCCCCCCGACGCCAGAATCCAGGAGGATGATGTGACTGCATTCGGCGGCGAAGGCGAGCCGAGGAACACGTTCAACGACGCCGTCGACGACTACTTCAGCAGGCGGGAGGACGCAGACCGGAAGGATAGACGGGATACGGAAGATATTGTAAGGCGAGCCAAAATCTCCGAGATACTCGCCAAACAGGAGGCCGCCTACGCCATGGCAACCGAGGACTCCGTGAGCGAGCAGCTGGCCGGCGACATGATATACCAGCGCATGGGGGAGTTGAACGCCGCCTACAGGATAGTCAAGGATGGCCGGAAGAGCGGCCTCAGCAACGAGGAGATAACGAAGAAGCTGGCCGACATAGGAATACTGGCCGAAGTGAAAGGTCATGAGCTGACGGTAGAATTATAGGCGCTTCAGCCTCGCAAGCTCATCCAAAACCAAAGCCCGGTCAGCGAACATGTAGGTGCCGAGCGCCCCCGCGTTCGCCGTGTCGACGACGCCCGGGTCTATGGGATGGAAGCTGAACTTGACTCCAGGCACAGCGCCGCCGAGGTATTCTGTTGCCTTCTCCCTGATGATTGTACCGCCCGCGCCCCTCGTACCCACTGAACCGCCGATAACATAGTCGGCCGTCCCGGAGACCATCCTCCGGTCCTTGCCGGACCACTGAGCCTCATGCGAGTACTTAGACACATTACCGTGATAGACGCTCTCCACCAGGCGACCGAGCATCTCACCCTCAAACTCGAAGATCTGCCTTGCGGCCGGCTGAGCCCTCGACACATCGGCCTTTGAGCCGTCTGCCTCGAGTATCCCCTCCCGCAGGAACCTGGCATCAAGCGTGGACTTCTCGTTATCGTGGTCTAGGAGCGCCGACGCCTCGGACACGGGGACCGGCCACCTCCCCATTGCCAGCGGCAGGAACAGCGGCTTCACGCCGGCAAGCAGAAGCTCCCGGTCAATCGCAGATGCCAGCTGCCTCACCGCCCTACCGGACAGCAAGTCCTCGGCCTTCGCCCGCTCATATGGGAGGCGAGCCTCATAATCGCCGCCGTCACATTTGAACTTCAGGTGAACCCGCCCGTCAAAGCCCGGGAGCATGATGTCGTAGATGTGGCCGTCTGTGTAGATGTCCAGAGACAAGTCATCCTTGACCTGACAGAATCCGCCGCCAAGCCCGGTCCCGGGGCCGACATAACACACCCTCCTACCCCGGAGCTCGTCGGATTTCCCGGACTCGAAGAGCGCCTTCAAACCGAAACCCATCTGCGCTATAGCGTCGTTCACGACGTTCACCTTCACCCGGAGCCTCTCCTCAAGCTCCCGGGCCGGATTCACGCCGTCGAACTCGTGCCGGCTGACGCCGAGATTCGCAGCCGACCCAGGCTGTATGATTCCGTCAACGAGACGGCCGGGTGTCCCGACGCACACCAAAGGTAGGAGCTTGACCCCCCGCACCTTAGCCTGCGCCTCATGCACAGCATCAACCGTCGCATCATAGAATGACCCTACCTTGCCGACCGGAGTCTTAATCTCCCGCCTAGAGAAGACTGCATCCCCCATAAGCCCGCCCGTACCGTCTACCCCGACGATTAGGACAAGCTCCTTGGTGCCGCCGATGTCGACCAGGGTGACAGCCGCCTCCGCCTGACCCACCTTAGACTCGATGATGCCTGGGACCTCCCCCACCCCGCCCCGAACCCGCTCACGCAAGGGCATATACAAAATAGGGGAGGATGATGCTTATAAACCGCGCCTCAGTATATACTTTCCACCCAGCACGCCCAAAAGGGCGGCGGAGATGTGAGGTCCGGGAGGCCTCGAATCCGAAGGGTACGAGTGGTTCTAAAATGGGATACGGAAAATACCTCAAGGTTTTGTACAAGAACAGGGAGTCGATGAAGGAGCTCGGCGCAGTCCTCATGGAGAGGAAGATAGCCTGGCGCAGGCAGGCGCCGATAGTCAGGGTCGAGCACCCGACGCGCCCAGACAAGGCGAGGCAATACGGCTACAAGGCCAAGCAGGGATTCATAATAGCGAGGGTCATGCTAAGGCGGGGCGGGCTCAGGAAAAAGAGGCCAAGCAGGGGCAGGAAGCCGGCCGGCATGGCCATCCACAGCATAACATCCTCGAAGAGCATACAGAGGATGGCTGAGGAGAGGGCTCAGAAGAAGTACCCGAACCTGCAGGTGCTCGCATCATACTGGGTGCTGGAAGACGGCAAACACAAGTGGTTCGAAGTCATAATGGTGGACCCGCAAAGCCCATCCATAAAATCCGACAAGAACGTCGGATGGCTCGCCACAGCCCACAAGGGCCGCGTATTCCGCGGACTAACCCCGGCAGGCAAAACCGGCCGAGGACTAAGGAACCGCGGGAAAGGATCGGAGAGAAACCGACCGAGCATACGCGCGAAAGGCCGAACCGCCAAATAAGCGTATAAAAAAACGGCCGGGACGAAACCCCGGCCGCCAAAACATTTTTTATTTTCACACAGCCCAATATTCGACGCACGTGAACCTGGCATCTGCAAGGGGAAGGTAAGGCAATTAGCGAAAGAGAGTGCATATGCCTCTGTAGCTCAGCTGGTAGAGCGCTCGACTGTTAATCGAGTGGTCCCAGGTTCAAGTCCTGGCGGAGGCGAAAAACAAGTATAGAGTCTACTGTTTCTTTTCCGTTTCTAGGCGTTCGAGCAAATCTTTCGCAACCTTAACCTCCGGGTCTGACTCCACCGCCTTCTTTAGATACGGGAGTATCAACATTGGGGTTTTGTTCTTTAGTAGGGGGTGCTAATTTCGCGTTATATCGTCTAAGCCTACGGATTGTGCGTGAACAATAACTTACCACATACAGGCCTAATATAGCATAGACTAGTGAACCTCCAAATGAATCTTTGAAGTAGTAAACGGCTACGGCAGGCAGTCCAGCCAAGGGGATTGCTATAGCCATTAGTCTAACAATGCCTAACAGCCTCTTTTTACTCTGTTGTTTTCTACCATCATCCTCCGGGCGTTTGGACCTTGCCCTTATAAGGTAGTCTAGTGAAAAAATCGGTATTGTGACGCAAATAACTAACCCTAACATAATGAGTGTAAAGGCAGAAATCGCATATATAAACGTGGTGCCTGTCTGGAAGAAATCCATATTAATAGATGTAGGTGATGACTAAAAAGCAGGACTCGATAATTTGCTATATACGCCTTGCGGAGGCGAAATCATAGTTCTGTGTATTCTTTTCCTCGGTGGAATAGGATGGTGACGAGGATGTCCTTCCCATCAATGTCGTAGACTATCCGATAGTCCCCCACCCTGACGCGGTATGCGGGTTTACGGCCTTTCGTGCCGGAAAGCTTCCGTATGTCTGCGTTAGTCCTCGGCTTAAACGGGTCCTTTGTAAGTTCTTGCAGGGCCTTCTTTACG
>Ga0315276_10003589_pt1 | contig 14224 bp, 14 predicted proteins | sample YL17G05_0_MG_FD_204542 | JGI IMG/M metagenome (GOLD analysis project Ga0315276, IMG submission 204542) | Sediment microbial communities from Yellowstone Lake, YNP, Wyoming, USA - YL17G05_0 | ecosystem: Environmental > Aquatic > Freshwater > Lake > Sediment | place: USA: Wyoming | collected...
CCTTTTGAAAAATGAATTTCAAAAGCCAAAAAAATTAAAAGAATCACTATAAAATCCCCCTCTATCCCCCTTTTTCAAAGGGGGAAGCTAATATCTCCTCCCTTTGGAAAAGGGAGGTAGGGAGGGATTTTCAAAGCGCTAAAGTATTACGAATTTAGTATTTGTTTCGGATTTCGATATTCGGATTCCGGATTTGGGGGCACAACTGGTATCGTGAGATCGATGGAGATCAAGTTCATATTAAATGGCGAGTCTGTTGAGGTGGAGGTTCCTTCTCATTGGACTTTGCTTCGGCTTCTTCGGGAGAAACTTGGTCTCACCGGCACAAAAGAGGGTTGCGGGAACGGCGAATGCGGAGCCTGTACCGTGCTCTTGGATGGGATGCCTGTGAATGCCTGTCTGATCTTGGCTCCCAAGGTAGAAGGGAGAGGGGTCATGACCGTGGAAGGCCTTGGAAGTCGAGAATCTCTTCACCCACTACAAAAATCCTTTATTGACCATGGGGCTATCCAATGTGGTTTTTGCACCCCAGGGATATTGATGTCCTCAAAAGCTTTATTGGAAAAAAATCCCCACCCCACGAGAGAAGAAATTAAGGAGGCGATTTCAGGCCATCTTTGTCGTTGCACAGGTTATCATCAGATTATCGAAGCAATTGAAGCCCTTAAAGAATAAAGAATGACAAATGTCAAAGCTCAAAGTTCAAATGAAGTTCAAATTTCAAATATTATGACATTTGGGCATTTGTCATTCATTTGGCATTTGGATTTTGAAATTTGACATTTATTATGATGATTCCTCCTTTTGACTATAAAATTCCAAAGACCCTTCAAGAAGCCTGCGATCTCCTTTGGCAGGCCGAGGGGAAAGCAAAGATCATTGCTGGAGGGACTGATCTGGTGATTGGTCTCCGGAATGGGGATCAGAAGCCTCCGTTCATCGTTGACATCACAAGAATAGAAGAACTTCGGAAGATTGAAGAAAAGAATGGAACCGTTTCTGTTGGTGCTGCAGTCACCCATTCTGAAATTGCATCTTCTTCATTAGTGAAGAAATATGGAAAGGTATTATCGGATGCGACTTCTGAGATTGGTTCTCCACAGATCAGAAACATTGGAACGATCGGAGGGAATATCATCAATGCTTCCCCAGCAGCAGACACGGTTCCCGCTTTGATAGTATTGGATGCCGTAGGGAGGGTGGCGTCAAAGGAAGGGGAGAAGGAGATCCCCCTCGTCCAACTTTTTAAGGGTCCTTACGAGACGAATCTGAAACCTCACGAAATATTGGTCCAAGTCCAATTTAAAAAACTTTCTTCCGGTGTGAGAAGCAGTTTTGTCAGACTTGCCAGGAGGGAGGCGATGGCCATTGCGAGGATGAGCATGGCCATTATTCTTCAGACGGAAAAAGGAAAAGATCGGATAGAAGATATCCGCGTCTCTGCGGGATCTATCACCCCAACCCCCCAAAGGATGTCAGATGCAGAGGTCATTTTAAGAGGAAAATCGCCTGACGCAGAGTTGCTAAAAATGGCTTCAAAGAAAGTATCTGAAATAATGGTTCATCAAAGCGGCATCCGACCTTCGACCTCCTATAAGAGGCCGGTGGTGGAAGCTTTATTCATAAGAGCCATGAGAAAGGTTTTAGAAGAGTAAGCATGAAACAGGTGGGGATCGCAATTCCAAAGGTTGATTCGCTGGAGAAAGTGCTGGGTGAGGCCAAGTATGGTGCGGATTTATCCTCAAAAGAACCTTTCCACCTCAAGGTTGTCCGGAGTCCAAAGCCTCATGCCAAAATTGTGAGAATAGAAATCAACGATGCCCTTAAAGTTCCAGGGGTAGAGAGAATATTTACAGCAAAGGATGTTCCTGGAAGAAATTTATCCGGTGTCATTAATAAGGATCAACCCATCTTGGCTTCAGATCGAGTGCGGTATGTAGGCGATCCAGTGGCACTGGTCTCTGCTCAAACAGAAGAGGCTGCAGAAGAGGCCGCCAAAAAAGTCTTGGTCGTGTATGAAGACCTTCCCTTCATTAACCGTCCGGAAGAGGCCCTCAAACTTGATGCCCCTTTGATTCATGAGAAAGGGAATTTGCTTTATGAATTTCGTGTGATCAAGGGCGATGTCCAGGCAGGATTTAAGGAGGCAGAGATCATCGTTGAAGAAACTTATACGACCACCTGGATTGACCATGCCTATTTAGAGCCAGATGCTGGACTCTCCTATTCCGATGATGAAGGAAGAATTACAGTGGTCTGCCCAACTCAGAATGTCCATTACGATCAGAAAGAGGTAGCTGCTCTCCTTGCTCTGCCATCGGAGAAAGTGAGGATCATCCAGTGTGCGACCGGAGGAGGATTTGGGGGCAGGTTGGATATTACGGTTCAGTGTCTTTTGGCCCTTGCCGCCTTCCATCTAAAGAAGCCGGTAAAGATCGTTTATTCGCGAGAGGAAGTTTTTCAGGTGACCTCGAAACGCCATCCCTTAACGATTCGATACAAAAGCGGCGCAGGTAAAGACGGAAAGCTCACAGCGGTGGAGGTAGATATTCTCGGCGATACTGGCGCCTATGCTTCATATGGCTCCACGGTGGCCATTCGCTCTGCTATCCATGCTACAGGACCTTACGAGGTTCCACATGTCAAGGTGAGGAGCCGGATGGTCTATACCAATAACCCTTGGGCTGGCGCAATGAGGGGATTTGGAGTACCCCAAATGGCCTTTGCCCATGAATCTCAAATGGATTTACTCGCTAAGGAGCTGAAGATCGACCCCCTCGAGATTCGACTCAAAAATGCACTCCATGTGGGATCAGAGACAGCGAGCGGTCAAACCCTGATGACAAGCGTTGGGATAGGGGAGACACTGAAAAAAGTGAAGGAATGGAGGGATCAAAGAGGCATCTCCAAAATTGATTCAAAAAAACCCTTCATCAAGAAAGGGATTGGAGTGGGCTCAATGTGGTACGGGATTGGCAATTCAGGAGTCGCCAATCCTTCGACCGCCCAAATGGAGATTGACCCTAATGGTGAGGTACGACTTTTCACAGGGGCGGCTGATATCGGTCAAGGGTCGGATACCGTCCTTCTCCAGATCGCATCCGAATCGTTAGGGGTTCCACTAAAGGAGATCCGGCTGATTCGAGCGGATACAGCAATAACCACTGATGCAGGAGCAACCTCAGCAAGCCGGCAGACCTATGTCTCTGGGAATGCAATCCTCGATGCGATTAAAAATCTAAAACAGGAAATTACGAAAGAGGCGAGTCGACTTCTTGAAGTCGATAGGCAAGATCTTTTTTTCGAAGATGGAAAGATCAAATCGAAGTCAAATCCATCGGTCTCCCTTTCAATAAAAGAGATGGCGAAAAGATGTGGAAGGGTGCTGCGGGGAGAGGGGAGCTTCGATCCAGAGACCACCCGACTTGATCCCGAGACCGGGCAAGGAGCTCCTTATGCCACTTATGCATTTGCCACCCACTTAGCAGAAGTGGAAGTAGATACAGAGACCGGCACGGTAAAGGTAAACCGGGTGATTGCAAGCCACGATGTCGGGAAAGCCATTCACCCAAAGAATGTGATGGGTCAGATTATGGGTGGTGTGGCCATGGGGACGGGTTTTGCTTTGATGGAAGAATTCGTTCCAGATGAGACGACTTCTTTTGTCAATTATCTCATCCCGACATCGAAGGACGTTCCAGAGGTGATTCCAATTCTCGTTGAAAATGAGGAGCCTACGGGTCCCTTCGGAGCAAAAGGTGTGGGAGAGCCAGCCGTCATCCCTTCTGCCCCTGCGATTTTGAATGCGATTGCCGATGCCATCGGACAGAGAGTTTGTCATCTGCCCGCAAACTTAGAGAGGGTTTTGGAAGCGGTCCAGAAAAATAAAAAGTAGGCAGTAGGCAGAAAGCAGTAGGCAGTGACTTAAAAAAAGGGGAATATAGGCTGATGTAATATTTTTTTTCGGACACGGATCACGGACACGGTCACGTTATTTCCTAAATAATGGAGGTTCCAAATGGCCAAACTGATGATCAAGAGCATCGGCACCTTGGTTTCTGGAGATATTTCCAATCCTATTTCGAATGCGGATACCCTCCTGATAGAGGGAGGGGTGATTCAAGGCATTGGCAAAGAGAAAGACCTTGACCTCAAAGGGGTAGATGAGGTGATGGATGTCGGAGGGATGACGGTGACCCCTGGGCTGATCGATTCCCATTGTCACCCTGTCCTTGGAGATTTCACACCTCGGCAGAAGGTGTTGGACTTTATCGAATCCTCACTCCACGGAGGGGTGACCACGGTTATCTCCGCAGGGGAGGTTCATCTTCCTGGGAGGCCGAAGGATGTTGCGGGAACGAAGGCCTTGGCCATCCTCGCCGCAAAATCATTTGCCAGTGCCAGGCCTGCGGGAGTGAAGGTGTTGGGTGGAAGCATCATCCTTGAAATAGGCCTCCAAGAGAAGGACTTTGAAGAGTTGGCCAAAGAAGGCGTTAAGGTGGTAGGGGAAATTGGTTTGGGAGGAGTGAAGAGCCCAAGGGAGGCAGCGCCCATGGTCAAATGGGCGAAGAAATATGGGATGGTCGTGATGATGCATACAGGAGGGACTTCAATCCCTGGCAGCACGACCGTTCCAGCTGATGATGTCATTGCTACGGATCCGGATATCGTTTCTCATATTAACGGAGGCCCCACAGCCATCTCGCTGACTGAAGCAGAAAAATTGATTCGAAAAACCTCACTTACTTTGGAGATCGTTCACTGTGGAAATCCAAAGATGATTGTGGAGGTGATGAGGATTGTGAAGGAAACAAAGGCATACCCCAGAATCATCATTGGAAATGATGCTCCTTCGGGAACGGGTGTGATTCCTCTGGGAATCCTTCGGGTGATCAACTTCCTGGCTTGCCTCTGCGATGTGAAAGCAGAGGAGGCGATTGCTATGGCCACCGGCAATACGGCAAAGGTTTACAAGTTGAACAGAGGAGTGGTTGAAGTGGGTAAAGAAGCTGATCTGGTGATCATGGATGCACCCATGGGATCGGTTGGCAAAGATGCTCTCTCTGCAATTGAAGCAGGTGACATCCCGGGAATTGCAGGAGTGATGATTGATGGTGTGATGAAGATCGGGGTGAGTCGTAACACCCCACCTCCGAATAGAAAGATAGTGATCAGTAAATAAGTGACTAAAGTGAGCTAAAGTGTCTAAAATGCCTAAAGTGAGTTTTAAAACTTTAGTCACTTTTAACTTTAGTCACTTTAGGCACTTGGTTGAGGATGCCGAAACCTCAGGTAGGAGTGAATGATGATTATTGATTGGGAGACCTGTATTGGATGCGGTTTGTGTATAGAGGTTTGTCCCCTTGAGGCCATTTCTATGACTCCTGAGAAAAAGGCCTCCATCTCCGAAATCTGCGTTGATTGCAACACCTGCACCAAAGTTTGTCCTAAGGAGGCAATTGGGCCTGCGCCAGAACCGAGAGTGGGAGGCGTTAGATGTCTATCGTGCCCAATCTCCTGCACTATCAAGGTTAGCAATAAAGGAGCTTGCCAACGATTCGTCAATTGGAATGGAGAACTGGTCCGTAACATCCCACTCCAACGTTATGAAGATGTCAAAGAGATCGTTGGTGAAGATCATGAGGAAGTCATTCGAAGACCATTAATCACTGGCATTGGAGCTGGGACCACTTACCCCGACACCCAACCTGCTCCGTATATTGTTCAATCTCGGATGAAAGGGATCGATGTTATTACAGTCGTTACAGAGGCGCCGTTAAGTTACAGTGGTATTAAGGTAAAAGTAGACACAGATCTGCATATGGGCCATGAGGGTGCGCCTGTCTTGATAGGAAAAAAGAAGATAGGACACCTCTGCACAGAGGAATATGGTTCAAAAATTCTTTCCTTGGGAGGGGTCAACCTCCTAACTGGAAAAGATGGCATCGCTGTGGCGAGACTCATCGTGGACATTGCTAATCGAAGAGAGGTCCACCTCAAAATAGAAGATGGGGCTGAATTGGTTCTTCAGGTGGGGAAAGCCCCTCTCATCGATGGGGAGATGGGGAAGAGAATGAAAGTAGGCTGTGGAAGTGCATCCATGGGTCTCTTTGGCAGGTACTTTATGGAAGCTGCAGATGAAGTGATCGTCCTCGACGCACATCTGATCGGACAGTTCACAGAGCATGCAGCGGGAAGAGAATTAGGTGCAAAATACAGTGGCATTCGGTTGAAGGCGAGACGATCAACTCCAGGCCGATATTTCGGTGAGCATGGTCGAGGTTGGGGTGGGACGCCCATTGAGGATCCCATCGAGATCATCGAAGGGTTCGATCCAAAGATTACGAAACGAGGGATGACGGTTCTGATTACCGAGACGACGGCTGAAAGGGCAGCGATGTTTCGCTTAGAAAGAAATGGAAAATTTGTTCCGGTTCCGTTGACTCCAAAAGCGAAGATGGCGGTGAAGATGATTGCCTCCAATTGTGAGCCCTCAAAGGTCTCTGCCATCTTTGTGGGCGGTTCAGGTGGAAGTGCAAGGGCAGGGGTCACGAAAATCCCCGTGAAGCTCAATCGAGCAATCCATGAGGGGCGGGCAAAGTTGACCGTGGGAGGAGCCCCAGCCTTTATCCTTCCAGGCGGAGGGATTACTTTCTTAGTGGATGTTGAGAAAGTGATGGTCAGAGCCTTCAGCTATGTTCCTACCCCAGCGACCGTTGCTCCCCTCGAATATACAATGAGATTGAAAGAGTATTTGGAAATAGGAGGCCATCAAGAGAAAATCCGAAAATTGAAAGATGTATTGAAAGGGATAAAGGCCAGAAGATAAAATTCTCACCCCCACCCTCACCCTCCCCCGTCAAGGGGGAGGGGGTTATCATGGAGATTTACTAAATTGAAGGGAGAGAACTCAAACCAATAATTCTTCCATTGGAGGAGAGGTTATAACTTAATTGCCAACTCTGTGGGGAGAGCCTTAAATTAACTCCCCTCCCTTGGTGGGAGGGGATGAAGGGGAGGGGGAAAATTCGAATTTGAAGCAGAAAAACCAAATCTTTCTTTTACCAAATATAGGAGATAGGACCGATCCCATTGAGATTCTTCCAAACGGGACTGTCCTCGTCGATTATGGCCCGATGCATATGTTCATCAGTGCCGCTGAAAATGGAAAACCTCTTGTTAAATTGGCGGAAGAAGGGGCTCATTTCGCCATGAAGGTTCTCGAAGACCTGGCAAGATTTCTCAATGTGATCAAGAAGAAGGCCCAGAAGTTGGAGGTTGAAGAGACATATCCGAATGTTGTTCGGAGGATGATCGAAGCGACAAAGAAGATGAGTGAGCCAGATTTAACTCCTCTTGCTGCTGTTGCAGGAACAGCCTCCGATGTGGTTGCTGATTTTATTTTCAGCCGAGGGGGAACAAAAATTATCGTGGATAATGGAGGAGATATCGCCATCCGGTTAAGAGAAGGTGGAGTGGCAAGAGTAGGAGTAAAAACAGAGATCGATGCAAAACAACCTACCTATCTCATTTCAATCGATTCCACCATGGGGATAGGTGGGGTGGCAACCAGTGGACTCGGAGGAAGGAGTTTTACCAAAGGAATTGCTTCGGCTGCAACCGTCCTTTCTGGGAGTGCTTCACTTTCCGATGCGGCAGCGACTGTCATCGGAAACTTCACCAATGTGGAAGATCCCCATATCATGAGGTGTCAGGCAGAAAGGTTATATCCTGATACCGATATTCCTGGAGAATGGGTCACAACGAAAGTGGGAAGATTATCTGCGGATAAGATCGAAGAGGCCTTGAAAAATGGTCTATCAAAGGCAAACTCAATCTGTCAGAAGGGATTGATCAAAGGAGCATTAATTGCTTTACAAGGGAAAGTGGTCTGGACAAATTCTTTAGGCACATGGTTAACAAAATTGTAGTCCCCTCACCCCCTCCCTCTCCCCTGTGGGGAGAGGGGAAGGGTGAGGGGGAATGGAGGTGAAAAGATGGAAGTCCGAAAATATTTTACCATCGTGGAAGAGACCGCTATGGAGGGAGGAAAGAAAGTTGATCCACCCACTCGAAAGGCTGCTGCCATCGCAGTGATTAAGAATCCGTTTACTGGGAAGTACGTGGAGAATTTAGATCCACTCATCGATATTGGCGAAGCCTTGGGAGGGATATTGGGAAAAAGGGCTGTGGAGGCATTGAAGATCCCTCCGGAAAATGCGGAGAGTTATGGAAAGGCAGCCATTGTGGGAGTGGATGGCGAACTGGAGCACGCTGCAGCCATCTTACATCCCAAACTGGGTACACCTTTAAGGGAGGCGGTCGGGGGAGGGAAGGCCATCATCCCTTCAGTAAAAAAGATGGGAGGTCCGGGTACAGAGATCGATGTCCCTCTCCATTATAAGGATGCGGCCTTTGTGCGATCCCATTTTGATGCGATGACCGTCAGGGTTCCCGATGCACCTCGGTCTGATGAGATTGTGGTGGCCATCGTTGTCACCGACTCAGGTAGGCCCAGTCCACGCATCGGTGGTTTAAAGAAGGACGAGGCAAAGAAAGAAGACGGCCTGCGATAGTTAACTAAAATCTCAATGTAAAACGAGAACCATCACCATGTAGGGGCGACCCTCCGTGGCCGCCCTTTTTAGGAGCCCATGGAGGGCCGCCCCTACATTTCTTGATCGGGACGTGGTTATTTTCCAACCAGACCTGACACCCAAACTTTTATGTTTGTTATCATAAGGTGGCGCCAATGGCCAAGTTCAGGAGCGTACTTTTGCGCGTTGGCTGGAGCGACGGGTTGGCTCCAATTTTCTTGGTGCAAGACGGACTACTTGATGTCCGGAAGACTTCTGGATATGACGCAGATCAACACAGATTGCGGAAAGATTGCCCTTAAATTTAAGCGTGTGTTCCATTCGACACCTTCGTACTTCCTCAACAATCGGGTCTCTCATGTATCAACCTCCAATAGTTCTTCGGGTGAGCAGATCTCAGGACATCCGTATCCCTCACCCTCAACAATCTGCCTCACTCTCTTGCGGGTGAACGGGTTGTTTAGATGGGTGAAATTCCACGTGACAACAACTTCAATACCGTTGACGGCGGCTACAGCAACATGAAGAGCATCTTCTGGATATTCTGCGGGTATTGCCCTTTTGGCAATGATCTTTTCCGCGAGAGATTGAACCTCATCGTCGATATCGAGCATGGGAAAAGGCTTGATCGCTGCAAGTTGCTTGTTGGCTTGGGCGGAATCACCTTTTTGGGCCTCTTCAAACACGAGCGCTGAAATATAGGTTTCGTACTTTGATAAAAGCTCAGGCCAAAGCTCCCGAGTGACTTCTTGGTGGCCAACAACCGTAATATCGCGGCTTGGCTTTGCAGAAAAATAACTCACCACTGTCGTTTCAATGTATACTCGTTTTTTCATCAGGCCATTTTAGCATATTTCCGCTTTTTTTCAAAGGGAATCCCAATCGAGATTAAACTTAGACTTTACGGATCAAATTTTCTATGGCGGCTGAACTAAGGTCCTTTAGAAAGAGGAAAAGCAACTCAGCCGTTTTTTCCACATCAGGCCATTTCACTAATTCCAACGGTGAGTGGCTGTAGCGACGAGGGATATAAAGACCACCGCATGGAATACCTTTGCCTGCCGTGTGAATGGTGGAGGCATCGGTCCAAGTCCTGAATATATCCTTTTGATGTGGAATTGCGTGCTGTTCTGCCGTAGCGATCAACCTCTTTCTAATCTTTTTTGAGTAGATCGTTCCCCATCCATAGGCGTTGACATCCATTGAGCGGATGACCGGTCCTTTCCCACATTCTGCTGTTGCCTGCTGGGGTGGAGTGATAGGATCGGAAGCAGGGACTGTGTCAATTACGATGGCCATGTCGGGCTGGAGCGATTGGGCAGCAACTTTTGCGCCCCGTGAGCCCACCTCTTCTTGAACAGCAGCAACGAAGAAGAGAGTATAGTCCATTTTCTCACTCTTCATCTTCTCGGCCAGATCGATGAGAATGGCACAGCCGGCGCGATTATCGACTGCCTTGCTGATAATGGTATCCTTGCTAATGGACAATAAATTCGGGTGGAACAGAATGGGATCACCGATCTCGATTCCCCACAGTCTGGCCTCTTCTTCGCTCTCAGCGCCCACATCAATCCATAGGTCTGAGAGGGCGATCGGCCGCTTCAGGTCTTCAGCAGTCATAAGATGGCGACTTTTCACACCCACTACACCGGTATAAATCCCCTTTTCGGTGCAAATATCCACCTTGGTGCTAAGAAGAACCCTTTCATCGATCATCCCATTGAGGTCAAAATAGATATATCCCTTCGTATCAATATACTTGACGATCATACACATCTCATCCGTATGGACACAGATCATGACGGATTTCTTGCTTGCTCCAACCCTTCCAATGACATTTCCCATGGGGTCCACAGAGACATCCGGTAGGCTTCTTTTTAATTCTGCCACCATGAATTCGATTATCTTTTCTTCAAATCCACTCCCCCCAGGAATCTCCACCAATCTTTTGAAGAGCTCAAGCACTTTTTTCTCCTTTATCAAAATATGCCAGAATAGCCCCCCAGCTCTGCTGGGGGGATGAATGGCGTGCCCTCTCCCCCGGGGGGGAGAGGGTTAGGGTGAGGGGGAAATGATCTAATCATCACCCCCACCTTAATCCTCCCCCATCAAGGGGGAGGAAAGTTTTTTAGAGAATTAGATGCCCCGCAGCTCTGCTGCGGGGTACTTCACTCGTATTTGTTCATCAACTAACGGTTATAAATCATCCCGTTGACGGCCAATTACCGGGCCGGGGTGATGAGGTGGCTGATCAGGTAGATTTGGTAAAGGACAATGATTAAGTAGATTGAGCTAATGGCAATGATGATTCCGCGAAAAAGTCTGAATCCGCGATGAAGACATAGGAAGACTAAAGAGGCAGAAACCATCATGAATTTCCAGATCCAAAATCTGTCGCCGTGGAGGTCCATGACAGAACGAACAAAGGGATTAAATTCCTTTCCCCCTAAATCCAATATCATCATTGTCAAAAATGAATCGATTATGTTCAATCCCAAGATTAAAATCAACAAGAAAAATAATGGCTTGCTGTAGCGATCTACATATCCCCCATGCTTCTGATCAGATCTTCTTCGGAACCATTGTCTTTGACCCAAAAAGGTATAAAAATTCCAAGAAGGGGTGGGTTTTTTTCTGCGGTCTTTAATCCTTCGCTTATCGATTTCAGTCAAAGGAAACTACCTTTCTCACAAATTAAAATCTATAAAAGACTAACTTAGTTCCAATTTAGTGTCAACTATATTACTGGAATCAAGATTTCCGTTTTTCCTATATGCTTAAAGTCGTCATTGGGCTTGACAATTTAAAACAATACACAATAATATGAACCTAATATTTCGTATCAGTTTAGCCTTTTGAAAAATGAATTTCAAAAGCCAAAAAAATTAGAAGAATCACTATAAAATCCCCCTCTATCCCCTTTTTCAAAGGGGGAAGCTAATATCTCCTCCCTTTGGAAAAGGGAGGCAGGGAGGGATTTTCAAAGCGCTAAAGTATTACAATATTTCATTAAAGGAGGGATATATGGAAAAAAAGAAAATGGTCGTTCTTCTGGCAATTGTTTTGGGGATATTTTTCTGTTTGGGCCAGGAAGGTTTGGCCGGCCCGAAAGTAAAGATCGGCACTGTCCCCATGGCTTACACCCTTCATTTTGATTTCCTTTCGACTTTTGGCAAAGAGGAGGGGCTCGATATTGAGGTGATTGATTTCAAGTCCAGTTCTGATGAAAACCAAGCGATCGCCGCTGGAAGCCTTGATGGAGGGAATGTAGGTGCTCTGGGAACGAATGTCTTATTCACCAAGGGTGTTCCTGTCGTCATCATTTCGGGAACAGTCAGAGGAGGTTCCGACTTTGTCGTCAGCAAAGCCATTCAGTCGTTACAAGATCTTCAGGGGAAAAAGATCGGAGCCACGAAGGGGGCCACATCTGAAATCCTGGCAAAATATCAGTTAAAAAAAGCCGGGATTTCTGCAACATGGATCAACCTTCCTCATGCCCAGCTGGCGATTGCATTAGCACAGAAGGATGTGGATGCCATTGCCGCAGGAGAACCTTGGGCGGGGCTTGCAGTGAGTAAAGGGATCGGAAAACGTCTCCCAGGTTTCAATGTGTACGATAGCCCGGCTCGGGAGGTAAGCGGTGCCTTTGTCCTCTCGCAAAAATTGATCAAAGAGAATCCTGAGACAGTCCAGAAGCTTGTCAATGCCTTTGTCAAATCTGTCAATTTTGCGAATACGAAGCGGGAAGAATATATCAAACATGCGGTAGGAAAGCTGAAGATCCCGGAGGAGGATGTACAGGTCGCTATGAAGAATGCGGAGATCACTTACCGAATTTTTCCGGCAGAATGGCCAGCTTTGGCTAACATGGCCAAGGACTTGGGCTACATCCAGGATGTGGCAGATTATTCCAAAGCCTTCCATCTTACATTTCTTGAAAAGGCCATCAAGTGAAACGCACCACGGTTATTCTTTTTCCCCTCCTCTCCTTTGGAGGAGTGATCCTTATCTGGCAAATCGTCGTCAAGGTGGGACTCTTTCAAGAGTTGGTCATGCCTGCACCCTGGAGTGTCGCCAAGACCTTTTACCGTTTCTTTGTGGATGGGGAGTTTTTTATTCACCTATGGGCAAGTTTTGCCCGTATCATTACAGGGTTCTTTTTTGGCGCTTTCTTCGGGGTCATCTTAGGAATCTTAGTCGGCCATTTTCGCCTCATTGAGGGGCTATTAGACCCGCTCATCCAGGCCCTTCGACCCATTCCCATTGCAGCGTGGCTTCCTCTTGCCATTGTATGGTTTGGTATCGGCGATAAACCCGGAATCTTTCTTATCGTCATTGGTACCTTTTTCCCTATTTTTATCAATACGGTCCATGGAGTGAAGTTTACACAGCTCATTTTGATCCGTGCCGCTCAGATGCTTGGCGCCACACCCTGGAGACTTCTTCTCTATGTCATTCTTCCGGCAGCCCTTCCCAATATTATGACAGGAATTCGGATCGGATTGGGATTGGCCTGGGTCTGTGTGGTCATCTCCGAACTTCTGGGTGTGACTGCAGGATTAGGATTTATCATATGGGATGCCCAAGTCTACCTTCAAACAGACAAGGTGATTGTGGGTATGATTGTGATCGGTGGCATGGGTACATTGACAGACCGAATCCTTCTTTATATCTCTTCGAAATTGCTAAAGGGATAAACCCCGTCAGAAAGGGCGGGCTTTGAACCCCGCCCTCAATAAGGAATCAATATTTTTCTTCGTCCCCGCCATAAATGGCAGTGCTTTCTACGGGGTAAATTGGAAAACAAGATCAGCTTGGAAGAAGTCACAAAGGTTTTTGGAGAAGGAACGGTTGCCTTGGAGCAGCTCTCTATGGAGGTGCGGCCTAATGAGATTGTATGTCTTCTCGGACCAAGCGGATGTGGAAAATCAACCGTCCTTAACCTCATTGCTGGATTCGAATTTCCCACTTCTGGAGAGGTCTCATTAGATGGCAGGCCTATTCTCAAGCCAGGTCCTGATCGGGGTGTGATCTTTCAGGAGCATGCCCTTTTTCCATGGCTGAATGTGGAACAGAACATTGCTTTTGGAAAGAAATTGAGAGGGGGCGTTGGGGATGAGGTTTGTTATGGGGAATCGGTTAAAAAGTATGTGGAGTTAATGGGCCTTAATAGTTTTGAACGCCACTATCCAAGGCAACTCTCTGGTGGCATGAAACAGAGGGTGGCCATCGCTCGGGTGCTTATGAACGAACCAGAAGTGATGCTCATGGATGAACCCTTTGCTGCCCTTGATGCACAGACACGCCTCTCCATGCAGATGCTCCTTCTGGGAGTCTGGGAGCGCCTCCGGACGACCATCCTCTTCATTACCCATGATATTGATGAAGCTGTTTTCTTAGGAGATCGAATCTACGTCATGACCGCAAGGCCTGGAAGGATAAAGACTCTGATCCCTGTTCCTTTGGGACGACCGCGCTACTATGAGATGGTTTTAAGCACCGCTTTCAATGAAACTAAGGCCAGAATATTTGAATTAATTAAGGAAGAGACGAAAACTTTTATGAATCGCATTGAGAACTGACCTTCACTCTTTTTCACGAATTTCTAAGGGGGTGAAGGGCGCAGC
>Ga0315276_10003591_pt1 | contig 14220 bp, 8 predicted proteins | sample YL17G05_0_MG_FD_204542 | JGI IMG/M metagenome (GOLD analysis project Ga0315276, IMG submission 204542) | Sediment microbial communities from Yellowstone Lake, YNP, Wyoming, USA - YL17G05_0 | ecosystem: Environmental > Aquatic > Freshwater > Lake > Sediment | place: USA: Wyoming | collected...
GCTGGCGTGCCTCCAGGCTGCCGCAGTGATTGCTCTGGCCGCTTCGACATTCCTGGTTGCATGGGAGACCCCGCGACATGCCCGCTTCGAGGTCTTGAAGCTGGAATTCCCTCCCCCCGACTGGGCGAGGCTTCTGGTGCAGGCCGGCCTCTTTCTTTTCTTCGCAACCCTGCTGGCAGCGGCGGTCACGTTCCTGCGCCTCCTGATCTCCCAAGACCGGACACCGATTCCCCGGGCCCTCTCCCGGCTCCCCGCCGCGGCACGCTGGTATGGCTTCGTCGCTCTGGCCGCGCTTCTCTATCTTCCCGTGGTGGACTTCTCCACGATCCGGCAGCGCGAGCACTTTTTCTCCGGCAGGCTTCTGAATCGGCTGGAGCAACATCAGCGCGAGCGCAGGGACTCCCTGAAGGGGGTCCTCAGGGCAATCCATGATTCCGGCGAGATCGGCGAGGTCCTCGACCGCTACGGCGCCGGATCCGGGGACGGGCTGGCCTACGAAGTCTGGGCGGCAACCCGCCTCGATGAGATCGGTCTCAGCTCGTCCCTGCGCGTTTTCTCGGAGGATGGAAGGCTCCTGGGCCGGTTCGGGCTGAACCTGCCATCGATGCTGGAGGCGCGGCTTCCTCCTTCCGGCGACGAGGCGAGCGTCCGCGGTTCCTTGAGACCTCTCGGGATTTCCAGGGTTCGGGTCCTCGTGGGTGAGGCTTCACGGACCACACTCTCCGGCGGAACACTTCGCTTCCAGGTCCATCTCGTGGATGAATACGACAATCTGCCGTTTCTCCGCGCCGACAACCTCTACGTGCAGCTGTTCCCCCGCCCCCGGACCCAGGAGACGAACCCGGAGCTCCTGGGCTCCGAGCCGCTGGTCGCCGCCTACGACCCATCCGGGAAGAATTTCTACTCGAGCCTGGAATCGGTCCCCGAACCCCCCGCCGTCGCTGCAGCGCTGGCCGTGGGAGAATCGCTTTGGACCTTCCTCCGGTCCGGGGAAAACCGCTACCGTGTTCTCTTCAGACGCACTTCCGACAGGCTCCTCGCCCTGGGGTTTGTTCTTCCCTCCCGTCTGGAGCAGGTCGGCGTTTTTCTGCGCACCACCCTCCTGGGCATTCTCCTGACGGGAGGCCTCGCTCTTCTTCTGCGGATCTCGATGGGGCCGGGACCCCCTCCCCCTGTCCGGCAGGGCTCCTTTTTCAAGCGGCTCCTCACTATGATCCTGGCGGCTTCCCTCGTCCCGCTCCTCCTGTTTTCCTTTTTCCTTCACCGTTTCGTCGTGCGTGAGATCAACGAGGACATCCGTGCGGAAGGCCTCGCCTCGCTCAGCGCGGCCCGCAGGATCGTGGAGGACTACCTGGCCGCTCAACGGGGCCCCCGGGAGGTCGAGGTCGACGACGATGTGGCCTTCTGGCTGAGCCGCGTGGTGAAGCAGGACATCAACCTTTACTCGAGAGACAGGCTCTCGGCCACAAGCGCCCGGGAGATCTACGCTTCGGGCCTCCTCCCCACCCGGCTGGATTCCCGGGTCTACGTGCGCCTGATCCTCGCAGGTGCCCCCTTCGTCCTGAACGACGAGCGGCTGGGCGCGTTAAAGTATCAGACCATCTCGGCCCCCATGACCCTGGGCGACGGGTCCCCGGGGATCCTGTCCCTGCCGCTCGCGGAGAAGAGGCAGGAGATCGTCCGGAAACGCGCCGACGCGGAGGAGGCAATCCTGATCGTGACGGTGGGGATGCTCATCCTGCTCACGGTGCTCTCGCATTCCCTGGCCCGGCGCGTTTCGGAGCCCATCGTGGCCCTGGCACAGGCCGCCCGGCGCATCGAGACCGGAGATTTCGAGGCGGAGGTCCGCGTGCCGGCCCGGGACGAGCCCGCCCTCCTCATCGAGTCGTTCAACCGGATGGCCGCTTCCCTGCGCCTCCAGAGGGAGGATCTCCGGCGCAGGAGTGACTACATCGAGAAGATTCTCCTGAATGCCACCACGGGCGTCATCTCTCTCGATCCCCTGGGCCGCCTGGTGACCGTCAACCCGGCCGCCCGGATCCTTCTGGGCCTCCCGGGAGCGGGACTTGAAGGTGAGGGCTTCTCCTCGCTTCTGGGAAGGTTCGAGGCCCTTGCACCTCTCCGTCTGGCCCTGGACGGCTCCGGCCCCGAGAGGGAGATGACCCGGCAGATTTCGCTGGCGGGAGCAGGAAAGTCGTCGAGCCTGCGCGTCGTCTCCCTTCCATTCCGGGAGGCGCCCGATTCTCCCGTCGGCAGGATTCTCCTCCTGGAAGATCTCACTGAGACGGTCCGCTCCAGCCGTCTGGAGGCCTGGGCCGAGATGGCCCGGCGCATCGCCCACGAGATCAAGAACCCTCTCACTCCCATCCAGCTCTCCGCAGACCATCTCAGGAAGGTCCACCGGTCCGGCGATCCCCGGTTCGGCCCGATCCTGGAGGAATGCCTGGACACGATCCAGAAACAGGTCCGGAACCTCAGGAGCATCGCCGCCGAGTTCTCCGACTACGCACGCATCCCCCCGCTCCGTCCCGAACGGGTTCCGGCCACCGAGATGCTCGACGAGGTCCTGCGACCTTACCGGGCAGCACTGCCCGGAGGAATCCGACTGGAGACCTCGGTCCGTCCCGGAACCCCCGATCTTTTCGTGGATCGCGGACTGACGCGCCGGGCCCTGGTGAACCTCATCCAGAATTCGCTGGAGGCCATGCCCCAGGGAGGCCTCCTGTCCGTCATCGCCGAAAGGGGCCCCGGCGGGGTCCGGATTCTCGTTTCGGACACGGGCGCGGGAATGGACTCCCGGACCCTTTCCCGCCTCTTCGAGCCCTACTTTTCGACCAAGGAATCAGGGACGGGACTGGGCCTCTCCATCGTCCGGAAGACGGTGGAGGAGCAGGGAGGGCGGCTGGAGGTGACTTCGTCGCCGGGCGCGGGCACGAGGATCGTCGTGGACCTGCCCACCCTTCCGGTAGACGAGAGCCCGGATCCACGGAAATTGAGCTCCGGGACCGGCACGGGACAGCCGGGAGGGCCGGCAACGGTATAATCGGCGCCCCCCGCGCGCGGATTCGGGCGGTGCGGCAAGGAGAGTCGAGGATGTGCGGTATCTGCGGCATCGTGGCCCTGGCCCCGGAAGCCTCCCTCCCCGAACCGGAGGCCGTCCGCCGGATGACGGCCGCCCTGCGCCACCGCGGCCCCGATGATGAGGGCTTCTTCTTCGGGCCCGGCGCGGCCCTGGGACACCGTCGACTCAGCATCATTGACCGGGCGGGTGGACACCAGCCCATCGCGAGCGAGGACGGGACCCTCCAGATCATTTTCAATGGAGAAATCTACAACCACCGGGAGATGCGACCCCTCCTGGAGCAGAGGGGGCATTGCTACCGCACCGCCAGCGATACCGAGACCATCCTGCACCTGGTGGAGGAGGAGAGCGTCCAGGGGCTGAACCGTCTTAACGGCATGTGGGCCTTCGCCATCTGGGACAGCAACCGCCGCAGGCTCCTCCTGGCCCGGGATCGGCTGGGAATCAAGCCCCTCTACTACGCCCAGGTGGATGGGCTCTTCCTATTCGCATCCGAGATCAAGTCCCTGATGGCGGCGGGCCTTGTCCCGCGCGATCTCGACCCGGCGGCCCTGGCCGCCTACCTCGAGTGCCAGTACGTGCCGTCTCCCCGCACCATCTTCCAGGCCGTGAGGAAGCTGCCGCCGGGACACGTCCTCGTGGCCGACGCCTCCGGGATCCGGCTGGAGAGATACTGGCGCCCCACCTTCCGCCTGGAGACGATGCCGGGTTTTGAGGACGCCGCGGAGCGGCTGAGGGAGCTCATGACGGACTCCGTGCGCCTCCGGCTCCTCTCGGAAGTTCCGCTGGGCGCCTTTCTCAGCGGAGGCATCGATTCCAGCATCGTGGTGGGGGTAATGAGCCGTCTGATGACCCGGCCCGTGAAGACCTTCACCGTCGGCTTCCGGGGCGCTGGATGGTACGACGAGTCCCCGGAGGCCGAGGCGGTGGGCCGATACTTCGGCACGGATCATCACACGCTCGAGGTGGGCTCTTTGGACCTGCCCGCCTATCTGGAACAGACCGTTCGCGCGCTGGACGAGCCCATGGCGGATCCTGCGTCCATTCCAACCTACATGCTCTCCCAGTACGCTCGGCAGTGGGTCACGGTGGCCCTTACGGGGGAAGGCGCCGACGAACTCTTCGGTGGCTACGATCATTACCGGTTCGAGCGGGTTCTCTCCCACCTCGGGCCCCTGGGAAGGCTGGCCGGCCGGGCCGGCTCTCTTCTGCCCGCACGGTTCATCCCGCCGGGTGTGCGCAAGGGCCTGGAAGCGGCGGCACTGATGGAGCCTGACCGTCACCTGAGAGTCCGGGCCACCCTGGCCCCGCTGGAGGTCGCATCGCTCCTGCGGGGGTCCCCCGATGGACTTCGCCGGGCCACCCGGGATGCCCTCGAAGAGGCCCTGGAATGGTGTCCCTCCCGGGACCCCGTCAACCGGCTCCTCTTCCAGGACCTGGCCACCTGGCTCCACGACGACCTTTTGATGAAAGTGGACAAGATGAGCATGCTGGCTTCCCTGGAGGCCCGCGTGCCCTTCCTGGACTACCGGATCGTGGAGTTCCTCTTCTCGCTGCCGGGTTCCTACAAGATCCGGCGAGGGGGGAGCAAGTCGCTGCTTCGGGCGGCCTTCGCCGATTTCATCCCCCCCCGGACCCTGATGCGCCGCAAACACGGGTTCGCACTTCCCATCCAAGGGTGGCTCCGACACGAACTCCGGGACTACGTCCAGGACCATTTCGCTTCCGGGAGCGACCCCTTCTACGATCATCTCGACCGGCGTGCCGTGGACGGCATTCTGGACCAGTTCTACCGGCGGAACATCGACCGCAGCCTGCCCCTATGGATTCTCCTGTGTCTCAAGGTCTGGTGCCGACAGACCCTCGGCCCCGCGACGGCCCTCCCAAAGAAAGCGCCCTGACATCCGGCCGAATCGTTGTCTCTCTCCTCCGCTCTCGCGGGGGCCGCGGGAATCTGCATGCAGGGGGGAGTTCCGCACCCTGCTGGCCCGGGATGCGCAGGGAATGGGGAGGGCGGCGAAGAGTCAACGGGCGCCGACCGGTTTCGCCCGAAACCGGATCTGCGGGTGGATGGCGAGGCCCTTCCGGGAAGTGCGCGAGGAGGCGGTCTAGCCGGCCATTTCCCTCACCGCGGAGCCGACGGCTTCAGCGTCAGGGAAGCGCCTATCTCGATTTGCTCGGGCTGGATGACGATGCGCTGCACCCGGACGTCCAGCTGGGCGGGCCTCCCCTGCAGAAACACCGTCTGCTGCAGAAGGGATTGGATCTCCACAGGCTCCATCGCGTCCCGGAGATCGACGGTTCCGTAGCCCGGAATTTTCAGTGGAAGACTCTCCACAACCGCCTGGTAACCGCCGTTCCCGGAAGGTCGGAGGGAAAGGACGGGCCGGAGCACCTGGTCCACCGGAAAGGGAGTGCCCTGACACCTGATGGAGAATCTGATCTTTCCATCCTGGAACGTGAGGTCTCTCGGATCGCTGAAGGTCAGGCTCTCGCGGAGCAGGCTGGAGCCGAGGTCCAGCCGGAAAGGCGTGGCGCCGGCGATCAGTTTCTGAACGGCGACACGCCGAAGACTGAGGTTGAGGTCCTCGGCGGCGGGACCCGGTGCAGCCGCGCACAGGAGAGGACCGAGAGACGCTGCCGCGAAAACAAAGACCCTATAGAAGCCGTAGCGCATCGAACGAGCCCTCCCAGGGAAGTGGGTGCCGGGATCGGAGTATAGCAGGGGTCCTTCAGAGAGCCCACGGAGAGCCGCCCCTGCTCCCCCATTCCAGGGGAGAAAGGGAAGACTGTCCGGTCAACCGGAGGATCCGCCGCCGGGGCGGGTGTGCGTCAAGCGGCCCAATCCAGAAAATTCGCCATCAGCCGCATCCCCTCCCGGGTCAGGATCGATTCGGGATGGAATTGGACCCCCTCCACCGGGAGGTCCCTGTGCCGGACACCCATGATCACCCCTTCCCCGGTCCTGGCGCTCACCTCCAGGCAGTCCGGCAGTGTCTCCGGATCGAGCACCAGGGAATGATAGCGACCTGCCGGAAAGGGGCTGGGGAGGCCCCGGAAAAGGGCGCGCCCGTCATGGTGGATGTCGGATGTCTTTCCGTGGAAGACGGCCGGGGCCCGCACCACGCGGCATCCGAAGGCCACACCGATGGCCTGGTGCCCCAGGCAGACTCCCAGGAGAGGCGCCTTCCCCGCCATCTCCCTCACCAGCGGCACCGTGATGCCGGCCCGGGACGGAGTTCCCGGCCCCGGCGAGATGACAATGCAGTGGTAGCCGGCGGCCGCGACTTGCCGGACGCTGATGGCGTCGTTCCGGACGACGTCCGCCTCGGCGCCCAGTTCGCACAGGTACTGGACGAGGTTGTAGGTGAAGGAATCGTAATTGTCCAGGACCAGGACCCGCATTGCCCTCTTTCGGACGGGATGAAAACTCAGGGAACCGGCTCCTTCCCGATGTTAAAAGTCACGACGACCCCCTCCTCCAGTTCGGGGGTCTTGAAGGAGAGGCGGAAGGGTCCTCCCCGCACTCCCTGCTCGGGAACAGGAAAGTAGAGCACGTCGTTCAGGTAGCCGAACCGCGGCAGCTGGATGTCGTCATGAACGATGCCCCGCGTCACCGAAGGATAGAAGTTGCTGGGTATGGGAGTGTAGCGCTCCACGCTGGTGGCGGTGAAGGCATAGTTCTCCCGGAAGAGCTTGCGGTCGAACTCTCCCCGATGATACTCGGCCTGGATGATCTCCAGCGGGAGAGGGCTGTAGCGCCGCCCCAGGGAGTCCTCGAAAGAGAAACTCTCGCGGGTGATGTGGAGTGTGGCGGCCTGCTTGTTGGCCATCGTGATGAACAGCGGGAAGTACTTCTCATTCACGTTGTACTGGGCCGCTTCCGTTCCGACCACAATGAGCAGGACGCTGCCTTCGTCCTTGTAGTTGAAGGTGCTGAGCTTCCGCGAGAGAGGAGAGACGATGTTGGGATTGGGAGCGCTGGCACAGCCCGCCGCGAGGGTCATCAGGAGCGCCAGGCACCACTGACCGGGGTGCCGCCCGTCACGGCGCGACCCAATGTGAGAATCCATGCTCGACTCCTTTCAGATTGGCGGACTCTTCTCGCCGAAAACAGAAACCATCCATCCGCCCGTGGGCGGCCTTTCGGTGCCGGGTCAGGGGCGGAATCCCCTTTTTCCCCCGGCGGCCCGGCCTGCGCCCCATGCTGGCGCAGCACCGCCGGGAGTGCCACATTACGGCCGAGCCTCAAGGGCCCTTGGTCGGTTCCTTCATTCCGTAGGGCGCCAGAATCTCCTCGAAAAGGGACCGGGGCGCCGGGCGGCCCGCGAGGATCTCGAACTGGAGAAGCGCCTGTTCGAGGAACATATCGATGCCGCTGAGCGGGCGGGCGCCGGACATCTGCGCCTCCTTGAGGAAGCGGGTCGAGGCCGGGTTGTAGATGAGGTCGTAGGCGACTTCGGCGCGGATCCCGTCCCAGGGCACCGGACTCTCGTCGACGCCGGGGTGCATCCCAACGGGAGTCGCGTTGATAAGGACCTGGCCCCGGAACGATCTCGCTCGGTCCCAGGGCGCGAGCTTGCACCCCAGATTTTTCGCCGCCGCCCCGCCGCGGGTCCGGTCCCTCGAAAAAAGCGTGACGGCGGCGCCCTCGCCGCTCAGGCCCAGGGCCAGTGCCCGCGCGGCGCCTCCGCTGCCCAGGATCCCCACCCGTGCCCCTTTCAGGGGCAGAAGCCTGCGCAGGGGCGCCAGGCCCCCCTCCACGTCGGTGTTATACCCCGCGAGCCGGTTCCATCGGCGGACCACGGTGTTCACCGCGCCGACTCTTCGGGCCACGGGATCCAGCTCGTCGCAATGGGCGGACATCGCCTCCTTGTGAGGGTGGGTCACCGCGAGTCCCGAGATGGGCAGCTCGCTCAGGAGAGGAAGGAACTCGGCCACGCACTCCGCATCGAAAGGGAGAAAGCAGCGCCGGATTCCCAATCGCTCGTAGGCGACGTTGTGGAGCAAGGGGGAGAGAGAGCCCGAGACAGGATGTCCCAGCACCCCGCACAGGGGTGTCGCCTCGTCCAGATCCCGGTGGCGGAAGACCCGGACAAGCTCCGAGAGGAGCAGCTGTCCCGGCGCCGTCCGGGCATCGAGACGGGAAGGTGCGTAGACCGCCCAGGAGCCCCAGGCATGGGCCAGTATCCGGCTCATCTTCCCCTTCTCACCCATGCAGAAGGCGACGAGGCTCCCTTTCTCCGAACGCGCCTCCCGGAGGAGGGCACGGATCCGGAGGTTGTCGGTGCAGGAGTCGGCGAACGGAATCAGCTTCAGGATGGGATCCCCCGGCTGCTCCGCCATCTTCCGGTAGATCTCCTCCAGATTCGAGGGAGTCCCTCCCGTGTGGTGGAAGGAGAGGATCGGCAGGCTCTTTCCCGCCCTGGAAAGAAGGGCCATGTCGTCGCTCTCGAACTCCAGGTCCACATACTCCACGCCCCCGGCGATGGCCGCCTCCAGGATCCGGCGGCGCTCCTTCTCGCTCCCGCCGAAAAAGCCTCCTTGGGCCCGGCTTCGGCAGGTGGCGACCCGGGGCTTTCCCGCAACCGAGAGAACCGCCCCCACGTCCAGGTCCCGGACGCGGTCCAGGCGAAGCTCCACGAGGTCGCACTCCGCACAGGCATCGCGGTAGTCGCGGATCAGTTGTTCGTTGGAGTCGGCGAGGACCACCTGGATAAGCAACGATTCCCCCGGCAGCCATTCTCCGGCCAGCGCGCTTGATTATACCCGAACAGGCGGCCGTCTCCCCCAGGCCCGACTGCCTCGCTGTGCTATGATTCCGGGGACAGATTCTCTCTTTATTCCAATCCGGAGGTGACCATGAGGATCGGCTCCCGGAAGCGCCTGGTGGAGCACTCCTCTTCCGGCGGCTGAGCGGCGAAGCTCAGTCCGGAGGACTTGAGGGAAATAGTGAAAGGGCTGGAAGCGGAGCGCGATCCCAATCTCCTGGTTGGTTTCGCAACCTCCGACGACGCGGGAGTCTATCTGCTGCAGGACCAGGTGGCGCTGGTCCAGACGGTGGACTTCATCACTCCCGTCGTGGACGATCCGGAGGTGTTCGGACAGGTGGCGGCCGCCAATGCCCTCTCCGACATCTACGCCATGGGAGGGCGTCCTCTCACCGCCCTCAACGTCTGCTGTTTCCCCTCCCGGGACATCGATCGAGCAAGTCTGGCCGGAATCCTGCGCGGCGGGGCCTCCAAGATCCGGGAAGCGGGCGCCGCCCTGGTGGGGGGCCACACGGTGCAGGATTCCGATCTGAAGTACGGCCTTTCGGTGACCGGCGTCGTGGACCCCCGCCGCGTGGTGAGGAACTCCACCGCGGCCCCCGGCGACGTCCTGGTCCTCACCAAGCCCGTGGGGACGGGGGTCATCATCAATGCCTACAGGAAACAGGGCGTTTCCGAGGCAACGCTGAAGGACGCCTTGACGGAGATGGTCCGGCTCAATGCCACCGGCTGCCGCCTGATGCTGGAGCACGGGGCGCACGCCTGCACCGATATCACCGGCTTCGGGGTCCTGGGACATGCCCTGGAGATGGCGGAAGGGAGCGGCGTGGGAATCCGCATCCGGATGCGGGACCTGCCCCGCTATGAGGAAAGCCTCCTTCTCATCCGGAAAGGGGTCACGACGGCCCTGACGCGGTGCAACCTGAAGCTGGCCCGACGGAAAATGCGGATTGCGGGAAACCTGCCCGAGGAGGAACTTCTTCTGCTCGCGGATCCGCAGACTTCCGGCGGCCTTCTCATCGCCCTGCCCGCCCCTGGCGCCGAAGCCCTGGTGAGCGCGCTCCGGGCCAGCGGCCACCACCGGGCCGCCTGTGTCGGGGACGTCTTCGCTTCCCCCTCTCCCCTGCTGGAAATTGTCGCCGGGTAGGCACCGTGGGCTTTTCCGTCCCGGAACAGCCCGTGCTAGAGCAGGCTCCGGGGATCCGTCTCCACCACCAGACTGGCGGGCAGTTCCCGGGAGGCGTCCAGCGACCCCAGGGCCTCCCGAATCCCCGCGGCCAGGACAGAGCGGCTTTTCCCTTTGAGCAGTATCTGGTAGCGATACTCCCCTTTGAGCTTCGAGAAGGGGGCGGGTGCCGGTCCCAGCACGACATACCGGCCGGAGGCCGCCAAGCGAAGCTGCCTCGCCACGCAACGCGCGGAGGCTTCCCCCCGTCCGGGGTTGCGGTCCTCCACACGGATCTGCGTGAGCGCCACCCACGGGGGGTATGCCATCGCCTCTCGCAGGTGAAGCTCCCGCTCGTAGAACCTCCCGGGATCATGCATGGCGGCTGCCTGAATCGCGGGGTGGTCCGTGGCGAAGGCCTGGATCAGGACCCGGCCCGGCCGGGCTCCCCTTCCCGCGCGGCCGGCCGCCTGGGCCAGGAGCTGGTAGGTCCTCTCGGCAGCCCTGAAATCGGGAAGGGCCAAAAGGGCATCCGCGGAGAGGATCCCCACCAGGGTGACCCCGGGGAAGTCATGCCCCTTGGCCAGCATCTGGGTCCCGAGCATCAGATCGATTTCACGGCGCTCGAATCTCCTCAGCAGCAGCTCGTGTCCCTTGCCCCGCGACGTGTCCCGGTCCATCCGGGCGACCCGGAGCAGGGGATCCAGAATCCGGATCGCCTCCTCCAGCCTCTCGGTGCCCGCCCCACCCGGGTGGAGGTGGGGCGATCGGCACTTCGGGCAGACGGCAGGGAGGAGCCGCCGGGAATTGCAGTAGTGACAGCGAAGCCTCGCCTCGGTGCGGTGATAGGTCATGGCGATGCTGCAGCCGGAGCACTCCAGCCGGTGCCCGCAGGCGCGGCAGATTACGAACGTGGAGAATCCCCGGCGATTCAGGAGCAGGAGCGCCTGGGAGCCTTCGGCCCGGACCTCCCGGATGGCCGCCACCAGTCGGCGGGAAAGAAGCGACTGGACGCCCGTCTGCAGAAATTCCTCCCGCATGTCGATGACCTGGACCTCGGGGAGAGGCCGCTTCTCCACTCTCTCGGGGAGGAACAGCCGATCGAACTTCTTCCTGCGGACGGAGGCAACCGCCTCCAGGGACGGTGTGGCGGATCCCAGCACCACCGTGGCCTGGAGCCGCCGGGCGCGCACCAGGGCGGCGTCCCGGGCATGGTAGCGCGGAGATTCCGCCTGGTAATAGGAGACGTCCTGTTCTTCGTCGACAATCACCAGCCCGATGCTCCGATGGGGGGCAAAGAGCGCCGAGCGGGTACCCAGAATCAGCGAGGCTTCTCCCTGCCGGATCCGTTCCCACCTCTCCCGGCGTTCCCGCTCCGGCAACCCCGAATGGAGCACGGCCACCTGCCCGGGGAAGCGCTCCTCCAGACGATCCTCCAGAAGGGGGGTCAGCCCGATCTCGGGGACCATGTAGAGGACTCCACGACCCAGCGCGAGCGCATGGGATGCGGCGGCCATGTAGACTTCCGTCTTTCCGCTTCCGGTCACGCCCTCCAGGAGAAAGCACCGGAATCCTCCCCGATCCAGGGAGGCCCTGATCGCCCCGACCGCGACTCGCTGGTGTTCGAGCAGCGGCGGCGCCGTGACGACTGAGGGTGCCGGGGGCCCGGCGCTTCTCCGCCGCTCCGGGCGTTTCTCCAGAGACAACCAGCCCTTGTCCGCCAGGGTCCTCAGAGAGGATCGCGAGGCTCCGGTGGATTGCAGAAGATCGGCGCTGCGAATCGCCCCCCCCTCCTGCCGCAAGGTCTCGAGAATCCGCCTCTGCCTTCCACCGAGGGCCCGGCTCCCTGTCGGAGGAGGCAACCGCCCCGGCAGGGTCCACTCCTCCAGGCGAGCCAACCCGGGCGGAGGGGCCTCCCTTTCCAGGATCCGGATCCACCCCCGGGACTCGATCCTGCTAAGGAGAGCGGCCCCCGCCACCGGAAGTAGGCTGCGCAGTCGTCCGGGCGCCAATGGACCCCTCCGGGCCAGAAGGTCCAGGACGCGGCGGTGAAGGGCCAGGGCGCGGGAGAAGGGATTCTCGAGGACTTCCCGTCCCGCCTCACTGATCTCGATAATCCGCCTGGTGCGGGTGCGAAGGGCGGCGGGAAGCGCCGCCTGCAGGACCAGTCCCCACGGGGCGAAATAGTAGTCTGCCAGCCACCGGGTGAAATCCAGCAGCTCCCCGCTCACCGCCGGCACGGTATCCAGCACGTCCACGACATTCCTGAGATCACCCTGAAACCCCGGTTCCGTTCCCACGGCCACCGCCACCCCGATGAGGCTCTTGCGACCGAAGGGCACGCGCACCCGGCACCCCGGCTGGCAGGCCACTGCCATCGGGGACGGAAGGCGATAGGTGAAGGTCCTTGGAATGGGGACGGGGAGGGCTACCTGCACCGCGAGATTGGCGGTCATGCCTCGGAGGCTCAGGGCCCTTCTTCCAGGGCCAGCAGATCGAGGATCTTCTTCATATCCTCCCAGACTTCCTTCTTCTTCCCGGGATTGCGGAGAAGGTAGGCGGGATGGAACGTTGGCATCACGGGCGTCCCGTCGGGCAGGCTGCGGAACTCTCCCCGGATCCGGCTGATGGACACGGTGGTCTCCAGCAAGGCCTGCACGGCCACCCCTCCAAGGGCGCATACGGCCCGGGGGCGGATGGTCTCGATCTGGCGGCGGAGGAACGGGATACAGGTTGCCGACTCGTCCGGAAGAGGTGCGCGATTCTCCGGGGGGCGGCACTTCACGACATTGGCGATGTAGACATCATCCCGGCTCATCTTCATGGCCTCAAGGATCCGGTTCAGGAGCTGGCCGGCCCGTCCCACGAAGGGGATTCCCTGGCGGTCCTCCTCGTAACCGGGTCCCTCCCCCACGAACATCAGCCGGGCCCGGGGATTCCCCACGCCGAAGACGAGGTGGGTGCGCCCCGCGCAGAGCCGGCAACGGGTACAGTCGCCGATTTCCGCACTGATGGCGGCGAGGGCCCTTCCGGGGTCAGAGTCGTCGGCGGGGCCCGTGGGCACAGCCGGCACCCCCCGAACGGGCTTGGCCGCACGGCGCGGAATTCGCAATGCATCGACCCCCGACTCCTTCAGGAAAAGGAGGTGGAGGCGGACCTGCCGCTGGAGCTCGTCGCGAGGGATTTCCGTCACGGAGCCTTCGCCCGGTCCGCTTCGATCCGATCCAGGAGGCGCGCCGCCACCTCCCTCTTGGACAGAAGAGGCAAAGCCTCGGCCGTCCCGTCCGGAGCCAGCAGGATCGCACGGTTGGTGTCGGAGCCGAAGCCGGCGTCGGGCTTTCCTATCTCGTTAGCCACCACGAGATCCAGGTGCTTCTGTCGCAGCTTGGCGCGGGCGCCATCCAGGAGGCCCGTGGTCGCCGCGGTGAATCCCACCAGGTACCGGCCCTCCTTCCGCGAACCTATCTCAGCGAGGATGTCGGGGGTCGGCTCGATGGCAAGGGTCGAGGGGAGGTCCCCCTTCGGCACCTTCTCCGACGAAGCGTGCCTGGGCCGGAAGTCGGCCGGGGCGGCCGCCTTCACCACGACGGTGACTCCAGGAAGCGCATCCAGGACCGCACGGCGCATCTCTTCCGTGGTCTCCACCCGCACCACCTCGGCACCCCAGGGATCGGGAAGCATCGAGGGCCCGGACACCAACAGGACCCGCGCACCCCGCAGCACCGCTTCCTCCGCCACCGCGTATCCCATCTTGCCGGTGGAGGGGTTCGTGATCACCCGGGCAGGGTCCAGGTACTCCCGCGTGGGCCCCGCCGTGACCAGGACCGTCTGCCGAGTCCAGAATTCCCGTCGATCCATTTGGCGGACAATCTCTTCGAAGATCTCTCCGGGCGCGGGAAGGCGGCCGCTCCCCTCCTCGCCGCAGGCAAGCGCCCCCACCCCCGGCTCCATCACCCTCACCCCGCGGGCGCGGAGGATCGCCAGGTTCTCCCGGGTGGCCGGGTGGAGAAGCATCCGCGTGTTCATCGAGGGAGCCACCAGGACGGGGCACTCCACGGCGAGAAAGAAGGTCGAGAGGAAATCCAGTGCCAGCCCGTGTGCGAAGCGCGCGAGGACCGACGCGGTCGCCGGCGCCACCACCAGCAGCCCGATCCTTCGGGAGAGCGCAATGTGATCGACGTCCACGCCGCCGGAGAGATCGT
>Ga0315276_10003592_pt1 | contig 14218 bp, 9 predicted proteins | sample YL17G05_0_MG_FD_204542 | JGI IMG/M metagenome (GOLD analysis project Ga0315276, IMG submission 204542) | Sediment microbial communities from Yellowstone Lake, YNP, Wyoming, USA - YL17G05_0 | ecosystem: Environmental > Aquatic > Freshwater > Lake > Sediment | place: USA: Wyoming | collected...
CACCAAGCGCGCTAACTTGCCGGGCTCGGAAGCGCCGGAGAAGGTGATCCAGTTCCTGATCGTCGAACCGGGAATGCTGGATACGGCGTGCGACTGCACTTCCCAGGCGCCGTTCGCGCGGCGCTGGGCCGTCCAAATACACTTACCGTTGAACTCCTCGAATGTGATCAGCGGCTGGTCGTATTCATCCCAAAGCAGCTCCCGCACCCCTGGAGTCTCGTACTCCGAGAGCTCAAAGGGCACCTCGATGGTCTCCATCTCCCAGGGTCCGCTGTCCGTCTGTCGCAAATACCACAGCCCGCCGATTGAGGTGCCAGTAAATTCGGAAATCGTGGCTGAAGCGACGGCTACAATGCGTCCGGTTCCCGGCTCCACGCTAATCAGATCTGGGTACACACTTATCTTGTAGTCCTCGAGGCTGTCATTGAGTATCTCGCTCACCCACCCGCTGATGCCCAGCTTAGCTGTAGCCACACTGCTGGCCGCAGCCTCGTTGTCCACCACCGCCACGCGCGGGTAGAGCCACTGCGCGCTGCCCTGGGTGTACGTCGCGGTGATGATGCCGGGGGTCACCCCTTGCGTGATCTCCGTTACCGTGCCGTCGCTGCTCTGCGGGGGCAGCGGGTCGGTGCTCAGCCAGTCCCAGGCGCCGTCGCCGTCGAAGTCCCAGCGGTAGGCGGCGATGGAGCCGTCGATGTCATAGCTGCCCGAGGCGTCCAGCGTGATGGCGGCCGGAGCGCCGCCGAAGTCTGGCGTGACTATTAGCACGGCCACCGGCGCGTGGTTCACGGCGCCGCTGGCGATGTCCACGTTGATCACGCCGCTGGGTGGGCCCTCGGTGGCGCTGGCCGCGTCGTAGGGCGCGACATAGTAAACGTAAACGCCGTCGCCCAGGCCGCTGGGCGTGGCGTCCGTGTCAGTGAGACTGTATCTCAGCGGGTTTTGCGGCGTGGGCGGTGAGCCGTGCGCCAGCGTGCAATCGTCCGGCCCGCCGGGCAGCGTGACCACGCTGAAGCTGCTCTCGCCGGGGCCCTTGCGGTAGACGCGGTAGCCGCTGATGGTCTGCTTCCAGTGCGAGGCGATCGGCGAGATCTCGTAGATGTAGATCAAACCGTTGCCGTCGCCGTCGACGCGCGCGCGCCGCCAGTTCGCCGCGCCGCTGCCCTCTTGCGGGGGCGCAGGCGGCCCGCCTGCGGAGCCGTCATCATCCGCGTCACCTGCCGGCCACAGCGCGAAGCCGCCGTGCAGGGCAGGTGCGTCATAAGTCACGGTCTCATTCCAGTACACGCTGATCGGCGTCAGGTCGGCGGCGTTGACCTCGCCGTTCTGGTCGTAGTCGCCGATGAGCTGCTCGGTCCAGGTCAGCGCGACACCCGTCGGCGGCAACTCGCCGCCGCCCAGGCCGTCCGGCGGCCCGTCGGGATCGAGCACCTGCGCACCGAGGTCGAACACCGCGTTCTCGCTTCCCGTGGGCGCGCTGGCCGCCACCTTGTCCGGCTCGATCCCCAGGCGCGTAAACTCCGCCGCCAGCCGCTGCCGAAGCTCGCTGAGCGCCGGTGCCGGCCCGGCTGTGCCGCCTGGCGTGCCGTAATGAGACTCAGTCGCATCGGCGCGGGACACAGCACCAGCCTCAGTGCTGAACGCGGCGGGCTGGCCGGCGTGCCGTCCGCAGCCGCCCGTCATGGCGCACAGCAGCATTGTCGGGCAGAGCAGGATGAGCGCCGCAGCCGCATGCAGCCCGTGTGCGGGAAGGCGCGCTAAGTGAGCGGCTAGTGCTGGATGACAGTGCCGTCCCATGCCAACCCCTGTCCCATTGTTGCCACGCAAGATTGTACCGCGGCGGGAGAAGGAAGAAGGTTCAAGGTTCACGGTTCATGGCAAATGGTTCAAGGTTCAAGGTTCAAGGTTCAGGGGAGATGGTTGTAGGTACATGGTTCATGCTTCAGGATTCAAGGTGCAAGGCGCAAGGAGCTAGGGAGCATCGAGATGATCAGGTGCCGTTTGACCCGCTCCTGCTTGGACCTTGAACCTTGACCCTTGAACCTGCCGGGCCCGCGCTAGAACAGGTGGTTGGTGTACTGCCAGTTCTCGTGCGCCACGCCGTGGCAGGCCACGGCGCAGCTGCCGCCGTCGATGCGGCTGAAGTAACTCAGCGCTTCGCCGGTCAGCAGCACCGAGCGCAGCATGCCCTGGCGGATGGAGCCGTGCGGGTTGTGGCATTCGATGCACAGCACGCGGCCGCGCAGCACGTGCAGGTCGTGGTAATTCACCGTGTTGACGGTCACGAAGCCGCGGCGCGTGTCCAGCAGCAGCGCCGCCGGCGCGTGGCAGCGCAGGCAGTCCGCGTTGCTGGTGTACCAGTCGTAGGCCGATTGCCAGCGGTCGCGCTCGGCCGCCGGGAGCAGCGGGCTGGGCAGTGCGGCAGCCAGCGGCTCATGCGACGGGTGGCAGCCGCGGCAGGTCACGCTGGGCTCGCCTCCATGCGTAAAAAAGGAGTTCATCTCCAGCTCGACGTTGCGGTGGCAGGCGAAGCAGCCCTCCGCCTTGTAGTCGCCGGTGGGCAGCGGCGGCGGGGCGCCCTTGCCGTGCTCCGCGGCGGGGTGGCACGAGCTGCAGGGGATGTGCGAGCCGACGGGCAGCACCGGATGGCGCCAGTCATTGTGCAGCCCGGCAAAGTCGATGGGTTCGTGGCAGGTGTAGCAGCTCTGCTCCAGCTGTGTGTCGCCACTCGGCGGGCGCAGCTGCGACAGACGCGGCAGATCGGCGTTGGCGTCGGGGTGGCAGTCGGCGCAGGCCGTCCAGTTTGTGGCAGTGGTGTCGGGAGTGGCAGACGCAGCAGGAACCTCGCCCGGCGGAGCGGTCTGCTGGCTCAGCGCCAGTGGCAGCAGGCACAGCGCGGCCAGCACAGCGCGCATCGATTCTCCTAGCTCGCGCTGCCGCTGGCGTCGTCCGTCTCAGGCTGGTCGCCGCTTGGCTGGTCGTCCGGCTCCGGTGCCGTGGTGTGACCACTTACCGCGCCGGGCTGGTTGATAGCGATCAGGCCTGTGCCCGCTGTCTCCGCCAATTCCTCCGGCGATGCAGCCAGCTCGCCCGCTGACTCCGCATCCATGGGCGGGGCGACCGGATCTTCCGCCGTGTACGGGCCGGCAGGCGGGCGGGTCACGGCATCCAGCTTGGCGGCCGTCGCTGCTGCGGCCAGGCGCAGCGGCCGTCCCGCGCGCACCATCACCGCGCCCACAGGCGTCGGCTGCGGCGGGTCGAGCGGGAACATCGGGATCGCCACGCCATCGTCGGCAGCGTCAGCAGGCTGCGCCTCGACTGGCGCCAGCGCTGGCGTTTCAGTCGAGGCGGGCTCAGGGAATACTGCCGCCGGATCGACGGGCTTGAGCTGAGTCGAGTCTGTGTCTGCTGGCGGCACGGGCGCTTCTTCAAGGTCTGCAGGCACGGCAGCCTGCAGCACCGGCTTATCTAGATCGCCAAGGAAGTCGGCGCGGAAGCCTTCGATGGATGCCGATGCCGCCTGCTTCGAGCCACTCGCGGCTGGGGCGACATCCATCAGCGGAGGCTGCTCCGGGAGCTGAGCCACCAGCTCACCCGAGGGCTGCATCGCCGTGGGCGGCGCAGCAGGAGCTGCATCTGCGGGCGGTGCCTCGGCGGGCGGCGCCGCGGGCGGCGGCTCTGGACACGGCGGGGCCGGCGGCGGCGGCTCGGCGACGAAGTTGATGCCGGCGAACAGGCCGCTGCCCGACTTGTCGCTCTCGCTGTCGTTGAGCGTCACCCAGCCCAGGTTGGCGTACCAGCTGCGCGCCACGCGGTAGCGCAGGCCGACGTCGAAGCGGCTGACGCGGCTGGTGTTGAAGCTCGGTTCGCGGAAGTTGTAGATGTCGATGATGCCGTTGGCCATCAGTGTCAGCGGGTGCTCGCCGGTAATCAGCGCGTAGTCCAGCCCTGCGCCGACGCGGTTGGCCGAGCCGGATTGGCTGTCGCCGGTCAGCCGCGCGCTGCTGAAGACCGTGTGCGCGCGCAACTCCGGCGAGAGGTCCGTAGAGTAGATCAGGTACGCCTTGAGCATCGTGTCGTCTTCGCTGAGCGAGCCGGCGTCGAGCTGGTAGCGCGTGCCGGCGACACCGATGCCGAAGCTGGAGCCCGCGGCGAAGACTACGTTGTTGGCGGGATCGGCGGGCACAGCGGGGACATACATCAGGTTCATCCCCAGGTCGACCTCGAAGCTGGTGGCCATGTCCTTACCATCGAACAGCGGGGTCAGCAGGCCGCTGCCGCCCGCCAGGTCGCTGCGGCCGTAGCGCAGCGTGACGGCGGTCTTGGGATTGAACGTATAGCGCAGCTTGTAGAAGTCATGCGCCGTGCGCTCGCCGGTCAGCGCACCCTCCAGATCGAGCATCAGGCGGTTATAGCTGAAGCTCCAGGCGCCTGCCTGGTCCGGCGTGGCATCGGGTACCCAGTCCCCGAGCCGCTCCGGCGCCGCCAGCGCCCGCGTGGCGCACAGCAGCGCGCACAGCATTACGCCCAGGATCACGCCCCGGTTGAGTGCAGTCATATCCGCCTTCCAGGCGCTGCCCCGCGCCTGTAGCGATTATAGCATCACAGCCCGGCCGGTGCGCTACGCGCCATGGCGACGAGGTAGGCGAGGGCTGCGGAGTTGTATACACCGTGCGCGATGATCAGCGGCAGCACGCGCCCGCGGGCCTCGTAGTGCAGGCCGAGCATCAGCCCGATCACGCTGGTGCCGACGATGCCGATGGCGCCCTCGTACATGTGGCCCATGCCGAACAGCAGCGCCGAGCCAAGCACGGCAAGCAGCCTGCCCGCAGACGAGGGCCACACATGCCACAGCCGCGAAAGCATGAACACGCGAGTCAGCTCCTCGATCAGCGCCGCCTGCAGCCAGACCACCGGCCCGATCCAGAACGCCAGCAGCCAGGGGTCGGCGGCCAGCGCCGCGCCGATCGACTGGGTTGCCGGCGGGGTCTGGCCGATGGCGCTGTTGCGCAGCAGCAGCATCACGCCGACCTGCACCACCATCAGCTCAGCGCCCAGCACCAGCCCGTGGCCGATGTCATGGCTGAGCCGCGCCGGCTTGAGCTGCAGCGCGCCGGGCAGCTCGCCGTTGAGCAGCAGCAGTGCCGCCAGGATCAGCCCGCCGAACACGACGACGATGAACAACGTATTGAGCAGGCTCTCCTGCAGCGTCGGCATCCTGAAGTCGGCCAGGCCGCCGCTGATCGCCAGCGCATACATCGGCCCGGCGCCGAGCAGCACGGCGGCCAGCTGGGCCAGCGGGCTTTTCTGCCAGGGCTGTGGAGCGGGAAACTGCGGCATGCAGGTGAAGTATATGCGCCGAAGCGCCTGCGGCTGTACAATCGGAGCGTGGCTGGGCCGCCGTTACGCATCCGCTTCCGCAACGTCCTCGTGCATGGGCTGACTTACGCCGTGCTGGGGCTGGTGCGCGTGCTGCCTGAGCGCGCCACTTACCGTGTTGGCCAGGTACTGGCTCTGGCCGCCTGGGGATATCTACCTAGCTGGCGCCATAACGCCGACGTCAACCTGCGCCTGTTCTTCCGCGGCGAGCCGCTGGCCTCGCCGGATGCGCGTCGCGAGCGTTCGCGCATCGGCCGCCTGTCGATCATCCACCTCGGCTGGCAGGTCATCGAGTTTGCCCGCATGGGTTTCATGCCTAAGGAAAAAGCGCTGGAGATGGTCGTCGAGGCCGAGGGTTTGGAGCACTACCGCGAGGCGCTGGCCCAGGGGCGTGGCGTGATCGCACTGGCGATGCACTATGGCAACTGGGAGATGTCCGGCGCCTACCTGGTCGCGCAGAGCCTGCCAATCTACGCCGTGGGCAAGAAGCTGCGCGACTCGTTTTTTACCGACCTGGCCTTCCCGCGGCGTGCACGCTACGGCATCCGCAATATCTTCTCCGACGACAAGCTGAACAGCGCTGTGCTGCGCACGCTGCATGAGAACAACGTGCTCGGCCTGCTGGCCGACCAGAACGGCGGCAGCACGGGCACCTTCGCGCCGTTTTGCGGCACGACGGCGAGCTGCGTACAGGGGCCGGCTGTGCTGGCGCTGAAGTACGGCTCGCCGCTACTGCTGACCTACTGCAAGCGCCTGGCGCCGGGCAGGCTGCGCATGGTGGTCAAGCCACCCTTGAATATGAGCGGTATCGCGGGTCACGATCCGCAGACCGGGAAGTTCACGCCCGAGGCCGTCGTCGAGGCGCTGACGCGCATCAACACCGCCTATGAGGCAGTGATCCGCGAAGATCCGCCGCAGTGGCTGTGGGGCCACGCGCGCTGGAAAACCCGCCCGCCGGGCGAAGCGAAGCTGTACTAGCTGGTCGCCTCAATCCGGCGAGCGGTGCCTACTTAACGGCTCTAATCAATGCTTAGTGCGTCGCGGAAGCACCCTTAGCCTTGCCACGCGGGATGTGCGTCTCGATACCGGGGAAGGCGTTGAAGTTGTACAGCGGGTAGACATCCATCTGCGGCGGCTCAAGGTTCAACTTCTTCAGCCCCGCCTGCAGCCTGGTCTTGAAGAAGGTCTCCAGCTGCTCGGGCGACTCCCAGACGTCGACGATCCGCAACCCGCCTTTGGGGTCGATGGCGCAGGTGTGCAGGATCGCGCCGGCTGGGTACTCCTTCTCCCACTCCACGAGCGGCCGCAACGAATCGTATTGCTCGCGGGTGAGTTTGTTGCTGCGCATGATTGCTAAGATAGCCATTTCTTTCCTCCAACAAGTAGTTTTCAGCAGTGGCACCGGGTGCCCACCCCAGCGCGGTTATTGGCGCTGGTTAATCGACCTAACGTAATACCCTAGACGTTGCGGCGGTATTCTCCACCGACTTCGTACAGCGCATGGGTGATCTGGCCCAGGCTGGCGGACTGCACGGCGCTCATCAGCTCGGCAAGCAAGTCTGTGTAATCAAAGGGAACTGAGAATTGTGAGCGTAGTTCGCGACAGCTTACTCTCCCAGGATCTCAGCAGCCATCAGCATAAGATCTTCATACGATACCTGGCTCCAGTCTTTGCTTGCATCTTTAATGAAGCCAACAGATGCGTCCTGCAATGCCTTATTGCTCTGTCTTGCCGTAGCAGCGAAGCTGTCAAGCTCTTGAATCCCAGCCTTGATTTCTCTTCTGCCCGCTGTAACATTACGTCCGGTGCCAGTCAGGTTTTCTTCTACTAAGGAGAAGAAGGCCCTTAATTCAGCGATCAAGTACGAGAATTCCGTGTAGAACCCAAATTCCATGACAGCCATGTTGTGCATTACTAGCACCATCTCCTGAAAGCTACCCCGTATGTCACCCGTCCGTGCAGCTTTCTGCAGTAGCTCAGCTACTTTTACCCGGGCGTCATCGCAGGTTCTGGATACGCACTCCGCTAGCTCGCTAATCCTTAGACGCTTGGCTTCCACATCCTGAAGTTCCAACTACACATTCCTCCTGTATTCCCCACCGACCTCGTACAGCGCATGCGTGATCTGGCCCAGGCTGGCGGACTGCACGGTGCTCATCAGCTCGGCGAAGATGTTGCCACCGGAGAGCGCGGCCTGTTTCAGGCGTGAGAGCGCCTCGGCCGCGGAGGGGATACTTGGTGGCGCAAGCGTCCCTGCTTGCGGTTCAGCGCTGGCAAGCACGGAGGCTTGCCCCACCAAGATTTCCCTGGCGTGGCGGGCGTGGAAGTCCGCCAAGCGCGCCAGGCAGCCCTGCTTCTCTTCCTCGGTGGCGCGCGTGAGCTCGATCTGGCGCGGCGTCTGCGAGGCGGCGGCGTCGCGCGGCAGGAAGGTGTTCACGCCGACGATCGGCAGGGCGCCGCTGTGCTTCATCTGCTCGTACTTCATGCTGTCGTCCTGGATCGCGCCGCGCTGGTACTGGCGCTCCATCGCACCCAGCACGCCGCCGCGCTCGCTTAAGCGGTCAAACTCGGCGAGCAACGCCTGCTCCACCAGGTCCGTCAGCTCCTCGATGATGAAGCTGCCCTGCGTGGCGTTCTCGCAGAACGTCAGCCCGAACTCGCGGTTGATGATCAGCTGGATCGCCATCGCGCGGCGCACGCTCTCCTCGGTCGGCGTGGTGATCGCCTCGTCGTAGGCGTTGGTGTGCAGGCTCTGCGCGTTGTCGTATGTCGCCAGCAGCGCCTGCAGCGTAGTGCGGATGTCGTTGAACTGGATCTCCTGCGCGTGCAGGCTGCGCCCGCTGGTCTGGATGTGGTACTTGAGCATCTGGCTGCGGGCCGATGCGCCGTACTTGCGCGCCATGGCGACAGACCAGATGCGCCGCGCCACGCGCCCGATGACGCTGTACTCGGCGTCCATGCCGTTGCTGAAGAAGAAGCTCAGGTTAGGCGCGAAGCCGTCGATCGCCATGCCGCGCGCCAGGTAGTACTCGACGTAGGTGAAGCCGTTAGCCAGCGTGTAGGCGAGCTGGTGGATCGGGTTGGCGCCAGCCTCAGCGATGTGATAGCCGCTGATGCTGACGCTGTAGTAATTGCGCACGCCGTGCTCAATGAAGTACTGCTGCACGTCGCCCATCATGCGCAGCGCGAACTCGGTGGAGAAGATGCAGGTATTCTGCCCCTGGTCCTCCTTGAGGATGTCCGCCTGCACCGTCCCGCGCACCTGCGACATAGTCTCAGCGGCGAGGCGCGCGTACTCCTCGGCGGAAAGCAGCGCGCGCACGTCCTCCCACTGCGCAGAGCGCATGAAGTCCGGCTCGAAGACCTGCTTGTCGGTGATGTGCAGCCGGCCGGCCTCGCGCAGAAACTTGCGGCACTGCTGGCGGATGGCGCTGTTCATGAAGAACGCCAGCATCGTCGGCGCCGGGCCGTTGATCGTCATGCTGACGCTGGTCGCCGGGTCGCAGAGGTCGAAGCCGGCGTAGAGCCGCTCTGCCTCCTCGACGGTGAAGATACTCACGCCGCTCTCGCCGATCTTGCCGTAGATGTCGGGGCGCAGGTCGGGGTTCTCGCCGTAGAGCGTGATGCTGTCGAAAGCCGTAGAAAGGCGCGCCGAGGGCTGGCCGCCGGCCAGCAGGTGGAAGCGGCGGTTGGTGCGCTCGGCCGGGCCCTCGCCGGCGAACATCCGCGTCGGCTCCTCGAACTCGCGCTTGAAGGGGAACACGCCCGCGGTGTAGGGGAATTCGCCGGGCACGTTCTCCAGCAGCCGCCAGTACAGCTGGCAGCCCGCGCCACCGTAGCCTGGCCGCGTTACCTTGCGCACCTGGCTGCCCGACAGCGTCGTGCGGTAGTTGTCCACGGTGATCGTCTTGCCGCGCACGCTGTAGCTGAACTTCTCGCCATCGTAGTTGCGCCCCCAAGCGTCATAGCCGCGCAGCATTTCCAGGCACTGCGGGTGCAGGCGGCTCAGCAGCGTGTTGTACTCCTGCATCAGATCGGCCTGGGCTGCGGGCGTCGCCTCCGTTGGCGCGTGCGCCGTCCACGTCTCGTTCGCCGGCCCGCCCAGCAGCTCGATCGCGCGCTGGAGCGCGTGCAGGTCGTTGGCCACTGTGCGCTGCTCGCGCGCCCACTGGCGGTAGGCGCGGCAGCTCTCCGCGATCTCGCTAAGGTAACGCTCGCGCAGTGGCGGGATGATGTGCTGGGCAATGTTGGTGACGCGCTCGGCGCCGGGCTGGTGCTGGCTCTGCCAGCCCAGGCCGAACCTGCCGTTGAGACTGGCGATGAGGTGCGCGTAGAGCGCGTTGACGCCGCTGTCGTTGAACTGTGCGGCACAGCTGCCGAAGACCGGCAGGCTGGCCGCGTCCTGCTCGAACAGCTTGTGGTTGCGCTGGTACTGCTTGCGCACGTCGCGCAGCGCGTCCTCGCTGCCGCGGCGCTCGTACTTGTTGATGACTACGAAGTCGGCGTAGTCCAGCATCTCGATCTTTTCCAGCTGGCTGGGCGCGCCGTACTCGGCGGTCATCACGTAGATCGAGACGCCGGCGATCTGCGTAATCGCGCTGTCGCCCTGGCCGATGCCCGCCGTCTCGACGAAGATCAGGTCGAAGCCATGGCGCCGGCAGACGCTGATGGCATCGGTGATCGCCCGCGACAGCTCGCCTGAGCTCTCGCGCGTGGCCATCGAGCGCATGTAGACGCGCGGATTCTTCAGTGTGTTGAAGCGGATGCGGTCGCCGAGCAGCGCGCCGCCCGTGCGCCGCCGCGTCGGGTCGACCGAGACCACGGCGACGCGCTTGTCGGAGAAGTCGTTGACGAAGCGCCGCACCAGCTCGTCCGTCAGGCTGCTCTTGCCCGAGCCGCCCGTGCCGGTCAGGCCGACGACGGGGGTTTTCTTCTTAGGGGCGAGACTTGTCTCGCCCTCTTGAGTAGGGGCGATGCCGTGCATCGCCCGTCTGTCTTCTTCCCGCTCTGGGCGAAGCATGGCTTCGCCCCTACTGGAAGACAGCTCCGCAACTGTAATCTCGCGGGCCAGCGGCAGCCAGCCGTCGCCCGCAGGGGCGGGCAGCGCGGCCAGGTCATGATCGCAGCCCTGGACCACCTCGTTGATCATCCCCTGCAGGCCCATGCTGCGGCCGTCGTCGGGGCTGAAGATGCGGTCGATGCCGCGGCGCTGCAACTCGTCGATCTCGTCGGGCACGATCACCCCGCCGCCGCCGCCGTAGATGCGCACGTGTCCCGCGCCGCGCTCGTCGAGCAGCTGGCGCAGGTAGGTGAACAGCTCCATGTGCCCTCCCTGGTAGCTGGTGAGGGCGATGCCCTGCGCGTCCTCCTGGATCGCTGCCGTGGCGATCTCGTCAGCGCTGCGGTTGTGGCCGAGGTGGATCACCTCCGCGCCGGTAGCTTGCAGGATGCGACGCATAATGTTAATCGCCGCGTCGTGGCCGTCGAACAGCGCGGCCGCGCTGACGATGCGCACATGGTGCTGGGCGTGATAAGGCTCGCACTCGGGCATTTCTGACCGCCTTCAGTACACTGATCGCTTCCCCGCCGATCGCGGAGTGAGACTCATTATCGCAAACCGGCAACGCCCAGCGCTAGCCCCGGCCCCGCCGCGTCGCGTCGGGGTTGAAGCGGAACACCCCGACGCGCTTCAACTCGGCGATGATGTCGCGATCCGGCGGCGTGAAGTCAAAGTAGAAGCTCCCCTCGCCTTCCGCGCCTACGCGGCAGAGCACCACGTACGCCGTCTTGCAGAGGATCGCCAGGTCCAGCGCCAGGCTGTAGTGCTCGACGTAGTAGCGGTCGAGCGCCACGCGCCAGCCCCAGGGGATGGCGTTGCGCCCGCAGACCTGCGCCAGGCCGGTTACCCCCGGCGACAGCTCAAGCCGCTTGCGGTGCCAGTCGGTGTAGTACTGCTCGTGCGCCAGCACGGCCGGGCGCGGGCCGACAAAGCTCATCTCGCCGCGCAGGATGTTCACCAGCTGCGGCAGCTCGTTCAGCCCGCTGGCGCGCAGGAAGTGCGCCACCTTGGTGATGTCGGCGTCCTGGCCGTTGAGCGCAGCATGGCTGCCGCTAAGATCCTCGGCCGTCGGCGAGCGGCGCACGGTGCTGAACTTCAGCAGCCCGAAGCGCCGTCCCCCGCGCCCGATGCGTTGCTGTTTAAAAAACACCGAGCCGGGCCGCTCGATGAACAGCACGATGACGATGACCAGGAATACCGGGGAGGCGATGATCAGCAACAGCAGGCTGCCGGCGATGTCCAGCGCGCGCTTGACGGCCAGGCTGGCGCGCAGCGTCGGCGCTGCTGGCAACGGCCGCACCATTTCAGTGGGTTGCGTGGACGCAGGATTCATCACTTCGGCACCGGTCTGGCCCGCACCGCGGGTTACAAAGCATCTGGCATGGCGCCGCGTCGGGCCTCTGGCACCCGCGGCTTCTGCCTGCCTCCTCGACTGAGTATAGCCCGAGGCACAGCGCATCGCAAGGTACCACTTTCCCAAGCGCCGGCTCAGGCCGCCACGGATGATTGCCCGGCCGTGCGGCTGGCTATAATGCATCCGTGCGTGCCGTATCTCAGCTTGCTGCACTGCTGCTGCTGGCAGTGGCGCTTGGCGCAGTGGCCGGCTGCGGCTCGGGCGAGCGCGGCCTCGAGCAGCGCGCTGCAAGCTACTACAACTTCATGGCCGGGCGCTCGCCGCAGACCGACTACAGCTCGTTCCTCAGCCCGGCGTACCGCCGGCAGTTCAAGCGCGACGCGCTCAAGCAGCTGAACAAGACGCTGAGCCACAGCACGAAACCCAGCACACGCTACCCCGAGGTGCAGACCGCTAACATCGCTGTGTCCGTGTTCCACGACAAGCCGTCGAAACACGACTACGGCTACAGCGTGGTGGATCCGAAGCTGGGCGACGCCTACGCCAGTCTGCAGCCGGTGCGCTGGGTGCGCGACGGGATGCGCTGGTACGTCTACATGGGCAGCGAGGAAGAGATGAAGCGCTACGGCGCCTTCCCCGGCGGTTTCGGCCCCCCTGCGCCGCCCAAGCCGGAGCCGTCTGAGTCCGCCGATACGCCCGCCAAGCCCGCCAGCCAGGCACCTCCGGCCAAGCCCATAGCACCCGTCAAGGCCGAGGCTGAGGCGGGCGGTACCGGAAAGTAGCTCGCTACGCCCGGCCACGCGTCTGCAAGCCAGCGTCTTGTCCTGAACAGCGCAGCCAGCAGTTCATGCGCGCTACAATTTAACCTCTTCCCGCTGGAGGGCCCGTAGCTCAGTGGTTAGAGCAGGTGACTCATAATCACTTGGTCGCAGGTTCGATCCCTGCCGGGCCCAAACTCTGGTCTAATTCGTATACCCTCATTCCAGGCAATGCGTTGATGCGCACGCCGAGGCGGTCGGCCCTCACGTCCACCTGCCTAATAAGCGACCGTAGCAAGGAACGCACGTCGGTGCGATTATCCTGAGCCCACGCCTTCCGGATCAGCTCGATGTGCTCAGTCACTCGATTGGTTTCGGTAGCAGCTTCCTCAAGTCGTTTGAACGCAGCGCTAAGATCGGCAATCTGCGTAGCCAACTGCTCAATGTTCTCCTGTCCGCTCGCTAACTCGTCATTAACTGTGGCCAAGAGCGCCGGCTGGTCGGCTAGTACTACGTCAATCGCTCTGCGCTTAAGCCTATCTTGCTTCGCCTGCGCGCTCTGCAATTTATGTTCGAGCTCCTCGCGTAGCTTGAGCTGCTGCCGGTTTCAGAGACACGAAGTTAAGGCAGTGTATGAAACCGGAGGTGGTACATGGCGGAGAGGCGGCAATACAGCCGGGAGTTCAAGCTTGAGGCGATCAGGCTGGTTACGCCGCGCGGCGTGACAATCGCGCAGGCAGCGTTGGAGTATGGACTTTGTCAGCGACCAGCTGGCTAATTGGCGGCGCTTCCGCGTGCTCAACGTGCTGGACGACTACACCAGGCAGTGCGTCTTGCAGGTCGTGGACACGGGAATCACAGGTGTGCGTGTGGCCCGGGAACTGAGCGGGCATGGGCTGAGCCTGCCGCCAGCGATTGTCTGCGACAATGGCCCGCAGTTCACGAGCCAGGCCATGTTTCACTGGGCTAAAGACAACGGGGTGGAACTGTGCTTCATCCAGCCCGGTAAACCTACGCAAAACGCCTTCGTTGAGAGCTTCAACGGCAAGTTCTGCGAAAACTGCATGGACCAGCACTGGTTTCGCGACCTGGCGGAAGCCCGGCTGGAGATCGAAGCTTGGCGCGAGCATTACAACACCGTCCGACCGGATAGTGCGCTCAATGGCCTGCCGCCCAGCACCTATGCGCAGCAAGCGGCTTGAAGTATCCTAAATTCAGTCTCCAGGATTGGTCCTAATCCGGGGGGAAGGTCAAAGCCGCGCGCACTTTAGCGAGATCGAGTTCTGCTATTTCCACGACAGCGCCGACCGCGAGCTGGATCTGGTGGACGAGGGCAAGAACACGGCGGCGTAGGGCGGTTGCGGGCGGGGTGCAGCGCCCTTGACCCTGCACCCCCCCGGCTACCGAATCGCATCGCGGCTTGGCGCCGTTGAGATCAGCTCTCCAGCGGCGCCAAGCCGTATCGCAATAACCACTCCACAACGCACCCTCGTTGGTGCAGCATGTCCATAGCCAGCTATCACGGTCCCGGGACCGGGCTCGGGCCGAAGGCGTAGAGGTTGCCGTCAGTGCTCCCCACGTATACCTTCCCGTCCGCGCCAATCGCGGGAGAAGAATAAGAAGCCCACCCGTTTCCCGTGGTGTATGACCACTTGAAGGTGCCGTTG
>Ga0315276_10003594_pt1 | contig 14212 bp, 8 predicted proteins | sample YL17G05_0_MG_FD_204542 | JGI IMG/M metagenome (GOLD analysis project Ga0315276, IMG submission 204542) | Sediment microbial communities from Yellowstone Lake, YNP, Wyoming, USA - YL17G05_0 | ecosystem: Environmental > Aquatic > Freshwater > Lake > Sediment | place: USA: Wyoming | collected...
TAAGGATTAGAAGGAAAGGTTATAACTTCTGGAAGGTGACCTTGCGGATATGATCGTTGAAACAGACCTGGAACTGATCAAAGATTCCTTTTCGGCCAAGGAGATTGAAACCAACTCCAAGACGCTCAGAGAATCCAATTGGTGCCGTAATCTCGAATTCCCCAATCCGGAGTTTAAGATCTTGAAGATAGGTAGGAATGTAACTACCATCCCCAACTACAATCATCTGGAGTCTGCCATCTTGGACATTGATTCCCATACGGCTTGCCGTTCTATTATGAAATATACTAAACATGGCTCCGGAGTCAACGTAAACCCATACCTTTTCGTCATGAATGGTAACAGGAATGATTGGCATTGAGTAACCTTTATGGAGAATGTACGGAAATTCTATAAGAGACATGCCATATCTTCTTCACGAGGGACCGTAAGCACTGAAGGGATCTTATCGGGGTATTTTTCTTTAGCAATCAACTCGACATCCAACTCGTTTTCACCTACCGCAACAAGTTGCTCATTGACAACAGCAATAGCTTTGCCCGCATATTTGGTCACAAGCTCACTAAAATGCTCGACAATCCAAAGGTCGTCTTTGTCCATCGCTGTCTCCAACAAATCATTAGACTATCAAAGTAACGGTTTCTGTAGAAAACTTAATGGATATTTAAGAAAAAGTCAACCAGTTAATTGGGATTCGCAGACAATTCGGCGATTTGCTGATGGTTTGGAATGCTATGCTCTTTGCTCTATGCACTATACCTGTTTGCAGTCATGTTTTTCAAATCATACCGCTACGGACTCAACCTTTCCAACGGGAAGATTCTGAAAGGATTATACGGTGGATGCACATTGCTCCATTCGTGTTTGTCCCGATTTTACTCCATTTGACACTTCCAATTTGACCCTAAAAAATAAAAATTCAAAAGACAAAGTGGGTAAGTTTCTCCATTTTTTAATTCCTTTTGATTTTCAATAGGTTAAGACCTAAACAAGAAAGTTCGGGCCGATCTATTTGGTTACCTTTTGGTTACCTCGATGTGATATAGATGGAGTCAATTCTTTATGACCCACTTTATCACTGGTAAATAAAAACTGGTAACTGCTTACTGCTTACTGCTTACTGAATGAATGGGGGGTAAATGTGGAAAATCTTAAAAGCCTGGCATCAAGAATATCTCTGCCGGGCTTTTTTTTGGGGAACCCTCTATCATAACTGCTAAAACGAATAGCACGAATGACAGCGAATGAAATGTTAGCGAATGAATCGAATATCTCACCTACCCCTTACCCCCTGTTAGAAAAAGGGAACAGGGATTCTCCTCCCTTTTGTCTCCGACCCAGAGCGGTCTCTGACCCGGAGGGTAAAGGGAGGCGGGGAGGGATTTTAGAGAAGGATTTGAATTTCGTTAAATTAGATGTCATTCGGATTATTCGTTGAGTATTGGGGGTTTTCATGAATAGCTACCTCGTTCGCATTTATCGCAAAGCCGATAATAATCCGCGTATACTTGTTGGAGTTGTAGAAGAACCTGGAGTGAAGGAGAAGAAGGCCTTCAGTAACCTCTATGAACTCTGGGATATCCTGAACCCAATAAAAAAAGAGCAGACAAGTTCTAAGAGAGGCAGGGGTTCAAATGGTATGCAGAACACGAAGCGAAATTCAGTCTAACGCCCCATGCCTTTTCAAGGCAGGCCATGGGTTCAATTCTTTTTAAGAAAGTCGACTTGATTTATGTCATCTCGTATATCTAAAGCAGTGATCTTAGGTTTCCTCATAGGCATCGTGGGGGTTATCGTCAGTGTTCTTCCTTTTGGGCATAGCCTTGATGAAAACATGGGTCTGGGTTTGTTGTTCAAGCTGAGGGGGGAAAAACAAACATCCCCTGATGTCGCCATTGTGAGTATCGATAAAGAATCTTCTGAACACCTCAACCTGCCTGACAACCCCGATAAATGGCCTCGTTCGTTCCATGCACGGTTAGTTGAAAATCTGGTGAGAGAAGGTGCCAAAGTCATTGCCTTTGATGTCCATTTCATTGAACCCCGTTCCCCTGAGGGCGACCAATTGTTTGCCAAGGCCATCAGGAAGGCCGCCAATGTGGTGCTCTGTGAACCCCTCAAAGCCAAAGAGGTTCCCTTATCGAACAAAGGGAGTTCTTATAGAGATGTTCATAGCATTGTAAAAATAGTGAAGCCCCTTGATCTCTTTTCGGACCCTGCTGCTGCCACAGCGCCTTTTGTCTTACCGAGAATCCCCTTTAAGGTGAACCAGTATTGGACCTTCCAGACAGGTGCAGGAGATTCGCCGACGTTGCCGGTCGTCGTATTCCAGCTTTTCACTTTGGAAGAATATGACGAGTTTATCCATTTATTGGAAAAAGTCATTCCAAATCGGGCTCAAAAATTGCCGCCTGATCGTGATGCAGTCATCAAGAAAGGAAACTTGAAGGGACTAATAAGAGAGATCAGAGAGATTTTTGAAGGCGATCCTCTGCTTGCAGAAAGAATGTTCAAGGAATTGGAAAATTCAAAGACCTTATCTGCCGATACGAAAAAGCATCAAAGGATCAAATCTCTCATTCAAATGTACCAGGGTCCCAGTAGTCGATATGTCAACTACTACGGACCCCCTCAAACGATCACTACGATTCCGTACTATCAGGCACTCCAGCTCCATGATGGAGCAGTGGGCGAAAAGAAGATAAACCTTAAAGATAAAGTGGTGTTTGTGGGACTCTCAGAAATACTGCTCGCAGAGAGAAAAGACAGCTTTTACACGGTCTTCTCTCAGGCCAACGGCATATTTATCAGTGGCGTAGAAATTGCTGCCACCGCCTTCTTAAACCTTTTGGAAGATAAGCCTTTGAAGTCCCCCACCTTAAATTTCTTAATCGTGATGATCCTTGTCTGGGGTACCCTCCTAGGGGTCATTTGTCGGATGTTCCCTATTGTCGTCTCCGCATTGAGTTTCGTGGGGTTGAGTCTCGGCTATCTTTTTCTGGCGAAGTATCTATTCGAAGCAACTGATAGTTGGTACCCGGTTGTGACCCCCTTACTTTTGCAGACCCCCCTGGCCTTTTTTGGAGGCCTTGTCTGGAATTATGTGGATGTCAATAAAGAACGCAAGAACATCAAGAAGGCCCTTGGATACCATCTCCCCAGGGAAGTTGTCGAGCAAATTGCGAAGGACATTGTCCATGTCGAGACAGAGGCTCAAGTCGTCTACGGGATCTGCCTTTTCACCGATGTGGAGCAATACACTACCTTATCGGAGACGTTGGATCCAATGGAGTTGGGCCGACTGATGAACCGGTACTATGAAACCATGTTCAAACCCGTAAAAACAAACGGTGGGTATGTGTCCGGTGTTATTGGTGATTCGATGTTGGCATTATGGGCAACCACGAGCTCCGAGGCTATTGCCAAGGAGAAGGCTTGTTCGGCGGCCATTGATATCAAGAAGGAGTTAAAGCTGTTTCACGAATCATCGGAATTTCCCAATCTCAATACACGCATCGGCCTGCACTGCGGTCAAATTTTGCTCGGACACATCGGTGCTTTGGACCATTATGAGTATACCCCCATGGGTGATATCGTGAACACTGCATCGAGAATTGAATACCTCAATAAACAACTGGGGACAGGCTTATTGGTATCGGAGGAGATGGTTAATCAACTGAATGGTTTCCTAACGAGAGAGGTTGGAAAATTCAGGTTGGCCGGAAAGGTTAAACCTGTTGTGGTTTATGAATTATTGGGTCGTAAGCAAGAGGCCGAAGAAAAAGTGAAAAGTGCTTATGCGATCTTCGGTGAGGCGCTGGATGCTTTCAAAAGGCAATCCTGGGAGGAGGCGAGAGAAAAATTTTCCGAATCGCTTGAAAAGTTAGGAGAGGATGGTCCTTCGCGCTTCTATATAAAGCTTTGTGAAGACTCTAAACAGAATCCACCCGGGGAATCATGGGATGGAGTGGTTCGTATGGACAAGAAATAGCTCACCCCCTCCCTCGCCCTCCCCCTCGAGGGGGAGGGGTGGGTGGGGGACAGAAAGGAGGTTCGCAATGGGGCAAAGATTCTTATCCTTTTTGGGTCTTTTAATCACGGGCGCTATTATTATTACTTCACTATCCCCTAACGCTTTTCCTCAAGAGAGGTGTAAGCAATGGGCTGGTAAGGTGGTTTCAATCCAGGGGACCGTCCAGGTAAGAATGGCGGGTGAGACTCAGTGGCAACCCGCTAAACCAAACAGCACCTACTGTCCCGGTGATACTATAAGGGTGCTGGATAGAAGCCGGGCAGACATCGCCCTGATCAACCAGCCGGTCATCCGTCTCGATCAGAACACGACGCTCACCCTAAGAGGGCTAAAAGAGGAAAAGACCTCCATCGTAGAACTGGTCAAGGGAGCTGCCCATTTCTTCAGCCGCGCTCCCAAGAACCTGGATGTGAATACAGCCTTTGTAAACGCTGGTATCGAGGGGACAGAGTTTTTCGTAAGAGTGGATGAAGAGAAAGCCTTTCTATCGATCTTCGAAGGGAAGGTCTTGGCATCGAACGAAGCCGGTAAACTTACGATCACCAGCGGTCAATCGGCTGTGGCTGAGAGAGGCAAAGCCCCTGAGTACCGTGTCGTGGTAAAGCCTCGAGATGCCGTTCAATGGACACTCTATTATCCTCCAGTCCTCTATTATCGCCCTTCGAATTTTCAGGCCCTTCCTGACGCAGTTCAGGGAATGATCAAAAAATCAGCAGAGGATTATATGAAGGGCGACTTTACAGGAGCCTTTGAAGACATCGCCAAATTACCTGAAGATCTGCGTGACCCACGTCTGTTCACCTATCGGGCTTCTTTACTCCTTGCCGTTGGCCGAGTCGATGAGGCAAAAGCAGATCTCGGTAAGGCACTCAGTATCGCACCAAATAATAGTGATGCCTTGGCGCTTCAGTCCATCATTGCAGTCACACACAATGAAAAAGATAAAGCGCTTGATCTTGCAAAAAAGGCTGTTGAGGCTGATCCAAAATCCGCTTCAGCAAGGATTGCTCTCTCCTATGCCCAGCAGGCGAATTTCAACCTCGAAGGCGCACGAATAAGCCTCCAAGAAGCGGTAAAATCAAACCCCGAAAATGCCCTTGCCTGGGCAAGGCTGGCTGAGGTCTGGCTGATGTTCGGCGAACTCAACAAAGCCCTTGATGCAGCACAAAAGGCGGTTAGCCTAAATCCAAATCTCTCAAGGACGCAAACTGTTTTGGGATTCGCTTACCTGACACGGGTTAAAACGAGGCAGTCTAAGGAAGCCTTTCAAAAAGCGATTGAGCTGGATCAGGCGGATCCAATGCCGAGGCTTGGGCTGGGGTTGGCAAAGATCCGTGAGGGTGGCTTCCCAAAGTGGGAACCTGACTTTTTAAAGATGGTTGACAAGGGTCTTCTGGAGGGAACAAGAGAACTCGAGATTGCAGTTAGCCTTGATCCTGACAATTCTCTTATCCGAAGCTATCTGGGTAAGGCTTACTATGAAGAGACACGTGACAAGCTCGCAACAGACCAGTTTGATATGGCCAAAAAGCTTGACCCTTCAGATCCAACTCCTTATTTCTACGATGCCATCGAAAAACAGACAATGAACCGCCCTGTAGAGGCATTGTATGATTTACAAAAAGCAATCGAGTTAAACGACAATCGGGCGGTCTACCGTTCACGTCTGTTGTTGGATGCGGATTTGGCTGCGCGCAGCGCAAGTCTTGCCCGAATTTACACTGACCTCGGTTTTCAGCAGCGCGCTCTGGTAGAAGGCTGGAAATCGGTCAATACTGATCCGGCTGATTTTTCCGGTCACAGGTTCCTCGCTGACACTTACGCCGCTTTACCCCGCCACGAGATAGCAAGGGTGAGCGAACTGCTCCAGTCTCAACTTCTTCAGCCCCTTAACGTCACCCCGATTCAGCCTCATCTTGCAGAAAGCAACCTGTTTGTCATCAGTGGCGGAGGTCCCTCGGACCTTTCATTCAATGAATTTAATCCCCTGTTCAATCGGAATCGCGTAGCACTTCAAGTAAGTAGCATTGTGGGCAATCACAGCACGTTCGGTGAAGAAGTTGTGGGCTCCGGCATCTATGATAACGCTGCTTTCAGTATCGGTCAGTACTACTTTAGAACAAATGGATTCCGTGAAGGCAATGAACTTAGGGACACCATTTTTAATGCCTTTCTCCAGTACAGCCTCTTTCCCCAAACGAGTCTTCAGGGAGAATTTAGGTACAGAGATACTAAGAATGGCGATCTCACACTCAGGTTCTTTCCAGACGATTTTGCGCCGAATCTCCGTGATACCAACAAAAAAAGTTCGATGCGCATTGGTTTCCATCATGCCTTTTCCCCGGATTCTCATCTCATCGGGAATTTCATGTATCAGCACCAGGATATTGGCGAGCATGATAAACCACTTGATCCCTTTCTATTCCTTTTATACACGAGTTATAAGTATGATGCCGATGCCTATAGCGCCGAGCTTCAACACCTGTTCAGTTGGAAATTCATTAAAACCATCATCGGAGCGGGATATTTCAGCATCGTTTCGAGAGAGGATTTTATCTTCGTACTCGATTTTCCACCTCCCACTCCAATCCCTGACATGATCAAAAGAGATATTGATCACACCAATCTCTACCTGTATTCCTATATCAATTTCCCGAAAAATGTGACAATCACTGCCGGTGGAAGTGCAGACTTTTTAGAAGGTGGTGATAAGAATAGAAACCAGTTTAACCCGAAATTTGGAATCACCTGGAATCCATTTCCAGGAACCACGCTCCGCGGTGCCGTTTTCAGAACCTTGCAGAGGACGTTAATTACGAACCAGACCCTTGAACCCACCCAGGTGGCAGGCTTCAATCAGTTCTTTGATGACTGGAATGGAACAAGAGCATGGAAATACGGTATCGCCGCAGACCAGAAATTTTCCAAAAACATATACGGAGGGGCAGAGTATTCCCTTAGAGATCTGGATTTCCAGTGGCTTGATAAGTCAACAGGCTTTCCAGTGGCGAAGGAAGAGAAATGGAAAGAACGTATGGGCCGCGGCTACCTTTATTGGACGCCGCATAAATGGGTGGGACTCAGCGCGGAATACCTGTATGAGCGAATCAAAAGGGAGACAGAGTTCTCTTTGGGTGTAAAAGAAGTTGAGACTCACCGTGTGCCCCTGGGAATCAATTTCTTCCACCCTTGCGGGTTGAGTGCCATGTTTAAGGCAAGTTATGTAAACCAGCACGGCAATTTTGAGCGACAAAACCCATTTGCTACTGGAATATTTGAACGTGGCGAAGATCAGTTCTGGCTCTTCGATGCCGCAATCAGTTACCGCCTGCCTAAACGCCTTGGTTTTATCTCAGTCGGGGCGAAGAATTTACTTAACAAACATTTCAAGTTTTTCGATGCGGACTATTTTAACCCGTCTATACTGCCAGATCGTTTTATCTTTGCCAAAATCACACTGGCCCTTCCATAGAAGTTGGAAGGCAATGCAACGTTGTAATAAGGAGGTGACGATCCATATGAGATAGAGAGTGATATAAGAACGCGATTTTTTCTTTTAAGCACAATTGTGAAAGGAGGACGAAGATGAAAAAGACATGCTTAGTGTTGTGCGTTATGGTTGCTGTCCTTATGCTTTTTTCAGCCACAAAGGTCGGTGCTGCTTGTGATCCTACCCTCCCTGCTGGGTGGTGTTTTGAACATAAAGGATACATGATTGAGATCGCAGCCCCTGATGGCACTCCAATTCCGAAAGGTGGCACTTTCCCGGTCATCGTTAGTGGTAACAGTGTCTATACCTACCGAGTTACAAGGACCGCTGCGATAAGGAAATTTAGGGACGTCGACATTCTCATCCCTGTCTGTACAGAGAGCCTCGGAGACCCAATTGCCTATTCTTGTGCTCCCATTACATGTTTAGGAAAGTTCTACAAGGGTGGAATCGGGGATCCTTCGACGAGGTTCGGATTTGGTCTAAAAACAGATGACACATGGAATTGGAACATGTTTAGTGATTCTAATCAGATAGTGGTTTCCTTCACCTTAAAGGGCATAAAATATGCATCTCAGAATGCATTAATGGTGAAGGTGGGTTTGATTTTTGGCGATTACGCTTACGGTCAAATCCTTGCCCCGTCCTGTGGCCTGGTCTCTGTCCAAGTATTCCCTCCTCAAGTACCCCTTGCCACAAAGAAGCAAGAGAAGATTAGCGACGTTGAAATTTGTATAGAATCAACAGACCAATCGGGATTTCCCACAAGCGTATATAGCTGCTCCCTCCTGACTACCCCTGCCTGCAATTGCCCCAGTGAAAATAAACTTCCCTGGGAGAAAAAGTCGCTGTCAGATCTCCAAATACCGGAGGGGAAATTAAAGCAGGTTTGGATAGATCCCGATCCTCGTTCTCCAGCAACTTATATTATGACTGAGGGTTCGACATGTGTAAGGAAATGCTACCCATCGGGCTATTGCTACGTAGGCCCCCCGGGCTGTTCGAGTTTATAACCGTGGAGTATACGTTTACTCCGGTAAACATACGCCACCTGTCCTCCGTAGCAGAAGCTACTACATAGGAGGATGCCTGCCCGCCGAAGTCTGGGTCAAACGCAGGCGGGTTTACCTGCCGAAGTTAGCCTCTTTAATGTAGGTAGGCGATATGTCTTTTAAAGGCAGAAGGAGGATTTCAAAATGCGTAAGATACAAGATAGGAATGAAGGTCGCAAAAGAAATCCTATTAGAAGTTTGGGGGAAATACTTATCACTTTGATCTTGATCACATTTATGGGGACCAATTCCCTTTGAGGGGAGTGTCATCCTTACAAAAGTTAGACCAAAGGCGTAAACAACTGGAAACGAAATGGAAAAGAGAGAAACGGTAGACAAGGTTCTTGGTTCAGGACGGTTAACCTGAACGTAACAAAGCTGTCGCGAATAAAGGAGGAGGTTATGAAAAAGGGGTGTAACATTAGAAATGAAATGAATACGCAAAAAATCACCAAATGGATCTTGCTGGTCGTAGGAGCGATTTTCGTGAATTCATACGCTCACGCGGCGGCATTAAATGTACCTGGACAGTATTCCTCTATCCAGGTGGCTATTGACGCGGCCAGTAATGGTGACACAGTTTTGGTCTCTGATGGAACGTACACGGGGTCAGGCAACAGAGACATAGATTTCAAAGGGAAAGCTATAACAGTCCGCTCGATAAATGGTCCTGGAGCTACAATTATCGATTGTCAGGGCACAAGTACTGATCCGCATCGAGGGTTTTTCTTCCATAGTAATGAAACAGCAAATTCTGTGCTCGATGGATTTACTATAAAAAACGGGTATGGACCGGACGAAGATTTGACCGACCCTCCTCAGAATGTTAAATGGAGTTCAGGTGGCGGCATATATTGCACCGGGTCATCGCCCTCAATAATCAACAACATAATTTCGGAAAACACTGCTAAATATGGGGCAGGAATACAATGCTGGAAAAACTCATCACCGACGATAAGGAACAATATAATTCGAAACAATGCGGCATCTGCCGAGGGTGGTGGAATTTTCCTGTACAATAATTGTTCATCGACCTTAGACAGGAACATCATTAGCGATAATAGTGCCCAATGGGGAGGTGGGGTGGCAATACATATGTTTTCGCCGGTCGTCTTAACTAACAACCTCATCGTAAGAAATTCAGGTTCTTACCAGGGAGGAGGTCTACACTGTGGTAACTCCCAACCATCGATAACCAACAACACTATTGCGCAGAACGCAAGTGCATCAGGGGGAGGGGCATATTTTTGGTATGCTACACCGACAATAACTAACTGTATCCTGTGGGGGAATACCGGAGGTGAGATCGCTGACGAAGCAAGTTCAATCACAGTCTCCTACTCTGATATCGCTGGAGGATATTCGGGAGCATTCAATCTCAATGCTGATCCACTTTTCGCAGGTCCTAGTGATTTCCATCTTATTGCAGGTTCTCCGTGTATTGATACCGGGAATAACAGCGCGCCAGGGATTGGGGCTGTCGACTTGGACGGTAACCCGAGGATCTTCAATGGCATAGTGGATATAGGGGCTTACGAAAAATCTCCCTTGATCGACCGCAACAAGTGGGCGGACCTTGAGTTTGCAAGAGAGATAATAGGAGAGACAGTAGACAAAAAATTGTTGTCTGAGATCAGAGCTCCAAACACAGGTGACGCCACAGGCTCTGGTTATCGGTGGGCAAACAATTCCCTCTATTTCCCTGAACCAGAAGAAGTTACTTCGATTCAAGCCGAGGTTTCTGTTCTTCGAATTATCCATACCAATCCAAATACAGACACAAGAGCAATGCTGACAGGCCGTTGGTATAACGACGGTACACCTGGAGGAGGAGACATCTGGGCAGCTGTTTTTCTTGGAGCAACAAGCCTTCCGGGGGGGGCTGTAGGGCTTGTAGCGAGATGGGAAGTTACTAAGTTGACGAATCTCGATGGCACCACTTGGGTACCTATTGCAGGTGGCAGTGGCATATTTGATACCCCTGTCACGTTTGGAAGAAGCTACACTTTATATATAAAATACGATTCTGGTTCAAATCAATTTACCTTCAAGATTGGGAATGAAACAAAAACTTTCGGCACTGGGGATGGTCTTCCACCTTGGGTTAGAAATGCTAATAACCCATTTAAAGGCCTCCGGACGCGAGTTTGGCTCCGGGGTCCCACCGAATCAGGAATTATCACGGCAACTTTCGATAATGTAAAGAAAAATGAAGTAGATTATGACAATTTCAATGACTCAGCAGACATGGGCATGATTAACAAGGATAGGTGGAATCCCTGGGAGTTAGTAAGACGATCCAATGAGGGACTGATTGAATCAGCCTTAACACGTTACTTCTCAAACGGCAGCAATAATATGAGTTTTGTTGACTCCCAGCAAATTTTGGGATTTGAGGCGGATTTAAAAGTTCTTGATATTCTGAACCAAGGTGCTCGTCCGCAGGGAAGGCTTTACGCCGCTTTGTACAATGATGGTACGAGCAGTGGACCGGGGGACGTAACAGGCGATGTCCACGGCATTGTTGGAATTTTAGACAATGGCTTGGGCAGTGGTCCCCAGGCATTCTACGCCGTCTCCAGATGCCTTGCACCCGCCTGCAACTTATCAGAAGAATATGAGGTTCTTACCTCGGGAATCTTCAAAGATGTTGCACTTGGTGATCCTCCTCATAGGTTCTCTCTCTCCTGGAATGGATTGAATATTACTTTTGGTTGCGATGGCGATATAATCTCCTACAACCCAACTTCCGTTCGCCCAATTTTAAGTGGTGACGGGCATCCCAAATCCCGTAAGGGCATTGGTACCCGTGTGACCGAGATACGACCAAACACCTCTGACTGGGCTTATGTATCTGCAGCGTTTGACAATGTAGTTATTACTGCTGTGGATTCCGATCTGGACGGCCTGGACGATGCTTGGGAAATGGCCAACTTCGGAGATTTAAACCATGGAGCATCGGAAGATTTTGATGGCGATGGTTTAACTAACCTTCAGGAATACCAGTTAGGAACCAATCCCAGGAATACTGATACAGATGGCGATGGAATGCCTGATGCCTGGGAAGTAGCCAATGGCCTAAACCCACTGGTGAATGACGCAGGCCTTGATCCCGATCGTGATGGTTTAACAAACCTTCGGGAATACCAATTAGGGTTTAATCCGAATATCGCCGATACTCGCACAATTTCTGCCTCATCAGGGGCGAATGGATCAATTATACCCTCCGGTGTGATTGCCGTCAATTATGGATCTAATCAGACTTTCACGATCAATCCAGCTTTTGGCTACCATGTAGCAGATGTGTTGGTGGATGGAATTTCTGTAGGTGCAGTAACAAGCTATCCCTTCACTAATGTGACAGCAAATCATACGATTTCCGCAAGCTTTGTCATCGACACTTTCACAATATCCGGCACGGTCACGTATAAAGGAACAGGGCTTGCAGGCGTGACGATGGATGGTTTCCCAGGTACCCCCCCGCCGGTTACTAATGTGAATGGTAATTATTCCGGGACTGTGCCCTATGGCTGGTCCGGCACGGTCACGCCAGGGAAGACGGGGTACACTTTCATACCGGACTCAACGACTTATACAAACGTCACCGAGAACTGGACTCAGAACTATGATGCCTTATCGGCAGCCACTACCACAAAAAGGGACGAAGAAATAGGTGGCCTTAAGGTTTGTAGTGAGTTCACGGACGTATCAGGATATCCCACGAAGATGTATAATTGCCTTGATCCATCCTCTTCCGCCTGTAATTGTCCCCCAGCATCGAAGGAAGATTGGGGACCCCTTAAACCTTTTTCTGATATTCAGGCAGGATTGGACCACATAACATGGATTGGACCAGGTCCTGATCCTTTATCAGTCGATATTATTACCGGGAGTTCGACATGTATAAGAAGATGCTATCCATCGGGCTATTGTTACGTAGGGCCTCCGGGGTGTAATCCTGGTACTTCAGGAGCAGATGCTCCTATTTCTCAAACCGCAAGTCTTATGGGTGCCACGTTCCAACAAACTCCACCCCCTCCTCCCGTTATCACATTCAGGCAGGAGAAAATTGGCGACGTTGAGATTTGTTCAGAACCGGAGCCAGGAAACACATCAGGATGTCCCACACTGGTATATAGCTGCGGCGATACAGGGAAGACCCCCTGGCCAACAAAGGAATTTTCACAGATCACAGTTGGCAAAGGGCATATAACTTGGGTTGGAATAGGTTCTGATCCTATTTGTCCGACAGTTAATATTATAACCGCGAGTTCGACATGTGTAAGAAGATGCTATCCATCGGGCTATTGTTACGTAGGGCCTACGGGCTGCAATCTATAGAATCGTGGATTCCCGATTATTGCCTTTTCGGCTAATAATCGGACTCGCGCGGCTGATTTGCGAAGTTTAGGGCAGGGCCAGAAATGGCCCTGCCCTAAACACTATGGGGTCAGGTCTTGCAACTATGGGGTCAACTATGGGGTCAGGTCTTGCAATCCTACATTTTGAATTTCATCGCTTTTGTTGCTCTACCATCATCACCGCACGGCTTATCGTAGCATAATGAATGCCCAAATATTCTGCAATTATTAATGAGACGAGGGGGACCTATTACAAACGTATTAATTCATTTTACCCCCCACCCTCCCCTCCCCCTCAAGGGGGGAGGGTTAGGGAGGGGGTGATGTCACTTTATATAATGCGTTTGTATTAGTTGACCCCATGCATGGAAGACCCCATTTTGTTTTAAAAAAAAGCAGAGCCATTTGCCCTGCTTTTAGCATTTAAGAAAACAATGGGGGGCTGGTAATCGTAAGAAGGCTTTCTATCGTCCAAGGAGGTTCTTCCAGTTATAGTTATAAATTGCTTTTTGGACCTGAAAATTGCTCGTCGATGCGGAGATAATCGTTGAGGTTTTGACGAGAGATTTCAAGTCTCCTTCAATTCTCAGGAGTGAAGAAGCATGTTTTGGTAGGATGGTCATCCCACTCTTGATCTCAAAGAGATACAACTTCTGCCCGAATTCTAGGACCAAATCCACTTCCAGTCCATCCCGTGTGCGCAGATAATACATGGAAGGCATCTGCCCAAAATGGAGAAACCGCTTTAAGATATCTGTGACGACCATGGTTTCAAAAAGATTCCCGAAATTAGGGCTATTCATCAAGGTCTCACGGTCATGCAAGCCTAAAAGATAAGAAGCCAAAGAAGTATCGTTGAAATACAACTTAGGGCTTTTGACCAACCGTTTGCCTACATTCTTGTAGTAGGGATAAAGGAGGTAAACCTGGTATCCTGTTTCCAATATGGAAAGCCATCTCTTAACGGTGGGCACACTCATCCCGATCTCTTTTGCCAACTCTGAGAGATTGAGGAGCTGACCTGTCCGAATAGCGCAAAGCCTCAAGAATCTCTCAAATTGACTGAGATCACCGATCTGAGCAAGATTTCTGACATCTCTTTCTAAATAAGTTGAAATGTAAGAACCACACCATAGCTGGCGGTCTACTGACCTCTTACTGGCGATTTCGGGATAATTTCCCCTCAATAGCATCTCGCTTAAAGAAACCTTATCCTCACATTGCAGGCCAGGATTCAGTTCTTTCAACCAATCAGCGATTTCTATAGAGGTGTTTC
>Ga0315276_10003596_pt1 | contig 14206 bp, 12 predicted proteins | sample YL17G05_0_MG_FD_204542 | JGI IMG/M metagenome (GOLD analysis project Ga0315276, IMG submission 204542) | Sediment microbial communities from Yellowstone Lake, YNP, Wyoming, USA - YL17G05_0 | ecosystem: Environmental > Aquatic > Freshwater > Lake > Sediment | place: USA: Wyoming | collected...
TCGGCCAGCACGAGTTTAGCATTGGTGACCAGCGCCCTGGCGACCGCTACTCTCTGCTTTTGTCCCCCCGAAATCTGGTCGGGATACTTTTCCTGCTGGTCCGCCATCCCGACCGCTTCCAAAAGGGTCATCACCCTCTTCTTCCTTTCTCCCGCAGGTGTTCTCTGAACCATGAGAAGGGGGTATTCGATGTTTTCAAAGACCGTAAGAACGGGGATCAGGTTGAAGTCCTGGAAGATGAACCCGATATGGTTTCCCCGGAACCGGGCGCTCTCCTTCCGGTCCAGTTTAACCACATCGACTCCTGCCACCTGTATGTTCCCCTCCGTGGGTTTGTCCAGGCACCCGATCAGGTTCAAAAGGGTCGTTTTCCCGCTTCCCGAAGGGCCGATGAAGGAGACAAAAGAGGCGGATTCGATATCGAAGGTAACCTCCCTCAAAGCCCTGACCACGACCTCCCCGGTCTGGTAGTCTTTGGTGATTTTGGTGGCTACGACCCGGTAGTCTTTGCTGACATTTTCGGCTTTAATCAAGCTCATGTTTTTCTTCCTCCAATATTTTTTTCAAATTCCATTTTCCTTTTCTTTTACTGGACTTTCCCGGCCCAATTTATATCTTGGAGGCCGCCGGTGCGTCCCGATTGGCTAGAATGACATCCTAAGCCACTTTGAGCTTTTCCAATAATTTGTCTTCCCGGCTCTTCACATAACGGTTGTGAAGCACGCTGAAGACGACAAAGGGCGGGTAGAGAACAATAACCATCTGGGCAATATAGAGAGCGGCCGGAAGCCGATCAAAATCGTCAAAGAGACTAAAAATCCCATAAAACCCGAAAAAAATGGGGAGTAACAGGCCGACATATTTTCCGATCATCCTGACTTCCCGCGTCTTCCGATTGTAATGACGGACCCCTAGATCATCCAGGGTCCATAAAAACGAAAGCAGTAAAGATACGATTATGGCGATGGCTGTCGCGGTTAGGAAACGGCCCATATTAAATTGGCCCGGGGGGAGAATGGTTTCTACGGTAACCGCGGTTCCGCTGTAAAGCTGCAAAATAGTCAGTAGCTTGGTGGCCAAAAGCATGCCCAGGCCGATGCCCTGGAATGGCCGGATGATCCAGTTCTTCAGGGGATGAATGGCGGTGTCGCGATCCTCCTGGACCCGGACAAGCTGTCGATTCCCGCGATTAAAAAATCCCTGAATCCTTGCGCAGATGCCCGGGAGCAGGAATAGCGGAAGCGTTAGGACAAGGGAAAGCCGCAGGAACCGGAAGAGGGTCTTCCACACCGCGTTCAGGCCAAAAGTAAAGGTAAACTCGGTGATGAAAGTTGAAATGATCAAGGTGGCCAGGAGAATCGCCAGGGCCGGCCCCATCTCACCTATATTTTCTTTTACGGATTTTCTTCTTAAAAGCTCAACCATGATAAACCTCATTCTTGGCAAGAAAAAAGAAGGGGAGCGCTTCGCCTTTTCTTACCATCTTCGCCCGGACCAATAGGGGAATCCCTGCGGGTCCCGAAACTGCCAGGTCTTGTCGCCCTTCTTGAGCGAAGATACCAGGAGGACCGTTTCACCTTCTACCATGATTTTGGAGCCGGTTACCTCCACCTTGTCTCCTACGTTGATATTCAGCTCCTGTTTGTCGAAATACCACTGCGGTCCAAGATGAACATAGACCGCGTAGCTATCCTCTTTTTTCAAAGTCATACCCACAGCCGGCAGCCCGCTTCGACCTTTAGGAGGGGTGATCGTATCCTTGGTCATCACCTCTCCTTTGATGGTCTCGACGGTTGCCGGGTTCCAGTTCCAGTGGTAATAATTTGCCGACCACGCCGGCCATCGCCCTTTACCCCGCCATTGGGCATCTGCTAAAGCAAAGGAGGCCAATACCAGGGCCACCACAATAACCAACATCCATTTCATTCTTTTCATTTCATTTTCTCCTTTCAGTGCTCCCCTTATTTCTTTTAATGTATATATGATCGAATAATCATATATTCATAGAAAGGTTTTGTCAACTAACTTCTTCAAAATCTATTTCTTTGTCCCATTCCCCGACCCCAGCCTCTTCCTGGGCCATAGTTGAACCCCAGGTTGCAGCCCGAAGGGAGTTTAGACAACTGTTCCGGCGTCAATAGGGCACGGGCCTTTAACAAATACTGGATGGAGATTTGATCCATTTTCATTTGGATGCCCGAAAATTGGTTTTGTTTTTCAAGAATCATCCTGCGATCCGGGTTGGGACTATCCAGCAAAGATCGAAGTTCATAACGTAGATTCATATGCTGATTGCGCAATCCAGAAATTTCTTTATAGAAAGACCGCTGCAAATTTTCCAAGGACTTCAATTGTTCTGGAGTTGCCTCCAGGTATGCCTTCGTCCAGCAAGGGGATTCGGAGAGTGGGAAATTCCTCCTTCCGTAAGATTCACCCCGTTGGGCAAACCCCGAAGAAGCAAAGAACAAGACCAGGAAGCCTGCGATGATGAATATTATTTTTCTCATTTTCAAACCTCCCTTCCGGGGGAGGGGCTCCCCCTCCCCCGGACGCCATTATCGGGTTCTCCCGAACCCGCCTCCGCGCCCCATACCGCGGCCACGGCCATTTCCGCCTCCGAAACCGGAGCTATTCCCCATGCCACGACCATAACCACCGCCATACCCGCCGCCATAGCCGGTACCCGCCGCAAACCCAAGCCCGCATCCGGGAGGAAGCGCGGATAGTTGCTGTGGTGTCAGGCTGTTCCGGGCGTCAGACTGGTATGCCAGCGACCTTTCTTGGAGCTTTTGCTGCAGAGCAAAGATTTCCCGCTGTCTTGCGGTAATCTTGGCGGCATCCGTTCCAGGCTGAGTCATCAGAGTGCGAACCTCCATGGCGCTCGAGGCCATCTCATTCCGAACCGGCAGCGTTTCGTTCAAAAATGCCTGTTGCAGGCTATTGAGTCTTGCGGTCTGTTCCGCAGTCAGGTTAACATTGGATGCATATAAGCATCCGCTGTAAAACGGGCCAGCCGCATATCCAGCCCCCCTTCCGTAGCCCGGCCCCCAGGCCAGAGCCAGGGAGGCAGTCACCAACAGGGCCGCCACGATGCTGATTCCAATCGCTGTCTTTTTCATTTTTTCTCTCCTCTTTTTGGGGTTTTTTAGCATCCCGGCTTAGGCCGGGAAAGATAAGGCGATGATCATCTCTAAAGAATTATTTTTTAGGAATAAAAAGGGTAAGGCTTGCACCTTTGATGCGAGGCAGAAATTAGCAGCGAAGGGGTACAGAGTTGGGAATGATTACCGGTTGCAAAAAGAAAGAAAAGTGGTTATTCCGGGACATTCTGAAATTGTCGATTTGAAGTTCTTCTCCGGGGACGAGAACCAATCCATCCTGAAGGGATTGGAATTTGGAAAACATGGCCTGAGGTCCGCAGGGCCCGGATTTTTCTATTTGTGTTTTATTGAAAATGTTGCAGGCCGTGGGCAGTTTGGAGGCAAAGGCAACGGGAGCATTCAGAAGAATGGCGGCCAAAAGGATGCCCAATAGAATGAATAAATATGGTCTAAAACGATTTGACATCTTACCTTTGCTCCCTATGATTTCTGCCTTTCAAGGTTGCAACTCTGGTGCCAATAAACCCTCAACCAAAAATGTTTCAATATATCAAAGAGTTTTAACCCAATTCGGGGGGATGGCAGATGACGATCTGAAAATTGATTTCGACAACATTGTCGAGGAGATTTTTTATAAGTGAAAAATTTCAAATAGTTGAAAATACGTCCTTGGCGACAGTATGGGATTGAAGAGACAGCTTTGTCGAAATTGGGATGATCGATGAGGTGAGATTGAGGCGAGAAAATTTCAATCCTGATCTTTGTTTTCTAAGTGCATATCATATTTTTTCTCGTAACACCCTCTATCAGGAAATTTTTAAAAGGGTGCAAAGCTCTTTCAAAAATCGTCTAATGTCCTCAAGCCTTGTCTGAATGATTCTATGAATCTCAGAATCATCAATGCCCCCACTGTCCTTTGAAGGGAAATTAGTCCCTCAAGATCCGACTGACGAACCCGCAGAGAAGTTAGAAAGAATAAGAAGAGAGAGGACAAAACAATCAAATATGTGTAAAATGAAGCATGATAGAACAAGAAAGGCCTTAAATGGTAATTGTCAGATCGAAGAATCATCTGCCTATACGGTTGACCATTGAAAGATGGGACCACATTATTAAAAGGCATCCTGAAATGGATGGAGCGAAGGAAAAAGTACTGGATACGATAACTGATCCAGATTTAATTCAGCAAGGTGATTTTGGCGAGCTTATCGGGATTAAATTTGACGAAAAGACACCGCTTACTTCCGAGTATTTGGTTGTGATATATAAAGAGGTTTCAAATACGGATGGTTTTGTAATAACAGCATATTATGCTAAGAAGCCGTCAGAAAGGAGACAAACTATATGGAAGCAATAAAGATACTTGAGAAAAAAGAGAATCTTAACTGGGAATATGATGAAGATGCCGATGTTCTTTACATCAGTATCGGAGAGCCCCAAAAAGCACTTGGAGTTGATATAGGGGAGGGGGCAGTTATCAGGTATAGAGAAGAAACTGGAGAGGTTGTCGGATTAACGCTCATCGGCGTAAAAGAACGTCTGCTTAGCAGTCTTAAAACAAATTGATTGCCTAGAAGGTTTCTAAATGGCCGATGAATCATCAACTATAGTTCAGCGTCTCTGGAACTTCGGCAATATCCTTCGGCTGCGACCGCCAGCATCAGCCCTAAAGACGATGGGGGGGTGCGGATATGCTTTTCAGGGCCTGCACCATTTTAAAAAGCTCCGCCTGAGTAGGGATGCCGCCATACCGGTTTGCCCGCCATCTCGGCCCCATCTTTCAAATTATTTTCATCCTTCTGTCCCCCCCCAATGTTTACCCCCTCGGGTCTGCGACCGTCGGGCTCTGCCCATCGCCGCTGGATTCGGGAGACGTCCTCCTTTCGCGGGTAAAGATCACGTACAGAGAGGGTACCAAGAAAAGTACTACAAGGATCTCCACAAGGATGCCGCCGATGGCGGCAACGGCCATGGGCTGGAGCATGTCACCCCCTTCTTCAAGTTTCAGTGCCAAGGGGATCATACTCGTAATAATAAGCAGGGAAACCATCAGACAGGGCCGAAGGCGGACCTTGGCTGCTTCGAGAATTGCCTGGCCGGGGGACCGTTGGTCCGACTTTCGGAATTCTTCGGCAAAAGTCAAAAGGAGTACACCGCCATTTACCGTAGCGGCCACAACCAACATCACGCCGATGATCACCGTTGCCCCTAAGGGCAATCCGGTCGCGAACAGAAGCAAGACTACTCCGGCAAGGCAGGCGGGCAGAACGCCGATGATCAAACCCGGAAGCTTGAGACTATTGAATTGAATTCCGAGCAGCGCGAAGGTGAAAAAGACGGAAAACCCAAATACGGCAAGAAGCTCTTTCTGCATATCGGACATCATTTGGGCCTGTCCGCCAAAGGAGATCGCATATCCCGCGGGAATATCCACCTTCTTGAGGCCGTCTTTTAATTCCTGAAGCGCTCGCCCCACGCTCACTCCCGAGGCATCACTGATCACGCTGACCATTTTGACCTGGTCCCTGCGGATAATCTCCACCGGCCCCGTAGCGGGAACCACTTTGGCCACATCCCGAAGCCTCAGGAAACCCGCTGGGGTATACATAACGGGAAGATCCTCCACACTTTTTAGTGATTTAAGGTCTTTTTCGCGGACCATGACCCGGATATTGTAATATTCATCCCCCTCCTTAAATCGGGTCGCCACGGCCCCGGTGATGAACGAACGTAGGGTGGTTGCCACATCGGAGACAGACACGCCCAGTTCCCCCGCTCGGCGCCGGTCGATTTTTACCTGATATTCGGGCTTGTTTAAGTCCATCCCTATGTAAATGTTGGTGAAATGTTTCATTTCGCTCATGACGCTCGAAGTTCGGCGAGCCAACTCAAAGAGTTGAGCGACCTCGGGTCCCTTGATCTCGACCTCCACATCGCCGGCTCCAAGTTTGCGAAAGCCCCTCGTTTTCATTTGTAAAACCATTACTTTCCCGCCGGGAACTTGTACCTGTGAAATAAGCGGTCGAATCCGCTTAATGTAGTCATCCGTGGTCAGCTTTCGAGCGTGCCGGGGGACAAGCTGAAGGTTGAGCTCCCCCTCATTGGCGATTTCATACGTATTGGTTCCTTGAACCTTTCCTCCTACGAGGGTAAACATGCTCTGGATAAGCGGATCACCGGAAAGTTTAGCTTCGACCTGACGTAAGGCCTGATCGGTCTGTTCGACGGATGTGCCGGTGGGCAGCTTCACCTTCACCATGATCCGCCCGTCATCCATGCGGGGAAGAAATTCGCTGCCGAGACGAGTGGAAAGCAGACCCGCAGCGATCAAAATCACTACGAATGCCCCCACCACCATCCACTTGCGCTCAAGGGTCCAACCCAGGGATCTTCCGTAGAGGCCGCTAAGCCGATCAAAGAACGACTCAAAACGGGTCTTTCGTCGGTCTTTGGTGATTTTCCCCAGCAAAAGGCTCGTCAGCATGGGAGTCAAGGTAATCGCCACGAATAGACTGATGAGGACGATGCTGGCTACGATAAGGATCAGTTCCTTGAAGAGCAGGCTCGTCAACCCAGGGACGAGAAGAAACGGGAGAAAGAGAGTGAAAAACGAGAGTGTGGCCGCAGCTATCGCCGGGCCAACCTGCTGAGCTCCATTGACCGCCAGGGTTTCAATGGGCTCGTCCTGATTTTTGTGCCTTAAACGGGTGATATTTTCCAGGACCACGATCGAATTGTCCAGGATCACGCCGATGGCCACCACCAGACCGCTCAGCGAGAAGATATTGATTGAGAAACCCAAGAGTTTCATGATACCGAAATTGATGATGAGGGTCACAGGCATAGCCAATATCATCACCAATACCTGCCTCCAACTGCCCAGAAAGAGGTAAATGACCAGGATGACAAGGGCCATCGCTTCCAATGCCGTATTTCTGACCCCCGCCACCGCTGCCCCAATATAGTCGCCCTGATTCTCGACCATTTCCACTTGAATGCCGCCGGGGAGGGAAGGGCGAAGAGCTTGAATCTTTTGTCCAATGGCTTTGGCCACCTCGACGGTGTTGGCATCCGCCTGTTTGAAGACGCTGAGCTTCACGCAGGGTTTTCCGTTGAACCGAGTGATGATCCGGACTTCCTCGAAATGGTCCACGACCTCGCCGATATCGCGGACCGAAACCTTGCCCTGGCCATTCTTGGTCAAGATGACCTCTTTGATCTCATCGAGGTTCTGGTATTCACCCATGGTCCGGGCGATAATCTCTTCCGGACCGGCGGTGATACGGCCGGCGAACTGCTCGACATTCTCCTGATTCAGACGATTGGCTACCTTCGACAGCGAGAGGCCGTATTTTTCCAGAGATTCGGGGTCCAGATGGATGCGAACCTCGCGTTTGAGGCCCCCGACAACCTCAGTTCCGGCCACACCGGGCACCGCCTTGAGCTCGTCATTCAGCCAGGTATCCGCCCAGGTGCGAAGCTTCACCAGATTCCAGGAATCGGAGCTGATCACCAGATCCACCATCGATATTTGGGTGGGATCGGCCTTGAAAACGATCGGAGAGTCAATATCTTTCGGCAATTTACGGATAGCCCGCGCCATGGCTGCCAGGACATCCTGGTAGGCCACATTGATGTCCATCCCATACCCAAAATTCGCCTGCAGGTAATACATGCCCTCGATGGAAGAAGATTCCAGATAATCTAAACCGTCCACCGTGGCCATTTGGCGCTCAATCGGGTCGGCGATGCTGGTGTTGATCTCCTCGGGTGTCGCTCCCCGCCAATAGATGATTACTTTGACTAAGGGGTAAGTGATATCGGGCAGGAAATCGACGGGAAGCCGGTAAATTCCATAGAGGCCCATGACAACGAGAGGAATGATGATCAGGCTCAGGGCCAGTCGTTTTTTGACCGAGACAGCTGTAATCTTCATGATTTGGTTCCTCCCTTCGGGTCAGGGCTCTTTCCCTCGGATTTCGTCTCCCCTTCTTGTTTTCCTTCCCCGGAGGCGGGTTTTCCTTCGCCGGCTATTTTTACAGGAGCCCCGTCTTTCACCGATTTCTGTCCCAGGACGATCACCCGGTCCCCGGCCTGGAGGCCGCTCACGATTTGAGTCCGGTCCCCCTGGACAATTCCTGTTGATACTTTCACTCGTGCGGCTTTACCCTCCCTGACGATCAGGATGACTTTGTCGCCGCTTAGAGTCGTTACCACCGACCCCGACGGAACAGCAAGGGCGTCAGGCACACTCTCAACCGAAACCTTGATTCTGGCAAACATTCCCGAAGCCAGATTGACCTTGTCGAGAAGTTTCGCTTCGACGAGACGATGCCGCGTCTGGCGGTCAATCTCAGGATAAATCCTCATTACCTGGGCCCGATAACTTTTGCCGGGATATGCGTCCAGGGTTACAAGAATCGGGCAAGAAGTGCATGAAGTTCCGGGCTGCAGGGTCTTTGCTCCGACAATGGCCTCAGGCATCGCAAATCGTAATAAAAGAGAAGACGGGTCCGAAAGCTCTATGAGCGGGGATTTGAGGCTGGCCAGATCTCCGGCCCCCACATACACCTTCGTAACCACACCGGTGAAAGGAGCGACCAGGGTCCCTTCGGCGAGCTTCACCTGACCCCACCTGAGTTTTTCCTCTGCTTCTTTTACCAGAGCCTCCTGGACGGCGATCACCGTCTTCGTCGGCCCGGATTCGAGCATGTCCAGCCGCTGCTGGGCGGAAGCGAGCTGGCTCTGCAAATCCACAAAACTGACCCTGGCTTTCTCCAGGGCTTCGCCGGGAAGACCTCCCCGGTCCACCAATTGCTTAATCCTCTCCTGGTCTCTTTCTGAAAAGGCCACAGCTTCCTGAAGCTTCTTGACGGTCTCTTTGGCTTGGGCAATCTCTTCCGGTCGAGACCCGGCCTTGAGGTCTTCGAATTTTGCCCGGGCTACAGCCAGGGCGGCACCCGCGGCGGCTACGTCGGCTCGGTACAGGGGGCGATCGATTTCCATGACCTTCTGGCCCGCCTGAATCCAGTCCCCTTCGCGCCATGGACAGAAGATAATAGGCCCTTCGGCTGTTGCTCCAAGGATTACTTTTTTCGTAGCGACCACGTCGCCGGTGGTCTCATAGACTTTCGAAATGGGTTGGGGCCTCGCCTGTTCCACCTTCACCGTTATAGGCTGGACCTTATCCGCAGGGGATGGAGGGTTTGAGGATGGGTCTTTACTGCATCCGATCATTACGGATACAATCAGAATCATCGTGAGGGATAAAAGGGGAAGATTTCGCTTCATGATTTTTCTCCTGTCGCCAAGCGTAATTGGGCTTTGGCCGCTTCATAATCGGCCAGGGCCCGGTAATAGGTGCTCTGGGCTTCGAGCAAGGCGCCTTGCACGTCCAGGACGTCGGTGATCGTGCTCTTGCCGAGTCCGTACTTTTCTCTTTCGATATCGAGGCTCTCTTTGGCCTGTTCAATCGATTTTTCAGTGGTGATGATTCTCTGCCGGAGGGAATTCACATTGGCGGCGGCGGTCTCCACTTCCAGGCGAATCTGCAGCTCAAGTTTCCTCAGCCGCTCCCGCTGAGCTTCCAGCCTGGCGAGTTCATCCCGAATCCGGGCCTCAACCTGGCCTCCCTCAAAGAGGGGAATATCGAGGAACAACCCGACCGCACCGACCTCATGAGGATTCTCCATTCCGCTCGCATCACTGCGGATACGAGTCGGAATCGCCGCGGGGGCGTACTGTAACCCATAAGATCCCCTTAAGGAAACGGTCGGCCAGTGACCTCCCCGAGCGACCTCCACTCTTCGTCCCTGGGCATCCAGTTCCGATTTTGCGGCCAGATAATCTTCCCGCGTTTTATAAACCCCGGGGAAAAGGCCTTCCGGGTCCACTTTCAGAGGCATAAAATTCAGTTGACCCTCGATGCCCATCGGCCCTTCGCTGTCCTTTAATCCCATCAAGTTGGCCAAAACCCTCTGCTGAATCAGGAGGGTATTTTTCTCCTGCAGGAGACGCTGTTCCAGGTTGGCCAGGCGAACCTCTGTCCGGAGTAAATCCACCTTGGTGCCCTTCTGGACGCTGATGAGATCCTTGATCCGGCCGATTTGTTGCTGGAGAACGTCGATCGAGAACAGGAGGGAGCCGATCACTTTCTGCTGACCGAGGATGGCATTGAAGACACTGGTGACGTTAAAAACCAATTCCTCCCTTGTCCGCGCCAAACGGTTTTCGGAAGAGGCTTGAAGAAGCTCGGATGCTTTGATCCGGTTGGTAATCTGTCCGCCGGTAAAAAGGGGCATGGACAATACAAGGGTAGCCCCCGTAAGGGTATGGCTGAAAACCCCCGGTTCTCCGTTTTCCCTGGCCGGGATGAGGCGCTGGGCGTCGAAATAAAAATAGTTGTAGCCTCCTGTGGCGCGGACACTGGGCCAGCGGGCCCCCAGGGAGCCATCCTTTTGGGCCTCGGCCTGGCTCACCTCCCACCTTCGGGCAGTGATGTCGGGGTTATTGGCCAGAGCAAGCTCGATACACTTTCGCAACGTAAGCGATCCGTCAATGGTTTTCACGTCCGCCGGTTGAATAGCCCGGGAAGCAAATAATAGGGAGGCGGAGTTTGAGAAAAGGGCCATAACAAATAAGATGGTTAAAATTCTTCTTTTTAGCTTCCCATTTTTAATTGGGGAAAGATTCTTCAAGACAACCATTTCCATTTCCTCCTTTATTCGTCGTAAATAGATGAAGGCCCGGGAATTTCCTTCGGCGGTCGAAGGTCTCTACCGAAGGTTGGAAATCTTAAGGAATTAAGGGAAAGCCCGAAGGCGATGGATTAGGATTAGCAGCGGATGGGGAGGGAATGAAAATCAGCGGATGAAATATCAGGCAAGAAAAAAAGATTATCCAAGTTTCCTGAGGATACAGAAAAATCCAAATCGTGGATCAAAGAAGAGTCAACTCCCTGGTCGAAATGATCTTTATCGGGAACCAAAATCTCACATGACCCGCTTTTTTTCACTTTATGTTGGTCAAAGATATTGCACGCCTTGGCCAGTTTAGTGGCGCAGGCCACGGGAGCATTCAGAATAAAGGTAGCTAAAAGAATGGCTGTTATGATTAGCAAATAAGGCTTGAAACGAGCTGGCATCTCTTTTCCCTTATGAATTTTCTCTCTTAGGATAGCAACTTCCGTGCCAATAAATCCGCAGGAAAGAATTGCTTAAATTTTTCAGCGGCTTTAATGCATTTCGGAGGTACGACGGATGAAGATCACAAAATTCCCTTCGACAAAATTGTCGAAGGCACCAAATAATATTTAAATAATTTCAATGAGATAAGCAAAAATCCTTGTCGGTATTATCGGCTTGAAGAGACAACTATGTCGAAATTGGGAGGGAAAAATATTTTTGGAAATCCCTCTTGGCAAAAAAGAAGAGAACCGATAAGATGGATTTTAGAGAATAAATCTGGATTTTTCAATTTGGGTGGTTTCCTGTTATGAAAGCCGTGTTGCAAGTTACTAAGGAGTCCATAATTGACCAGACATATTCTTCCAAAATCTCCCCTGACCCCTCTTTTCCAAATCCCGCGCAACGCGGGACTCCCTTTTGTAAAGGGAGGGAAGGAGAAATTTAGTCTTCGGTGTCTATACAATTATGGACTGACTAATAATTTAAAAACGCCTTCTACAGAGGAAAGCCCATCTCCCTGATATTTTCAATGATCTTCTTTTTCCTTAAGCCTTCAACCATGGCAGCTTTGACAAAATCCGTAGATATCCATTATTATTACCCTTGCGAGACAATACTGCTTCGGGGATGGAGGTTTTGAATTGAAAAGGATCCTTATTCTTGCGTTAATCTCGATATCGTTTCTTGCCCCCCAAAATGCCCAGTCTTCCTCAAAACGGCTGCTTATCTTTGCAGGTTCGGCCAGTAAACCCGCAACAGAAGAGGTTGTAAAAGCCTTCCGACAAAATTTTGGAATGCCGGTTGATGTCACTTTTGGCGGATCGGGATTTGTCCTTTCCCAGATGAAGCTGGCGAAAAAAGGAGATATCTACTTTCCTGGATCTTCAGACTTCATGGAACTCGCCAAAAGGGAAGGCTTGGTGTTCCCCGAATCGGAAAAAATTGTCGTCTATCTTATCCCTGCGATCAATGTCCAGAGAGGAAATCCAAAGAAGATTTATTCCCTCAAGGACTTGACAAAGGCGGGGCTTCGTATTGCCATTGCCAACCCGGAAGGTGTTTGCGTAGGAGTATACGCCGTAGAGATCATCGAAAAGAATATGCCCCCTGCCGAGAAAGAAAATTTCAAAAGGAATTTGGTAAATTATACCGAAAGTTGTGAAAAAACGGCCGCTGTCCTCTCTCTGAAGGCAGTGGATGCGGTTATTGGCTGGCGGGTTTTCCAATACTGGGACCCGGAAAGGATCGAAACGATTTATTTGAAACCGGAACAGATTTCAAGAATCGGATATCTTCCGATTGCCATCTCGAAATATGCACAGGACAAGGAGTTGGCTCAAAGATTCATAGATTTCATTTTATCTCCTCAAGGAAAAGGGATCTTCCGAAAATACCAATACCTCATGGATCTTGAGGAAGCAAGGCGTTACACGCAGCCGAATACTCCGGTCGGAGGGGAGTACTCCCTCCCTCGTGACTGGAATAAAGCCCCCGCAAAATTGAAATAGCGCATATAGGAATTTGCGGAAATCGAGATAATATGAATCCAGGGAAACAAGACTACATTTTTCATTCTGAAGGGGGATCTTCCATGAAAGCCCTTTTGCAAATCAATTTAAAAACATCTTCTCCGGAAGAAGGCCAGCGGCTTCTTCTGGATCTCTGCGAAAAAATGAAACGGGAAGACCTCATTGATGAGTACCATTTTGAGATTACAACTCCCGATGGCCCCGTGACCGAAAAATGTCTTCTCTCCGACCAAAAGGTAATCGCCTGAAAAGTCTAAAGCTGCCTGGATGGCAGACGGCAATAAACGCTTTCCCCGTCGGGCGAGAGAATTCTTTCATCAAAAAACTTTCCCCGCCTTTTTTCCCGCCATTCTTGATGATCTCGTAAAAAGTCTCTTGGAGCGTCACCCCGGCGAAAGCCGGGGTCCAGAACATCTTGAAATAACTGGATTCCGGCTCCCGGCTTAAAACCTGCCGGGACAAGTTTCGCCGGAATGACGAATTCTATGGAATTGCGATTTTTTACGAGTTCATCATTCTTGGAACCCGGAATTTTACCTTGAAGACCGTGGCTGAGGCCTACACTGGAGCTCTTGGCTTCTTTTCCGCAAGAGGACGAGGGCAGCTTCAAAGAGAAAGAGAACAAACCCGGCCAGGATAAAAACATATGATTAGGCCGATCGATTCGGCGCGCGACATCCGGATTTCCTTTGTGCACAACACATCATCGATCAACTCCCTTCTTGGAAGCAATAAATTTTCTCAGCCCTTTGTCGGGCCATCAATGGCCAATTCTTGGTCCATCGACAGTCGGGCTCTGCCCTTCGCCGTTCCATTCGGGAGATGTCCTCCTTTCGCGGGTAAAGATCACGTACAAGCAGGGCATCAAAAAAAGGGCGACAAAAATCCCCAGGGTGAGACCGCCAATCGCTCCCACAGCCATAGGCTGCAGCATATCGCCGCCCTCCTCCAGATTCAAGGCCAGGGGAAGAAACCCGGTGATCACCATGAGGGTGATCATGAGGCGGGGGCGGAGGCGGATCTTGGCCGCCTCGACAACCGCAACCAGCGGGGAGCTGTTTTGAGAAGCCCGGAGCTCCTCAGCGAACGTCAAGAGCAGGACCCCTTCGTTTATGGTTGCCGCCGCCACCACCAGGATGCCAATCACTACCGTTGCCCCCAGGGGGATACCCGTGACCCAAAGGGCCAAGACCAAACCAGACAGAGAGCCGGGAAGAGATACGAGGATAATCCAAGGCAATCTCAGGCTGTTCCACTGCACGGCGTGGACCACGAAAGCGAAAAAGAGGGCAAAGGCCAAAACCAAAAGAAGGTCTCTTTGCATCTGGGCCATGGTCTGAGCTTGGCCCCCAAAAGTAATCTCATAGCCCGTTGGCAGTTCGAGCCTGGC
>Ga0315276_10003601_pt1 | contig 14189 bp, 13 predicted proteins | sample YL17G05_0_MG_FD_204542 | JGI IMG/M metagenome (GOLD analysis project Ga0315276, IMG submission 204542) | Sediment microbial communities from Yellowstone Lake, YNP, Wyoming, USA - YL17G05_0 | ecosystem: Environmental > Aquatic > Freshwater > Lake > Sediment | place: USA: Wyoming | collected...
CAGTTGCGGGGGTTGGTCGGAGTTCTCACTGGAGACATCGTTCTTTGTCGACCGAAATCCTCCAGAGGCGCCGGTCAACCAGCAGCCGACTGACGGGGTGAGCCAAGCGGGCCGGACCCTCACCCTGCAAGCCTCGCCATTCGTCGATCCTGATGCCGGCGATAGTCACCGGTCTTCGCAGTGGCAAGTCACCAAGACGAGGGGCGACTACTCCGCCGCAACTTTCGAGAGCGGCGCGGATACCACCAACCTGACACGGATAGTAGTGCCATCTGGGAAGCTGGATTATGACACTACCTACTACTGGCAGGTGAGATACCAGGACAGTGACGGCAACTGGTCGAGCTGGTCCGCCGAGACCGGTTTCGGCACGAGCGCTGCGCCGAGTGTGCCGGCAGCGCTGCTCATGGCAGCCGCGGTAGTAGGCATAATCGCTGTGGCGGCCATGACCGCGCCTCTGATGTTGCCGATGTAGGCGCGCGTTGTTCTCCACCGAGGGTGCACTTCTCCCCTTGAAGACACCTCTGTCTTCGCGCAGAGAAATGTTCTGAGATCTTCCGCATCCTGGTTGGAGCTCGGTTGCGTCCAGCGGCGTTACCCGAGCCCGGTGCTCTGGTACTACATAGTGGAACAACACGCGTGCGGCTGGAGCATTATGAAGAACACTGAACATTGGAAAGCGGCGCAGCAGGGAGAAGCAGTAATCTCCCGGCCACAGACCGGCTCTACCAAGGATGAAGAAGACCAGATCCGCCGGCCGCTGGGTCGCTCGGGGACAAGTGGGAGTCGTGTGTTGAGCAGAGAGCGAGCCTGAAACCAGCAGACCCGGTCGGGGAAGGTGTGTGATGGAGATCGGGGGGTCGCTATTTGCGGATCAACTGCTGTTTCGAACCAGATCTCACTGAAAGGTATTCCTGGATCCACTCGGATATCCCGGGATCAGTGTCGACTGCGAATTGGCTCGCGGCGTCGCTGAGCCCATCCCGCAGAGGTCGTCAACGGTGTACCTTGGCCGGATGACGAATACGATGGGTTATGGTGCTGACCCGCTCTCAGCGTTGCCAGAGATACGGCGAGTGCTGACCGAAAACGGCCGTGTGTATACTACCGGTGACACCTTGGCTTCGTGGACGCGTCCGCTCCCGCCCGCATCTGACTATCTTGATATGCCCCTGACCAGCCCCCATTGATCTGGGTGGTCATCGGGATTGCTGCAGTCCCGTTGATGGACGCAGGCACACACCTCGTGGCTAAGAGGGCAGCCAGAAAGTAGAAACAGGCACAATCGCCATTGTCGAAGAGCGGGCAGAGAAGTCCACCCTTCAAGTTTCATGGGACCGAAGTGGGATGGGCGACAGGAAGGGCTGTCTGATACTGCATGAAGCCCCGGCTAAAGCATCATAGACATCATCTACAGAATTTGACGCCTGTTACCTCCCCATGCTAACTTCCAGGGTGGCCGATGTGTAGCTGCACAATCTGCCCGCGCGCCGTGTTGATCGACCACGCGAGAGGGGGTATCCTGAAGAAACGTATGGTCATGCGGAAGCAACTTTCCAATGCCGAAGTCCGAGAGCCTGCACCTCATGTGGTGGGCGAATCGAAGGCCCGCCTCAGAATCGATGGGGTGCGGCGAGGACAGGCATCGATCCGGTAGTTAGCTATGGTATTCAACTCCCTGTCATTCTTGGCTTTCCTCCCGGCGGTTTTGGCTGTCTACTATATCCTTGGCCGCCTGCGCAAATGGAAATGGCAAAACATCGTTCTGCTCGTTGCCAGCTACGTATCATACGGGTTCTGGGATAAGCGATTCCTGGCGCTCCTCGCCGGCATGACCGTAGTCAACTATGCTGCCGGCTGGGCCATCGGCCGCTCAACACCCGACTCTGGCGGTTCAAGTCGCAGGAAGGGCCTGTGGTTAGGACTGGTCATTGCCTTTGATCTGTGCGTCCTGGGAACCTTCAAGTACTTCAACTTCTTTGATGACAGCCTGGTTCGCGCCCTGTCTTCATTCGGGGTTCATGTAGACTCGGTGAGCCTGAAACTCATACTACCGCTCGGTCTCTCCTTCTACACATTCCAGGCCATAACCTATCCGTTTGACATTTACCGTGGGAAGATGGCTCCCACCCAGCGCTTCCTAGACTTCGCTCTTTTCGTTTCGTTCTTCCCGACGGTGGTCTCCGGGCCTATTGAGCGCGCCTCGCACCTCCTGCCGCAGTTCCAGAGTCCGCGGGAGGTAACCAGCAAGAAAGTCAACGAAGGAGTATGGCTTATCCTGTGGGGCTTCTTCCAGAAGATGGTCATCGCCGACAACGTTGGCCTCATCGTAAACCGGGTTTATGGCAACCACACGGAGTTCCACGGCCTGGATATTGCCATCGCCATTGCCGCGTACACGGTCCAGATTCTGGCCGACTTTGGGGGATATACAGATATTGCCCGGGGTGTGGCGCGCCTGTTTGGCTTCGACCTGCTGCTCAATTTCAACGTCCCATACTTCGCCATGAACCCTTCGGACTTCTGGAATCGCTGGCATATCTCACTGTCGTCGTGGTTCCGTGACTACGTGTATATACCGCTGGGAGGCAACCGCAAGGGCCGCTGGCGCACTAGCCTGAACCTCTTGGCAACCATGGTTCTCGTTGGCCTTTGGCACGGTGCGGCCTGGACCTTCGTGGTATGGGGTAGCTGGCATGGCCTGCTTCTGGTGGTCTACCGGTTCTTTGGCAAGGCAGGTCAGAGTGTAGACCGAACTATCAAGAATTGGCGGTCGATGCTCAGTATCGGAGGCCGGACGTTGCTTATGCTTATCCTGGTGGCGGCCGGTTGGGCCGTGTTTCGGGCCACGTCGTTCTCACAGGTGGCCTATCTATTCTCGCATCTTGGCCTCAGCCACTCGGACAACACGCTGAGCTGGCTGTGGCAACTCTTCTTCTTCACTCTGCCGCTGGTAATCGTCCAGATTCTGCAGTTGCGCATCGGTAGCCCGGCATTCATGACCAGGCTCAACCCCTGGGCCCGGGGTTTGGCCTATGGGTGTCTGGTGGTGGGCATACTCATCTTCAGTCAACGTGAGATTACCCGCTTCATCTACCAGGGATTTTGAAGCCTCATATCTAAGGAGATGACACATGAGTGAAGAGGCAGACGAACTCCGCAGCCGAGTGTGGCGTCACCTGCAAGGCGGTGAGTGGCATAGCGCGATGGGTGTGGCCGAGCACCTGTCCAAGGTTGACGAACCTGGCGGAGATAGCGAAGCCTTGGCCAAGTCAGCAGGCACGCTGGTACGGATTGCGGATGCCATCCGTCTTGGGAAGCCCCTCGACAGTGAGGCCCTGTCTCACCTGGAAGGGATGGCACGTGATTGGCCGCGCCTTGCCGAGACGCTGCCGTTCCAGACACTGGTCCAGACTGCCAAGAAGGCTGCGGTTTCAAAGGGCAAAGAGCCGGGCTCCAGGAGACCAGCTTCTCAAGCCCACGCAAAGCCACGCAGAAGGAAATCCAGACCGAGCCTCCTCAAGCGCATCGCTCGTCCCAAAGGATGGGCGGGCATCGCTGCCACAGTTGCCTGTACCTTCCTCACTGTGGTGGTCTTGAATCTGTTCGCGCTGACTTACTTGGTAATGCAGCCGTACTCCAGCCACGGCCCAGAGGGTCAGGGATTCCGGCAAGACCTACCTATGTGGTCTGGGCTGATTCATCTATCAGCCCCTGTAGACACCCTTATCCTAGGCGACTCGGCAGCTTGGTTTGACTTCTTGAGCGGACCCGTCGCTGACAGACTGGGAGGCACCGCCTTCAATATCGGCACCATTGCGTTCACGTCGCTTCTCTCGGATGCCTGGATGCTACAGTACCACGTGAACAATTTCGGGCCGCCCCGCAACGTGATCCTCCTCAGGTCTTGCGTTTCCTATGAGCTCACACACAACCTGGAGTACATGTCTATCGTACCACTCCCGTGGGGGTACTGGGATCAACTGGGTCCTGCGCCGGTTTGGCGGGCTGGCGAGCAGCGGGAGCTCCAACTTGCGATGCTTTCGCAGAACTTTCCGCTCTATTCAGAATCTGATGTGCTCTCGTATCGCTTGACGCACCCCATGCAGTTGTTTTCACAACCTGCCATCTCTCTACTGCCATATCCGGTCTACTCTCGAGGCACCATGGTTCCAGCCGAACTTGAAGGCCTTCTCGAAAACCCAGTGTGGACTAGCCCATTTACTCCAAGTTCCGACAGCATCAATGCTTTGAGGGCCATGTCAGATCTGGCCACGAAGTTTGGCTTCCAATTGTACATCGCCGTTGGACCTGAATGGGATAGGGCCTACGAGGATCCTGCCCGGCAGTCCAAGGTTAGCAGCATGGAGAAATGGCTAGCCCAGTTCACCAACCCCGAATACGTACATCTGGTCCTTGAGAACCCGCTGATATTCCACGAGGATCAGATGCAGGATGCTAATCACCTGCGCCCCGGTGCAGCGCAGCAATACACGGAGGCAGTGGTGGAAGAGATAGTCGCGATTCAGAACCGCGTGACGCTCACCCAATCTAGGTCCATACAGATGACTTCAGCAATTCTCGACAAGAGCACCTACGCTCCCGGAGAGAAACCTGCGGTCACCCTCTTGCTCACCACAAATGAGAGTGCCGACTCAACCGCGACTGTAAGCGGCACCGTGTCCGGTCTAGTTCGTCCGTCTGGGAAGACGGATGGAGAGTGGATAGTCCGAGCGCAGGCCACTGCGTTCACAGTAGAGAGCGGCAAGAACACAGAGGTCAGGATGACGTTTAGTGAAGGCGAGATCGACGAGGCTGGTGTGTATGACTTGGTGTTGTTCCTACGTCAGAATGCTGGCGGGCTCTCTTTCGAAACACGAGTCGATCTGCCAAGCGTGATCGAGGTCAGGTAGACTCCACGGGCTGGCCGGTTTAGATTTCCATGGATTCTTTGGTGATCTTGGCCTTTTCTCGGTAACAAATCATGAGGTGGCATGGGTGGTTTCCTGGATGGATAACTGGGCAACTTTCTCCGCCCAAGCGATTCAGGATGCCGCACCGCAGAGAGCGAGGCACGAGCGTTAGGTCCTCACCCTCAGCACCACCTTGCAGACCTCCAGGCTGTCCTCTCATAGCCCTTCGACCCCAGATGGTCACCGACGTGGACCTGGCCAAGATACACGCTCGGCAGTACGTTGCGAAGAAACTCTGAGTCGCGGCAGAGAATGGGGTTCTGGATGTCGAACGGGATTCCGAACTATCGGGCTTGCGAAAGTTCATGAAGTCGCGCCTGTCGACGCCGGCGCATGCCGTGTTGCCAGCTCCCGGGACGGCCTGGAACGGGCTTTACAAAAGTCTGGGACCCCCCATCCCCCAGCGTAAGGCCTGAGCTGCATGGCAAGATCGCTGAATGCTAGGATCTGCTAGGGGTTGCGCGGCGTGCCCTGGCCTGAGAATACTAGCAATTCTCAGCAAAAACCTGGGGAGATGTTACCAGTTGTTACCCAAAACCTAGGGAATTCTCTACAATCGTGAGGCGGGGGCACCGGGAACCATGTCAAAGCTCATCAATTCCCTGCTATTCTTGACCGAGTATCCAACGAAAATGTTGTGAATTGTTGCTGTTGGCTAACATCCGTTCTTCTTTGGGATGCAAAAGTCCTCTCTTCGGACCTCGCAAGTCAGCAGTATACAACAATCAGCGCTCAAAGTTGTCCCCTTTATATCCAAGCTGAGGTTGACACCTCCTGCTCTCCAATGATATGGTCTAAGTGGCTCGCCAAGAGCGGGCCACATGGCAATGCAGATACCTCACTACAGGCCTTTCTACAGTCACTGGGAATCGTCTCTTGATGCGGGCGTGGCAGAGAAGTTGGAGTCTGCAACTAGCGGTCTTCTGGCCAAGTGGCAAGATACTGTCGCCAGCTCCCCAAACACGCGACTCGAGACGCCATCGCCCAGCCTGAAAGTGGCGCTAGCCCGGGATGCGTATATTGTGGGCCGAACAATAGGCGAATCGAGCAAACCCTTGTCTGACATGGTTCTGGTGGAATACGGAGGGGGAAGGGGTCTTCACTCGTTGCTGGCGAGACAATTGGGTGTTGGCACGGTGGTATACAACGACATTGACCATGATAAGTGTGAACTAGCGAAAGCGATTGCAGGCGAACTGGGACTTCAAGCAGACCACTATGTCTGTGGAGACATTGATGCGCTGGTTCAACTTCTAGAAGTGCACCGAATCGAAGCTGATGCCATTACCTCTTATGACGTCCTTGAACACATCTATGATATTGATCACTTCCTTGAACGACTACATTCGATATGCAATCGAGATGCAGTGATGATGCTTTGCTCTGGAGCCAACATGTTCTGGTATCCGTTTGCCAAGCACGCAGCAAAGATGCAGAAAGAAGTGGAGCACGTCGGCTTAGAAGAATACTGCATTGGAGGATGCCTGAAGGAAAGGACGAAGATAATCAGGGAATTCGCACCCAGCTTGAGCGAGGATGAGATTCAGCGACTTGGTATTCATACTCGGGGGCTGATGTCTCGTGACATTGTCCGAGAGGTAGACAGGTATTTGCAGAGCGGGCAGGTCCCAAGACTGATTGAACATCCTACCAATGTCTGCAATCCTTACACTGGGAATTGGGCAGAACGTTCCTTGAATCCGTACTACCTTGCGGAGAGACTGTCGTACGCCGGTTTTGATTCAACAGTATTGCCCATGCCTTTTGAGGAGACCAGCAGCCTAGTCAGTAACATACTCCGCAGCGCACTAAACATTATGATTCGCATGTCTGGCACGCACCTAGGTTTGCACTTTTCTTACGGGTATTCAATCCACGCCCGCCATAGCGGCACTTCCTCTGAGGAAAGGCCCAAGCAACACATGTACAAGCGCTCTCTGTCGCCAGCATTCTACCTGGTTATGCTTCCATATGAGCTAGTCTCACTTTTGCGCCCACGCAGGTCTTACTATTCATATTCACCTTCATCACAGTTTCGCCTATAGCCATGGTTCAAGCACCCAGCGTACACTGGAGTGTCTGCCCCAATATTCAGTTGCCCGTAGCAGGGTGTGACCTCTGCCAACGAAGTCCAGCAGGCTGTGGCCCAAGTCAACAGCACGATGACAGCGGCGCCTTGTTGAGCTTCAGGCTGTCCTCCTCTGTATATCCAGGCTGAGGTTGGGTTGGCACCATTGCGGTGGGCTGATCATGAAGACTTTGTGATTCAGGCATGTCAGTCTGACATTCGCTGGTGAACTGCCTGTACTACCTTGAAGAATGAGGCTGGGTGCAGTGGTGGAGGGGGCCTTCCATGGCATGAGGTGAGGCTCGTCCTTTTCCTATCCTCCTTCATCAGGGCAAAGTCTAGTCGTCCCTCTCGGGGCCTGGCCCTGGCCCTACTTCAGCCCCAGATGGTCACACGAAAAAGCTAACGGATAGCTAACCATCGAAGTGACATGTGTTATCACTGGACAACACCTCACGAACAAACTCCAGTTTCGACCGAAAACCCCAAACGCCAGTTTGAACGTAAAACCACCGTTCATCACATCGGGGCATAGACTCTCTGTTTTGTCGAACTGCCCCGTTGTCATGAAGCAGATTGGCATCCTGAACGAAGTGACAGCCTAGGAGACAGCACCTATGGGAACTGGGTGTCAGCACACGGGTATGCTTAGCCCGTGTTTGACGGACGCCAGACAGGCACGGCAAGCCTCTGCAGCATCAGCTAGATGAAGGACGGCATTCCGTTTGGTGCAGAGAAGGGGGGAGGACAACGGAGTAGAGTCTCAAAGTCCACCTGGATCTCTGCTTGAGGTGCAGTCATCTGACGGCGATATTGCAGAATCGTTTCTCGAGAGATATTATAGGTATCTACCTCACCTGGGTCTGGAGATGAGACCACCTCTGAAGCCAGGCAACTCAAAGGAGGGAGAGTGTCGGATGTTTATGGAGAATAGATTGAATGCCTGACAAGGGTATGGTGCCCGTCTTCCCGGATGCCTTGCTCCTTCGCTTTCATTCGGACGGCCGAACTATGTGCACCACTGGCAGAGTTGCTTTCATAGGCATGAACCCAGGGTGGAATCTCCTTGGTTCAGATTCAAAGGCAATGGGTAGTGATCAACTCAGTATGACGCACTCACTGGGGCGCTCCGGTGGTGGGACGCTGACCAGGACTCCCTATGACCAGTAAGATCCGTACCACAACGGTATCCTACGCAGCGGAGAAATCAAATGTTGAGACGGGATAGTATCCAAGGCGATACTGTGGCCAGGTTTCTGCTGACCATGGTGATGTTAGCCGGCATCTTGCTGTGCAGTGTCATCGTGTCCCCGGTCAGGCCGATTCAGGCGAGCCTGACCATGGCATCTCCTCCGTCAGTGAACACTCTGCCGGCAACCGGCATCTCAGACACGGGGGCAACACTGAACGGTGAGATCATCGATTTCGGGTGGCCTAACTTCGTGGCGGTGTCTGCCGGGTTCGACTACTCTCTGGCGCTGCGCCCCGATGGGACCCTCTGGGTCTGGGGCTACAATGTCAACGGTCAGCTGGGGCTGGGCGACACCACCGATAGACACGTTCCCACACAGGTGGGCAGCGCCACCGGCTGGGTAGCGGTGTCTGCTGGTGCGTCTCACTCTTTGGGGGTGCGCTCCGACGGCACCCTTTGGGCTTGGGGTAGCAATGCGGATGGCCAGTTGGGGTTGGGCGACACTGCGGATAGAAAAGTTTCCACTCAGGTAGGCAGCGCCACTAACTGGGTGTCGGTGTCTGCCGGGTACTATCATTCTTTTGGGGTGCGGTCGGACGGCACCCTCTGGGCTTGGGGCCAGAATCACTGGTTTAGCAGTCTTGACCAAGGTGGTCAGCTGGGGTTGGGCGACATCACTGACAGACACGTTCCCACTCAGGTAGGCAGCGCCACCAACTGGGTGGCGGTGTCTGGCGGATTAGCTCACTCTCTGGGAGTGCGGTCTGACGGCACCCTCTGGGCCTGGGGCTTCAATCCCCATGGTGAGCTGGGGTTGGGCGACATCGGACAGCAGGGTGTGAGGAGCCCGACCCAGGTGGGCACGTCCACCAACTGGGTTTCGGTGTGTGCCGATTGGTATTGCTCTCTGGGGGTGCGGTCCGATGGCACCCTCTGGGCCTGGGGTATGAATGGTGGTGGTGAGCTGGGGTTGCCGGTTAATCCGTCGATACTCGTTCCGACCCAAGTAGGCAGCGCCACCAACTGGCTGGCGGTGGATGGTGAATCACTTCACTTCTTGGGGCTGCTCTCCGACGGGAGCCTCTGGTACTTGAGGGGTCCGTTTCAGGTGAGTAGCGCCACAGACTGGGTGTCGGTGGCTGCTGGGCGTGATCACTTTCTGGCGCTGCGCTCCGACGGGAGCCTCTGGGCCTGGGGCGCGAATGAGCGGGGTGAACTGGGGCTGGGCGACACTGCCACGAGCCCCACCAGACTGATCTTCTACCCACCGTCATGCCAGGTCTCGTTTGAGTGGGGAGCAACGACTAGCTACGGGAATCAGACCGCACCGCAGACCATGACCGGCACCGGCGCGTTCAGCGCCGATATCACGGGCCTGTCTCCAGCTACCACCTACCACTGCCGAGCCAAAGCGGTAGGCGACGGGACTGCCTACGGCGATGACATGACCTTCACCGCGACCACGGCGACCACGGCGCCCTCGGTGACCACCGGTGATGCCAGCAGTATCACCACTAGCTCCGCCAGGCTCAACGGCGACCTGACCTCACTGGGCATTGCTTCATCAGTGCAGACGTGTTTTGAGTGGGGTCCGACGACGAGCTATGGCCAAAAGACGACCCTGCAGACCATGACCGGCACTGGCACCTTCACTGCCAGCATCAGCGGTCTGACTCCGGAGACCACCTACTACTTGCGGGCCAAGGCGGTAGGTGATGGCACCAGCTACGGCGCAGAGAGGAGCTTCACCACCGCGCGCAAAGCCGCATCACGATTGCCTCTCTGGGTATATCCGATAGCGATTGCGGGGGGCCTGATGGTGCTGATGGCGCTGGTGGCTATTGGAGCACGGGTAGTGCGACGGTTGGTGAGTTGAGACGCAAACAGGTGCTACATTGGGACAAGCCAGCCTGCTTGCCATCCGATCTAGAAACCAAAGAGGTTCGTAAGCCTGACTCTTCGACTCCCCCGGGAACCTCTCAGCGTAGACCAAGTTGAAAGCGAGAGGGTAGCGAAACAACCTCGCTTTGGTGAACACCTGCATTCTCACCATCCTGACCTGTCGTCCGGGTGGCGACTGGCAAAGAAGGCTGGGGGAAATGCTATTAGCCGAGCCTCCGAGGTGTCCTCTGGAGGCTCGGTGGTGTCTCCGGTGGAGAAGAGGGAGAGTCGAACTTCACATGAAACGCGGCCTGACTCTCCGTATCTTCGGTAGCGTGCCTATGAGATACTTCCGACGGCATCTCCCCCATGGCCTAAGCACTACCATTCACATGGCCAGGTCACTATTCCCCAGCCTGGGGTAGGCCATCTCTCGACGCAGGCGCATGGTCCCAAGGCTGCAACACCCGCAGCATCATCACAACTTGTCAGTTACGTTGACTAGCGATAGGGGTCTGTCCCAACTGTCCGAGTAGTAGCTCTCGTCACTCAACAATTCAAGATGTGCGCCAAAGTAAAGGTTGAGTATTACCCTGAAGGTATTGATCGGACTGATCGATTCATACAGGGCAGCCTTGCCCCTTTCCGGCAGATAGTACGCATTGAGTATCTCCATGGCATCTTGCACAGTTGCCTCTGTGGGGTCATACCTGTCACCCCTGTAACCTACTATGTCGCCCCGCGGACCGTGATCTCCCTGCAAGATGATGATCGGGGGTGCGGCGGAAGATTCGAGTATCTCGTCAACCATGATTTCGAGCTTCTTGTTCACAAAAGTAATCTGGTCGAGCCACTTCTTGACGCGATCTGTGTCATGCCGCCAGTCTACGGGCTCAATCCGCCTGCCATCAGCATCAAATACGAAGGGCCAATGTGGACATATGATGTGGGCGAAGACAAACTTGGGGCCCTCGATTGAGGGCATCTCTGCCAGCTTATCGAAAGACCTTATGACGTGCTCTCCATAGTAGGATGTATCATGCCAGACGAGACCCGCCAGACTGGTCTCAACCAGTGTCCTTTGAAATGGAGTTAGGGACTTTCCCGAAACGTCTATAGACAGGTCTGCTTGGCTGCTATGTCTTGTTGGGTCGCACCAAGTATTGAAGGATATATACTGGTACCCCACTGACTTCAGTATGTTTGCTACCCTGTTGTTCTCCACCAGTTTCGCCAGCGACTTCAGATCTTGTGATGCAAGAGTTGCCTGTGAGACTAGAACTTGGATGTACTCCATGTTCAATGACGACGCAAGAGACAGATGGGTCACCGCATAATTTGACCGGCTATCAGAAGCAACGAGGAAACCTCTGTCACTGAGGTAGTCTGTGAATGCTCCGTTGTCGTAGTCGTGTGCCTCCATGAGATAGTCAGCCCTGGCATATCCATCCAGGATGATGTAGTAGATATCTGGAGGCACATCCGGTTTGTCCAGTTCCAAAGGCATTGCAGGCGTACCGTGAGCGGGATTGGAGTCATGCCGTCTGATTTCGTACACGCCAAGATTGATTGAAGAGACCAAGACTAGAGCAACCGCTGTGACATTCAAGATCGTGGTCCAATTGCGCAGATTCAGCCGAGCCCTTGCAGATAGATAGAGCCCGGCCCCAAGTATTCCGAGAAAGAAGGTTGGCAGAAGCCAATTCGCGACACCGGGGAGATTGAGTGTGTTCAGAACATAGTAGCGAACGTACCCGCTGATGAAGAATAGCATTAGAAAGACGGATACGATGAGTCCTGCCCGTCTGATGTCCCTGAACACAAGCCATGACAGCAGAAGAAGCAAACTTGCAGAACCCAACGCCACTGCCAGCGGCACCAACGTTTCTGAGAATGAAAGCTCCCCCATGTTGTTTGCATAAAGAGCGAGAATAGGAAACGCGGCAAACAGGAATGGGTGAAGAACTAGGATCTTCCTCATTTGCGTATATCTAGTCCTTAGGTTCTTCATATTCTGTACGCTTTTCCCCCACGAGGAACGACTTGTCGAAGAAGGCATTGATCTGCCTCCAGAAGAGCTTGAGTACAACCAATGCACCTGCTAGCCCACCAATGACTGCCTGAAGCACAATGCTGCCAGTGCCCGGGTCGATGTAGAAATGAGTCTCTCGATGCAAGCTTAGAAGAATCAAGGCAGGAACGACAGACAATATCATTGAGCGGCTGAGATGCCTCATGGCTTCACTCCCTTTTCTTCAGTGGTCTAGCCCCGCTCTGGCAGTGCTTAGTGCAGCGACCTACCTATGTGCAATGTGCCCTGCATCGTACCACATGGGCGGTATGGGTTGTCAACTCTTGGGCAGGTCAATACCGCTAAACTAGCCTCCGGAGAACACCCCGGAGGCTAGTGCGTGTTTCTGGTGGAGACGGGGGAGAGTCGGACTCCATCGCCCCAAAGCGTTCTCTGGCTACTTAGGGACAGAGGAGCGCTAGCCGTAGGGTTCGTGGGTAGTCCCGCGTTGTGTATCTAGCTAGGTCGGGAGGGGTGCGCACGATTGGACTGATATCGGGATGTCTGCCATTTCATGCGTACGCGTCAAGAGTTGCATAGTGATTTCGGTATTGCATGGACACCCGCATGCAGGCCACTTCGTCCGACTGACAGCAATGGCAATACTGTACCACAGCTGCCCTTCATCATGCCATATGGAGGTCTTAGGCCGGACTTAGTACCCTCTAACCTGGTGCCTCAACGTCGGTCTCGATATAGCGCCATGCTCGACTTTCCTAGGAACACTGCGTCTGTGATATTGACACATACATGGTATAATTCGTGATATCCGCCACCTGACATCGTCACAGGAGTCTGCCCATGATGAGTCCGGTAAATGCTTTCCTCTCCTCTGCAGAGATACCTGCAATTGACCAACCCGGCCTCACCCTGAAGCATCCACAGTGACGAATGGAATCGGAGATAGACCATGAAGTGGACTGCCGTCCTTGCCGCACAGCTTCTGCTGTTGACTTTGATAGGGAGTCTTGTCCTGGGTGCCGTATGTGTGTTCATGCCCCGCTACAGCGGTGTCGGCGGGCACTCTTTGGCATTGGATCATTCAGGGAACCCGGCGATAGCATATCATGAAATCAGCGGCCGTAACCTGAAATACGCCCACTGGGACGGGAAGAGGTGGACATTCGAGACAGTCGACAGACCTGGCTGCGTGGGCCTGCATCCTTCCTTGGCTTTCGATACCTCAGGCAACCCCGCTATAAGCTACTCCGATATCACCATCGGCTCTAATCTGAAGTTTGCCCATCGGAACGGAGAGACATGGGTTGTGGAGACGATTGATAGCGGTTCTTGTTCCTCCTTGGCCTTTGACGACTCAGGTAATCCAGCTATAGCCTACTTCAGTAGCAGAGAGACTACTAGCGACAACATTGAACTGAGATGTGCCCGGTGGAACGAGGCTGGGTGGAGTTTGGAGTCGGTCGACAGTGTTGGGTCCGTTGAAGGGGACATATCTATGGCCTTCGACACCTCAGGGCATCCAAGCATAACCTATGTAGCTAGCCGTGATCTGAAGATAGCCAGGTGGGACGGCTCGACATGGGCCTTGGAAACCCTTGTCAGTGCTCAAGCTGGAATGGACACGTCTTTGGCGTTTGACAGCACGGGCAACCCTGTTATAGCGCATGTGCTACGAAGCTGCAGTCTTAAGCTCGCCCACTGGAACGGAACCAACTGGGAAGTGGGAACGGTAGACAACAGCAGCGTTTGTAGGGGGTACACCTCGCTGGTCTTCGATGGCTCAGGGCATCCCGGTATCAGCTACTGCAGAGGCTCCAGCGACGTGAGATTCGCAGGATGGAACGGTACCGGCTGGCTTCTAGAGACGGTGGACACTGTCGGGGAAGTTGGAGACACGTCGTTAGCATTCGACACCAAACAGTGCATGAGAGCTTTGACGGTAGCCTGGCTGTGTACTACAAGGGGCAGCGTCTGGCCACCACGGATGCGCCACTGGACACCGCTCAACTACGATCCAACAAGCCAGCACCCGACCACATCGTT
>Ga0315276_10003602_pt1 | contig 14188 bp, 11 predicted proteins | sample YL17G05_0_MG_FD_204542 | JGI IMG/M metagenome (GOLD analysis project Ga0315276, IMG submission 204542) | Sediment microbial communities from Yellowstone Lake, YNP, Wyoming, USA - YL17G05_0 | ecosystem: Environmental > Aquatic > Freshwater > Lake > Sediment | place: USA: Wyoming | collected...
TCGACTGTTGGATATGATTTTATTGATCATTGTATGAACCCCGAAGTAGGAATGGGTGATTATTATCTGATGTAATTAATATTTTACTCTAAATTTCCCAATCTCACTCGATTATTGGGCTTCTATAAAGGAATCTCAATTTATGAAATCCACGACCAATTCGTCGATCCCAGATCAACCATTTATTTCATCCACCTCAGCAAAATCCCCCATCTCTACCTCTCCCAGGGCACGTAGAAAATCCTCTCGCTGCATGATCACGGTGGTATAACGCACCCCCGAGCCAACCGATATCTCTTGCTCAGCCAGGATCCCCTTATTCATCAGGACCCGCACCGGTTGGAGCGTCCCAAAGGGCGAGACTGCACCCAGCGGATAACCGGTGACCTGCAGCACCTCTGCCTCAGTCGCCATGCTGATGCGGGAAGTGCCCAGGTGCTTGCGAAGTGCTGGCCAGGCAACTTGTTTTTGACCTGCCACCAGAACCATCACGAACCCGCCTCGGGACAAACGAAACAGGATGCTACGGATCACCTGCTCTAGGCGCTGACCACGCTCTTGGGCAGCTTGTTCGAGGGAATGGATCGCTCCTGGGTGCCTGAAGAACCGGTATGAGATGCCTCGCTCATCCAGGTAGCGCGTCACAGGCGTGGAAGAAATCTCACCAATCGTCATACAATTCTCGTCTGTCGATTTTAAATCTCAAATATTATAACTTGCTATCCCACGGGTGGAATGAACGATCCTTCCAACAAAAATCCCCATATGATAATCAAAGGGAGAAATATACTTTACAAGTAATTAACATATCTCGGTATAATTGATATGAAGTTTTCTTCATGCTTATTGGTTTTCCTTATTGTTGGATTAGCGACAATTTAATACCTATGTAACAAAGGAGATATGCCATGAACATCAACTTTGCCATGTGGAAAACCGCCCTGTGGACTCTGGTTAAAATGGACAGCAAGGACGAGTGGAATAAGCTCGATGTCGTCTCCAAGTGGCTGATTGCCACACGTTCAGGCGTGACATTGGTGACTGTGTATACCTGCGTCATCGCCGGCCTGCTGGCATGGCGCGATAACTACTTCACCTTCTTACCCTGGCTCATCCTTACCCTGGGTCTATTTATCGCCCATGGTACCAATAACCTGCTTAATGATTACACCGATTTCAGTCGAGGTGTGGACAAAGATAACTATTTCCGGACTCAATACGGCGTCCACCCGCTTGTGCAGGGCTTCTGGGACAAACAAACCCAGCTGCGTTGGTTCAGGGTGAGTGGGGTGATCGCTTTCCTCTCCGGGGTGTATGCCCTGTTCTACAGTCACTTTGACCCTCTGGTGATCGGTTTATTCGCCCTGGGTGCACTGGTACTTTTATTGTATACCTACCCACTCAAATATCTCGGTCTGGGAGAGCTGGCCATCTTCCTCATCTGGGGACCGATTATGGTGGTGGGGGTCTATGTCGTCCTGGCTCAGGGTGCGACGGAGAATGTTTGGAATGTCGCACTGGCAGCCGTGCCTTTCGGCCTGAGTGTGGCGAGCATTAATGTTGGTAAACATATTGACAAGATGAAAGATGACAAGCTCAAAGGGGTGGGCACTTTACCAGTCCGGATTGGTGAAAAGGCTGCCCGTTATGTCAATATCATCGTCCTAGTGTTGATTTACCTGGTGGTGGTTTACCTGGTCTTCATTCCCCAATATTTCACCCCCCTGATGCTGATCATTTTCTTTGCTATCAAACGTCTGATCCTGGCGATAAAACTCCTCTCCAAGCCACGCCCAGAAGAAGCCCCACCAAACTTCCCATTCTGGCCAACCTGGTTTTCCGCTTTCAATTTCAACCACAACCGCCTTTTCGGAGGCTTATTCATCCTGGCTTTGATTGGTGACACCCTGCTGCGCATCCTCCTGCCTTCTTTCTGGCCGGTGCGGTGAGCCGGAAAAAACTCCTCCCCTAAATCCGATATATTTTCGGATTTGGGTTCGCCTGCAGTGTCTGTGTGTTTTCACTGGCGGGAGGGGGTTTTATTTCTTCTTTTTCTTACCCTTTTTCTTCCCTTTTTTCTCCTTCGCTTGCACTTCTTCCACCACTGGTTCCGAGGCTGCCAGACCCAATGCCTCCACCACTTCAGCGTGGAATTTCTGCCTGATTTCCGTCAGGTCAACGCTCGGCTCGGGATATTTCATCTTCCAGCCTTCCATAGTCTCCACCAGGATTTGTGACACCATCAGGTTACGGAACCACTTGTGGTTGGCAGGGATGACATACCAAGGGGCATAGTTGAAGCTGCATTTGCTTATCGCATCCATATAAGCTTGTTGGTAATCGTCCCAGTATTCTCGTTCGGTGTAATCAGAATCACTGATCTTCCACTGTTTATCGGGTTCGTCTAGCCTGTCTTTGAATCGTCTGAGCTGTTCTTCTTTATCAATATGCAGGAAGAACTTGACGATGGTTGTCCCACTGTTTGCCAGGCCCCTCTCGAAGGCATTGATCTCGTTGTATCGCTTGGACCATATATCCACGGGTACCAGGTTATGCACACGCACCACCAACACATCCTCGTAATGCGAGCGGTTGAATACGGTGATACGCCCTTTGGCAGGGGTAACCTTGTGGATGCGCCACAGATAATCGTGTGCCAGCTCTTCAGCGGTAGGTACCTTGAACCCCACCACACTACAGCCCTGCGGGTTCATGGCTGCCATCACATGGTGGATGGTCCCGTCCTTGCCACCTCCATCCATTGCCTGCAGCACGATCAGTAGAGCATGTTTATTCTCGGCAGTCATTAAGGCTTGCAGCCCCGTCAAACGCTGGCTGTACTTGTCCAGCTCGCCTACCGCTATTGCTTCATTTTCGTAGTCGCCGTGAAAATTAGGGTCAATTTTCCTCAAGTCTACCTTGCTGCCTGTTTTAATGCGGATTTGATCAGTACCATTCATGTTGGAGCCCTCCTGCGGTGGATTATCTAACCAGATAGTAACTTGAAATTTTATTTCGTCCAATTATATATGCATCTAGAAAATAGAACTATCCATTCTGCTATAAACGCATTGAATCTAACAACCTAAACAGCATATTCGCAGTTCTCGCATAGGATTTATATCACCCATACCAACGATGTTAATTCTTTGTACCCCGATCACTTATGGATAAGTTTATTAATCGGGGAAAAAGGACTCCAGTCCATCACGGACATCAATTTTCGGGTAGGAGCCGTTCGGGTGCTTTGTATCTGTTTCCTTTTGTTAAACATTTCCGGTAATTTAAGTAGCGCATCGCGCTTGGCTCGTAAAGTGATTAAACCCTGCCTTCTAAAGATGGCCAGAGCCAACAAGATCAGGTTTGTTAATAAATGGAGCGGTAAGAGAAGCCATAAAAAAATCCCGGGCATATCTTTCACAAATGTCCATACCAAATTTCTCTGGCCATAATAAACTGATAAATCACTTCTTCGGGATGTGCTCCCGGAGCCTAAATGGTGAACAACTGCGTTGGGAAGATATATACATCTATACCCAATGAGCCGCAACCTGAAACCCAGGTCGATATCTTCCACATAAGAGAAATAATCATCATCAAACCCATTCACCTGCCGATAAGCATTAATCGGATAGACCGCCGCAGCCCCACACGCGCTAAAGACTTCCATTTCCTGTTCTGGGAAGGATGAAATCAGCGTATTATGGCTTTTTCGCCACACTAATCCACTAACATGGTATACATCACCCGTCCCATCCAATCGCTCAGGGCAATTATTCATGATCAATTTTGAGGCGTAAAAACAATTTGGGTGTTTAAGGATTCCCTTGCAGATATTTTCAAGCCAATCCTGGTTTGGGAATGCATCTGCATTTAATAAAACCAGGTAATTCCCAGCAGCATGTGAAGTCGCGAAATTGTTTCCACCTGCGAATCCAATATTATGCTCCAGCCTAAAAAAATTAATGGTTAAGTGGGGATATTTTCCAACAAGCTCGCTTGAAATTGGTTCTGTCGAACCATTATCGATTAATAGGATCTCAAAATCTTGAATTGTCTGTGCATTTAATGCCTCCAGACAACGCAATATCGTTGGATTGCTATTCCAACATAAAATAATGATCGAAAAAAAAGGATTCGTCACTACCATGAGTTTATATGATAGAAGGATAAGACCATAATTTGCCTTAAAACACCTGAATTACTATTCAAGTTTACCTGTATTATAATTGAACCGGTATATAATTTAATCAGATAATCATGGCGTCTCATCCTTATTACGATTCCTCGATCCATAAAATCCCAGCGCTGGAAGAAATCCGGGAAATCAGGCGTTACAAGTACCTCATTCTTCAGCTTACCCGACGGGATATTTTAGCGCGCTATAAACGTTCATTCCTGGGTGTTGCCTGGACGATGCTTAATCCCCTGGGAATGATGATTATATTGAGCGTCGTATTTTCACAATTGTTTTCCAGCGTGAAGTCCTACCCGGCATATATCCTCAGCGGCCTGATTGCATGGAATTTCTTCGCTCAGAGTACGAACGCAGCCATGAGCGGGCTCGTTTGGGGGGGCAGCCTCATCCAACGGATTTATATCCCACGCACCGCATTCGGCGTTTCAGCCGTCAGCACAGCATTGGTAAATCTTGTGCTTTCGATTGTTCCTTTGATATTGGTAATGCTGGTCACGCATACCGCCATTCATATCTCGATATTATTCTTACCTTTTTCGATCTTTTTACTGGCTTGTTTCTCTCTAGGGATTGGATTAATCCTTTCTACCATGGCGGTGTATTTCCCTGATGTGGCTGAAATGTATCAAATCATTCTGCTTGCCTGGTTTTATTTAACCCCGATCATTTACCCCGAGGAGATTTTGCCCCCAAATTTGGATTGGATACTCAAGCTAAACCCGATGTATTACCTCGTCAACCTGTTTCGGCTGCCTTTATTAGATGGCAGAATCCCAACCTTCGAGGAAATTCTGCCTGCTGCAATTTGTGGTGTTGGGGCTTTGGTTTTTGGTTGGATTTTCTTCACCTCAAAATCAGATGAGTTTGCCTACCGAATTTAAAGATCAGTTTTCAGTAAAAGAAAACAGCCAGCTTGGTCAAGATGAAATCATTCATCTTGAAAATGTGTCTGTGCAATACAATCTACCAGAGGAACGAATTGGCACACTCAAGGAATATGCCATCCGATCTCTCCAACGGAGGATCCGCTTCCATTCTTTTTGGGCTCTGGATGATGTTAATTTCAAAGTATATAGGGGCGAGGTTTTTGGTGTAATTGGTAAAAATGGGGCTGGGAAAAGCACCTTATTGAAAGTGATATCACGCGTCTTGCGACCAACCAAAGGGAGAATAATTGTTTATGGAAAAGTAGCTCCACTGCTTGAACTTGGAGCAGGCTTCCATCCTGAACTTTCAGGTCGGGAAAATATCTTCTTAAACGGTGCCCTTTTGGGGTATAGCCAAAAGGAAATGGAAGCGTGTTTTGATCAAATTGTGGAATTCTCTGAGTTACATCAGTTTATCGATGCATCTATCCGTACCTACTCTTCAGGGATGTATGCTAGGTTGGGGTTTGCGGTAGCCACAGCTCATGTACCCGATATTTTGTTGGTGGATGAGATCCTCAGCGTGGGAGATGGGGAATTTCAGCAAAAATGTTTTGCGCGGATTAACGAATTCCGCAACCTGGGGTCTACGATTGTTATGGTGTCTCATAACATGGATCAGATTGGAAAAATGTGCCAGCGGGTTGCCTGGCTGAATAAGGGCAAAATTGAGCTTGAAGGAGATCCTGCCACCGTCATACCCCGTTATACAGGAATGTAGACACCGATAAGTCAAGACGAAAATCGAATAAACGATTTTGATCAATTCCTCCGAATTTTCAAATAAACCTGATCCTTTCCTGATACAATACGCCCCCCTATGAAGGACTGTAAAGCTGACATGAATTCCTTGCTTGAGATAGAATATAATTCGTTGAATATTCTCCGTGGTATATCAACGCAAACTGCCGCGGAATATATTTTTAAAGTGATAATAAAATGACAGAATATAACCCGAATTCGGTCGCAGAAAATGGGACAGAATATTCAAACCAAACTGGTGTGAAGTCCGTGGTATTTTACTCATTCAACGATGAAGATGCATTAGCAGTAATACGGATGCTTGGTCCTGCAAAACTTGCAGGTTTAGAAATAATTCGCGGGGTAAATAACGATAGGTCTGTAAATATCGATGCAGTTAAAGAGGGAGAATTAGTTATTATTCAAAGAGAATTCGGTGTGGAGTATGATTCTTATGAGAAAATCATCTCCCTGGCTAGAGCGTTGAATAAGCCCATTGTGCTTGATCTTGATGATTTAATCCTCGCCTTGCCTGAAGATCACCCCGACCGAGTGGCTGGAAATTTCACCCCTGCCTTGCTGCCTTTACTCCAGACTATTATTGAGGCAGACCTGATAACAGTCCCTTCAACACATCTTCGTGAATATTTGTTGGCTTATAACCCCAATATTGAGGTTATTCCGAATTATCTCGATGATTCCATATGGCAGCTAAGAACACCTGTCATAAAAGAAGATACCAGGGAGCCCATTATTATCGGCTATATGGGTGGGCACTCGCACAGTCCAGACCTATTAATGGTCCAACCGGCATTAATGCAGCTCGTTGAGAAATATTCACAGCAGCGAATCCGATTTCAATTCTGGGGTATTGAGCCTCCTGAGGAACTTGCATCCTATGCAAAAGTCGACTGGTTCCCACCCCCTTCTAAGCAATATAGCGATTTTGCCAATTATTTTCAACAGCAGGAAGTGGATATTCTGATTGCCCCCCTTTGCGATAACTTGTTTAATTCCTGTAAGAGTCCGGTTAAATTCCTGGAATACAGTGCAATTGGTGCCCCAGGGGTCTATAGCAAGGTTGCCCCTTATGCTGAGATCATTGAAAATGAAAAAGAAGGTTTGCTGGCTTCCACAACCGAAGAATGGGTGAGAATGTTGAGCAGATTAATTGAATCACCAGAGTTACGGAGAAGAATAGTAGTTAATGCTCAGCAAAAGATAAGTCAAGCATGGTTGCTGTCACAGAATAATACACCTCGGTTGAAGATCTACTCCGAGCTGGTAAAGAATTACCGCCGAGAGAAGAAAACCTATCCACCTTTCTTCGATCTGGAAAAGTCACTTACCCTGCAGCTCTACGAAGAACATTTACGGAATTACTCCAAACAACAAATTTTAAATTCTAAAATTGCTGAAAAAGATGCCGACTTTATATTTCTCAAAGACACTGAAGCAAAACAGTATGACTTGATCCAATCTCAACATGACCAATTACAGGAGCAAAATCGCCGGACGGTCGATCTGGAGAATGAGGTGCTTTCTTATGTGACTAGCCGAAGCTGGCGTTTAACCAGACCATTCCGAAAAATATCAAAAAAACAGTGAAACCGGATTATGCGAATAACGTGGATTGATTATTTAAGAATAAAAAAAAGTGGTCTTTTTGATGATCACTTCTATCTTAGAACATACGCAGACTGCCGTCGTTCGGATGTTGATCCTTTATCTCATTTTATAAAATTCGGTTTTAAAGAAGGACGTAACCCTTCTGCGTCGTTCGATACAAATTATTATTTAGAATCGAATCCGGATGTACGCACCACGAATAGTAACCCATTGGTCCACTATATCCGTTTTGGGAAAAAAGAAGGCAGATTAATCCATCCGAATCAGCTGATCAAAATAGCTCCAGCGAAGCCGGAAACAAACCAAACTGATTTGGATAGTGAGAGATTTGAGAAAGACACACACGAGCAACTCGAACCAGCGAGTAATATTGCAATCGATGATAGGGCGGCACAAAATGTCAATATCGCGACTGGCCAACCACAAGTCGTTCATCAAACAGGAAATCAATCGCAAGATTTAATCTATGCCATCGACACAGCAATTCCAAAATCGCTCATTGTTGGTAATGGCACTTGCCTGCTGATTCGAGGATGGTGTTTCTCTCCAGGTCATAAAATCGCTAATATAGATTTTAGATATGCTGAAAAAAAATACGAAGTCTATAATCGTTCGATCTACCGGGAGGATGTCCTTTATTCATATCATAATTTTAATCAAGGTGCAGAATCAATCCTCCATTGTGGTTTCTGGGGTTTAGTAATATTTAATGAAATAAATGTTGAGCAAACTCAATCGATCAATTTATCTGCAACGCTCGATAACGGTAAAGTAATCACTAATCATATAGGGGATATTATATTAATTCCTAAAAGCAATGCGGAAATCACTCAGCAATTGATAATTAACCCATCCGAGCCTGGTGTGGCTATATGTCTCGCGACATACAACCCACCCATGGATTTATTCAAGATCCAAATTGGCTCCATAATAAACCAGAGTTACAAGAATTGGATTTGCATCATCAACGATGACCATTCTCGTGTGGATATCTATGATCAAATTAGTTCACTCATAGGTGATGATAAACGCTTCTTTATTTTCCGAAATGAGGACCGGCTTGGGCATTATTACAATTTTGAGTCAGCCCTTCAAAAAGTGCCAGGCAACATCGATTTCGTTGCGTTTTCAGACCAAGATGACGATTGGTACCCTGATAAGCTGTCTAAAAGTTTAGCTGCATTTACGACCGATGAAGATATGCTTGTCTACTGTGATATGGATGTATTAAGTGATACCAGCGAAAAATTATCAAATACCTATTGGTTTAATCGCGAAAATAATTTTTCCTCCCTGCAAACATTATTATATGCAAACACAGTAACAGGAGCAGCATCCATTTTCCGCTCAAGTATGTTGAATGATATTCTCCCTTTTCCAGTCAAAATTGGCGATCAATACCATGACCACTGGGTGGCATGTGTTGCTTTAACCAAAGGGAATATCAAATATATTGATGAGCCTCTATATGCTTATCAACAGCATGCAGGTAATGCGTACGGGATTCAATCGAAAATCGAGCCTTATACACTCTTTCCCGAATTCCCTCAATATATCAAGCAAATTAACAATTTACCCGTTCTTAAACATGAAGTAAAAGTTTCCCTAGATAACCTGGAAGCCTCATATAATTCATATCTTTTGCGATTAATCACGTTATCCAAGACACTTTTGCTACGCGTAAATTCAACCTCGAAACATAAAATAAAAATATTGAAACAATTAAGTTCGTCAGATAGAAAAGCCTCGGGTTTATTAATTCATGCAATGAGATACCAAACTCATAAGGGACCATCCTTAGGTTATGAGTTACTCGCATTACGTAGCTTTGCAGGTCATAGATTGCGAAATTTAATGTTCCGACTATTCAGGCGCACCCGAATTAATCAAATCAGAACGATTGCCAGCAGTCAAATGGCTCATTCAACCATAACCCCCAATACTGTTGAGGAAAAAGTTATTATCAAACAAGGTAATGAGGAGGGGATGGTCAGATTATTAAAACAGATGATGTCACCCTTATTACTTGAGGTTTCAGATAAAGAGCCAAAAAGGGTCAACATCATCATGGCCACTGTGGATTTTAATTACATCTTCGGTGGATATTTAGCCATGTTCAACCTCGCAAAAAAAATTGGACAATTCGGAAATAAACCCAGGATTGTTATCGTAGAACCTTGTGATTACAAACCGGATGAATGGCGAAAGAAAATATTGAATTACCCGGGGCTTGAAGATTTATTTGATTGGATTGAGACCTCCTACCATTTTGACCGGAATTTCCCTCTTAAAGTAAATCCGGACGATATTTTTATCGCAACCTCATGTTGGACTGCTCATATCGCCTCACGGACAGCAAAAGAATTAAATAATAAGAAATTTATTTTCTTTGCGCAGGAATATGAACCCATATTCTTTCCGATGAGCTCGATGCACGCTTTCTCGCACCAATCGTATTTTCTCCCTCAATTCACAATTTTTTCGACTGAATTCTTAAGACAATATTTTCGAATTCACAAAATTGGAGTTTATCAATCTAGCGAAACGACGGGAGATGCCAGTTCCATTGTCATTAACAATGCAATCAATCCATTTGTGGTTTCAATAAAAGATATTTCTGAGCGGAAAAGAAAGAAATTCCTTTTTTACGCACGTCCTGAGGCTCATGCTGCTCGAAATCTTTATGAGCTTGGATTATTAGGTTTAGAGAATGCGATCCTGCAAGGTGTTTTCAGCGATGAGTGGGGGTTTTATGGGATTGGGACGCTCGGAAACAATCGACAAATCCAATTAGGGAATGGACACCAATTGACATTATTACCAAAAGTGAGTCTAAAAGAATATCTGGAATTAATCCCGACCTTTGATTTAGGAATGAGTCTAATGCTTTCACCTCACCCAAGTTTGGTTCCATTGGAGATGGCCGCTGCTGGCATACCTGCCATTACAAACACTTATGAGAATAAAACAGAATTCGAGTTGAAGAAAATCTCCAGTAATCTAATCGGGGTTGAGCCTTCCATTGATGGGATAACCTTGGGACTGGAGGAGGGGGTACTTAAAGTGCATAATTACTCGGAGCGAATAAAAGGGGCTCAGATTAATTGGCCAACGGATTGGAATCTAGTTTTTGATAAGAAATTTAAATCTGACCTAAATAATATGATGCGAAAATGCTAACAAGATATAATTAAACCATTGAATAGAGATGGAATAATATAAAAAAGGAGATACATTTACGAATATGGAACCTCAAAATGATATTTCTTATGGAGCCACAGGCTTCCTCTCACGCTACAAGATGATTTTTATAATACTATTCTCGGTATTCTTTTGCTTAATAATTGTATTTATCGCTTACAAAATATTTTTTCCTAGTGTTGGAAAGCCTGAACAGATTGGGAGTATTCAAGGTGCAAGTCAACCAGTAAAATATTGGTTTGATAAATTTGAAGAAAATATCTATACCAAACAATTAACTTATCAATTGGTTGGGTGGGCATTTCCTGAGAAACTTACCAAACCCCTTGCTGATTATGAGAAACAAATTGTTCTCATTAATGATCAATCGACAGGTTATTACTTTGATACCGAAGTAATGACCAGAAAAGATGTTACTGATCATTATAAGGATCTAGGGGTAAATTTAGATCAATCCGGTTTTTCGGTTAATATTTCTACAAAATATTTACCAGAAGGTAAATACAACATTGCGATTCTATTCACCCTAACTGACGATTCAACGCCAATACTCTTTCGTACGGATTATTATTTAATTCGAACGGCAGATGATATCCAATTTATTAAAGAAAAATAGACATATATTTCACTAAATTTATCACCATAGAGATGTTCAACTACTGCTTTCTTACTATTATATGCAGTATCTGTACTTATGTATTTTTAACCACTAGCAGGTCCAGGAAGTGGTAAAATCCCCCTCGCATAAACAATAAAATATATTCGACCGATGCGTTGTATTGTAATTTGATAAAAGAATCTATTTATTGTCAACAAAAATATTATAACCCGCGGACTTACAGAAACATTTCACGGATATTAATAAAGTTCTTCTTTATGCGGGTTTTTTGCGTTAATTTCCAAAAATGGATTTCTTCGTGGTGAACATAGCCATAGTATTTGCTGGTATATCTACCACTATAAACACCTATGAGGGAAAGATAGCTTTCGAGTTAAAGAATATTTCTAGTCCGCTAATTGAGGTTTTATAAACCATAAATTGGATAACCCAGGTCTGCAGGAAGGGGTACACAAAGTGAATAATTATTCTGAGCATATAGCTGGCGCTTCCATAAAATGGTTAATAAATAGGAATAAAGTATTTGATATAAAAATCCAGGCTCAATGAGATCTTCGGCAATTGTTAAGAAGGTGATAGAAGGATAATGCATAAAGTAAAAGATAAAGTATTTCAATATACACCCCAAATAAATGAGATATTCTCTAAGGTAAAAACCTTATTTTGGCGTCATTACAAGGTTATTATCATTGTATTGTTCTTAGCAATTAATTATATTCTCTTTAATACAGTATATGCTAATGTTTTTTTGCGCGTCGGAAAACCAACTTATGTTGGGGATGTTCAAGGATCGGACCAACCCGTATCCTATTATTTTGATAAATTTCAAGAAACACGTTACAATGGGCAAGATACCTATCAATTGATCGGTTGGGCGTTTCTTAAAGAACTCAACCGTCCATTGGCTGATTACAAGTTACAAATCGTTCTGATTAATGAACAATCGGTTGGGTATGTTTTTGAAAATATGGGGTTGATTAGAACAGATGTGACCAAATATTTTAGCAGTTTAAAATTAAATTTGGATAACTCTGGTTTTGAAGTAAATATTTCCAAGTATGTACTGCCAAAAGGAAAATACAACATCGCCTTACTTTACTCACTGCCAGACAGCTCTGAATCTATCCTATATCGAACAGACTATTACCTATACCGGACTGCCAATAATCTCCAGCTAATTCATTAATAGAATTACACCATATCTCGAAGATTCCACTGATTTCTAAGAATATATATAGGAATAATTAAGGATACTAAATGAATTTCGTCAAGCGTTTTTGTAAGATATTTCTGCCATCTATATTAGTTGCTATTTTCCCAGTCATTTTTCTATACAACAATAACGCAACCAAGCTCTATTTCCAGAGTATTTTTTTACCATTGAGCATCATGTTTGTGATTACCCTTTTGGTCACTGGCGTTTCTCTGCTGGTTAATAAATCGTCCGATAGTCAAGCATTGATCGAATCCATTATATTATTAATCTTCTTTTACTTTTATGGCACTACCTATGATTTCTTGTTGAAGAGAGATGTTTTTCAGATTGAGCATATTACATTTCTACCAATCTATTTCTTTCTGGTCTTTCTCATTATCGAATTTATTAAGAAGTTTATTCACTCAGAAGGGAAATACTTATTTTTTGGCACAGAATTATTATTTGGCGGATTGATATTATTTAATTTTCTCGGGATCATACCAATAGAATTACAAAAAATTAAGTCCAATCAAGTCGGCGAGGAAAGTACATCTCCAGCAGTAACAAAAACGAATTTTGCTAATCGTCCAGATGTTTATTATATTGTCTTTGATGAATCGGTTGGATTTGATGCGATGCGGACGTACTGGAAATACGATAAAGTGGATGATTTTGAAAATTTCCTTAAAAGCAAGGGATTCTTTGTGGCTGAAGGCAGCCGTAGTAAAACCCACGAAACCATGATCGAGCTTGCATCCAGATTAAATTTTGAAGATATGAGCTTGCAAAAAGGATTTAGTGCACTAGAATGGTTTGATGCAATTTCTAATAATAAGGTAATGCAGCTGTTTAAAAGTTATGGATACACGACAATCGTCCTCGATCAAGTGAAAGCAGCGAATGGATATGTCAACAAGACTCCAATGACCGCCGATTATAATTTAAGTTCAAATAACGTCTATTCTGGTTTGGGGAAAGTCGATGATTTCTTTTTCCTAGTCTTTAACCGATCCATGCTACGTCCTTTTTGTGATCGGATACATCAATCAGACCCTTTAATCATTCAACATCGCAATGATGTGCAATTCTTTTTCGATAAATTAGCCCACCTGGATGAATTTCCATCCCCAAAATTTGTGTATGCCCAAGTTTTATTGACTCATGTACCACTTATCTTTGATGAAAATGGGAACATGGTAGATGCAAAGTATTATTACGACTGGAATTATTATCTTGAAAGTTATAAGTATGAAATAACGAGAACAACCCAGTTAATTAATTCCATCTTGGAACAAGCTGACCCGAAGAACCCACCGATAATACTCATTCAATCAGACCATGGCTTTAGGAACATTCTCGATGGTCATCCAGGAAGTACAGTTTTACCCAATTATCCAGACGAATATAAATATGAGATTATCAACGCATTGTTGCTACCTGGGTATGATACCTCCCAATTACCTGATAATTTAAATCCTACCGATACTTTCCCAATTATCTTAAATCATTACTTCAATGAAAACATCCCACTGCAATAAATGAATATCTTGATTATTATTTGCCGGTGGGTAAAATCCACCGAAGCCTCATTGCGAACTATCACCCTTTTCCAAGTTAAATTTCATTAATTCCGGTCGATCAGTATAGCTTTTACTGTTTCTATAATTTCTTGCCCC
>Ga0315276_10003603_pt1 | contig 14188 bp, 12 predicted proteins | sample YL17G05_0_MG_FD_204542 | JGI IMG/M metagenome (GOLD analysis project Ga0315276, IMG submission 204542) | Sediment microbial communities from Yellowstone Lake, YNP, Wyoming, USA - YL17G05_0 | ecosystem: Environmental > Aquatic > Freshwater > Lake > Sediment | place: USA: Wyoming | collected...
ATAAAGCGGCTTTCGGTGGGGGGGGCAGAAACGAGGGTTGACCCTTCTTTTTGTAATGAAGGGTGTTCTTGAGAAAAGAACTCTTTCAATTCTGATTGAGTAAAGAGGGATCCCTCTTCTTTGGCAGAAGAAGGATGGGAATAGATTTTTTCAGAGAGAGCGCCTTGGTGGGGAAGGCATGCGGAAGAGAGAAACAAGATCATCCCCACCGCTAAGATCTTGCGCATCATAAATTCCTCCTGAGAGCGCGAGGAGATAAGGGGAATTTAAAAAACATTTTTATATTATTGGCATAGATCGTTCGAAAATGTCAAGTTAAAATTTATTTCTCGTTCAAATCAGACAAGGCAAGAGGGAGGAGTTTCCTGCACCCGGCCGTAACAACAGCAACCTTCCCTGTTCCTCATTGTCACTCCCCTTCCCGCGTCTGGAAATTGCTATAAAATTAGAATTTTGATATAAATAGGTCAACTTCCGGGGGTGATTCACATTTTTTTATGCGGAGAGTAGAGCTAAATGTGTACGGCCATACAGAATGCGTTTGCGAAGTTGAAAGAAGAAGATGGTTCATTATTCGGGTGCCCTATTGAAGTTGAAGCCCCCTATGATTCAAGAAAGCTGCACGAAGTTTGTATCAATCATAGATTGGCGAATCATCTTGAAGATTCTATTCTCCCACTGCTTTCAGGGAATGGTGAAAAATATTTTGTTGATATTGAGTTTAACAGAGAAGGAATGAACTACAAAGAGACCGAAATCGAAGGCCAGAAAGAGCTTGTCAGACCCGATATTATAATTCACAACCGTAAGTCTGGAGATAGAAAGAATAACTTTCTCGTTGTTGAGTGCAAAAAAGCCGACGCAATGGATTATGAAAAAGAGTATGACACCAAAAAAATTGCAGCATTATTAGCTGATGGTAAATATTCCTATAAATTTGGTCTCCAGGTAATTTATAGTAAAACCGAAGTGAAGTACCCCGCAGCAGAGCTGCGGGGCATCTAATTCTCTAAAAAACTTTCCTCCCCCTTGATGGGGGAGGATTAAGGTGGGGGTGATGATTAGATCATTTCCCGCCGAGTAGAGCGATGGCGCGAAATAGTTTAGGTCAAGCCTATCTGTTTCTGCCCCTTTCGGTTGGCAGTGCCTCACTATCTTAACCATACTCCGTTTCCATCGCCCCCTCTAAAATTCCGTACGTAGGGATTTCCCCTATACGGCTTCAAACGATAATTCTTCTCAATGCCTTCCTGTCTCCAGTTTACATTGAGCATATCTACAACAATTCCGTTGCCATCTGTCCTCCAGCTCTGTGTCTGGCCGATGTATCCTTGTGTAGAATTTATCGTCCAGAGCCCCTTTGCTCTGTCTCCATTACAGAGACTTCATTGCTACTATGGGCTCATCCGAGAATCCTATTCGCCTGTTGAACTTCGTTTATTCAACTTATATCAACAGCCCTTCTTGAATAGGACTTTCCCAACTTTGATATTTGACCTCTTCTGAGACGCCTTGACCCGTTATATCCGCAGGAGCACCCGATTTCTTCTATCCGTTTGTATTAAATCGGATGTACCAGCCTTCCCTACGTGAGGAATAAAGGTCGGCCTCCTGAAAACTCTTGCAAACGACTTCACGCAAGCGGTTCAATTTCGGTTTGCAGTCTTCGCTTTATGCTAAGGCTTCCCAGTTTGATAGACCCCTGAGTCGTTCCCACTTCAAAGAGCGGTCTGGCCGTTTACATTCGAGCTTTCATACTGTCTGTTACCATCCAGTATGTCGAATATATCTACTTGGCTGAAACGGACAAATTGCCAAGACGGGACTTTCACCCACTGGAACAAGTACTTTGTTGGCTGCACATATGGGATAATCCGCCCCACCCGCGTGCATCGATACTTTCCCCCTTCGTGGCGCACTAGCACCTACAAGTCTACACTCTACGGTGACTCTGGAAGCCAAGGATTACTGGTAGAAATCATGCGTCCAATTGAATATATGGATATCAAAGCATAACATTTTCAAGGTGCCTAAAATAGAGGATTTATAGCAGATATTGCAACCACCGAACCACCTTTCTATCTGAATGACAGAGACCCCGAACAAAAGTTTCTTCAGAACGGAAGCTCCGTTTGTACCTTTAGCCTTGGAACAACCGAAGTAATCGGCTCAAAGTTGATTATGTTGGGTGAGAGGAAGAAGAAGGAAGGCCGCGAGCCCGGCTATCAAGGGGACACATTATTTTAAGAACGAAGATGAGTTAATTCTGAGAAGAAGAGAACGAAAACGTAAAAATAGGAGGCCGGGTCCCCACCTTATGGTTCGCGCAATCCCGTTTCACCACCGGAACGTAGTAGGGTGACGATTGCGTAAATAGAACATTAAGCTCCTCCCTAAAAGCTGCACGCTTCAGCTTCGCCAAGCGCATGTGTCCAAAGCAACCGCCATGGACTCTTCTCTGTCTATGGCTGCCCTTCCCATCCGCCGCCAAGGGCCTTGTATAAGGCAACCAGGTTCGTAGACACCGTCCCGCTGCTCTGAACGAGGGCATCTTGGGACGCGTACAAAGACCGCTGGGCTTCCAGCACATTTAGGAAATCGGTTTGCCCTTCCGTGTAGAGTATGGTCGCCAGTTCCACAGCTTTTTGGTTGGCAGAGACCGCATCGGTTACCGTCTGACGGTGTTCCTGCCCCTTTTTGGAGGCGATCAGGGCATTCTCCACTTCCCGTAACCCCGACAGAACTGTTTGCTGGTAGGCGATAAGCGATTGTTCCTGCAATGCCTCCTGTTGCTCGATGTTGGCCCGGATGCGATCGGTTTCAAAGAGCCTCCAGCTCACCGACGGACCGAACGACGAGAAACGGCTGGCTGCGGTAAACCAATTGGTTAGATTACTCGCCTGAAAGCCTATGGAGCCGGTCACGTTGAACCTGGGAAATAGATCCGCAGTAGCCACGCCGATCCGCGCGGTAGCACCGTGAATCTCCGCTTCCGCCCGGCGGATGTCCGGGCGCCGTCGAAGCAGTTCGGACGGCACGCCCACTGGAACGGAGGGAAGCCCAGCAGGGATCTCGAAAGGTGGTGACAATTCTCCCAACAGGGCCGCCGGCTCGCGCCCGAGCAGGATGCTAATGCTGTAGATGATCTGCTGGGCCGATGCCTCCAGTAGCGGGATCTGGGAGGCTGTGGTTGCCACCTGGGCCTGGGCATTGGCCACGTCCAGGCCGCTGGCAAATCCACCCTCGAACCTCTGGCGAGTCAGTCGGCCGCTGCGTTCCTGGGCCTGGAGGTTCTGCCGGGCGATAGCGATCCTTTGTTGAAAGGTGCGGAGGTCAATGTAGTTGCGCGCCACCTCGGCCGTCAATGTCACGAGCACATCCCGGCGCGTCTCCATGGCGGCTTGAAGATCGGCATCGGCGGCCTCCACACCGCGCCGCACCCCCCCGAAAATATCCAGTTCCCAACCCGCGTCGAAGCCGGCTTGGTACTGATTGGAGATTTGGCCCTTTGTATCACCTCCGACGATCGTGCCTGATGATCCCGGAGACTGGCCGCGCTGAAAGGAGCCTGTCGCAGCAACTGTTGGGCCCAGGCCCGATGCAGCACCTCTTCTCACGGCCCGAGCCTGGCGGATGCGGGCTTCGGCCAGCTTGAGGTCGAGATTGAACTCAACGGCTCGCTCTACAAGCGAGGTTAGGGTCGGGTCTTCGAAGATCGTCCACCAGCGTGCCAGATCCTTCTCGGCAAGCGTTGCAGCCTGGATGGTTGGTCCAGCCCAGTTGGCTGGAACCTGCACGTGCGGCCGTTGAAAATTTGGACCTGCCGCACAACCCATTAACGTCGCAAGACAAAGCAAGACCATCAGGGCCACGCTGTGCCCGCGAATCCTTCTTCGCGAAGCAGAATGGTTTGCAGATAGCATATTCCGACTTCCCTTCCGATGCCATTCTGTTCTCATTTTAGGACCGCGATTATTCATATCGGAGGGCCTCGATAGGGTCCAATCGGGAGGCTTTCCATGCGGGGTAGAACCCGAAAGCGATGCCCACGCTGGCTGAGACCAATACTGCCGAGGCAATGGCAGCTGGTGAAGTCTCCACCGGCCAGCGGAGGACCCGCCAGACGAGGTAAGAGCCGCCATGGCCCAGCAGGATACCCATAGCGCCACCGATCAGGCAGAGCACGACAGCCTCCACGAGGAACTGCCGAAGGATGTCTCGAGCCCGAGCCCCGACTGCCATCCGAAGCCCAATCTCACGTGTCCGTTCGGTGACCGAAACGAGCATGATGTTCATGATCCCCACGCCGCCAACCACCAGAGAGATCATGGCCACGCACATCAACAAGTTGGTCATTAAGGTTGTGGTGGAGGAGAGAGTCGTGGTCATCTCAGTCATGTCGCGGATGTAAAAATCGTCCGCCTCCCTCAGACGAATGCGATGACGCTCGCGCAGCGTCCTTGTTATCTGCTGAATGGCCGCTTGAACTTCCTCCGTGCTCCGTGCAGTGGTCAGGATATGGTCGAGGTTGGTGAAACGGACGGGCATCGGATTGTCTGCAGCCTGGACTTCCGACCGTTCGGGGTAGAGGCTGGGTTGGTCGCTTGGGTAAAGGTTGCTCAATGTGTTCAACGAATTGGCGGAACCGACGCTACTGCTGCTTTGGTTGATGTTCTCGAGCGTGGAGCCCGTAACTCGATACTTGATCGTGGTCCAAGGAGCGAGTAGGATATCGTCCTGGTCGTGACCCATCATGTCGGCCCCTTTTCTGCTTAGCACGCCCACGATCCGGAATAACACGTTCTTGACCCGGATCTCCTTGCCGACGGGCAATTCTCCCTGAAATAGCTCTTGAGCCAGCGTTTGTCCCAGCAGGCAGACCTTGTTGGCGTTGAGGACATCCCGATCGTTGAAAAGTTCTCCCTCGGCCAGATCCGTCCAGTCCCGCACATCCAGGAACGCCGGGGTGGTGCCGAAAATCGACGATGGGACCCAATTGCGATTGCCGTAGACGACTTGTGTGCGAGCGCGGACGACGGGTGCTGCGCTGCGAATGGCAGGACACTCCCGGAGAATCGCTTCGCAGTCTTCGGGAGTCAGAGTGATGGTGCTCCCAGCGCCGAAGCTCACGCCCCCACTGGCGGCCATGCCGGGCCTGACCAGCAGCACATTGGCCCCCATGCTGGAAATACTCTTCTGAATGGCCGACGAAGAACCGGCGCCAATCTCCATCATGGCGATGACGGCCCCGACGCCGATGATGATCCCAAGCGTCGTCAGCATAGCCCTCATCGGGTTACGAAGTAGAGCTTTAGTCGCCCTTCGAACCGTGCGGTAACCTTTCATATTGCGCCTCCTGCTCCCGGTGCAGGGGGAGTGAAACACACATGTGGTTCCGTTGGTGTCGCAACGGCGGCAAAATCGCCATTAACGATCACGCCATCGTGGATGTGAATGATCCGGTTGGCGTGCCGCGCCACATTGGCGTCGTGGGTGACCAGAATGATGGTTATGTCATCCTCCTTATTGAGCTGCTGGAACATGCGAAGGACTTCCTCGCTCGTGCGAGAGTCGAGGTTGCCTGTCGGCTCGTCAGCGAAGAGCAGCCGAGGACGGTTGACAAGAGCCCGGGCAATCGCCACCCGCTGCTGTTGTCCGCCCGAAAGCTGGGATGGTTCGTGATGCAGCCGGTCCTGCAATCCGACCCGGCAAAGAATTTCCTCAGCCCGCCGCCGAGCCTCGGCCTCGGAGAGATGGTCGGCCGTGTACGAAAGCGGCATTGTCACGTTCTCCAGGGCGCTGGTGCGGGCCAGTAGGTTGAAGTTTTGAAAGACGAAGCCGAGCTTGCGGTTTCGCACGAGGGCGCGCTGGTCTGCAGACAACCGTGACACTTCCTCCCCGTCGAGCCAGTACTCGCCCGAAGACGGCCGGTCCAGGCATCCGAGGATGTTCATCAGGGTGCTTTTCCCCGATCCGGACACACCCATCAGGGCGACCAGCTCCCCATGGGCGAACGTCATTGACACGCCCTTTAGTACGGGGATGGCGATGTCGCCGATGTTGTAGGTTTTGTAGATATCATGCAGTTCAATGAGTTCCATGAGCCCACTTAGACCATGAAGCGCGGCTGTTTGCCTACCGCCTCCCGCCGCCACCTCCTGGATGCTGCGGCGCGAACGGGTTGGTGGTGTCGCTCTGGCTGTTGGCCTCCGTCTGGAATCCGGTGACGATTTCCATTCCTTCAGTCAAACCTTCGCCTCCCACCTCCGTGTGGGTGCCGTCGGTCAATCCCAGGCTAACACGAATGGGCCGCACATGCTCTCCATCAAGAGCCCAGACAATGCTTCGGTTAGCCCTGCCGCCAGGATCGTTTACGGACCCTGATATAGGCCGTCGTGTGTCTTCGAGTCTTCCTTTTCCCTCGGGAGGGTTCTCGAATGCTTTGCGAAACTCCAGCCCTATCTGCTCCGCCGATGGCTTCCACCGCAGCGAAGCGTTTGGCACAAGCAGGACTTTGCTGCGGCGATCCAGCTCGAATTGCATGTTCGCGGTCAGGTACGGTAGCAGTCGCCCGTTTGAGTTGTCGGTAATGATTTCAACCGTGTAGGTCACGACGTTTTGAGTCATGGAGGCGTTCAGCCGGACCTTCCCAACTTCGCCACGAAAGTCCTCACCAGGGAAAGAGCCCACACTGAAGGTCACGGGCTGGCCGGGGTGAATCTTGCCGATGTCCGCCTCGTTGACAGCCACCCACACCTGCATGCGCTTCAAATCTTTAGCAATTAAGAACAGGCTGGGGGCGTTCAGGCTTGCGACCACCGTCTGCCCTATGTTCACCCGGCGGTCGATAATGACACCCTTGACCGGTGACTTGATCGTGCAGTAGCCGAGGTTCCGCTTCGCCCGCTGGAGGACTGCCTCTGTCTGAGCCACATTGGCTTTGGCCTGCAGGATCGCTGCTTCACCCACCGCGACATTCGCCCTGGCCATCTCATAGGACGATTTGTAGGCATCGTAGCTGGATTGAGCCAATGCCTCGGAGGGCCAGAGTTTCTGGGCACGCTGCCAGTCCCGCTCGGCCTGGTAAAGCTTGGCCTTCATCTGCTCCAGATCGGCTTCTGCTCGCTGATGACTGGCCTTGGCGGACTGGACCTGAGCGACCGCCTCGTCGACTTGCGCGGTATAAAGCGAGTCATCGATCTTAGCCAACACTGTTCCTTCCTCGACGAACGATCCGTAATCCACGGTCTTGCCCTTCGCGTCCTTCCCGAACGAAAGTATCTGCCCCGCAACCTGCGCGCCCACGTTGATCACTTCCTCCGGTTCAACGGTTCCCGTGGCGCTGATGGAGACCAGTAGTTCGCCACGCGTCACCCGGGCTGTGCGAAAGGACACGGACTGTCCGTTGCCTCGCCAGAAGTATGCGGCTGCTGTTCCAACGAGCCCCACCAAGATCAGCATTATGACGATTTTCTTTATAAGGCGTTTCATGATTGGCCTCAGTACATATTGGTTTGAATTGTATTTCTTGATGTTCATTTGGAGGAAGAGCAACAACCGTGCCAATCAGGCGATGAAGAGCAAGCAACCAGTGGGAGCCGTTTCTTGTCTGCAAGTTCTTACTCATGGTTAGGTATACAGGATATGAACCCTATGGAAGGCGTGAAGGGATTTCACCTTAGCCAAGCCCTGTGAAATCCTTTCACGTGAAAATTTGTGGCAGTGTGCAAAGGTGTTACGGCAACCAAGAAGCCAGGATACGGCGGAAGAAAACGGCAGTGTTCTTTGTGAAAGGTTCCCTCAAGTCACCCCATACCGAGTCGCTTGAGCTTGTAAATAAGGCCGCGTCGGGTAATGCCCAGGAGTTCTGCGGCCTGTGTACGATTGCCGCCGGTTTGCTCCAGAGCACGTCGGATGGTCTCGATCTCGCTCTCTTCGAGCGTCTTGACATCTGGTCGTTCTGCCGCGACCGTTTCGCGGGCCCCTTCAGCAGCGTGGAGGATAGCCTCGCGGACTACGGGTGGCAGGTGCTCGGGGAGTATCACGTCGGTCTGGCAGAGAAGTCGCGCGTGCTCCATGGCGTTTGCCAATTCCCGCACGTTGCCCGGCCATTGATACGCAGTCAGAGCTTTAGCCGCCGCTCGGGAAAGCCGTTTGGTTTCGGACTGGCCACAAGCCAGGATATGCCGGGCCAGAGGCAGGATATCCTCCGCCCGCTCGCGCAGAGGAGGGATTTCAATGGCAATGACATTCAGACGATAGTAGAGATCCTGTCGAAATCGGCCTGCTTCAATGTCCTGCAATAAGTTCCGGTTTGTAGCCGCCAGAAGGCGGTAATCCACCTCGATTTCTTTGTCACTGCCAACAGGGGTGATGCGGCCGGTCTCGATGGCTCGCAAGAGCGCGGCCTGCAGTTCGATTGGCATATCACCGATCTCATCAAGGAATAGCGTTCCGCCATCGGCCTCACGGAAACGCCCCTGGCGCTTCGCCACGGCGCCGGTAAACGCCCCTTTCTCGTGGCCGAACAGTTCACTGGCGAGTAGCGTCGCCGGAATAGCAGCGCAGTTGATAGCAACCATCGGTTTATTGTGTCGAAGGCTATTCTGATGGATGAAAAGAGCCACGACTTCCTTACCGCTTCCGCTTTCGCCAAAGAGGAGCACATTGGCGTCACTCTTAGCGACCCGGTACGCGTCCCATAGGACGGTACGCATCGCTGGACTTTCCGCCACAATGCCTCTCAGCGCTTCCGGAGGAACGTTGAACTCAGGCACTTCGGCGCGGATGCCGAGCGCGTCACGGACGGCCGCAAGGAACTCGTCCAGGTCGACAGGTTTTGCCAGGTAGTCAACCGCGCCGAGTTTCAACGCTTTCACCGCATCACGCACATCAGCGTAAGCCGTCACGAGCAAGAAAGGCAATCCGGAATGTTTCTCCCGCGCCAGCCGAAGCAACTCGATGCCACTTGCGCCGGGCATGCGCACGTCGCTGACAACGAGGGCGGGAGCGTTGTTCTGGATGATGCAAAACGCCTCTTCCGCGGAGGCCGCTGTTTGCGTTTCAAACCCCGCCGATGCAAGGACCTGTGTGTACAGTTCGCGGTAGCGGATTTCGTCATCCACGACCAGGATACGTGTGCTCATGCTTCAGTCTCCTCGGCTTCCGATAATCCAATTCCAGAAACCGTGACCTCTGTGCCACGATTGAGTTGGGAATCAACTCTTATCGTCCAGCCGTGCTCTTCCACAAAACGCTTCACAATGGCCAGACCCAAGCCATGGCCGTCGGCGTTGCCGGCCACGTAAGGCTTGAAGATGTTCGGCAGCAGCTCCGGCGAGATTCCACTCCCTTGGTCCTCCACCTTAAGTGCCGCCCTCCCTCCCTGCCGCTCCATCCGAACCGTCACTTTGCCGCCTGCCGACGAGGCATGCAAGCTGTTCAGTAGCAAATTAACGAGAATCTGGGGGAGCATTTCCTCATCCGCCAAAATTCTCAAGGAAGCGCAACTCATCTCCAACTTCACTCCGACCGCGTCAAAGTCCGGCTTCAGGATCTCTCCCACCTTGGCACCCACCTTTCGGGTGTCCAAGGATGTCGCGTTAACCTTCCGCTGCCGGGCGAAGGTCATGAAATTCCCCAGACGAGCCGTGGCTTTATCGACCTCATCCATGATGTGCTCAAGCATTACGCGGCTCTGCTTGGGCTCTTCTGGATTGTCGGCTATCTGCTGAGAGATCCCATAGATAATTCCCAGTGGGTTCTTCGTTTCGTGGGCAAGACCAGCAGCAGCCAGACCTAGTTCTTCCAAATGAGCCCGGTGGGCACGTTCGGTCTCAAGTTGTTCTGTAAGCAGACGGCTTCGGATCACCATGATCCAGGCGACCAAGCTGGCCGTCACGAAAAGGAGCCCCGTAATAAGGGTAAGAAACATACTTTGCAGTGCTCTCGAATACCTTCCGTGGTCTTGTGGGGCTTCAACCCCGAGAATCATGACCTGGCCACTCTTGCCGAGCGTCAGGTCGGACTCGCCGACCATGCTAGGTTGGACCCGTGCGCCCTCGACTCCCGCATCGCCTTTCATCCTCACCTTCCGCCAAAGGATGAAACGGTCTTTGGAGTAACTCTCTCCTTCCGGAGACGGCAATACCAGAGTGTCCGGAGCATCTCCGATCTGAAAGATACGCCTGCCATCCTCTTCGAGAATGACAAAGCGAACGTGAGAATCACGGATGATGCTTTCCAACACACTCTCGATCTGGCCACGCCGCAGGCGGTTCTGCCCCAATACTTGAATAGTGCCTTCAATAGTTTCGAATACTCCGATTGCGTGCTGCCGCTGCCTCTCCTGACCGCGCTCGATGATACTTTGCCATGTCTGCCACGCCCAAAAGGCCAGGGCTATGACCATTAAAGCGGTAACAATAATGGGAATCCGATACGTTCGGATCGCAACTCTCATCTGTTCACCGACGGATACTCTATCGCGAGGTATTTATAAGATAGCACAGCAAATACCGTGCCAGCAAGCCCCCTCGCCTTGGATTGAAAAAGGAAATCGGGGCATCGGTAATAAGATAGCTGTGAAACATCAAATGTAGCCTAAATATATCTACTCAATTCAAGAAGCTCACCGATACCAGGCACCAGGATTTTCATCCCTTGAAATCACCACTGATGGTTATCAATTAAAATCATGCACGCTTTGCTGAAATGCCGGGTTGTTGACTACAGGAGGAAGAAACAAATAAGGTGGCGATGAAGAATATTGAACCCTAAACTGCGTACAGCTTGCCAGGAGAGAGACCCAATTCTCCAAGGAATTTATTGTAGATATGATAATCCTATGATAACATTGATGAAAATCCATCACAGGAGGTGCGCTATGAAGGTCTCTCAAGGCATCCATTATTGGCTGGAGTATCACAAACTGCATTCAAAAAAAACACAATCAAAACCTACAAGTCGGTCCTTTCAAGGTTGACCTCCCATTTCGGTGAAAGGGACCTAAACTCCCTGACTCCCGAAGAAGTCCTCTCCTTCCTCACACTTATCAATCAGGGAACCAAACCATTAACCAAACGCACCCGGTACTCCCAACTGACCTCTTTCTTCAACTTCATTACCCAAAATCTCGACCCCAATTTCCGTAGCCCATGCGATACCCCCATGCTGAAGAAGCTGTATCGCCCACCTGGACCCATCCGCCGGACCATCCTGGAAAAAGAGGTAGTGGATGAAATCATTTTCCGTACTATCAAACCAAGGAATCGGCTAATTCTTGAGTTGATGGCCCGGGGTGAAATGAGGATCGGCGAAGTGTTGAAATTGACACCCATTGACATCGAGGATAGAAAGCTCACGCTCAGAACCCCCAAAAGTGGAAAGGAACAGGAAATTGTCTTTATCCCACAGAAGATTGCAGACCGTCTCAAGGAATACATAACCAGAAAAGGGATTGGGTCTAATCAGAGGATATTCCCGATATCCTATACAGCCGGAAGAGAAGTTGTGAATAAAGCAGGAAAAGTGGTGGGCATCCATTTGAAACCGCATGATCTCAGGAGACATGCAGCGACTTGCGCTTCTCGTTCAGGAGTGCCCATCGAAATTGTCAGCAAGGTGATTTTGAGACACGCGAATCTTTCTACGACTCAGCGGTATTTGGGAACGGTGAGCGACGTTGAGGCGATGAGGTTGATCGACAATCTTTATGGGTAGAGAATTGGAAAAGGGGTGAGGAACTCAAGACCTCACCCCTTTCTTAAGCAAAATCGAGCAATATTATCTTCAAACCGTAACTTTTTGGGTTTTGAAAAACGCAACGTCCATAGCAGATAGTGTGCCAAGACTACTCAACAGATGGGGGGAGGTGACCGGACCACCTTCAGGCAGGCGGGAGTCGTCGAACACCTCCCGTACCCCAAGCGACCCAAAACCCTCCCCGAAATCCTCACCATGCAGGAAACCCTCACCCTCTTCGTCGCCATCCAGTCCGTTAACTACAAAGCGATCCTGGCCACTGCCTATAGCGCCGGCCTGAGGATCTTAGAAGTGTGCGCCCTCAAGAGGACCGATATTGAGTGCTTCGAAGACGACTACAACTGCCTTTAAGCCTTATTGATTCCTCTGCAGTTACGCTATGCGCCATGCTCTATGCACTTTGCCATTTTCTAGACAGCCCATCATGGCGCAGCGTTAACCACGAACCGTGAAAATGGTTTGATTCTCTGGTAGATACTGAGGCCTCCTAAAAAGGGAGTTCCGCCTCCCCCGATTAACACTGCCACATGCAAATCTTCAAGTGGGACAATCCAGAAACGACCACTTATGAAAAAAACCAGTATGAAATCAGATATATAGGAGATTGTTCGCAAGATTTGTCGGGTCGAATATCCCAGAAATTTCAACTACTCAAGAAATGCCAACAGCTGCCATCAACTCTTTTCTGACTGCCATCTCAGACGATCTTCTTAATCCATCGGTGAATCCTTTCATGATAGACATAAAAGACCAAGATAATTAAAGCAGATATTCCCAATAGGATCAAAAAAGTCTTGTATTGATGCTCGAAAGCCTTCGCGCCTTGAAGGGTTGCCATCAAAACTCCAGGTATCCGACCAATCGTCGAGATGATGAGAAAAATACTCAGATTCATCGGCGTTAAGCCTAAAATGTAGCACAAGACATCCTTTGGAAAGCCAGGGATTAAAAAAAGGAGAAAACTTAGAATTATCCCCCCACGTCTACCTAAATAATCAAAGTGTTTTCTCATTTTTGGCGAAACGAACCTCTCAATAGCCCGCTTTTCAAAGATCCTCGCTATGCTGAAGGCAAGCCATGATCCCAAAATGAGTCCTGTCATGGAATAGAGCATACCAGCCCACGTTCCAAACAGGTAACCTCCTAAGAACCCAGTGGCCTCCCCTGGGATAGGCGCAACAACCACTTGGATGCCCTGAAGTATGATAAAAGCTATAGGAGAATAGACGCCAAAGGAGGAGATAAATTCCTTTAATCGGTGGTGATCCAGTAGAATATCCCAAACTCTATCTGCTGAAGTCCATAATTGAGAATTATAACGGTAAATAATAAAGGCGAATATTCCTCCTATGAAGCAAATAACCCCTGCCCACTTTAATTTTGATTGGCGTGATAATCTCATAATTTGAGATTCAACCCATTCCTGTGAAATGTCCCCACACCGTTTGTTGACTTCTATTCCAAAAACAACTTCTTTATCTTCACTCAGGACTTCGTACTTGGTCAATTCAATTTAGCCTTCAATACAGTCTGTGTATCTTAGGTTACTGTCTTGGTGGTCTTCTAAATTTAAGATAAAGACATCCGAAAACTGTAAACATCGCGATCAACATTATAATTGAGATGATCGTCTCTACCGAATTTAACTGGGTGGCAAGCTTTTCATATGTCATTCCGATCCACCATCCGACGAAGCCAAGGAAGAAACATCGGAATATTGCACCACATAAGGTACAAATGGTAAAAGGTTTGAAGGGAATGCGGAGAAGTCCAGCAAACACCGAGACCAGCGAGATAGGAAAGACCGGGATGGCTCGAAGGAGAAAAAGACTTACGACTTCTTTCCTTCCCTTGAATCGCTTCTCTAAACTTGCTATCCCGTTCCAATCCACATCCAACAAATGCTCACATCGTGCAACCAGTGTTCTACCTCCATAATAACTGACTGTATATCCAATATAAGAACCCAAGGTCTCAGCAATGGCACCTGGAAGAACGATGACCCACAGAATCTGCAGAAGGGCGGTCGGAATTGAGAGTGTAGGTAGGATAAGGAGGGCTCCTGCTCCCATGACGATCAGTGGAGATGGAATAGGAACGATGATCTGCTCGATCATTACTCCGATGAAGACCGCAAACTGACCATGGTCTCTCATTGCCTCCATAATCCACTGCGTGACCTCTCCGACCATAGATTCCCCCTGAGCGTTGAATTTCACCGTCCGACTGGAGCAGGCAATTCTCCAGCCCAAAAGAATATTGCTTGAATTTTCAAAACAACAGATACGAAATAGGCAGGAAAGGGAAAAAACCGTTTATGAAATAGGTCACGCCAAACATTCCCATGACAAGTCCCAAAACCCACAAGGGCTTTTTCTCCATCAAAGCGGCAATGGAAGAGAGCAGAATGGCGATCTGGAGGAAA
>Ga0315276_10003605_pt1 | contig 14188 bp, 10 predicted proteins | sample YL17G05_0_MG_FD_204542 | JGI IMG/M metagenome (GOLD analysis project Ga0315276, IMG submission 204542) | Sediment microbial communities from Yellowstone Lake, YNP, Wyoming, USA - YL17G05_0 | ecosystem: Environmental > Aquatic > Freshwater > Lake > Sediment | place: USA: Wyoming | collected...
CAGGCAACCGCACCGTCCGGCGAAAGCGTCGGCGTGCCGATCCGCTTGATCGCCCAGAGCGCTTCGATGGTCAGTGGCTTTGCGGCGGGGGCGGACCTGCGGGGGGCAGCGGGCTTTGAGGCGCCAGAACCGGGCATCGTCCTGTCCTTGTGGTTACAATGCGTGTCCCAATTCTACGCCGCGCGACGAACAGCGACGGGCGCGGCTTCCGCCTCCATGGGCTGCGGTCAACGGGAACGACAATGAATTATCGGCGGCTTGGTTCCTCCGGGCTCAAGGTGAGCGAGCTCTCGTTCGGCTCGTGGGTCACCTACGGCAATCAGCTGGGCGAGGACCTCGCCCGCGACTGCATGGCCGCCGCCTTCGATGCCGGCGTCAACTTTTTCGACAACGCCGAGGTGTACGCCCGAGGGCAGTCGGAGGTGATCATGGGCGGTGCGCTGCGCAAGCTCCGCTGGCGCCGCTCGTCGTACATCATCTCGACCAAGTTCTTCTGGGGCATCAACGACGGTCCGAACGAGAAGAACACGCTGAACCGCAAGTATCTGATGCAGGCGATCGACGCCTCGTTGCAGCGGCTCCAGCTCGATTACGTCGACCTCGTATTCTGTCACCGGCCCGACCCCGACACGCCGCTCGAGGAAACCGTGCATGCGATGCACGACATGATCGCTTCCGGCAAGGCGCTGTACTGGGGCACATCCGAGTGGAGTGCGGCGGAGATCGCCGCGGCGTGGCATATCGCCGACCGGCACCATCTGCACAAGCCGGTGACCGAACAGCCGCAGTACAACCTGCTGCACCGCGCCCGCGTCGAAGGCGAATACGCGCGGCTCTATCGCGACCTCGGGCTCGGCACCACGATCTGGAGCCCGCTTGCCTCGGGCCTGCTCACCGGCAAGTACAACGCGGGCATCCCGCCGGATTCGCGCGGCACGCTCAAGGGCTACGAGTGGCTCGCCGAACGGCTGTCCAATCCCGCGCAGATCGCCGTCGTCGCGCGCCTCGTCCCGATCGCCGGCGATCTCGGCTGCACGCTGGCGCAGCTCGCGCTTGCCTGGTGCCTCAAGAACCCGAATGTGTCGACGGTGATCACCGGCGCCAGCCGTCCGGCCCAGGTCACCGAGAACATGCAGGCGATTGCGGTCGTACCCAAGCTGGAGACCGGAGTGATGGCGCGCATCGAGGCCGCTCTCCTGACGTCGTGACGACGGGCATGCGACCAGGCTGCGCATCCGGTCGGTGGCAGAGCCCGGGCCGCCGTGGCGTCGACTCCGGCCGCAGCAGCGGCAACGCAATCCGTGCCGCCCTCGCACTGGGACAGAGACAGCCCTGACCCCGACCGGACGATGAATCCACTCGCAAGCTGGCACGAGGAGCAGCGCTCCGCCTTCCTCTACCGCGTCTGCGCCCAAGCCGAGCCTGACGGCACGCGCGCTGAACTTTTCCGCCGCCTTTCCGCCGAAGCCGACGCGCAGGCGGCGATCTGGCGCGCGCAATTGACGGCGCGCGGTCATGCCGCGCCGGCCCCCTACCAACCCGACGGCCGGACCAGGCTCGTCGCCGCGCTGGTGCGGCGTCTGGGGCCGCGACGACTGCGGGGCATGCTGTCCGCGATGAAGGTGCGGGGGATGTCGATCTACGGTTCGACGCCGCCGCGCGACGCCGGGCACGCGCCGCCCACAGCGACCTCGGGCGTCGAACATCGGCATCGCGGGCTGGGCGGCGGCGGCAATCTGCGCGCGGCGGTATTCGGAATCAACGACGGCCTCGTCTCCAACGCGAGCCTCATTCTGGGCGTCGCCGGTGCGAGCCCCGACCCGCATGTCGTGCTGCTCACCGGGATCGCCGGCATGTGTGCCGGTGCATTCGCCATGGCCGCCGGCGAGTACGTATCGGTGCGCTCGCAGCGCGAACTGTTCGAGTACCAGATCTCGCTCGAGCGTGACGAGCTCGAGGAATACCCGGAAGCCGAGGCGCAGGAACTCGCCCTCATCTATGCGGCGAAAGGCTTGCCGGTGAACGAGGCCGAGCGCCTTGCGAAACAAATCATTGCCGACCCCGAGCACGCGCTCGACACGCTGGTGCGCGAGGAACTGGGCCTCAATCCCGACGAACTCGGCTCGCCGTGGGGTGCGGCGATTTCGTCACTGCTTTCGTTTGCCGCGGGCGCGCTGCTGCCGCTCGCCCCCTTTGTCCTCGCGCCCGGCGCGCGCGCGCTGCCGATCGCCGTCGGGGTCACGGCGCTCGCGCTGTTCGGCGTCGGGGCGTCGCTGGCGCTGTTCACCGGGCGCAACGCGTTGTACTCGGGCGCGCGAATGCTCGCGCTGGGCTCGCTCGCAGGCGGCATCACGTTCCTCATCGGTCGCATCGCCGGAGTGAGCCTTGGCTAGGGCAGCGGCCGTCGCGGGTCCCGTGGTGAGGCTGAAACCCGGCCGCGAAAGGTCGCTCCGGCATCGGCATCCGTGGATATTCTCCGGGGCCATCGAGGCCGTGGAAGGCGACCCCGCATCGGGCGACACGGTGAACGTCATCGCGGCCGACAGCACGGTTCTGGCCCGGGCCGCATTTTCACCTTCCTCGCAGATCCGGGCGCGGGTCTGGAGCTTCGACCCGCGAACGCCGATCGATGCCGCCTTCTTCCGGCAGCGAGTCGACCGCGCCGTGGCTGCGCGCGCCGCGATGCAGGATGACCTGCATACCGGCTGCCGCCTTGTCCACGGCGAATCGGACGGGCTGCCCGGCGTCATCGCCGATCGGTACGGCGAGGTGGTCGTCGTGCAGCTTTCCGCGGCCGGCGCGGAGCGCTGGCGCGACGCGATCGTCGACGCCCTGGCTGCCGCCACCGGTGCCGCATGCGTTTACGAGCGTTCCGATGCCGAAGTGCGGACGCTGGAAGGCCTCCTGCCGCGCACCGGGGTGCTGCGCGGCGATCTGCCCGCGCCCGTCGGTTTCGCCGAGGACGGCCTGCTGTTCAACGTCGATGTCGTCGCCGGCCAGAAGACCGGGTTCTATCTCGACCAGCGCGACAACCGGCGCGCGGTGCGCACGCTCGCCGCCGGCCGCGAGATGCTCAACGTGTTCTGCTATACGGGAAGCTTCACGCTCGCGGCGCTGGCCGGCGGCGCCCGGCACGTCACCTCGCTCGACAGCTCGGGGGGAGCACTCGCGCAGGCAAGCGAGAATCTTGCCCGCAATCCGGCCCTGGACGGCGACCGGGCAGAGTGGCTGGAGGCCGATGCCTTTGCCCAGCTGCGAAAATTTCGCGATGCGGCACGGTCGTTCGACCTGATCGTGCTCGATCCGCCGAAATTCGCGCCGACCGCCGCCCATGCCGAGCGTGCGTCGCGCGCCTACAAGGACATCAACCTCTGGGCGCTGAAGCTGCTGCGTCCCGGCGGACTGCTGGCGACGTTCTCGTGTTCCGGCGGCATCGATGCCGACCTGTTCCGCAAGATTGTCGCCGGCGCCGCGCTCGATGCCGGCGCCGACGCCGCGATCATCGGCCGCTTCGGGCCGAGCGCGGACCATCCGGTGGCGCTGGCGTTTCCCGAGGGCGATTACCTGAAGGGCCTGCTGATCCGGAAGGCGTCGTAGCGCCGCCCACGGTAGGCGTTCGCCGCGACACCCGGCAAAAACAAGGCCGCAACCGGTTGCCCGGTGCGGCCTTGTCAGCCTCGGCCGGGTGGACAGGAGGTCACCCGACCGTGTTTCGCTTCTGCGTCCCGGGTCAACCCCCCTTCATGCACTCACTCTGGGCCTTCGAGCGCTCGTCGCCTTTGAGGCCGGCCGTCTTCTTGTTGCACATCGCCATCTTGCTTTCCGGCTTGGCGGGCGTTGCCTTCATGCACTCGCTCTGGGCCTTCGAGCGTTCGTCGCCTTTGAGGCCGGCAGTCTGCTTGTTGCACATCGCCATCTTGCTTTCCGGCTTGGCGGGCGTTGCCTTCAGGCAGGTGTTGACATAGTTCTGCCGGTCCTTGCCTTCCAGCTTCTTTTCGCCCGCTTGCGCCTGGCATTCCTTCATTTTGTCTTGCTGCGGATTGTCGGCGGCGAACGCCGGCGTGGCGGCAAGACCGAACGCGCCGAGAACCGCGAGGGCAAGCAACCTTTTCATCAGAATCTCCTTGAACTGGGCAAAGCGGGATATTTTGGGAGGCTTCGTGCCGTTTCGTAGCTCGCTCCGACGCCGGGGAACCCGCGGAGGATTGAGGCCAGTCTACGGCATCTCCAACGCCCGAGGCAACGATTTCGCCGACTGCCGAGAGGGCGATGTCGCAATTTGGAGTGATGCAATGCAATATGGGCCGTGGCAAAATGATGGCTCTTTGGGTCGGAATGATCTAATATACTGTTTTTGAACGAAAACCCTACGCAGAGTCCTGCCGTGCCTCTCTCGACCGCCAAACGCAACCGGGCCGCCACCACGTCGCACCCGGCCGCCCCTCTGCCTGTCGACGACACCCGCATCCGCGAGATCATCGAGCTTGCGCCCCCGGCGCACCTGCTCCGCGAATTCCCGGTTTCCGCGCGGGCGGCGGCAACCACCTTCGGCGCGCGCCAGGCGATCCACCGCGTGCTGCACGGCGCCGACGACCGCCTGCTGGTCATCGTCGGGCCGTGCTCGATCCACGACTACGATGCGGCGATCGACTATGCGACGCGGCTGGCGACGCTGAGAGGCGAACTCGCCCGCGAACTGATCGTCGTGATGCGCGTCTATTTCGAGAAGCCGCGGACGACGGTCGGCTGGAAGGGCCTCATCAACGACCCCTGGCTCGACGACAGCTTCCGCATCAACGAGGGGCTGCGGCTCGCCCGCCGGATCCTGCTCGAGATCAACGAGCTCGAATTGCCGGCGGGAACCGAGTACCTTGACATGATCACGCCGCAATACTTCGCCGACCTGATTGCGTGGGGCGCGATCGGCGCACGGACAACCGAAAGCCAGGTGCACCGCGAGCTGGCGTCCGGACTGTCCTGCCCCGTCGGGTTCAAGAACGGCACGGATGGCGACGTCAGGATCGCCGTCGACGCGATCAAGGCGGCCTCGGCCCCGCACCACTTCCTGTCGGTCACCAAGGGAGGCCACTCGGCGATCGTGCATACGGCCGGCAACGAGGACTGCCACATCATCCTGCGCGGCGGCAAGACGACCAACTACGACGCGGCGAGTGTCGAGGCCACATGCCGGGAACTCGCCGCCGCCGGCCTCGCGGCGAGGCTGATGATCGATTGTTCGCACGCCAACAGCCAGAAGCGGCACGAGCGCCAGATCGAGGTCGCCCGCGATGTCGCGGCGCAGGTCGCCGGCGGTGATGCGCGGATTTTTGGCGTGATGATCGAAAGCCATCTCAATCCCGGCCGCCAGGATCTTGTTCCGGGGGAGTCGCTTCACTATGGCGTGTCGATCACCGATGCCTGCATCGGCTGGGAATCCACCGTCGAGGTGTTGAAGGAACTCGCCGAAGCCGTGCGCAAGCGGCGCATGCGCTCGTCCGACGAAGTCTGATCGCGGCGAGACTCGCCGCGATCGCCGCTACGGTTCCGCGCTCACCCGCCGTGACGACGGAGATCGAACTCAAGCTGGCGATGGATTCCGGTGCCGCAGCGCAGACGGTCGCAGACCTGCTGCGCCATCCGGCGGTCGTGGCACTGAAAGCGGGGCGTTCGCGAACCGCGCGCGTCATCAGCACCTATTTCGACACGGCGGACGCGCGGCTCGCTGACGCGGGCATCGTATTGCGGCTGCGCCGGGATGGGACCCGGTGGCTGCAGACGGTGAAGGGGCCGCCGCTTGCCGAGACCGGCGGGGCCGTACACGCGCGCCCCGAATACGAATGGCCGATCGCCGGACCGCGCCTCGATCCGACGCGGCTCGCGACGACGCCGTGGCGCGGCCTCCTCGGCAAGGCGATCGCAAGCGCCTCGCTTGCGCCGCAATTCACGACCGACTTCGAGCGCAACACCGTCTCGCTCGAATTCGACGACGGTACGCGGGCGAAACTGTGCGTCGATGTCGGCAAGATCCGACCCGCCGGGAAACGCCGCGGTGGCGGCCAGCAGCGCCGGAAGAGCGTGCCCATCTCCGAAATCGAAATTGAATTGCAGACCGGGAACGTCGCGCGCCTGTTCGAACTCGCCCTCGCCCTCACCGCCGAGCTGCCCCTTACCGTCGCGACGGTCAGCAAGTCGGAGCGCGGATTCGCGCTGGTGCGAGACCAACCGGACGGCTGGCGCGCGCCGATGCGGGCGCAGGATGTCCTGCTCACCGCCGACGCGACGGCACCGGAAGCGCTGCGGGCGATCGCCCTCGAATGCCTGCGCCAGATCGCTGCCAACGCACCGGGGCTGCTGGCGGACGGCGATCCCGAATGGGTGCACCAGATGCGAGTCGGGACCCGCCGGCTGCGGTCATGTCTTGCGCTCGCGGCGCCCTTCGTGCCACGGGATCAGCTCGAGCCGCTGCTGACCGAGATCAAATGGCTCGCCGGTGCGCTCGGGCCCGCCCGCGACTGGGACGTGTTCGCGACCGAGACCGTGCCCGCCTTTGCCGAGCGATTCGCGCAGAAGGCCACGACTGCCACCGGTCTTCGCCGCCTGCGAGCCCGCGTCGGCGCGCGCCGCAACGCCGCGCGCGCCGCGACGCGACACGTGGTCCGCTCGCCGCGATTCCAGCGGCTTCTGCTTGCCGTGGGCGCGCTCTGCGCCACGCCGCATTTCGGCTCGCGGGCTGATCCGGGGCCGGGCGTCGACGCCGGACGCGCGGCGTCCGCGAAAGCCTTTGCCGGAAAGGTGCTTCGCCGTCGCCATCGCAAGCTGGCGCGGCGCGTCGACGCCAGCGTCCACGGCACGCCCCAGGACCGCCACGCGCTCCGGATCGCGGCCAAGAAAGTCAGGTATGTCGCCGAGTTCTTCGCGCCGCTCTTTCATCGGAACCGCGCGCAAAGGTACGTCACCGCGCTGGCGAGCCTGCAGGAGGTGCTGGGGCGCGGCAACGACGCGGCCACGGCGGCGCGGCTGGTCTTCGAAATCGCGGCGAACGACGACGATGCGGTCGCCGACGCGCTTCGCGGCTGGATCGCGGCGGAGGCGGCGACGGTCGAATCGGAGCTGGCGCGGGCGCGGAAGCGCTTCGCCAGGACCAGGCGCTTCTGGACCCGCGGCCAGGATTCACGGGCTCCGGCATGACCAAGGTGCGTTTGGTCAACGCGCAGACTCGCAGTCAGCAGCTCCAGGGAGACAACCATGCTCGAATCGGCGGAAATCGGTCACAAGGTCGACAAGAAGGTCTACGCGCGGGAGGAGGTGAAACTGCGCGAGGCGCTGCTCAACGCGCAGTTCGAGTTGAGCGACAAGCAGCGCGGGCCGGTCCTGCTGATCGTCAGCGGCGTCGAGAGCGGCGGTCGCGGCGAAATTGCAAACCAGCTGACGACATGGATGGATCCCCGCCACATCCGGGTGTCGGCATTCGGCCCCCGGACAGCCGAGGAAATGGCGCAACCGACGGCGTGGCGCTACTGGCGGGCATTGCCGCCGACGGGAAAGATCGGCATCTTCATGAACGCATGGTACCGCGAGGCGCTGGTCGAGCGCGCGGCCGGGCGCATCAGCGATGCCATCCTCGATGTCTACCTGCAGCAGATCCGGCGCGAGGAGCGGACGCTGGCGGACGAAGGCGTGGTGCTGCTCAAGTTCTGGATTCACCTCTCGCGCGATGCCCAGAAGAAACGGATCGCAGCGCTGGAATCGGATCCGAAGACGCGCTGGCGGATAACCAGTGAGGACAAGCGCGCACTGCGGCTCTACAGCAAGTCGCACGATGTCTGGGAGCACCTGCTGCGCGAAACGTCGACGGGGATGGCGCCGTGGTACGTCGTCGAGGGCGCCGACGAACGCTACCGCAACCTGACGGTCGGCAAGATCCTGCTCGACGCATTGCAGCGCACGCTGGCCGGACCGGCGAAACGGCCGCCCACCCTGAAAGCCCTGGCGCCGGCACCTTCGGTCGTCGACAACGTCAAGCTGATCCGCGACCTGGATCTCGCGAAGAAGCTGACCGACAAGGAGTTCGTTGCGGGCATCGCGAAGTATCAGCGCAGGCTGGCGCGGCACTCGCACGACAAGCGTTTCAGCGACCACGCGCTGGTCATCGTGTTCGAAGGAGCGGACGCAGCCGGCAAGGGTGGCGCGATCCGGCGGGTGTCGGGCGCGCTGGATGCGCACCAGTACACCATCGTCCCGGTCGCCGCGCCGACCGACGAGGAGCGCGTGCATCCCTACCTCTGGCGGTTCTGGCGGAATCTCCCGCCCAGAGGGGGCATCACGATCTTCGACCGCAGCTGGTACGGCCGGGTGCTGGTGGAACGCGTTCAGGGATTCTGTTCGGTGGCCGACTGGATGCGCGCCTACGACGAGATCAACCAGTTCGAGGAGCAACTCGCCCAATCCGGCGTCATCGTCGTCAAGTTCTGGCTGCAGATCAGCAAGGAAGAACAGCTGAAGCGATTCAGGGAGCGCGAGCGCACGTCGTTCAAGCGCTTCAAGATCACGCCGGAAGACTGGCGCAATCGCAGGAAGACGGCCGACTATGAGCGCGCGGTGTGCGACATGGTCGACCGCACGAGCACCGAACTCGCGCCGTGGACGCTGGTCGAAGCCGATGACAAGCGTTACGCACGGGTCAAGGTGCTAAGAACGATCGTCACGCGGATCGAGGATGCGCTCGACTGACGCAACGAAGCCGCCGCTCCCGTACACTCCCCGGGTGATTGGGACGACCGTGCCCGTAAGCCCCTACCGCGCACCGGCGTGGCTCATCGGCGGCCACGCGCAGACAATCTACCCGTTCTTCCTCGCGCGGCCCGAGGTTCGGTATCGGCGCGAGCGGATCGACACCCCCGACGGTGACTTTTGGGACGTCGATTGGCTGGACGCGCCCGCCGACGCTTCGAATCCAGCCGACCCAACGTCGCCGGCACCCACCGTTGTCCTCTTCCACGGGCTCGAGGGCGGCTCCGAGTCCCACTATGCCCGCACGCTGATGGCGCTGCTCGCCGCCATCGGCTGGCGGGGTGTGGTCCCGCATTTCCGGGGCTGCGGCGGCGAACCGAACCGGCACCCGCGTGCGTACCACTCCGGCGACCATGCGGAGATCGGCGCGATGCTCGCCGCAATTCGCGCACGCATCGGCGGCAGCGAATCCGGTGCCGCCCTGTTCGCGGTCGGCGTATCGCTCGGCGGCAGCGCGCTGGTCAACTGGCTGGGGCGCGGCGGTCGCGATGCGTCGCGGATCCTGGACGCCGCCGCCGCCGTTTCGACACCGCTCGATCTCACCGCGGCGGGCATCGCGATCGGCAAGGGCCTCAATCGCATTTACTCGTACCATTTCCTGTGGACCCTGCTGCCGAAAAGCCTGGCGATGGCGCGGCGCTTTCCGGGGCTGCTCGAGCCGGAGCGGATCCGGCGCATTCGTTCGATGTACGAGTTCGACGACATCGTGACCGCACCGTTGCACGGCTTCACCGGCACCGACGACTACTGGCACCGGGCGTCGGCGAAGCCCTGGCTGCGCGAAGTGGCCGTGCCCACGCTGGTGCTCAACGCCCTTAACGATCCGTTCGTGCCGGCCGCTTCGCTGCCGGGTCGCGGCGAAGTCAGCGCCGACGTGCTGCTCGAGCAGCCAGCGGGCGGCGGGCATGTCGGCTTCCTCGCGGCCCCGTTTCCCGGGAATCTCGGCTGGCTGGCACCGCGGTTGATACAATTCTTCACCACCGGCCGCTGAGCCGACGCCCGCGGCCAACGCCGCCGAGGTCCGCATTCGTCGGGCCGGCCCACAACTTCGACCCCACCTTCCCATGACCACACCCGCGCTTCCCTCCCAGATCTTCAAGGCCTACGACATCCGCGGCGTCGTCGGCGACACGCTGACGCCGCCGATTGTCAGCGCGATTGGTCAGGCCCTCGGATCGCTCGCACAGGAACGCGGCCGCGACACGATCGTGATCGGTCGTGACGGCCGGCTGTCGGGGCCCGACCTCGGTGCGGCGCTGGCTGCCGGAATCCGCTCGTCGGGCGCGCAGGTGATCGACGTCGGGATGGTGGCGACGCCGATGACCTACTTCGCCGCGCACGAGCTTGGCACGCAGTGCAGCGTGATGGTCACCGGCAGCCACAACCCTCCTGATTACAACGGACTCAAGATGGTGATCGCCGGCGACACGCTGTCGGGCGCCGAGATTCTCGCCTTGAAGACCCGCATCGAGGCCGGCCGGCTCGCCTCCGGCGCCGGCGCGTACCGCACCGCCGACATCGCGTCCGCCTATCTCGATCGCATCGTCGGCGACATCAGGCTCGCAAGGCCGATGAAAATCGCGATCGACTGCGGCAACGGCGTCGCCGGCGCGTTCGCGCCGACGCTTTATCGGCGGCTCGGCTGCGACGTGACCGAACTCTTCTGCGATGTCGACGGCAAGTTTCCGAATCACCATCCGGACCCGTCGCAGCCGAAGAACCTCCAGGATCTCATCGCCGTGCTGGCACGGGGCGAACACGAACTCGGCCTCGCTTTCGACGGCGACGGCGACCGGCTGGGTGTCGTCACCCGGGATGGCCACATCATCTACCCGGACCGGCAACTGATGCTGTTCGCCGCCGACGTCCTGGTGCGTGAACCCGGCGCCACGATCATCTACGACGTGAAATCGACGCGCAATCTCAAGCCCTGGATCACCAGCCACGGCGGCCGCCCGCTGTTATGGAAGACCGGTCACTCGCTGATCAAGGGCAAGATGAAGGAAACCGGCGCGGCGCTCGCCGGCGAGATGAGCGGCCATACGTTCTTCAAGGAGCGCTGGTACGGCTTCGACGACGGACTCTACGCCGGCGCGCGCTTGCTCGAGATTCTGTCGCGCCACGGCGATCCGGGGGCGGTGCTCGACGCGCTGCCCGATGCGGTGTCCACCCCCGAACTCAACATCGCCTGCGCCGAGGGCGAGCACCACGCGCTGATCGCGCGGCTGGGCGAGTGCGCCGAGTTTCCCGGCGCGACCGACGTGATCCGCATCGACGGCCTGCGCGTCGAGTACGCCGACGGGTTCGGTCTCGCCCGGGGCTCGAACACGACCCCGGTCGTCGTGCTGCGCTTCGAGGCGGACGACGAGGCAGCGCTGGAGCGGATCAAGGGCGAGTTTCGCCGCGTCCTGTCGACGGCGAAGCCCGGCATCGCGCTGCCCTTCTGAGCGGGCACGCGACCATGCTGACGCTGGCCGACGTCGAGGCGGCCCGGGAACGCATCGCCGGCGGCGTGTACCTGTCGCCCTGCGTCGAATCGGTTCCGCTGTCGCGCCTCACCGGGGCGCACATCTTCTGCAAGCTCGATTACCTGCAGCGCACGGGCAGCTTCAAGGAGCGCGGCGCGCGCAACGCGTTGCTTCAGCTCTCGCCCGGGGAGCACCAGCGCGGAGTGATTGCGGCATCGGCGGGCAACCACGCGCTGGGCGTCGCCTACCACGGCGGGCTGCTCGGGATCCCGGTGACGGTGGTGATGCCAAAGTTCGCCGCACTGGTCAAAGTCACGAATTGCCGTCATCTTGGCGCCAACGTGGTGCTGCACGGCGCCGATCTCGGCGAGGCGCGCATTCACGCCGAGGAGCTGGCGCGGCGCGATGACCTCACCTTCCTCCACCCCTTCGACAATGCCCATGTGATGGCGGGCCAGGGGACGATGGCGCTGGAGATCCTGGAACAGGCGCCGGACCTCGACGCGATCGTGGTTCCGGTCGGCGGCGGCGGGCTGCTGGCGGGCATCGGCACCGTCGTCAAGGCGTTGCGGCCGCAGATGACCGTCATCGGTGTCGAGCCGCTGCACGCCGCGTGCCTGGTGGCCGCGTTCGCGGCCGGGCATCCGGTGCCGGTGGCGCTCTCGCCGACGCTCGCCGACGGGCTTGCCGTCCCGATGCTCGGCGCGCTGCCGTTCCAGGTGCTGCAGCGCGTCGTCGACGACGTCGTGACCGTGGACGAGGTGAGCATCGCCCTCGCCATCCTGAGGCTCATCGAACTCGAAAAGAGCGTGGTCGAAGGCGGCGGCGCGGCGCCGCTTGCGGCCTTTCTCTGCGGCAAGCTCGACCGCCTCAAGGGGAAGCGCGTCGTGCTCACGTTGTGCGGTGGCAACATCGACCTCACGATGCTCGACCGTGTCATCGAAACCGGCCTCGTCGCCGACGGGCGGCTGACGCGCTTCGTCGTGTCCATCAGCGACCGGCCCGGCGGCCTCGCCCGGCTCGCGGAAGTCATCGCGGCGGCCGGCGCGAGCGTCAAGGAGATCGTCCATGATCGAACGTTCGCCGGCCCCGATCTGTCGGCGGTGCGGGTGATCTGCGTCGTGGAGACGACCGGCCATCCGCACGTGCACGAACTGCACGCGGCGCTCAAGGCCGCGGGCGTGAAAGTCGAGGGCTGACGGCAGCGCGCCGCAACCGCGGGCGCTCTAGGCCGTTGCCCTTGGCCGCCGCAGATACTGGATCGCACCGACCCCGGCCACCCCGGCGAGGCCGACGATATCGGCGGCCGGCGCCGGGTAGATCAGCAGCAGCCCGCTCGCGATCAGCGCCCAGCGCTCGACCTGGTTGCACGCGGAGAGCAACCACTTCTGCGTGCCCGCGGCGAGCGCGGCAATGCCAATGCAGGCGGTAATGGCGATCCAGGCCACGTGCGCCCACGAGGTGTCCGGCGGCGCCTTGAGCAGGAGGCCGACGCCCGCCGGATCGAGCACGAACACGAAGGGGACGACGAAGGCCGGCAGCGTATATTTCCACGCCTGCAACGTGGTCCGGTAGGGGTCGCCGCCGGTGATCGCGGCCGCCGCGAACGGCGACAACGCCGTCGGTGGCGACACTTCGGAGAGCACCGCGTAGTAGAAGATGAACATGTGCGCCGCGTAGTCGGGCACGCCGAGCTTCGTCAGCGCGGGTGCGGCGATCACCGCGCAGATGATGTAGCTCGCGGTGACCGGGACCGCGAGGCCGATGACCCACACGATCAGCGCCGTGTAGAGCGTCGTCAGCAACAGGCTGCCGCCGGCATAGGAGATCACGATGGCGCTGAACTTGAGGCCGAGGCCCGTCTTGGCCACGACCCCGACGATGATCCCCGCGGCGGCGCAGGTCGCGGCGACGTTCAACATCTGGCCGGAGCCGTCGCGCAGCGCACCGACGACCTTGCGCCACCCCATCGCGGTGTCGCGGCGCAGAAACGAAACCGCATAGGTGACCACCGTCGCCCAGAACACCGCCATCATGGGCGAAAAGCCCCACACCATGAACGCGACGATCGCGATCAGCGACACGAAGTGGTACCAGTATTTCCTGGTCAGCGCGGTGAGCTGCCCCGCCGCGGCGACGGCGACGTCCGGCATGCCGAATTTGCGCGTGTCGAACTCCACCATCAGGAACAGCGACAGGTAGTAGAGAATCGTCGGCACCGTCGCCATCAGCAGCACGTCGAGATAGCTGATCTTCAGGAACTCGGCGATCAGGAAGGCCGCCGCGCCCAGCACCGGCGGCGAGATGATCGCGCCCAATCCCCCGGCCGCGAGCAGGCCGCCCGCGGCTTCCTTGCCGTAGCCCGCTCGCTTCAGCATCGGATACGCGACCGAGCCGATGGTCACCGTCGTGGCGACACCCGATCCGGACGGGCCGCCCAGCAGGAACGATGCGAGCACCACCGTGCGCCCGGCGCCGCTGTGCTTGCCGCCCATCGCCGCAAAGCTCCAGTCGAGATAGAACTTGCCGGCACCGGAGTGCTGCAGGAACGCGCCGTAGATCGTGAACAGGATGATGAGCGACGACGACACGTCGACCGCGGTGCCGAAGATGCCCTCGAGCGTCTGGTACATGAATCCCGACAGGCTGGCGACGTCATAACCCCGGTGGGCCCATTGTCCGGGGAGCCAGGGACCGAGGAAGCCGTAGGCGAGAAACAATCCGATCACGAACAGCATGATCCAGCCGGAAGTCCGGCGCACCGCCTCCAGGACGAGCAGCACGAAGGTCACGCCGAAAAACAGGTCGGCACGATCCGGCAGCGTGTTGCGATCCCAGATGTCGTCGCCGCCGGCAAGCAGGTAGACGATCGTCGCCACGCCCAGTGCAGCGCCCACGACGTCCCACCACATCAGGCGGTTGCGGTAGCG